>Ga0081528_100016_pt1 | contig 178537 bp, 164 predicted proteins | sample HotLakmasection4_FD_71011 | JGI IMG/M metagenome (GOLD analysis project Ga0081528, IMG submission 71011) | Hypersaline microbial mat communities from Hot Lake, Washington, USA - Section #4 (SPADES assembly) (version 2) | ecosystem: Environmental > Aquatic > Non-marine Saline and Alkaline >...
GGCATCTTTTTCAACGTAGAAGTTATAGAGAGACATGATGAATTTAACGGCTTTTTTAAAGGCATCGCCCTCAAAACCAAGAGCAAAAGCGAGCCTGCGGGCCTGGTTTGGAGCCAGGTCCATGCCGGGTTCCACCCACTCTTTCACAATTTTTTCGGGAGTCTCTTCGGCAACCTCTTCTATTTCCACGCCGCCTTCGGTAGATACCATAATTACGTTCTGGCTTTTGGCGCGGTCGAGCAGGATACCGAGATAAAACTCTTTCTCAATGTCTACACCGTCAGTAACGTAAATGGTTTTCACCTCCTGCCCCTCCTCACCGGTCTGTATGGTAACCAGAACATCGCCAAGCAGGGATTCTGCAGCTTCACGAACTTCATCTATCGTTTTACAGAGTATAACACCCTTGGCATTGTTCTTTTTCGTGCGCCCCTTACCGCGTCCGCCGGCGTGAATTTGGGCTTTTACAACAAAAAGGGAGGAGCCGTTTGCCTTCATCTCTTCTGCCGCTTTTACGGCATCATCAACAGATGTGGCAGCCACGCCGCCGGGAACGGCAATTCCGTTTTCTTTGAATAACTCTTTCGCCTGATATTCGTGAATTTTCATTTTTTTCCGGTTATCAATCAGTTTTTAGGTAAAATTTTTCAGCTGAATAATACCCAAAATGGCAGGTAATTAAAAGCTGGTGAAGATTGCTTGTAAGGGATTCGCATTTTAGAGTTCATACTATAAAATGAACAAACCTTTATACGTATGAGATCAAAAAGAAGAAAACAGAAAGAAGTGTTTTATGTGGAACTGCGAACTGCCGGCGACGTGCCCCTGATGCTCTATCCATCGGTCAGGAAAAAAATTACTGACGGACTTCGATGGAGTTGTGACAAACGCGGGCTGCGCATCTACGACTACTCCATTTTGCCCGATCGTGTTTTGATGATTGCGAATGTTGCCTGGGGATCTCTGGATGATGTGATAGATTCGTTTATGGAATTTTCATCAAAAGCGGTGATGCTGATCCTGCGAAGAGGAGTACCCGGCAGGAATTCGGCCTGGATGATACCGGCGCTTCAGGAATTCGGGCCGGCCGGAAAACCGGGTGGTGTATTTATATGGAGCGAAGAGCCGCAAATCTGGTCATTATTCAGGCAGGAGGATATTGATGCTAAATCTGAACAGATTTTGCAGGCAGCGGTTAAGACGGGGCTTGTAAAAAAAGCGGAGGACTACCTTTGCAGCAGCTCCAATCCCTTTCATCCGCTGGAAGGGTGGGTGGTTGAGGCGGTCGACCCGTGGAGCTAGGCCGCCTTAACCGTCGCACTCTTTCCTTATTTACCTCCGGAACAGAGCGTCACAATGAATAACCAATCGATTGTAACATTCCGGAAAGGCTCTGCCTGTTTTACACGGATGGAGGAAGCCGGCACATATAGAATTTTTAGGGCAGCATCAGGCGATGAAGAGACTCAGTATTGGGGCGGTGCGGTTGTGAATGGAACTCTAAATCCCCGGACTGATGCGAAACTTTTCATGAATTTACTAATAAAAACAGATTACTAAGCTCGATATTTAACAGGCTTTTTGATGAAATGGCTGCCGGCAGACGAAATGTTTTTACACATATCCTGTATAGAAAGTGAGAAAACTGAACGGGATAGAGAATATATATATGGGCTGGAGAGTCGGTTCAGAAGCGAAAAAAAATCCCGGAAGAATGTAATTCATCCGGGATCAAACGCCTTACAACTCCTCTGTTATTGTCCGTCCTGAGGCTGCTGCATACCTTGCGATTGCTGCATCATCTCCTGAATACGTCTTTGCAATTCGGGATCTTGTTGCAGTGCGAAGTTAATTTCCTGGTACCGCTCCGTAGTCATATCGGAATCTTCGATCCGCTGCTGCATTTCAGCTTCAATTTCAGCTCCAATTTCAACAATTTCTTCAGAGGCACGCTCAAATTTTTCAATCTCTTCGGAACTGACATCCAGATCTTCATCTGGCTGGCCCATATCGCGATTCTCGGCAATCTGGTTATACACTTCGATCGAAAGATCTTCATTTTCCACAATATCTACCATTTCCTGCTGGGACTCCATCTGAACACCCTGGAGCTCTGATGAAATCTCTACAAACTGTTCCAGCTCATCATCCGACACATCGATTTGTGCTTCGGGCTGCTGTTGCTGCATTGGATTTTCCTGCATTGAGGGATCAGGTGCTGCTTGCTCTTGCTGCGATTCGTTTTGACACGCAAGAAACGAAACAGCAATTATTATTACCGAGATATACTTAATCATGTTGAGGTCTGCTTTTCTAAAAGTTTAATATGATATTTATACCCCCTGTAACATCCATAAAATGAGAATGTTTCGTTTCAGATAGATTTTAAAGGGTTTTTACATTATTTACCCTTTATCTGTAAAATCAGAAGCTGGTGAAAATGGCCCCGTGTTTGCCGGCCGACCTGTGGAGTCAGGCTGTCTTAACCGTCGCACTGTTTCCCGATTTCCAGCCGGAATAGAGCTTCACAAATGAAACAAGGAACAGAAAGCCTAGCGGAATATACCATGAACCGGAAACATCGTAGATGGCTCCAAACAGAACCGGGCCAAAAGCCGCAAATGAATAGCCAACAGACTGCGACATTCCGGAAAGCTCGTTGGCCGATGTTGAATCGCGGCTTCTCAAAACAATGAAGAGCAGCGCCATCCCAAAGCTCGCTCCCATGCAGAATCCCAGTATGGAGATCCATATGGCCACATAGGAAAGTGAAGGAATCATCAAGCCTCCAAGGCTGATTATTTCCAGAATTACAATGCCGGCAATGGGGAGCTGCTGGCGTTTCTGTTTTGATGACCACGCAGGAACAAGAAGCGTTCCCGCAACACCAACGGCCTGCATCATTGCGAGATACCATCCCGCTTTTTCGCTTTCCATGCCGCGGTCAATTAGAATTTCAGGGAGCCAGGTAATCAAAATGTAGAACGAAAGCGACTGTACGCCCATAAACACGGCTACATGCCAGGCAAGCTTCGACTTACCAAGCTGACGCAGTGAACTCCTGAATCCTTTCTTGTTGATTTCGGGCAGTTTATTTCTGAGCTGAGGAAGCCAGCTAATGAATGCCGCCAGTGCAAAAAAGCCCCACACTGCAAGCGCCCAGCGCCACCCTAATCCGGCACGCTCAGACAGCGGTACACTGATACCCGAAGCTGCCGATGCGCCTATGGCAAGCATTGCCGAATAAATGCCTGTCAGCCAGCCCACATAGCCCGGGAACTGTTTTTTTACAATACCCGGCAACAACACATTTCCTATTGCAATGCCAATTCCCAGAATGGCAGTTCCGGCAAAAAGCGCAAAAGCGGATGGCACAACTCTCAGGAAAATACCGCCGCTTAAAAGAACAAGGGCAAAGGCCATAGACCACTCCGTGCCAAAACGCCGGGTTATAAGTGCGGTGAAAACAGAGAAAATCCCAAAACAGAGTATGGGAATGGTGGTAAGAAGGCCAAGCAGGCTGTTGGAAAGCCCCGTGTCTGCCCGAATTTCACCAATCAGCGGCCCCACACCGGTGAGTGGCGGTCTAAGGTTTAGTGAAATAAGAATAACGGCTGCGAGAAGCAGTATTTTCGTATGTTTTTTTTGCAATGGGATTGGTTTTATTTCCCTAAAAGATAGGAATATGAAAATGAGCGATACAGCGTCTATTCAAATTGTTTTCTTACAGGTCAATGCATAATTTAGAGTAATTAAAAATCACCGAGGTCTTTTTGGAAACAGCCAGAATAATGACGGAACAGGATTTGAATCGCACATATCAGCGATTTGCCCACCAGTTTCTTGAGCCGTTCGATCAGCCCCACATACCCGCAATTATTGGAATGCAGACACGGGGTGTTTACATGGGTAAAAGAATAATTCAGATTATTGATGAAAAACTGGGAGTAAAGCCCGATTTCGGAGTTCTCGATGTAACCTTTTTCAGGGATGATTTTCGCACGAAATTAAAAATACCTGAAGTGAAGGTGACCGAAATTCCATTCGACCTCTATAACCGGGATGTTATTTTGGTTGATGATGTGCTTTATACCGGCCGTACAGTACGCTCTGCAATGGATGCGCTGATGGCTTACGGGCGTCCGCGGAGCATAAAATTCTGCTGCATGATCGATCGCGGCCACCGGGAACTTCCGATTAGTGCAGATTTTGTAGGAATGGTGGTGCCAACCCACGCGGATGAAGAGGTGATGGTGAAAGTAAAAGAGCTCGATGACGAAGACGCCGTGTATGTAGTAAAAGAGAAGGGGATTGTATGAGTGAAAATGAGACACCAGAGTTCAGTCAAAAACACCTTCTGGGGCTCTACCACTACTCCGCAGATGATATACGCTACGTTTTGGAGCAGGCAAAAACGTTCAGGGAAGTGCTCGATCGGCCGGTCCCGAAAGTACCCACCCTTCGCGACAAAACCATTGTAAATCTTTTTTACGAAAACAGCACGCGAACCCGGCTCTCTTTTGAGCTGGCCCAGAAGCGAATGGGAGCGGACGTAGTGAATTTTTCGGCCAGCACTTCGAGTACTCGCAAAGGCGAGTCGCTTAAAGATACCATCCGTAATATCAGTTCCATGAAAATTGATATGGTTGTTGTTCGGCACGAGAGCCCGGGCGTACCCCACTTTTTAACACGCTGTGTGGACGCATCGATAATTAATGCGGGAGACGGGGCGCACGAACATCCCACCCAGGCCCTGCTCGATATGTTTACCATGCAGCAGACCTATCCCGATTTAAAAGGAAAACGCGTAGCCATTATTGGTGATGTAAGTCACAGCCGGGTGGTTCGTTCAAACATACAGGGTTTAATAAAGCTGGGTGCTGAAGTAACCATGTGCGGCCCCAAACCGCTGATGCCCTCTTTTGCAAATACACTGGGAGCGCAGGTTTCATACAATCTTGAGGAAACACTGGCGTGGTGCGATATTGCCATGGCGCTCCGGATTCAGATGGAGAGAATGGGGGCCGTAACCGATCTGTTCCCAAGCCTGCGCGAATATCATGAGCTTTTTGGAATTAAGATGGCCCATCTTGAAAAATACCCCGATTTCAAAGTTATGCATCCGGGCCCTATAAACCGGGGTGTTGAAATGGAGAGTGATGTTGCCGACAGCGACCGCGCAGTAATTTTAGATCAGGTAACCAATGGCCTTGCTGTGCGAATGGCCGTACTCTATCTTCTAAGCGGTGGTTCGAGGGTGTAGGGATGTTGATGCGAATTACAGCTTGCCATAGCGCGTAAGCAAAATACCCGCGATTACTACGGCTGATCCCACATACTGAAGCCATTCAAGAGACTCATTCAGGATGATAATTCCAAATAAAAGGCCAAGGACCGGCACCAGGTTTTGATAGGTTGCCGTTTTAACCGCTCCTACTTTTAAAATTCCGTTATTCCAGATAAGATAGGCAAGACCTATGGAAAGAAGGCCGCTGTAAACAGCTCCTCCCCAGGCACCTGCAGAGAGCGAGCTCCAGTTCGTTTCAGGAATAAAAGGAATAGCGATGGTGGTTAACGCAATTGCCCCTATGGTGGTCATGATAGCCGAAAATTGAAGCGGTGTATAGCGAGTGAGAAACTGTTTTGAAAGTATGGTAAACAGTCCCCAAACCATGGCTGCGGCAATAATCAGCATATCGCCCAAAAACGTATCAGATCCGAAAGAGATGGGGTTTTTTCCGGTTATCACAATCAAAACCACACCTGAAAAGGCAAAAATGATCCCCAGGGATTTTAGGCGATTCATTTTTTCAAATTTCATTAAATGGGAAAAAACAGCTACCCAAATGGGAATTGTACCCAGCATAACGGCGGCATTGGCGGCGTATGTATAATTAATCCCGATAATAAACAGCCACTGGTAGAGAAGATTGCCAAGAAGCCCGAGAGGAATCAGCCATTTCCAATCGCTTCGATCTATAGAAAACCATGATTTTTTTTTTACAACGGCTATCCATAAAAATGAGGCCGCCAGAATAAACCGAATCGCATTAAAAGTATATGGGTCAAATTCCGACAGGCTGGCTTTTACCACCGTAAAGTTCAGAGCCCATACAAATGCGATGGTAAAAAGAGAAAGGTCGGTCTTTAAATGGGAGATATTTTTCATTCGTGGTGTTTCAGAAAAGGAGAAAAAGATAGGGGTTTATAACCGGAAAAATGAGAAAGAAAAAAGGAATTGAAATTTATGGGAACGAAGCAGTAAAAATTGTAATTTATGACCCTGATTCAAAAAATGAACAACAGTCATAAAAATGAGCAAACAGATTAGAAAAGAGCGCGAGCGTAAAATTCGCGAGGAAGCCATCCTGGATGCGGCTGAGGCAATTATCCAGGAGAACGGATTTGAAGGAGCAACCATGGATGCCATTGCAGACAGAGCTGAAGTGGGAAAAGGAACACTCTATCTGCACTTTAAAAGCAAAAACTCCATTTACCTTGGTATTTGTATTCGCGGATCAAGCCTGCTTAACGACATGATGAAAGATGTTTTGCTCAAAGAGCAGAAAGGCATCGAAATGGTCGAGGAATTGGGACTCGCCTATTTGAAATTTATCCGTTCTCATCCTGTTTATTATTCTGCATTTAATTTCTATGAAAACGTATCAGAAAAGGGAAGTGCAAAACCCGGCACACTCCTTAAGAAATGTGAAGAGTGTGCCAAAGAGGCGATGACCTATATCACCAGGGCCCTGCAGATAGGTATGCAGGACGGATCCATAAAATCCGATGTAGAACCTAAGGAGCTGGGGATTATCATGTGGGGCGCGTCCAAGGGAATTATTCATCTTGCCATGCTAAAGGAGCAGCGAAAGCATGTGGAAATTCTGGATGAAGTGAATTTCAGCCTCGAATCTTTGGTAAAAAACTTTATGCACATTCTGAATGCAGGAATAAAAAAATGACTGTAAGTCAAAATAAACTGAAACCCCAATGCAATACAGCCGTAAGATTGGGCTGATTTTTTTAAGTAAAAAACAATAGTCATTTATTTATGACACGCATTAACAAATCATTTTTTCTGATATTGCCACTATGCCTGTTGCTGGTGGCCCCCTCTTTTTCTCAGCAATCCGGAGAAAAGTTGCAAAACGAAACAGGAAGGGATATAACCATAACCCTGGACGAAGCCATTCAGCTTGCCCTGGTGAACAACCACATGATTCGGATTGGCCTGTTGGATGTGGAAAATGCCGAGGCACAAATTAAAGAGGCCTGGGGTTCTGTTTATCCGCAGGTGAATACATCCGGCAGCTACACGCGTAACCTGAAAGTTCCAAATCCGTTTGCAGGTTCCGATGCAGGGAGCATTTTTGAAACACTTGGTGCCCTGGACTGGATAGCCTTTAACGAAAATGCCCGAACGGATGATAACCCAAATACGAATCCCATAGATTTTGGAGAGTATATAGAGCGGCGGCAGGAGGGATATGAAAATGCCGGAATTACCCCTCCGGGTTCCGATAGCAATCCTTTTGGAGTTGAAAATCAGTTTGAGTTTGGGCTTTCTATTACCCAAACGCTTTATAACGGAGCCGCTTTTGCAGCTATTCGCGGTGCAGAAACCGTTCGGGAGCTCAATGACATTGAAACAGAGGTTAACCGGCAGACAGTCGTCAATCAAATAAAGAACTCTTTCTATTCGGCCCTTCTCGCCCGCAAGCAGGCAGAGGTACTCGAGTCGAGCGTGAAAAGACTTGCCGAAACGGTGGAAGAAACCAAAAAATCGGTTCAGGCCGGTATTCTTTCTAAGTTTGACAGGGTGAGTGCCGAAGTTGAGCTGGTAAACCTGGAGACCGATCTGATAGAAGTGAAAAATCAGGCTGAGCTTGCTGTAAAAAACCTTGCACTGCAGCTGGGTATTCCAACCGATACAGTCGTGAAGCTTCGGGGAGAGCTGGAATATGACGATTCACTGCGGCCCGAATATTTTGATACGGAGTTGTCTTACGAGCTGGCTGTAAAACAGCGGCCCGATTTACAGCAGACCAACACCCAGATCAACCTGCTTGAAGTAGAGGGTGAAATTACGCGCTCTGCATTCCGCCCCTCACTAAGTGCATTTGCAAATGCTGCTTATATTGGTCAGGTGCCGTCAGACCGGACAAGTGTCTCAACAATAGAGGGAGAAGAGTTTCAGTTTACAAGCAGTGAAAGAGGTTTTTTCAGTCAATCCTACTGGAATCCCGCTGTATCGGTTGGCCTGAGACTGAATTGGAACCTGTTTAACGGCTTCCAAACCAAAATGCAGGTGGAACAGAATAAAATAGCCATTCGACAGGCTGAGATAAGTAAGGATCTGCAGCAAAATTCAATCTACCTGGAAATCGATCAGGCCGTAAAAAGCCTGGAAACGGCCCTTCAGAGAATCCAAAGCCAGCAGCGAAACATAGAGCAGGCCGAATTAAACTACGAATTTGCGGTAAAAAGACTAAAAGAGGGAGTGGGCACGCCGCTGCAGGAAAGGCAGGCATCATCCCTCCTCGATCAAAGCAGGCTCAACTACCTCTCTGCGGTTTACGACTATGTAACAGCGCTCAGCGAATATAACAGAGCGATTGGTAAACCTATTCAAATTGACCAAATAAATAATTAATCAAATGTATAGAATACTTCTTAAGGCAGCGATACTAATTTTCCTGGCAGCAGGAACCATCTCTTGCAGCGAAAACGGAGAAGATGAAACAGCAACCGAAAACGGCGTTCGGCTCATACCTGTAGAAACAGTGGAAGTTGTTGACGGTACCTTCGATGATTACGTTCGGCTTACCGGAACCGTAGAAGCTCTCGAAGATGCGATAATTTCATCAGAAACATCGGGCAGGGTTCTGTCGATACAACAGAGGGGGGCATATGTGGAGGAAGGCGAAACAATTGCACAGCTTGACGACCGGTTAATTAAAGCCCAGTATAACGCAGCAAAAGCATCGTTTGATTTTGCCCGCGACTCTTATGAGCGACTTGAACGGCTCTACGCAGACTCGATTGTAACCACGCAGGATTTTGATAATGCCCGGACCCAGCTCGATCAGGCTCGCTCACAGCTAAATCAGGCAGAAAAACAGCTTGAAGATGCAAGCATTTCTGCTCCATTTACCGGAAGAATAGTATCGAGATTGATTAATACAGGCGAGTTAATAGGCCCGGGACAACCGGTGGCAAGGCTGGTGAGCTCCGAGCGAGTGCGAATCGTAACCGGAGTTCCGGAACGCTATACCGGGGAAATTACCGAGGGCACCGAGTCCGATATTTTTCTCCGGGCACTGGGAACCGGTGCAATTAAGGCGAACATCACCTATGCAGGCAGTGTAATTGACCCCGAAACCCGCACCTACGCAGCAGAAATTGAAATTGATAATCCCGACGATCTCGTAAAACCAGATATGATTGCCGACCTGCAGATTAAACGAACTACGCTCGAAGGTGTGATTTTGCTGCCAAGAACTGCCGTGCTCCGAAACGAAGAGGGATCATCTGTATTTCGTTCGTCTGAAGAAAACGGCCGTAAAATCGCTGAGCTGGTTACGGTTGAGACAGCCGCAGCTTCGGGGCCGTTTATTCAGATAGTTTCGGGAATTGAAGTCGGGGACGAAGTTGTGGTTTCCGGAATGAGAACGCTGAGTTCGGGTGATGAGCTAAATGTATTGAATACCACGACAAACCTCGAAAGAATTGAGAAGCTGAAAGAGCAGGACAGACCCGTCGTAAGCTATTAAACCACCAGGCTACAAGAATATTTATGAAACTCACAAAGATTACATTAGAAAACAGAACGGCGATTGTTGTATTTACGGCGATTCTGATCATTGCGGGGGCGTTTAGCTACAGTTCCATTCCGAAGGAGTCGAACCCGTCAATAGAGATACCAATTTTTATCGTAAATACGGTGTATCCCGGTATTGCTCCTGCCGATATGGAGTCGCTTATAACCCAGCCTATCGAGCGTGAGCTGCAGGGAATTAGCGGGGTGAAGGAGATTCGGTCCACAACAACCGAAAGCTTTAGCAGCGTGGTTGTGGAGTTCGAACTGGATGTTGAGATTAATGAAGCCAGCCAGCGGGTGCGGGAGCGGGTAGACCTTGCAAGAAACGATTTGCCACCCGATGCAGAGGAACCGTTTATTGTTGAGATCGACCTGGACGATTTTCCCATTATGACCATAAACCTGGGAGCGGAATATCCTGTTTCCCGGCTGACAGAAGTAGCCGAACGCCTGCAGGATGATGTTGAGGCGGCATCAGGTATTCGGGAAGTGGAAATTGTAGGGAATATTGAAAGAGAGGTTCGGGTTGATGTGGACCTTGCTGAACTAAACGGATACGGGCTCAGCTTTGGTCAGCTCGTAAATGCCATTCAAAGCCAGAATTTAACCATTCCAGGCGGTACGATGGATGTGGATATGATGAACTATCTGATCCGTGTGAGTGGTGAATTTGAGAATCCATCAGAAATAGAGAATCTGGTGATTAGCCGACCTATGCAAGAGGGCTCCACAAGCGCAGGACTCGTTTATATGCGCGATGTGGCAGATGTATTTTTTGGTTTCCAGGAAAGGGAAAGCTACGCGCGGCTCAGAACGTATAAAATTGATGAAGGCGGTGAAAAAGTTGACTTGCCGGAAAATGAGATTCGGGATAACCAGGTAATCAGCTTAAATGTTAAAAAGCGGCCCGGTGTTAATATTCTTGAAACCACCGATGAGGTGATGCAGATAGTGAATGAATTTTCGCTTCCCGAAGGAACCAATGTTCTTATTACAGGAGATACGAGCGAAGACGTAGTAACGCTTATTTCAGATCTTGAAAACAGCATTATCAGCGGAATGCTGTTTGTTGTGCTGGTACTCGTCTTTTTCCTGGGCGTTAGAAATGCGCTGCTGGTGGGAACGGCTGTTCCGCTTTCCATTTTGGTTGGATTTATTGTGCTTTCGGCCCTGGGATACACGCTTAACTTTATTATTCTTTTCAGCTTAATCATCGCCCTCGGTCTACTTGTGGATAACTCCATTGTAGTGGTTGAGAATATTTACCGATACAGGGAGATGGGTTACGGCAAGTTCGAATCAGCCAAAAAAGGAGCCGATGAAGTGGGTTACGCACTTATCGCGGCAACGGCTACCCTCTTGGCGGCATTTGTGCCCATGACGTTCTGGCCCGGTATTATTGGACAGTTTATGGGCTATTTACCCCTTACGCTGATTATCGTTTTGCTTTGTTCGCTGTTTGTGGCGCTTGTTCTCTACCCGGTGCTTACGGGCTATCTTGTTAAGCTCGATACAGACGAATCAAAACCCAGCCCCAAAGTGGTGAAGGGAATTATTGCCGGTTTACTTCTATTTGCAGCCATTGCTATTGGTGTAGCCAACATAATAACCCTTGTCGTTACGCTGTTAACACTGGTGTTTTTCTTTGTATCGTATCGGTATATCGTCAAGCCGGTATCTGCAGTTTTTATGGACAAAACGCTTCCCAGAATACTGAAGTATTACAAAGTGATTATGCGCAATTTTTTAAAGCGCGATTACAGTTACAAATATGCTCTTCTCAGAAATACGGCAGCTCTCGGCGGCCTCACACTGGCGCTGCTGCTTGCAGTTATCGGGGGTGTGGTTACGCTGTTTTCATCTGCCGGCATGGCTCTGGTTTACGCGGGCGGAGTTCTTGCCGCGGCAGCTGTGATACTTATAATTGTTCACTCCTTTGAAGCCGTTTACAGGGGAGGTAAAATATCAGTGATTTCGGGAGTTCTGCTTGGGTTGCTAAACGCGGTGGTGCTGTTTGTTGTGTCGATTTCAAAATCAGTGACATTCGAAATATGGCTGGTGCTAATGTCAGTACCCATTTTGCTTGTTGTTCTCGGGCTGATTGGTTCACTCAGAAAAACAGACAAGCCAATCATTCTTACGGATAATCGTGCAATACTTCTAAATAGTGTATTTGGTGCTCTCTTTGCGATTTTTGCCATGTTTGGGGCAGCCCCAACCGGAGTCGAATTCTTTCCCGAAACCGATCCAAACCGGATCATTATTGAGCTCGAAGGCCCTATCGGCATGAATGTGGATGCCAGCAACGAAGTTGCAAAAGAGGTACAGCAGCGTGTTTATGACCTGATTGATAACGACGAAAATGTTCGTGCCAATATTGAAAGCATTCAGACAAACGTAGGTGTTGCCGGTGATCCTCTATTCGGCGGCGGTGCACAAAGTCCGGAATTGTCGCGGTTAACCCTCAACCTTGTTGATTTTGGCGAGCGCCCTGAACCATCGGGCACCACGGTTACTAAACTGAGAGATGTGGTTAAGGATATACCAGATATTAATATTACCATTGAAGGCGAAGAGATAGGCCCGCCAACGGGCTCGCCCGTAAATATTGAAGTATCGGGAGAAAATTTTGATGAGATTGTGCGTATCTCTGAGGAGATTACCGAAATACTTACAGAGGCATCCACTACACAGGAAGTGCCCGGCCTGGTGGACGTAAGAAACAACATAAGCGGGGGTATTCCTGAGTACAGAGCCCTCGTGGATTATGAAAAAGCCAGCAGGCTTGGTTTAAGTATGTCAGACATCGCCCAGACGATCCGAATAGCCAATAACGGGCTGGAGTCGAGCAAGTGGCGCGATGGCGAAGATGAGTATGATATTGTGGTGCGCCTGAGGCCTGAAGACAGAAATACGCTTGAGAGCCTGAAAGATTTAAACATACAGACCATGGCAGGTACTACGATACCGCTGGTCTCTGTTGCCTCTTTTGAAGAGGGCTCGGGGCTTGGCTCCATTACGCGTCTTGATCTGCAGCGTACAGCCACTATCGAAGGGCAGGCAGCGCCGGGCTTCAGCGGTCCGGAAGTACTTTCTCAGTCGCAGGAACTGCTTGCCGACTATATTGAAAATATTCCTGCGGGCTATAGCGTGGAGTATACGGGGGAAAATGAAGATCAGGAAGAGGCTTTTAGCTTTTTGACAACGGCTCTGGCTGTTGGCATCGCTTTGATTTTTCTGGTGATGCTCCTCAAGTTCAACAACATTGTATCTCCGCTGATTATTTTAACGGCTGTTGGCCTCAGTCTGATCGGTGTTTTGCTCGGGCTGATCATGACTCGCACTCCATTCGGCCTTATGACCTTTATCGGAATTATATCGCTTGCCGGTATCGTATGTGTAAACAATATTGTGTTGATGGATTACGTAAAACAGCTGATAGATCAGGGAATGAGCAAGAAAAATGCCATTATAGAAGCCGGTTTGATTCGTTTTCGCCCTGTTATTCTCACGGCATTGACGACCATTCTCGGGCTTGTTCCACTTACATTTGGTATTAATATCAATTTTGTTGAGCTGTTTGCAAGTTTTGATCCGCAGCTTCAGTTTGGTTCAGAAAACACAGCATTTTGGGGACCTATGGGTATTGCCATCATCAGCGGACTTACATTCGCCACTTTTTTAACCCTGGTACTTGTTCCTGTGCTATATTCTGCTTACGATTCCGTTTCCCAGCGATTAAAAACCATCAAATAGATTATTTTTGATGGTTTTTTTCAGTCACAGCCCCATATCTTTACAGAAAGGCTTTCCTGTAAAATGATATTTATAGGTTGAAGAAGCAGAACGGGAATGCCTAACTTAAGGCAATCGCCGTTTCAAACGGCAGAAGTTTTCAATCAACGATTAATAAATTACCTCAGTTCGTGATACAACGACCTCAAACCATCTATTTACTGCTTGCTGCACTAATCAATTTAGCCGTTTTCTTTACGCCCATTTACAGAGAATCTATGAACGACCCGGTACAGTGGATTGGTTTTGGGCTTGCATCAACTCTTACGCTAACCATGATTTTCGCCATGGTTGCGGTTTTCCTTTATAAAAACCGTGTACTGCAGCTTTACATTGTAAAAGGGGCTACCTACTCACAGATTATAGCGCTGGGATCGTCTGCGGGAGTCGTTTTCTCGATGGGCGGTATTGGAACCTTTTTATGGCCCGAGCTGCTTAGTCTTTCACTCATTCTACTCTGTCTCGTTTTTCTTTGGATGGCTGGCAAAAACATCAAAAAAGATGAAGAGCTTGTTCAGTCAATGGACCGGATAAGGTAGCTGATTTTGAACTCCGTAACTCACTCCGAAATACCGGTTGGCAAAGTTGTACTGTTTCTCATCGCCGGGCTGCTCTCCTTTGGGGCTGCCCCAATTCTCGTGCGTTTTGGTACAGATGTGGATCCGCTGGTGCTCGCTGCGCTGCGTACACTCATGGCCGTTGCCATACTGTTGCCATTTTGGTTTAGCCGGCGCAAAAAATTATCAGAGCTTAAAACTGAAGGGGCCTCTCCCTTCTTAATGATTAGTGCGGGAGCATGTCTCGGGCTTCATTTTACCTTCTGGATCGCATCTCTCCACTATACATCTGTTGCATCGGCTTCGGTTTTGGTTACGATACATCCCGTAATGCTGATTGTTGCTGAAAGCCTGATCTTTAAGCGACATTTTCGTCCGCTTGTGTGGGTCGGCGTATTTATAGCATTTGGAGGATCTATGCTTCTTGGGATAGCGGATGAAAGTCAGCAGGCGGGGCTTTACCCAAATCCGTTACTGGGAAATATGCTGGCTTTCTCGGCAGCCGTCATTTTTGTGATCTATTTTATGCTGGGCAGGAAAATACGCCAGCATACCGAGTGGATCGATTATGTATTCTACATTTATCTTTATGCTGCGATTGTATGTACTGTTTTGTCATTTATTTGGGTTGGCGGAGTACCGTACGTCAGTTTTTCTGCACTTTTAGTTGGTTTGGCGCTGGCCGTTGGCCCTACCATCCTGGGGCACGGCTCAATGAATTATGCGGTGAAATATATCTCCCCCACTCTGCTTTCAACTCTTATCTTATCAGAAGCGGTGCTAGCCGCCGTAGCTGCATACTTCATCTTTAATGAAGTGCCCGCCACCGTATCCATCATAGCCATGCTGATAATTATATCCGGAGTTTCACTCACATGGTCGCGCCGGTTTGCGCGCGCGGCAAAATAGCATTGGCCGCAACTAAACTACCGAATACGGAGATCTTGATGCTTAATAAGCACTGGCCGGACACAATTTTTGCTCTACTACTCCAAAAACTATACATTAATTGTGGAGTTCATACGTTATCATCTTGTTTTTAATATCGGATGTACCCGAAAATATGTTAGTTAAGGTATAAAAAATGATTTTTATTGTCTTGAGATGACACCTGCAAAGTAAATTCCGTCTTAAAGATTTATCAAAGATGGCTGCTTTGTACTTAACAGGAACGAACCTGTATCAAATGAAGAAAACATTACATCCGGCTTACCTGATACACCTCCTTTTAGTTGCTGTAACTGCAATAACGATGGCTGCAGGTTGCTCTTCAGGTGATGAAGATAACGATCGGGACAGGGAAGACTCTTCGGACCTGATTACAGATGTTGAACCGGTTGAGCGTGATTTTGCAGAGATAAAACAGTCGGGCGTGCTGCGAATGATCACCTACTACAGCTCCAACACCTACTTTTTAAATCAGGGCATTGAAGTGGGGTTTGAATACGAGTTGATAAAAGAGTTTGCCAGGGAAAATAATCTTGCGCTTGAAGTGGTAATTGTTGGAGAAGAGAACCCATTTGAGCTCCTTAACCTGGGTGAGGGCGACGTTATAGCGGCAAATTATACCATTACTTCAGAAAGAAATAAGGTCGCCAGTTTTACCAGGCCATATAATATTGTGGATCAGATTGTGGTCTACTCGGCTGATGTTGGAAATCCCCCGCAAACAATAGAAGAGCTGGCAGAGTCTGGCATACCTATCTCCGTTCGCAGAAACAGTTCGTACCACTACAGGCTGCAAAATCTGATTGAGAATGGCTTTGATATTGAGCTCGACCTGATCGAAGAAAATTTTGAAACAGAGGCAAGCCTTGTGCAGGTAGCCAATGGTAATTTTATGGCTACAGTTGCCGATGATAATATGTTTGATGCCGCTAACCGGTACATGCAGGGTCTGCTGCCGGGACCGGTTATTGCTGAATCTGACACTATCGCCTGGGCTGTCCGGCAAAATGCGCCGGATCTTGAAAATAAGATGAATCAATTTCTCTACAAACATTTTCGGTTTTCTGAAGACAGAGATACCCCCAGGCGTTCAACGTTTTTGAACGTCCTTCGGAAAAAGTATTTTGAGGGAAGCCGGCAAATGGCGAACTACTACAATCCGGACTGGAATTACCAATCGCTGGGCATTATTTCACCATACGATGAAGTTGTAAAATCGGTGGCGGACTCGCTGGGCCTTGACTGGCTTATGCTCACCGCGATGATTGCCCAGGAATCAAGCTTTAACCCGGACAGTAAAAGCTGGGCAGGCGCCGTTGGTTTGATGCAGGTATTGCCGCGGTTTGTAGAAACTCCCTACGAAGAACTCTACGACCCGGTTAAGAATATTCATGAGGGAGCAAGAATTATCAGAGAACACCTGGATCACTACGCCTATATGGACAGCACAAACCAGTGGGCGTTCTCGCTGGCAACGTATAACGTGGGTCAGGGCCACATGGCAGATGCTCGGCGATTAACCATCGACCGGAATAAAGACCCGAATGAGTGGGAATATGTATCTGATTCGCTGATTCGTCTGATGCAGCGCAGATATTACCAGGATGCGCGCTACGGCTTTGCCAGGGGAATTGAGCCGGTAAAGTATGTTGAGGAGATTATGAACAGGTACAGGACCTATCAGGCAGTAATTGCACTGGCTGAACAGCAGCAACAGTCGGGATTTACAAACTCGATTATACCCGGATTTATTCGCAGGCAGTAAGAATGAGCAGGGTCACATCATCAGAAAATTTGCCGCAGCTGTGCTCGGTGATTTTCATAACGATGCTGTCTAAAATCTGCTGAGATGATTTGTCTCTGTTCTCAAGAACGGTTTCTTTTAGCCGTTTCACAGTAAACACTTCCTCTTCGGGGCTCATTGCTTCATCCACGCCATCGGTATAGCAAACCAAAATATCACCCGGATTTAGCTGAATGTCTTTTTCACTATAGGGCATGATAGAATCCATCGCCCCGAGCAAAAGCCCTCCTTCCCGGAGATCTTCAAATTCATTTTTCTCTTTTCGGAGCAGAAGCGGGGGATTGTGCCCGGCATTCACGTAGTTCAGAATTTTGTGTTCATGAATATATTTTGCCCAGAAGAATGTTATAAATTTATCGCTCGGTGTATTGTCGAAGATAATTTTGTTCATGCGATAAGTCGCTTCGCTCAGCGAAATATCTACCGGCAATAATACGTGTAACATCGACTGCAGATTTGCCATCAGCAGGGCCGCCGGCACTCCTTTACCCGTTACGTCTGCAATACAGAGGATGGAATTACCATCCGGGGTTTCGGCAATATCGAAATAATCCCCGCCCACCTCCCTTGAAGAGATTGTTTTAGCGGCAAGGTCTACTCCGGGGATTAGCGGAATGGGGTCGGGCATCAGGCCTTCCTGAATGGATTTGGCAATCGAGAGCTCCTCTTCCATTCGCTCCTTATCGATCCTCTCCTCGAGAAAGTATGTTTTCTGAATCGAAATAACGGCGAGATTGGCCAGTGATTTTAAAAAGTTAATGTCATTTTCGTTAAACGAAATGCCGTTTACACGCTTCCCAACCCCTATAAGAGCCGCCTTTTCATTCTGGTTGGAAACAGAAATCAGTGCGGCGATTTCGTTTTCTTTTAGCCAGGGATGTTCTTCACATTTTTCTTCCTCAATAATCAAAATATCTTTGTTGCAGCTATTGTAAAGATCATTGATCTGCCTTTGCCCGGGCACACTTCGTAAACCGCTGGAAGCCATCATATCAGGCCCTTTTTCTGTATCATAAATCAGAAAAAAAGTGCGGATAAAAAGCTGACCAAGTAACGTGAGTTTAAAAATCCGGGCTATCTGATCCCGGTTAACTAAGAGGTTGAACTCCTTTGAAAGCTCAAAAAGTGTATTCAGTTCATGAATTCTGCGGTCAAGATTCCTGTACGTCTGCTGCAGCTCCGAAAAAAGCTCAGAATTAACCAGCGCCGCCGTTGATATAATACACAGCCCCTCAGCGAACTTGAGCTCGTCAGGTGTAAATTCTTTGCCCGAGGCTTTTGGTCCAAGAACAAGATACCCATGATGGTGATTGCTTGTTCTGAGATTAAAAAAGTAAGTGTTTTTCTTACTCTCTTTAGGAATTGGGAGATCTGTTTGAACATTGTCTGCAGTGATGTAGCCCTCACCATCGCAATCTGCCTGTATCGAATATTCGGCACCGGGGTTAAGCTCGCTGATGCCTTTTTGTTTTGTGAGGGTATAACGCCCATTCGAATCAGAGTGGGTTAAAATTGCGGCCTTGGTTACCAATAGCCTGCCCATAATAATGAGCAGCACATTGTTTGCAATAAAGGCGGAGTCTCTTGATTCAACCAGCATGCGGCTGGTTTCCAAAACGGTTTTTAGCTCAAATGTAGATTGATCGTGATTGTTCTCTGCGTTTGCCAAGGTATTCAGTTGCGGTATTTGATCATTTTAATCACATTTTTATCACCATCAGAATCATAGGTTAGTTCATCCATCAGGTTTTGTATAAGAAAGATTCCCATCCCTCCTCTTTTTTTCTGTTTGATGCGCCTCTGAAGGTTGGGTACTTCGTACTTGGATGGATTAAAACCTATCCCAAAATCAGTTATTTCGATAGATAGAGCAGTGCTGTCAAATTCAAGGTCTACATTAAACTGTTTTGTATCGTCGTAGCTGTAGGCATGTTTTATAACGTTTGTACAGGCTTCATCAACGGCAAGCCGGATATCGTTGATCTGATCTTCAGTAAATCCGTGTTTTTTGGCCTGAGACGACACAAAATTGCGCACCCGTGAAAGGTTCTCAGTTGAAGCGCTCAACTTTTTATGATATGTAGCAGCTCTTTTCAAGCGGTATGAGGAGTTTACTTTTCTTTCAGAAACTTTTTGATGGCTTTTTCTTCATCGTCGAGAATATCATAGAGTGTTGGAAACCCTAAAAGGTCGAATACATTATAGACCTTGCTGTTCATATTGGTAAGCTTAATGTCTCCTCCAATACTACGCACATCCTCGATATAAGCCATAAATACCCCGAGCCCTGCACTGGCAATGTAGTCTAGTTTCTGGAAATTGACGATGATATTAGCCTTTTTATTATTGATTAGCTGCTGCAGTGTTTCTTCAAGTTGAGAAGCAGTGTGTGCATCCAGTTCTCCATGCAGATCAATAACCTCATACCCGGTATTAGTCCGGCGTTCTATTCTAAAGCTTTTCATGAAATAAAAAATTGTGTTCAATGCGTATCAAACAATATATCCAAAAATGTTGTAAGAGAAATATGGAAACTCTACGCTTGAAAGAAAGAAGGGGTTACAAAAAAAATAAGGTATCACACGTATCCGGTGTGATACCCTGACTATTCATCAAGAGAGACGCTACTTGAGCGCACTATATATTAGTAAAAATGTTCGTAAAACAACAAAAATAAATTACTTTCGGACTATAAAAACGTAAAATCGGGCGATAATACCTATTGTTTTTACAAATTCTAAGTATAAATACTTAGGTGTCTGATAGCTTTTATTATACAAGCTGCAAAAAAGAGGAGTGCCACATTGCCAATTATTCAGGGTTATGGAAAAGCCCTTCATAAAATGAAAATAAAAAAGCCGTTGTGTAGTTACACAACGGCTTGAAATCAGATTTTATGCGACGGCTGTGCCGAAGTGATTAATCTCTGGGCTGCAGTTTAATGTTTCTGAACCAAACATCGTCTCCGTGATCCTGAAGCGAGATATATCCGGGCTCAAATTTGCCGAAAACATCTGAATAATCTGCAAATTTGCTGTTATTCACCATCTCTTCCCAGGCGGGAGTTCCAAGATGGTATTCAACTACCGGTTCCCCATTCTGAAAGTGTACAACGGTGCCTCTGTACACGAGGACTTCGGCTTTATTCCACTCTCCGTGTCCGCGGAAGTTCTGCGGATCTGCGGGGATCAGGTCATACAGGCTTCCTGCCTGCCGGTTTCCATCTTCGCCCAGCAGGGCATCTGGATGATTTGCGTTATCCAGAATTTGCATTTCCGGAGCCGAATGCCAGATTGGGCGATCCTCAAGCTCCTGGGCAAGGTAAAAAATGCCCGAGTTGCCGCCCTCAGAGACTTTCCATTCCAGAGAGAGATGGAAGTTCTGGAATTTCTGGTCGAAGATAATATCTCCGCCTTCTCCTCCGGCTTCACCTGTTCCGGCGCCCTGTACCATCAGGGCACCGTCTTCGATTACCCAGCCGGATTCTGGAAAGGAATCCTTTCCATAGGCCCGCCAGCCTTCGGTAGACTCGCCATCGAATAAAAGTACCCATCCATCTTCGATTTCCTGTTCGGAAAGGGTATTGGGTGGAACTTCTGCTTCAGTCTGCATGCTTTCATTTTCGGCTTCCTGAGATTCGGACTCTGTATCACCCGAAGAGCAGGCTGCCAGTAAACCCATGGAGGCAAAACCAATGACTGTCAGATTAAATATTGATTTAAGCTTCATTATGTTTGTGTTTTAATTAATTATTAACTGGTGGATTAAGCGGGCATATCAGGCAGTGACCAACCATTTCTGTAGTTGTGTCGGATTAACCTGTTAGCAAATTGCTGTGCATTAATCGGATCTGTTCTTTCCTGAGTGAAAGATGGATGTCCGTCTTCAATGCTAAATCCGTCTTCGATAACAATTTGAAGATGCTCATTAGGATTAATATTAGTGAACTCCATTTTTTCGCCATTCCATTTGAGTTCTTTATTGAGGTTCTGCAGACGTACAGCGAGAACGCCCATTACAACCATTTCATTAAATGGTCCGGACTTATCGAACGAAGATTTGGCTTCGGTTCTGTTTTCAGGGCTTTCTTTACAGGCTCTTACCCAATCTAACTGATGAGCAGCTTCGCCTTCAACATCGCCAACCTTGACACGTCGCTCGGTTTGCGGAACATTTGGTGTGTTACCAGAGAGCAACCATGGATCTGACCCATAGCAACCATGAACAAGAATATCATCTGTACCGTGTATCAGCACGCCGCCGCCACGATGGTTCATGTTTCTTCCCTCAGGCCAGCCTTCCGGCTTCAGAGGCTGCAGGCCGCCATCGTACCAGTGAACATCCACTTCCGGTAAGCGGCCGAAGCTACTGTCCCGCTCAGGGTAGGTTAGACGGACTTTTTCCGCGGTTGGTGCTGAATCTTGCAGTAATAGAGTAGAACTACCTTGTACACTTGTAGGATATCCAAGCTCAAGTGCCTTGAAAGGAGCGTGTAAAATATGGCAAGCCATATCGCCCAGTGCACCTGTTCCGAAATCCCACCAGCCGCGGAAGTTCCATGGGGTATAAATTTCGTTATAAGGACGCATTTGAGCCGGGCCTATGAAAAGATCCCAGTTCAGTGTATCGGGTACCGGCTGGTCGCCCGGGGTGTTAAGTCCCTGTGGCCAGATAGGACGATCTGTAAAGGCCTCAATTTTTGTTACATCTCCGATCAGCCCGTTGCGAACCCATTCGGTAACAAGGTTAATACCTTCACCCGAGGCTCCCTGATCACCCATCTGAGTAGCTACACCGTACTCTGCTGCGAGTTTTGTTAACAGGCGAGACTCATAAACGGTATGGGTAAGTGGTTTCTCAACATAAACATGTTTACCCATTGTAATTGCATGAGCTGCTACAATTGCGTGTGTATGGTCGGCTGTAGCAACCATCACTGCGTCGATATCATCTCCCATTTCGTCAAACATAACGCGCCAGTCCCAGTACTTTTTGGCATCGGGATATTCGTCAAAAACACCTTGAGAGTATCTCCAGTCAACATCGCAAAGCGCAACAACATTAACGTCGCTTGCCATGCCCCGAAGTACACCGGCACCCCGGCCGCCAACACCTACGCCGGCTACATTTAGTGTATCACTTGGTAATTTCTTACCCTTTTTGCCCAAGCCGCTAACAACGGTGCTTGGTACAATAGTGAAACCGGCAGATATGGCTGCTGCCCTGCCTAAAAAATCTCTGCGGGATAATCCGCTTCTTTTATTCTTATTTCCTGACTCTTTCATGATATGGGTTATTTGTTCATGGATTCTGGTTATAAAAGTGTGACATTACAAATCATATTACCCCCCAAGAGGAGCTATCATAGAGAACACATACTAATAAGGAAATAGCAGATGTTTTTGCATAAATATGATTGAAGCAAGTAACCTTTATATTAATCTTTTTTTTCTGTTTCATCAATTTTAAAACACAATTTCGTGTTGCTATTGATGCTTATAAACTCAGTATAACAGAAACAATGTTGATTGTTTAAAGTAAAAGGTAAAATAATGTTACCAATCCCAGTGAACTGATCATTAAATAAAACAAACATTATGTTAAAAAAAGCTATTGCAATTACATTCATATCCGTAATCGGACTCATTTTCACTACACAGCAAACACAGGCTCAATATGCCATAGGAGCTGCTTACGAAATCAGAGATGAAAATCCTGAAAATGGATTTGGACTGAGGCTTGAAAAAGGAATTTTTTCAAGTATACCCCTTATTGACCTGGGTGTACGCGCTCATTTTAGTTTTTTCAATGAAACAACGGACATTCGGTTCGATGATACAGAGGTAAGCACAGAGGTGGATGCGTATGATTATGGACTGGCACTGCTCGGTGGTGTAGATATAGGAATCGTTAAACCTTATGTAGGACTTGGTATTGGCAGCGAGCGGTTTGAAGCAAATCCTCAATTTACCGAAACGAACTTCTACTGGAATGGATTTGGAGGAGCAGAAATAACGCTGCTGCCATTTCTTAATCCATTTATTGAATACAGAATCAAGAACCTGAGCGGAACAGAAGATATTGGCTACGATAACGTGAGCCGGCTGGCTATCGGTGTAAATCTCAGATTTTAAAAAACACCCGCTGCAGGAACATTTTATCTGGCTGAACGGATGGTGGTGCGTTTTAAAGAACAGAAATAATCCTTAGTTTATATAGATTGAATTTAAATAAAGGATTTTAATGCTGCTACTTGATTGCAGTATGTCCGCCATCCGGACAATTTTTGTGGAATAAAATGCTTCTTGAAGTAAAAAATATTGAAAAATCTTTCGAAAAGGATGTACCCGTTGTGACCAGCACCTCCTTTTCGGTTCATGAAAATGAAATCTTCGCCCTTTTGGGACCCAGCGGCTGTGGGAAAACAACTACGCTGAGGCTTATTTCAGGGTTTGAGCACCTCGACAGCGGCGAAATCTATCTCGATGGCGAGCTTCTTTCATCGGTAAGAAAACACAAAGCCCCTCAAAAAAGAGGGATTGGGTTTGTTTTTCAGGACTATGCCCTTTTTCCTCATATGTCTGCGCTCGACAATGTAGCTTTCGGACTTACGGATCTGCCAAAATTCAAGCGTAAAGTTTTTGCTGAAGAGGTACTCTGCAGAACCGGAATGGGAGATCACAAACATAAGAGTCCGGCTGAACTCTCGGGAGGTCAGCAGCAGCGGGTTGCTCTTGCGCGTGCCATTGCCCCCGAACCCAAGCTGGTTCTGCTGGATGAGCCCTTCTCAAACCTTGACGCAATGCTCAGGGACACAACCCGTAAAGAGGTTCGTTCCATTATCAAAAAAGCCGGAATGAGCGCTGTTTTAGTTACGCACGACCAGGAAGAGGCGCTTTCATTTGCAGACCGAATTGCGGTTATGAACGATGGACAAATTGAACAAATTGGAACGCCCGAAGAGGTATATTACTCACCCAAAACGAGGTTTGTCGCACAGTTTCTCGGCCGCACGAATCTGCTCGAAGCAGATGCCTTTAATTCGGATACCATCGATACAGCAATCGGCGCCATTAAGCTGGACAGAACGGCAACCGGCCGAATTACCTGCTCCATCAGGCCCGAGCACCTTACCATTGAAACGCCGAACGGCACATCAGACAATAAATACCGCGGAGTAATTGTGGCCAGGGAGTTCAAAGGCCATGATATTACATACCATGTGGAGTGTGCCGGTGAAAGGTATATCATACATACAGATAACCGTATTCTATTCAACAAAGATGATGAAGTGATTGTAAAACCTCTCGATTCGGCAGTGGTTTTAGAAAAAAAATAGCACGTTTTATCTGCACTATTAATTAACTTTATATTCTTCGCAACGAATCTGCGTTAACTGCGTAAATAAGGACCAAATAAACGGCAGTTTAATAATCAAAAATTGTGAAGTTTTTCCTGATTACGCTCTCACTTTGTTTTCTATCAATACCGGCTGTTTTTTCGCAAGTGGAAGTAACAGGACGTATTACCGATAAATCGAGTGGTGAAACGTTGCCGGCTGCCGCAGTTATTCTGGATGGATCATACCGGGGAACCATTTCTAATAGTGACGGTTTTTTCACGATTAACGTTGACTCCCTGCCCGTAACGCTTACCGTACGTTTTTTAGGCTATCATCAGAAAAAAATAACGGTTAATGATGAATCTGAGCTTCCGCTGCTGATAGAGCTTTCTCCCTCAGTAACTGAAATGGCTGAAATTGTAGTGACGGATCAGGATCCGGGACTTTCCATCATGGAAATGGTGATTGAAAGAAAGAAGATCTGGCGCCAGGCACTTCAAAACTATAAAGTAAGCGCATATACGCGACAGTCAATCAGCAATGATACGTCAATTGTATCTATTTCGGAAAGCAGCTCCATTGCGTACTGGGACCAGGAACGGGGGCATAAAGAAGTTCAGCTTACGCAGCAACAGACGACCAATATGACGGCCGACCAGAATTTTTCAGGCGTAAGGTATATGCCTAATTTTTATGATGACAACATTGAAGTTGCGGGATATAATATCGTGGGTATTACCCATCCGGATGCCACAAGCTTCTACAATTTTACGCTCGCGGAAACGCAGGAATTCGATTCAAAGCCGCTCTATAAAATTGAATTTACTCCACGAAAGAAGCTGCAGCCAACATTTACCGGCACTGCCTGGGTGCTGGGAAGGGATTATGCGCTGCTTGAGGTTGATTTAAAACCAAACGAGGTTGTGGATTTTCCGCCTCCTGTTCAGGAGTTTGACCTCTCTTACAGGCAGCAGTTCAGCAACTATGGGGGCTCATACTGGCTGCCGGTTGATATGCGAATAGAAGGAAAAGTAAAAATTGGAATGATCGGCTTTAGAATGCCCGCAGTACAGTTCAGACAGGTTTCAACACTTTCGGGATACGAAGTGAATACGGCAATACCTGATTCTGTATTCAGAGACAGCGATGATTTTGCCCGCATCAATGAAAATCAAAATGACAGTGTTTATGCCGATATCGAAAGGATTCCGCTTACCGAGGAGGAATCACTTGCTTACAGCACAATCGACTCAACAGATACTATTGAAAAAGCTTTTCAGGCTGAAGGGTTCCTGGCCAGAGCAATAGAAAGCAGTGATGAGCGTGAACAAAACGGGCCTTTTTCCTCAATAGCGGAAGTACTGCCTGGAGGGCTTTCACCCACACTCAGGTACAACAGAATGGATGGCTTCCACGCAGGAATGAAGTATAAAAATGATCTCTTTGGCGGTAAAAGCACTATTTCAGGGTTTGGTGGCTATAGCATTAACAGTAGCTTTTGGGATTATGGTGCCGGACTGAGGCAGCAGGTTTTACGTGCCGGAAATATTTCTCTGTATACCGACTTTCGTTATGCAGTGGAAACGGAATCCAGATATCCATCCTTGCTGTACAGTTTAGGCATGAATAGTTTTTCGACCGTTCTTGGCGGCGTAGATTATTTCGATTACTTCAGAAAAGAGTCGGTATCTGCGGGCTTTGGGGTGGATGAAATAGTACCTAAAACAGATATATCTTTTTCTTTCAATCACGAACTTCACAGAAGTTTTGATCAAAATACGATGCAGGATTACAGCCTGTTTGGCTGGCATGATAACCGAAGGGTAAATCCGGCAATTGATGATGGTAAACTGCAGTCATTGTCATTCAGCACAGCCATAAATAAGCAGCAGAATACGTTTGGCGTTACCGGTCGCAGGCAGTTACTCATTGAAATTGAGTGGAGTGATGAAAGCCTGGGGAGCGATTTTAACTTTATAAACTATCGGGCATCTGCTGACTGGAATCTGCAGACATTTTTTAAACGAAGAGTTTTTGCAAATACACTGGACCTTCATTTTTCGGGTGGTTTATCGCAGGGAAACGTTCCGATACAAAAATTTGGAGCTATAGACGGAAGTATAAACCGTTTCACGCCATTTGGCACGCTGCGTACACGGCAATATATGCCGTATGAAGGCACAAGGCACTGGCTGGCAGTTGCAGAACATAATTTCAGAACCATCCCTTTTGAATGGCTGGGGCTGCAGTGGTTTGCAGACAGGGGCTGGGGAGTTATAGTTTTTGGTGGAGCCGGGCACACATATGCCGATCGGAATCTGTATGACGGCAACATGCTGACCAACGGCACGCATACCGAGGCAGGGATTAGCCTGAACAGTATTCTCGGTATCCTGCGTGTTGATTTTGCCAAGCGCCTGGATCAGCCCGGTACATTTATTGGCGTAAGCGTGCCGAGATATTTTTAACGATCTGCAAGAGTTAATTTGGCAGAGGGATCGTTTCAGCACGCCGGTTTTTTTCGCATCCCGGTGTATTGGTATCCATTTCAGCTTCTGAACATGGGACAGGCGCTTTACCGAGCCCCCGTCGCTCAACTCTGTTTTCAGAAATACCATTAGCGATGTAGAAATCAGCAACGCTGTTTGCTCTTCGAACGCTCAGCCGCAAATTGTACTGATCTCCTCCCACATGATCGGTGTAGGCGTCAATGCGAACGGAGACACCTTCGTTATTTTGTAACAATTCAATGTTTGAAGCCAAAAGTTGTGCGGCTGGAGAAGTAATATCAGACTGGTCAAACCCAAAATTTATTACAGAGAGATCTTCTGCGCTTAGTGCGGGCGGATCATTTGGATCGAGCGGATCGGTACCCATATCAATTTCCTCCCCGTCTATAAAGCCGTCACCATCCGTGTCGCTGTTAATGGGGTCTGTGCCAAAACCGCCATTATAAGCTGTAAAATCGGGGGACTCGCACTCAGCGCGGTTAGTGTGTAAAACTTCCTGGCAATCTGTTAAACCATCCCGGTCGGTATCGGCCTGAGCGGGATCTGTAGCATAGCCGCCATCGAAATCTCCGGAAAATTCCGTGTTTACGCATTCTGAACGATCGGTATGTTCAAGCTCCTGGCAGTCTGATAGTCCGTCAGAATCGGAATCGGGATCCAGCGGATTGGTGCCGTATGTATTTACCTCCTCACCGTCCGAAATTCCATCGGAGTCAGTATCGGCTTCGGTTGGGTTGGTTCCGTGCACAAACGATTCGTCATAATCGGTAAGGCCGTCTGAATCGGTATCCGGCTGAAGCGGATCGGTTTCATACACGTAAATTTCATCATAATCAGAAAGCTGATCACCGTCACTATCTCTCTCCATCAGTTCATCATCAGAGAGGCTCATCAGGTAGTCGAGGGTGAGGGGGTCGGGATCTGTTTCCGGGGCTGATGATTTGCAGGCCTGGAGTATCAGAATGGTAAAAAGGCTGAGCAGAAAGGTGCGAAAAAGGAGTGGTGTGTGTTGAAAATTCATAATGCTGAAATATTTGGTTCGTTAAAGAAAAGTATCACTATTACAGCTTTAATTCATGCAGAAAAGCTTTTGACTTCTAATCAAAAAACATGGTATATTTAAGGCTCTTTGGGGCTATAGCTCAGCTGGCTAGAGCGTCGCGCTGGCAGCGCGAAGGTCCGGGGTTCGAATCCCCGTAGCTCCACAGAAAAAGGGAAACAGCGGTTTCCCGATGCTCAGGGAAGTTGTCTGAGCATTGCACATTTTGATTTTACCTATTCCAACGAATATAGGGCAAGTTCCATACAGCCAGCTCCCTGTGAATTCCGTCAGGGTCGGAAGGCAGCAGCGGTAGCAGGTCGTAGCGGCGTGATATGGGTAGCTTGCCCTTCTTTTTTTTGCCTTTCTTACAAGTATTATTGATTCATTTACTTTTTTCCCCTAATGTATTAAGATAACTACAAAAGCATAAAAATTTTAGGGATATGCAAATAATTGTGAATGAGCCTCACATCGTTCATGAAACGATTGATGGGGAAACCATTTTGATGGACCTTAGATCAGGTAATTATTTCAGCATCGAAAAGTCGGGGGCTGTTATATGGGAAGTTCTGGTTCAAACAGGTAGTACTGAAGAGCTGTTAAAGAAAGCCGGGGAGTTGAGTCACCCGGATCAATCGGATCGGGTATTATCAGATATCCGGAATTTTGTAAAAAAGCTGTTAGCTGAGGGTTTGATCAGAGAAGCAAATAACATCGGGGCATCAGATATTACCGAAGAGTTGTTAAATAGCCTGAAATTAACCATCTCCTCTTTTGAAACTCCGGAAGTGAACAAATATTCTGATATGCAGGAGATGCTCCTTTTAGACCCGATTCATGACGTTGATGAAAAAGGATGGCCTGAACCGAAAAAAGATAAAGAGTGAGCAGCCTATTAGCATCAAAGAGCCCGTTTCCCAATACAGCACAGCAACTTTTGTTACAGGCAGCTTTATTTGGCGGTGAAACGTCAATTTCATCCTGGGAAGAGTGGAAATCTATTGTGGACTTTGAAGAAGAGGTTGATCATGGCTCCTACCGCCTTCTGCCATTAATATACGAAAAACTGCAAAGTCTTGGTTATCAGGATGAGCTTACCGGACGGCTGAAGGGTATTTATAAACGAGCCTGGATGGAAAATCAACGAATTCTTCATTACGCATCAGAAATCCTGAAATTAGCCTCATCTTCAGAAATACCTTCAATAGTGATGAAGGGAATCCCTTTAGGTCTTCTTGTGTACAAAAACCCGGCAACGCGTCCCATGTCGGACGCAGATATTTTAGTACCGCTTAAAAATGCCCGGGAAGCTGTAGCACTTTTAAAAAAAGTAAGTTATAACCCTGTTAATGAAGGTATACTTGAGCACGATTTAGTGTATGGCCGCGGAATGGGATTTACGGATGATTCCGGAAGGGAGCTGGATTTACACTGGAGGGCGATGCCTGATTCAATAAAAAACTCAAAAGAATCGGACTTTTGGGATCAGGCAGTTCAGATTAATTTCATGGGAGCGAGTGCGTTTAGATTTTCATTTACAGATGAACTTCTTCTAACCATTGTTCACGGCCTGCGCAAAAACCCGGAACCGCCTATACGATGGGTTGCGGATGCATTTCTGCTCATTAAAAAATACGGAGTAGATATAGACTGGGAACGGCTGCTGGAATATGCTCTGCGCTATAAAGTACTTATACAGCTAAAAGAAGGGTTAAATTATCTGGTAAACGAGTTTAGAATTGATGTCCCTGAAGGAGTACAGGATAAATTGTACCGATGCAATCCGGGATATGCCGAAAGAGTTGTGTACCGGCATGCTCAGCGTATTGGTGATAATCGTAAAAAAGTTTCGCTTCCGGAAAGAGTGTATACGTTTTATGCCCGGTTTCTAAGGCATTCTGCTGATACAAATTTCATGCGTTTGCATTTGGAGTTTGCCTGTTACTCCATAGAAAGACTAATGAATAAAACGTTAAATAAATATGAATAGCGCTTGGAATACTGATCTTAAGAGGCAGAAAGAGTCACCTGCGGCGCAGAGCAGAACAAAGTTATAACCTATGAAAGTACCGGTAAGCATGAATATTCCTGTTCGAACGGAGGAAGAACAGATCCATTTTTTCGAGCAGATTAAAGAGAGATATCATCTGGCGGTTGAAAAAGCTGAAACACAGCGATTCTGCTTTACTGTTGCAGGTACCACAGTTTGTATTGAATTTGCAGGAAACGCACTGGTTCGCACGCTCACTAAGGCACTGATTCATCTGCAAATTCCGGAAGTTGATGAACCGGATTTTACCATTCTCGCCTGGGACTCGGAATCCACAGGGATAGATATGATTCCTCCTCCCTGCGATCAAAGCCACTTTACCGATCGCGGAGATATCTGGGGATACAACAGCAAACGAATTAAAACAGCATTTCACTGGAGTGAATTTTCGGTTAACGTCGCTGATTTAAACAGAAATACGGCGGTATACTGGGTAAAGTCTCCGCATCATTTTCCCTACTGGGTTCAGTCCTCCCCTTTTCGAACGATTTTTCACTGGTGGATGGAACAAAACAGTGCGCAGCTTCTGCACGCAGCCGCAGTAGGGATAGATGGAAAGGCTGTTCTTATAACAGGAAAGGGCGGTGCTGGCAAATCAACTACAGCATTAAGCTGCCTCAGTTCCGGGATGGATTATTACGCGGATGACTACCTGATCGTAAAAATGGATGATGGCCGACCGGTGGTTTACACTCTTTACAGTACAGGCAAGCTGAACAGACATGCAGAAATTACCTTTCCGGATTTTGATGTGTATGCATCCAGCCATGTTGACAAAAATCAGGAAAAAGAGGTGTTCTATTTTTACCCCGGATTACAAAAGCAGATTAAATCAGCAGCGCCGCTGACGGCAATTCTTGAACCCCAAATAAAGGGTGAAACGCGCAGTAGTTTTTCATCTATTTCGCATTGGCAGATGCATCGTGCACTGTCGTTTACAACCATGTCTCAGCTGCCCGGTGTGGGTCCGCACACACATGACTTTATTCATAACCTTTGCAAGAGTGTGGCCTGCTATGCTTTTCATCCCGGTACAGACATGAAGGAAGTGCCTGAAACCCTGAAAAAGTTTATACAACACCCTGATAAATTTACAACCAAGGAGTTGAAGTCATCAAAAAAAGAGCTTCCACTTATTTCAGTCATTATTCCGGTGTATAATGGTGAACGGTTTATTGCAAATGCTATTGAAAATGTTGTATCACAAAATTATCCGGCGTTAGAAATTATAGTTGTTGATGACGGGTCTGAAGATAAAACTTCAGAGATTGTAATCGGGTTGCCATACGATATACGGTACTTTAAGCAGGAAAATCTCGGTCCTGCGGCTGCCAGAAACCGTGGAATCAGGGATGCATCGGGCAGCTATCTTGCCTTTTTGGATTCAGATGATCTTTGGCCGGAGGGGCAGTTGGGTATGCTTGTGAATATTCTGGAAAATAACCCGGAGACTGATGTTGTTCGCGGCTTTGCCCAGCTTTTTAAAAATAATGAACATGAAGAAATGGTGTACCAGGGAGATCCAAAGGAATCCTACAGATATTATATTGGCGGGGGATTATACCGTAAAACTGTTTTTGAGCAGGTGGGACTATTCGACAGGAATTTACTATATGGGGAAGATACCGATTGGTACTACAGGGCCCGGGAAGAAAACACAGAGATTTTATGGCTTGATGAAATCACGTTATTTGTTCGGCGCCATGGGAATAATATGACGGAAGGAAAAAATATTCTTGAACTCAATAAACTTAAAACATTTAAAAAAGTGCTCGACAGAGACAGGAAAAGAAAGCCTGTTGATCAGATCATAAAAAAATTGGAGAATAAATTTGAACTCTGGAAAAATATCGGTCGTAATACCAGTTTATAACGGTGAACAATACATTGAAGAAGCACTGAACAGTATTTTTTCCCAGAAAGGTGATCACAAATTTGAAATTATTGTCGTGAATGATGGCTCTACAGACAAAACCGAGCAAATTCTTCAGCAATACATGGACCGGATTGTTTATACATATCAGAACAATGGTGGCCCGCCCGTTGCAAGAAATACCGGACTGGAATTTGCTACAGGGGATTATATCGCATTTTTGGATGCTGATGATGTCTGGACAGATAATAAAACGTCTCTTCAAAAAGCTATTTTTGAGAAAAACGGGGAGACAGATATCGTGTTAGGATTGTATAAAAAACAGAATTTTGAATCCCGGAATAGGATACTTTATGATGAGAAAGAGCTTGAATTCCAGCTTTTACTTGGATGTGCATTGGCAAAACGGGAGGTTTTTTCGAAGATTGGCACCCTTGACCCGGAACTGTTTTTAGGGGATGACACCGACTGGTTTATGAGAGCTCGCGAAGCCGCATTGAAGATTCGGGTTCATAAAGACCTGGTGATGTATCAAAGGCAGCACCAGAATAATTCAACTGCAAATAAAGCACGATTTAATTTTTACGTTTTCAAGGTGTTGAAAAAGGCGAAAGACAGGAAGAAAAGCGGGGAAAACAGTGAAGATGCAGTTCTGCAAAAACCTGAAAATAAAGAACAGCTTATAGAACGCTGGAACACTGCGATATGAAAGAAAAAATTCCACAAATAAGCGTACTTATTCCGGCATACCGGGCAGAAAAGTATATAGCTGAGGCTATTGAAAGTGCTCTAAATCAAACCCTTAAACCCTATGAAGTCATTGTGGTAGACGATGGTTCTCCGGATAACCTGTATGAAGTTGCCAAAGTGTATGTTCCGGATATATTACTATTCAGAAAAGAAAATCAAGGAATATCAAAAACGCGAAATTTTGGACTTAATAAAGCCTCCGGTAACCTGATTGCATTTTTAGATGCCGATGATCTCTGGCCGGAAAATCACCTTGAACTTCTTTATAACAAGATGAGTAAGAGTGACAAAACAGACATTACGTTTGGACAGACTCAGGAATTTATAAGTCCTGATCTCAAAAACAACTACAGGGGTAAAATTCCGGGAATAACTCCATCAGGTGCACCTATGCCGGGCTCATCACTAATTAAGTCGGTTATATTCGATACTGTAGGATACTTTGACGAAAATCTTCAGTCAGCTGAATTTATTGACTGGTTCGACAGAGTGAAAATCAATAATATAATATCAGAGAATATAAATGAAACTGTTCTCTACAGAAGGCTTCATATGACTAACAGTAGTATTGTAAATAAAAATAGTCAGCAGGATTATCTGAAAGTGCTGAGAGCTTCACTGGCAAGAAAGAAAAGTAAGAAGCCTAAAGATTGATAAAGAATTTTGGTATGAATGCATTCTATTGAAGTTTGGGTAAACCTAAATGTACAGAGTTAGCATATGCTTAAATTTATAGATGAGGTTGTTGTACAATTAAGAGTTTGGCGAAACAGGCCTGTTGAACCACAGCAAATGTTTATCATATTTTGTCACGGGCGATCAGGCAGCGAATTGTTGAGAACTCTGCTAAACTCTCACCCTGATATATATTGCGACGCAGAGATCTATTTGCACCGAAAGGCACTTCTTCCCTGGCGATATCTTGTAAACAGATCAAAGATCTACGGGAAAGCCTATTATGGACATAAGGCCAAGCTTGGGCAATTGGAAAATCAATGTCCTGATAATAATAAAATCAGGGAAGTGTATCTATCCCGAGTAAAAATAATTTATTTGCGGAGAAGAAATTTTCTGCGGCAAGCAATTTCAGCTCAGATCGGTTTACAAAGAAAGATTTGGCATGATACACAAATCAATCCTTTAGCAGGGCAGAAATTTATAATCAATACAACCAATCTGATCAATGGGATAAAGAATATTGAGAAATATAGAAAGAAGGAAAAGGAAATTTTAACCGGGCTTGATTATCTGTCTGTGTTTTACGAAGAAGATTTATTGCACCAGGAAAACCATCAAAAAACGATGAATAGAATATTTGATTATTTAGGGGTTAATACGGTTTCTGTTATGACGCCGTATGTAAAAACTATACCGGAAAATCTGGAAAATATTATTGGGAATTATCTTGAAGTGATTGAGGCTGTAAAAAATTCAGAATATGCGCACTTTTTGAATGATATTGAAAGATTGGGGTAACCAGCAATAGATACGCAGAAATATAATGCGAAAACCTTTTATCATTTTCAGCCGGAGCCGGTCGGGATCCACGCTGCTGAAAAGATTACTCAATTCTCACTCCCGAATTCATTGCGAAGGTGAGGTTCTCACAATCACCGATGGCTACTTAAAAAATAGTTTTGGTTTGAAATCTGCGAGATTATTTACGATCCCATATTTGTTCATGAGAAAAATGAGAAGTCCGGATGACGTTTATGGGGCTACCATTTTCATTTATCACGGACGCTATATTGCACGAAACATTCAATGGCTGTACAAGCTTGGCTGGAAAATTCTTTACCTGGAACGCGAAGATATCGTGAATCAGGTTTTTTCAAATATGATTGCGGCTCAAACCGGTCACTATCATACCGAGATAAAGCGTAAAGAGCAATTAGTCAGGCATGTGATACCTGAGGATTCTTTTATAAATCTGGTTAATAATCGTATTAGATGTCATGCTAAAGAGAAGAGCATTTTAAAGGCGACAGATTTCTTTAATATCTCTTACGAAAAAGACCTGATCACAGCTGAAAAAAGAGAGCATTCACTCCCGGATATTTTTAAATATTTATCTGTAGAGCCCGAAAAAGTTGAGACACGTTTAATGAAAACCTACTCGCGCCCATACTCACAGATCGTTGAAAATTACGACTCTCTCATGATGAGGCTAAAAAATGATGGGTTTACAGAGCTATACAGGCTTCATATTGATTATGAGGCAAAGAATAGATGAATTAGCAGTATTTTAACGCAGCCCACTCTCCACATGCCCGGCGATATGCTCGGCATGAACCCGGGTATTTTCGATGAACAGGCTGCTTGTATCCATCCCGCCACAAACCACACCTGCTACATAAAGGCCCTTACGATTAGTTTCGAGTGAGTTTTCATCAAAAACAGGCATTTTTATTTCATCTTTTGAAAGCTCAATTCCCATGGTCTCCATCAATCCGAAATGAGGGTGGTACCCGGTCATGGCAAGAACGAAATCATTTTTAATGGTCTTGATTCCCTCTGTTGTTTTGATGACGGCCTCTTTCTCACGAATTTCAACCAGCTCTGAATTAAAATAGGCGCCAATGGACCCCTCTTTTATCCGGTTCTCGATATCGGGCTTTACCCAGTATTTAATGGAGGGTTTAAGCTCGCTTTCACGAACAATCATAGTAACCTTTGCATTACACCGATACGTTTCTAAAGCAGCATCTGCGGCCGAATTCCCGGCACCTACCACCACTACATTCTGCCAGGCATATTTATGGGGCTCATCGTAGTAGTGCGTTACTTTAGGCAGATCTTCACCGGGGATATTCATTCGGTTTTCCTGCCCGTAGAAACCGGTTGCGAGTACTACTTTCTCAGCTTTATGGGTCTCTTTCACAGTTTCAACTTCAAAATTTTCATCGCTACCCTTAAGCGCAGTTACTTCTTCGTAAAGTCGTACATCCAGGTCATAATGTTCCGCCGCCCTGCGGTAATATTCTAGAGCCTCCTGCCGCGTGGGTTTGTCGCCATGCGAAATAAAGGGAATGTTCCCAATTTCCAGCTTATCCGATGTGGAAAAAAACGTCATATTTGTGGGATAGTTAAAAATGGAATTCACCAGGCAGCCCCTCTCAATAATCCTGCTCTCAATTCCGCGTTTTTTAAGCTCAATAGCAGTTGCGAGGCCAATAGGGCCCGCGCCAATAATTACAACCATAAGTTTTCAATAATAAATTTTTCGATTCTCATCAGCAGCAGAACAAAGATAAGGAAATGATCGTGCAGATATGTCACCGCTGCGGGTATTACAGCAATGAGTTGAAATAATGCAAAATTGTTTGATTGATCCACCCCGGCGGCAGGCTCCAAAAGCCTACATGTCCCCCCCTATCGGTATAGGCGGTTTCTATAGCGAGATTGGCAGCAATATCTTTTACGGGAGTCCAGCGAAACGGGCACAGTGGGTCCTGCTTGCTGTGAATCACCAGGGTATCGGTTTTTATCCGGTCCATAAAAAATGCACTTGAGCAGCTTTCATAGTAGTGGTCAGCACCGGTAAATCCATGAATGGGTCCGGTTACCTGGTCGTCAAAATCATATAGCGTGTTGCCGCTGAATACCGGCAGGTCTGGGTATGTTTCTCTTTTTCGGTTCAGTTTTTCCACAAGGGTTTTTAAAAAGTAACGGGTATAAATCCTGTTAAAACCGTTATTAAGGTTCAGAGAGCCTTTCTTCAGGTCAAACGGAGTGGATACAGCCGCAATGCCCCGGATGGGATGATGCGTGCCGTTCTCTTTTAAGTAGTTCAAAAGGGCGCTGGCACCCAGCGAAAACCCTGCGGCGAAGGTTGGCTGCCCGGGGAAAGTTTTAGAAACCCAATGGAGAACGGTTTCAATGTCTTTGGTTTCTCCAGAGTGATAAAACCGGCGTTTTTGGTTCATTTGATCGCCGCAGCTGCGAAAATTAACTGCGATGGCTGTATACCCGCTGTTTACTAACGTTTCCGCGAGTTGTGTGATGTAATACCGGCGCGAATTACCTTCAAGCCCGTGGAGCAGAATGGCGATTGGCAGGTTTTCTTTTCCTTCGTTGATATCGAGCTCCAGGAAGTCGCCGTCGGGTGTTTCGATGGTAACCCGTTTTGGGTTGAGCCGGGGTGCATCAAAGAAAAGTGAGCAGAAAACCGTGTGGGCATGGCCGTTAAAACACCACGGAGCTGAAGAAAAAGGGACCGTTTTGATAGCTTGCATAGGCTAAAAATATTCATAAACATTCATTTTATGAACTTTTACTGCTGAAAACATCTGAGAAATTCTTCTGCACTTTCGTTATCATTTTAAAAGATAATTAAGAAAAAAAGTTCTGTCTGTATGGATGAATCCGTCGTAAATAAACCGGTAAAACGCGTAACCGCAATCGATCTTGGCACAAACTCTTTCCACGCGGTAATCGTGGATATTTATCCGGACGGAAGTTTTTATACGGTGGACAAACTGAAGGAGATGGTGCTGCTGCAGGATAAAGGAATGGGAGACAGGCTTTCTGATGAGGCTTTCCAGCGCGGGTATGACGCCCTGAAACGCATTAAAACCCTGAGCGATCATCAGAATTCGGAGCGTATTTTAGCTTATGCCACAAGCGCGATCAGGGAGGCAGAAAATGGGGGCGAATTTATCCAGAAAGTGATCGACGATTTTGGAGTGAAAATCAATGCCATTCCCGGCCGGGTAGAAGCTGAGCTTATAGGGCTGGCAGTACAGCATGGAGTTGCCATGCCCACGGCTCCGTCGCTGATAATGGATGTTGGTGGTGGCAGCGTGGAGTTTATTTTGGCAGATCATGAGAAATTTTACCACGTAAGCAGTAAAAAAATGGGCGTTGCAAAAATGACGTCACGTTTTGTGCACAGCGATCCCATTACTGAAGAAGAGATAAAAAGGCTCGAAAATCACTACAGAAGCCAGTTAACTGAAGTTGCGCAATCGTTTGCAATGCACCGGGGCGACATTTTGATTGGCTCTTCCGGGACCATGGAAAATATTGCGCTGATGGTTGCCGACCACAATAAATTTTCACCGTCTATGTCGGTAAATGAGCTTCGGTTTACTGCCGAAGAGTTTTACAAGCTGTACGATGAAGTGATACTGATGAATGCAGATGAACGCAGCCGGCTTAACGGGCTCGATGAAAAACGAATTGACCTGCTGCCGGCGGGCCTTGTGTTGATGCGCTATGTACTAAAAACGTTTGGGATTAAGGAGATTAAAATATCCACTCAGGCGCTGCGCGAAGGAATCATCCTCAGGTATATCAACCAGGAGCTGAAAGACCTGAAAAAGAATCTCTCGATTGAAGATCCGAGACATCGCAGCGTAATGGAGCTTGTTCAGAAATGCCATTGGCACGAGCTACACTCCAGGCACGTTGCAAAAATTTGTGAGGAGCTTTTTAATGAACTGCACAACGACCTGGGCCTCACCGATACAGACCGCGAGCTGCTCACCTATGCCGCCTATATGCACGATATTGGCTATCACATATCACACAGGAAGCACCATAAACACGCGCTCTATCTCATCAGGAATGCCGATTTAAAAGGGTTTACCGAAGATGAAATTGAGGTGATGGCCAACGTAGCGCGATATCACCGCCGTTCTACCCCAAAACCAAGGCACAAGCACTTCAATAAGCTGCCAAAAGACCAAAAAAAGAGAGTGAAAAAGCTCTCTGCCATTATGCGTATTGCCGATGGACTGGATCGAAGCCACTATCAGAATGTTCGCTCTATGAACCTTATAAAAACGCCGGAAAATATAACGATCGAAATTTTTACCGAAGAGGATCCTCAGCTTGAAATCTGGGGTGCTATGAGGAAAAATTTACTCTTGGAAGAGGTTACCGGCAAATCCGTTGAGATTGTAGAGTCGGAAAAAGTCGAAGAACCGGTTGCATAAAAGTGATCTTTGGTTTTATAAAGCGTTTTTCTCTTCCTGTTCTTTCTGATACGCCTTCAGCTTTTGTACATATTCGTACCTTTCTTTAATGCCGCGAAGATTTCCATAGTAATTGCCGGCCGCTATAGACCCTGCAAGAACTGCGATGATCAGCAGATTGATGGAGAATGCGTTGTTTCCGATTGTGAGCACCCATGCGGCCGGGGGAGCAAAAATAAGTGCTGAAAGCAGCATATGGCTGTTGGTTGGTGCCGGCACTTTTTTGATGTATCGTTTGATCGCGGCATAGGTAAAGTTTCCGTACATCACCCCGAATGCGAGTACCCAGATGGCCAGAGAAAGCGGTGAGTTTTCAGTGAGAAAAACGAACTGATGTGAGAAAATCATAATCCCCAGGGAGATCATCACCGCCCAGGTGGCATAAGCAAAAAATCGTGCGCCGTCTAGCATAACTACTGTTTGATTAAAGACTCATCAAAGATAAAAAATTGAGAAGCCAAAGGTGGATTAAAAGCGAGGTGGTCGCCTGCCATTTGGTGACGAGCTTCGCTCGAGATTATTAAGTCCCGGCAGTTTCTGGAACAGGCTCTGTATCTGCCCGCCCGATAGGCTGAGCCGAAAACTGTAGTACTGGAAATCGCCAAACGGGTTAAACTGGAACGAGAGATCCCAGCAGATCATGGTGCGGCGCAGGCTAAACTGCGAAGGCGTGAGCTCCTTTTCGATAAAATCGTACCCGAGGCGTGTGCTCACACTCCATTTCGGTGTGAGGTTAAAGCGAATATTGTTGGCGTTTAAAATGGCCGACTTTGTGGCGCTATTGCCCGGCCTGAACGAAATTCGGTAACTGAAATCGAGCCCCATCTCGAATGGAGTACTAAAATCCTGTACCGGTGATGAGAAAAACCGGTTGTCCACCGGTCCGAAAAAGGCCTGATCGTAGGGGTCGTAGGGTCTATAGACGGGTGTGCTTATACGAAGTCCGCGGCTGCCCTGCCGAATATTGGTCGAAAGGTTCAGCCGGTAGTTTAACGGGCGTAAATATTTGTTTGTATCCTCCCAGATAAATCGTCCGATTTCCCTCCCGTTTTCGTTGGTATCATAAAAGGAATACGATGCGTTCGCAGAAATGCGCAGGCCGTCTACTACTCTCGAGGATAAAGTTACGTTAAGCCTGCCGAAATTCAGGCTGTCGGCGGCAAAGTTATAGCTCGATGTAGCTGAAAGATTATCAATAAGGCGCAGGTTGGTAGAGTTTACCTCACCCGTGGAGTCGCGGCGAACGCGCTTGGTTTCAAAAATATTGGTCACCCCGAACGACATGGTTCGCTGCTCTCCGGCCGAGGGCCCGCGGAATATTTCATCTTCAAAAATGGAGTAGGTTTCGGTATTGCCCAGGGTATCTCTTTGAACTTCCCGAAAGTAACCCCAGCGCTCATCAGAAAAATCGGGACGGTAGCTAAAGCTGACGTTGGGCCGAACCGTATGTCGAAGGCCTTCAAAGCTGCCCACCTTTAGCTGTGATACACCGTAAAATGTTGTGTTAAAACTCAAGGATGTGGAAAAATCACGAGCGGTAACAAAGCCCCTCTCCGTTCGTGTTTCCACCTCGTTTTCCTCTTCGTTAAACTCTTTTCTGATGGAGGTTGGAAACCAATACTCCTCGTAATTACCGCTCGCGCTGATATTCAGAAACTGGCTTGGTATAATTTGTGAAGCGCTTATCTGAGCCGACTGATTAAATCCGAATTCGATATGCCGGTCGTTACCGGTAGCTTCCCGATATTTTTCCGGATCAAGCAGAGCCTCAAACCAGTTTACTTCTGCTGAATCCCGGGCGATGGGCGTAAAATTAAAGTTCGATTTAAAATTGTTGTCGTAACGAATAGTAATGCGTTCATAAAATTTCTCGTCGGTTCCGGAGCTGCTTGATTTGAACGGGGAAAACTGCCGGAGTGAAAAGTTCATATCAGGCCCGGACAGCCTTGTTGTATTGTTATTGAAATTTTGGTTCAGGTTTGAATTTATACTGAAATTATAGGCGCCCTCGGGCTGACTATAGCGATAAGAAATACGGGAAGTTGTGCTGGTTTCGGCCCGTTCATCGAGATCAAAAGAGTTTTGCCGGAAATAGTTGGCTGTTCTCAGGTTAATATTCGCATTGATATTAGCGTATGGAGATAGCTGCTGGTCGTGTGACAGAGACAATCGCTTCGTTACGGTTTTGGAAAAATCGGGATCGGTTGGCTCCAGTCCGCGCTCGTTCGAATAACCTACAAGCACACTTCCGCTATATCGTCCTGTATTTCGGTATTGTAATCGTGATTCATTGAAAAAGGTGCCTGATGTAAACACATCAAACGCAGTTTGGGCAGTCAGGTGGTCGTTTATATACTGAAACCACCCAAGATTCTGCAGACCGATGCCCCTGGTTGACGTATTTTGAAACATGTAGGTGGGCTCCAGCAGCCCCGACTGTTTCTGTTCAATTCCTGCAGGTACATATCCGAATGGAAAAATGAGCGGATAGGGAATATCGAGGATGAAAAGCCGGGCGTTGGTAAAGAAGATCTCCTCCTCGTCAACCACTTTCATTTTTTTTGCCTGAATATAATAGTACATATGATCGGGCGGGCATGTAGAGTAGATTCCATCTTCAACAAAAACCTCGTTTCGTGAAATATTTTTCACTTTGGTTCCTACCAGGTAGCCATCGTCTACCTCAATTTCTGCAACTTCAAATTTACCTTTTTCGGTTTCGTAATTAAACAGAATGCGCGTACTGCGAAGATCGCGTTCGTCCTGCTTTAATACCGGGTATGAAAGTGTATCTTCGGGTGTGGCCGTGCTGGCCTGTACCTGGCTCTCATTTAAATCGAGCTCAATTTTACCAGCCGTTAGCTGGCCGCTTTGGTGGCTCACATTGGATGAACCATAGAGTTGCGCTGTGCGCTGATTTCTGAAATTAAATGTAAGCGAATCCCGAGCCTGGAAATTTACGGCATCGGGTGCAGACTGTCTGTCGGATTGCCTGTTTTGAGCCGTCTGAGGAATACTGGACCCGCCGCTTATTTCTGAAGGTGTAGATTGTGCAGGCGGCAGTGTATCCCGGGCGGCCTCATTCAGCGAATCGGGCGGTACGGTTTGGAGAGAATCTGGTATGGTTTGCGCATACAGGTTCCCACTGCTAAACAGAAAGGCTGAGCAGAATAAAATCAGCCACAAAAAACATCGAAGTTCAGAAGTTAAAACCATGGATTAAGCTAACCATCATAGCTCTTCAAACGCAAGGCCTGCTGCACCAGGAAGGTCAGGATCGATGTCGGTAGATTTATAAACAAACTTAAAATCTTCAAAAAAACCCTTTTTTTCGTCAAGCATTGCTTTAATATTTGTGCCGCCTAAATCAATACCTATAACAACCATGATTCTAAAATGTAAAGCGCTTCATTTCTGCTGAGCTAACAAACTACTCTTTGTTCCTTTGAATTTTATAAACGGTTTCGTCTGCTTTCTTCATGCCATAGTCTTCGCGGGCAATTTTTTCAACCAGTTCCGGGTTGTTTTCGAGGTCATTGATTTTTTTTTCCAGCTCGGCAGTTTTTTGCCGGTACTCTTCGGTGCGCTCAATAAGATCTTCTTTCTGATTTTCAAGCTGCAGCTTGGTCATTAAACTGTGTGTATCAAAGAAAAGAAACCAGATAACGGCAAAGGCACACAGCAGGATAAGCAGGCGCGAGCGTTTCCATCGAAAAAGTCGTAAATATTGTCTCATTCTGATACGTTGTTCATTTTTACGAAATTACTTTAAATATGGCGCATAAACAAAAGATCTGCTATTAACAGAAGTTATGGTTTTTAGATATCTGATTCGTGGATTAGTTGTAATCTCATTTATCTCTTGTTCAACACAAAGGCCGGTTCAGCAAACCGATCAAGCTGCACCTGTTAATACAAGCCCTAAAGATACAAGCTCGGTTGAATGGGTTGAGATATTTTTTAATATGCCGGCTGATAAAAAGGTTGCCCTGCCTGGAAATGAAGCCAATGATGAAGCAGATCTTCTTGAAACGCTTATTGAAAGAATTAATAGAGCGAAATACAGTATTGATCTGTCCATTTATAACCTTGAACACCACGAAGTGGGAGAAGCACTGGCCCGGGCTGCACGACGCGGAGTGCGCGTTCGAATAATCACCGATCACTACAACCGCTATCGAGACAGGGAGCTTGGCGAGAAGATGTGGGGGATGCTTCGGGAAGCGGGAATTTATTCAATTGATGATGCAGGGGAAGTGTATCACCCCGACGGAACCGTTGAGGCAGATATAAGGCTGCCGGGTGCCAGCTACGACATGCACAATAAATTTGCCGTAATTGACAGATTAAGCGAAGACCCGGATGATTATTACGTTTGGACCGGCTCCATGAATCTTACCTATACCGGGCCGTTTAATTCGAACAACACAATAGTGATTAAAGACAGCGGGATTGCAGAGGCCTATTACAAAGAATTTAACCAGATGTGGGGAGGCTCAGGAAGCATGCCTGTACCCGAAAAATCCCGTTTTCACAAAGATAAGCAGTATATAGGTGAGAACACTTTTTTTGTAGATACCACAAAGGTAGAGCTCTATTTTGCACCGATGAATCGGGGCCGGTCAAAGCCATCCGTAGCAAGCCGGTTACACGAGCTTGTTAAAGAGTATGCGCAGGAAGATATCAGCTTTCTGGCATTTGCCATAACCCACGATATACGGATGAGCCAAACGATGTGGGAAAGGTCTTTTACCGATAACGTAGCATTAAATGGGGTAATTGATCCCCGGTTTTATGCCCAATACAGAAATACAGGCACCATCTGGGCTACACCCGAAGCCAGCCTGGGGAATCGGAAAATATTACCGGCCAATGAGCTGCGAACTCTTCATCACAAAACTCTTTTGATTGATGTTGCCAACTATAGGCAAAACAAAAACGGAATCGCTGTTGCCGGATCCTACAATTTTTCCAGAAATGCAGAAGAAAATAATGATGAAAACACGCTGATTTTTCACAATGCAGATATAGCTAATCAGTACTATCAGGATTTTATGGGAGCGCTGAACCGTGCCGAGGGCAAATCGGAGCCGCCTATTCCCGACATTGAGCATGAAAAATGGTATAGCGTAATGGATATAAGCGACGGCAATCGGTTTGAAATAGAAATAGCGCCACGATTTGGCTATCCTGTTCGGTTTTTAGGATTGCAAACGCCCCGTATTTATGCAGGTGAAGACTCTTCAGAATATTATTCACTGGAAGCCGCAATATTTTTGGAAGAATTAATTGCCGGCAAAGACATTCGTATGTATGGATACGACCTGTTTACACCAGAGAATCGCTATGGATCCTGGCGGGCTTACGTTCAGGTGAAAAATGAAGATGGTTCTGTTACCGATGTGAACAGAGAGCTGCTGCTAAACGGTTATGCAGAGTGGTCGAAATATTATCGGCAGCATCCTGATTCGATAAGCGCATATCAGGAATATGAATGGATTGCGCGTGAAAATAAGCGTGGAATCTGGAAAAATCCGGAGCGTATTGGCGAAATGGTTGAGCGTATTGAATTAGGTGAAGAGGACCTTGTGCCGGTTACGTTCCCGGTAAATATTAATACGGCTGATGAACACACACTGCAGGCGCTAACGGGGATCGGGGCTGCTTACGCTGCCAGGATTGTTCAGTACAGGATAGAAAACGGAAGGTTTAAGGATATAGATGAGCTAAGAAATATCGATGGAATCGGCCCGTCTACGATGGACAGAATCAGGCCTTTTATAACGACAGAGTAAAAAAAGAACCTCCTGCAAGGCACCTGTTATACTTACATAATTGTCGTGGTTTAGGGATACGTTATTAAATACAAAGCCATGAAAACTTTTGAGAAGTTGATCCTGTAAAACTATTTATGGCTCCTCAGATTAAAAAATTAAATTCACTCCAATCATTTATGAAATAAATTTACACGTGTGTGCAGGGGAAGGTATTAATATGTGCAAGCTTTTTACCATTAAAAGTCGCTTAAAGCTCAACCTATAGCTTCTGAAGGCCTGTTTTTTAAAACTAAAATCTTAAACCAATCTGAATTGGATTTTTTGAGAAAGTCCTAATTGGATATAGTAATTTGCAGTAAATAGAAAGGAATTCAAACAAGAATTTGATTAAGTGAGGGTTTATCGGATTTCTTTTAATCTTAGTAGGGCTTGATTCGTGAAGTTGTCATCGGGGTCTTAAGCAACCCCGAATCCAAAATTTATTATGTCTTGACATGATTTTTGTTAATCATTATAGAAATGATATAGATAAATTATTATTTTATAATATGTATAAGAGAGGTTTACAATCGAATATCATTTCATGTACTCATTTTAATAAAAAAATAAAGAGTGAGGCAAATTATGACATCAAGAATCTTCACTGGTGTATTGACAGTAATGGTAATTCTTGGCATTGGTTGTGAAAGCAATCTTACTGATCAATCCAACAAAATACCTAACCAAAACAAGGAAACACCCGTTGCCTTGAGCATGGAAGCCGCAAAAGAGGCCTATCTTACTTCTAAAGAAAAGGAAACAGGTCCAATAACATATGACAAAATACTAGCTGAAATTGCCCTCGAGGTGCCGGGTTATGGAGGGCACTTCGAAGATGAGGAGGGTATTCTCAACGTATACCTTATCGATGATCAAGAGCGTGAAAATATCAAGACGATTTTAAGGCATCGAAATGAGACGGGGGTCCTTTCTGTTAACGATGAGAACGTTTTCTCTAAAATGCGTATACAAAATGCAGACTACAACTTCCTACAACTATATAACTGGAAAGTCGCTCTAAATCGTGAGATTATGGGAATGAAAGGTGCCACTATGTTGGATATTAACGAAATTAAAAATAATCTTTCGATCGGTATTGAAGACCTTAAGTATGAAAAAGAAATTTTAGACAAAATTCGACAGATTGGCATCCCTGAAACAGCCATCAATATCATTGAGCAAAGCCCCGCGGAATATGAACTTAGAAATAATAGAAACAAATTGGCTGGTGGTCTCCAAATTGAAATCGGCGATAGTGGAAATAAGTGCACCCTTGGCCCTGCGACACGACGAAATGGAATCAAAGGTTTTCTTGTGAACTCGCACTGTTCTGATAACCAATTCAGCGTAGATGGTACATATTACTGGCAAGCCAAACGCGACCTTTGGACTAATCCACCCACAGTTATCGCTCTAGAAACAGTCGATCCGACTTCCTTTACCGGAGGAGATTGCCCTGGCGGAAGGCAATGTGCATATGCTGATGCGGCATTTGCACAATGGGTAGGGTATCGTACTTGGTCTTTCGGCCGTATTTATGAAACTCAACCTGGTACCACAAATGCACTAGGACCAAACTACGTAATCGTACAAAGCATCAATTGGCCTGGTGTGGGAAATACTGTCACTAAAGTAGGAAGAACTACTGGAACGACTTTTGGTAGCGTAACCCAATCTTGTGTATCGACAAATGTTTTTGGAACCAATATCACTATGCTCTGTCAGTATGTTGCGGGCTATGAAAGTGATGGTGGTGACAGTGGTTCTCCTGTTTTTAAAACTACTCCCTTTGTACCGCCAAACGTAGAATTAGTAGGGATTCATTGGGGAAGTGGTAGTGGTAGTGTTTTTTCCGTAAGACCTTTAATTGATGACCATTTAGGGGGCACAATAGAGTATCACTAAAAACAAAACGAATTAATCGTCGTTAAAATTTTACATAAAGCGATTATCTATTTGGTGATAAAATTGTGTACCCAATGGCAGGAAGCTAATTTTTAATAAACCAAGTACGTAAAAAAATTAAACAAAACAATGCATAAAGCTACAAAGTGGTATATCTGTTTACTCTTTATAAGTCATCTTACAGGATGTGCTAAATCTGTTGATTCCGGCTCAAATAATAGTGAAGCGCTATCAGCAGCCTTGCAAAACTTTTCTATACAGTCCGATAAAAATGTGTATAAGATAGGTCAGGAAAATATCCCTCTGGAAATTACATACTCATATATTAATGAGGGAAATCAAAATTTCTATCTGGGTTCTTGCCTTGGTGCTCCCTCAGAGGTGCTTGAAAAACTTATTGATGGTGAGTGGATTATTGCTTATAAACCCGTTTGCCCTGATATTCTTCGTTCTCCTATTATGGTGGAACCCGGTAAGCCGTATGAAGCTATCATCCACTTACCCCCGTCTATATGGGACCCAGCTAAAGAGGATTTATCATGGCATCAAAACGATATTCAGGGCACTTATCGCGTGCGTGAACGGGTATTCGGAGAATGGAGTATGGAAAAGCATGATAACGGTACCTTAGAATCTGAGATCGTTGTTTCAAATCCCTTTGAGATTCGTATGGAATTATAATCTGACATAATTGATAAATAGTACTTTTTCTGAGCAATTCTTCCGGCGCTTGAATCTTACTTCACAAAGAATCATTCTTCATAGGCCTCCTTCATCAACTGCCAGTCTATCTGGTCAATAATGGATGCCAAGCGTAAAATGGCTTTTGATCGACTTTTACGACGCAAAGAACGTGTTGAATCACTACCACATTTTCAAGGTGGCGGGTTGCGATTTCAGTATTCTGGTTGGTGATCCGCAATGTATTGTAAGGCATTGCGAATCTTTGTACGCCATAAAGAATACCGAATAAAAAAATAACCCCTACCGGGTATCAGCCAATAGAGGTTAATCAAGAGAGATTCTTACTAAATTTTTTTCGAGCGTGAATCGGGAGGGGCTCGAACCCTCGACCCGCGGCTTAAAAGGCCGCTGCTCTACCAACTGAGCTACCGATTCGATTCCTTTTTTTCAAAGATTTTTAAGATAAAGACTTTTGGCTTCCAAAATCAAACAACACTCAAAAAAATGTTGCAAAGATACTTACCGAAGATTTTATGAAAAATTAAAGAATTTATCTGTTGCTTCAACGCTCAGTCCATATATTTAACGCAGAAACGAATAAAGTAGTTCAATTAAATTTCAGAATTATGGCCACTATTTTCACAAAAATAATTAACGGAGATATTCCCTGTTACAAAATAGCTGAAAATGATCATCATATAGCCTTTCTTGATATCAACCCGATAGCTGAAGGCCATACGCTGATCGTTCCCAAAAAAGAGATCGATTATCTTTTTGATCTGCCCGATACCCTGCTGACCGACACAATGCTGTTTGCAAAAAAGGTGGCCTCAGCGCTGGACAAAAGCCTGCAGCCACTTCGAACAGGAATTATTGTAGAAGGGCTGGAAGTGCCTCATGCCCATGTGCACCTGGTGCCGATTTACTCGGAAACACAGAATGTTTCGCTTAGAAACAAAATGGATGTTTCCGAATCAAAAATGAAGGAGATTGCTGAAAAAGTCTCTCAACAGATACAGGATTAACCCATGAAACTATTGATTCTGAACGGACCCAACCTGAATAAGCTGGGAACCCGGGAGCCGGAGATTTACGGCACAACCACGCTTGGCGATATTGAAACGATTATTGAAGATACATTCCCAGCCATAGAATTCCGGTTTGTACAAAGCAACCATGAGGGCGCTCTTATCGATGAAATTCAGAATGCCGAAGCGAACGGTTTTCATGGCATCGTTGCCAACTGGGCGGGTTTTACGCATACCTCCGTGGCCATTCATGATGCGCTGCTTCTGGTAAATATTCCGAAAGTGGAAGTACATATTTCGAATATTCACGCTCGTGAAGAAGTGCGGGAGAAGTCAGTAACCGGCCGTGCCATGGATGGCGTTATTACGGGGTTTGGGGTAAACAGCTATATTTTGGGCGTAGAAGCAGCCATGAAAATGATTAATTCTTAACAGAAATATATCGTGCAAAAACTACGCGAACTCTTCTCTGATTCGGTGATCTATGGAATCAGCAGCGTGCTTGCACGGTTTATCAACTATCTTCTCGTTCCTTTTCACACAGGCGTTTTTGCAACGGCAACCTACGGCGTTGTGAGCCTTGTGTACGTAGCCATTGCATTCCTCAACGTTATTTTTACGTTTGGGATGGAGTCGGCCTATTTTCGCTACGCCGAAAACCGCGATAAATGGGCGTCCATTTTCAAAACCGTACAAATTTCACTCATGGGATTTGCATCGGCCCTGGTTCTTCTGCTCTGGCTGCTAAAACCCGTGCTTTTGCCGCTCATGAATCTCGATCCGGCCATGTCGGATATCTACCTGATGATGCTGGGGATTCTCTGGTTTGATACGCTTTCAGTCGTACCCTTTGCGGAGCTGCGGCTCATAAGGCGGTCTGTATTGTTCGCATCGCTGCGGGTGCTGCACGTGGTTATAAACGTGGCCCTGAACTTCTACCTGATCCTGACCCTGGAAATGGGTATCGAAGCAGTATTCCTTGCCAATTTAATTGCTACAGTTCTGGTTACAATAACCGTGTGGATTTTTACGGCAAAAGGCTGGAAAGGACGCTGGAGCACCGCTGCATTAAAGAGAGCCCTGGCGTTTGGATGGCCGTTCGTGCTTTCCGGTATCGGGTTTGTGATTAATGAAATGCTCGACCGTCACTTTCTCAATAGCATGGATCAGGCCACAGCCATTGAGTTATACGGCATCGAAACCACACCCGAGGATATTGTTGGAATCTACAGCGCCTGCTACAAGCTGGCAGTATTTATGCTCCTGCTCGTTCAGATGTTCAGAATGGCATGGCAGCCGTTTTTTATGCGCCATTTTCGCGACAAAACCTCCCCCCTGCTTTTCGGCCAGGCCTTTATATGGTTCAACGCTTTTTCTGCTCTCCTTTATATGGTGGTTGCGCTGTTTAAAGAGCAGATCGTTGCTATCGAAGTCCCCATTCTCGGTCGCACAATCATCGACAGCGACTACTGGGGCGGCCTGGAAATTGTGCCTTTTCTGCTGCTCGCTTACTGGTTCCACGGCTGGTACATTAATTTTTCCTCGGGAGTTTTCATCAAGGAGAAAACACGTGTGCTCTACAAAATAACGCTGTTGGGTGCGGCCATCACCATTATTGCCAATCTGCTCTTGATCCCGCATTACGGCATGACTGGCTCGGCCATAGCCACACTTTTAAGCTATGGCACAATGGCCACCGTGCTGGGGCTGTACAGTAAAAAAATTATGGAAGTACCCTACCGCCTACCCGAAAGTTTCGGTTTTATGGGGGTCATTGGGGCACTTGTTTTTATTGAACCGGCTGTAACTGGCTGGATGGATGCAGGGTGGGCCGTATCGAAAGGAATTATTTTAATGACAGGATTTTTTGTAACTGTTTTCTATTTAAAGGTTCTTACTATTGGAAATGAAGAATTTTGAAAGTTTAATTAAACAAGTCTATACTAAACTTTCCTCAATAAACATGTATTGTTATGATCAAGTTACTTTACATTAAAGATTTTGCACTTATCGATGAGCTTGAAGTCCGGTTTGGTGAAGGCCTGAATGTACTTACAGGACAAACCGGCGCCGGTAAATCCATCATCATCGGAGCATTAAATATGATTCTGGGAGAGCGTGCCGATACCGAAGTGATTCGCAGAGGGGCGGACAAAGCCATATCGGAGGCAACGGTTCACGTTGGAAAAAATGAATGGCTGAAAGACTTTCTTGAGGAACATGCGGTGGACTATAGCGAAGAGCTCATCTTGCGACGTGAAATTCGCCAGAACGGAAGCCGCGCGTTTATCAATGATACTCCCGTTAATATATCGGTACTGAAAACAGTGGGCGATCAGCTGGTAGACCTCCACGGGCAGCACGATCATCAGCTGCTTCTGAAAGAGGAGAATCACCTCGACGTAATCGATCAGTTTGATTCTGTTCAGCCATTTTTAGAATCGTATCGAAAAGAGTACCGGGTGATGGCTGCGCTGCAAAAAGAACTGCGCGATTTGAAACGGCGGGAGAGAGAACTCAAAGAGAAAACGGAGCTGTACCAGTTCCAGGTAAAGGAGCTCGAGGCGGCGGACCTGAATCCTGATGAAGAGGAAGAGATGAAAGCAGAAATGAATCTGCTGGATAATGCCGAGGATCTGGACCAGAAAGCGACAGCCATTGCCGATATCGGAAATGGTGACGACGTAAGCCTGATGGACCTGCTGAATACCATTAAGCTCCATCTCGAAGATATGGCGCGTATTGAGCCTGAGTTCGAAACCTATCTGCAGGAGGTGAATACGGCACGCATCAGCATACAGGAAACCATTCAGTTTGCAGAACGCTACCGAGATAGAATTGAGTTTAATCCCCAGCGGCTGGAGGCTTTGAGAAAGCGTCAGTCCGAAATCAACCGCCTTCAGAAAAAGTATATGCGGTCGGTGCCTGAACTCATTGCTTACTACAACGAAATTAAGGCTGAGCTGAACATCGCGGAAAATTTTGATCTGGAGATCGATCGTATTCAGAAAAAAATTGATGAACAGGCTGAACAGCTGAAACAAGTGGCCGTTGCCCTGCACCAAAAACGTAAAAAGATTGGAGAACAGCTTTCAGCTGATATTGCCGGGGCGCTAAAAAACCTCGGGATCTATCACGGGCGGTTTGACGTGGCGGTAAACTGGCTGCAGACAGAAAACGGATGGTTTATAGTAAACGGTCACGATGTGGACTGCACGGCAGAGGGCTGCGACGATGTGCGGTTCTATATATCCACGAATAAAGGGGAGGAGCCGAAGCCGCTTGCGAAAATTGCATCCGGCGGGGAAATCAGCCGCGTTATGCTTTCGCTCAAATCCATACTGGCGAAAGAGCACCACCTGCCCGTTATGATATTTGATGAAATAGATACCGGCATCAGCGGAGAAATTTCAGAAAAAGTGGGCCGCGAAATGCGAAAGCTGTCGCAATATTGCCAAATCGTTGCGATCACGCATCAGCCCCAGATAGCCAGCCAGGCACACCGGCATTATCGTGTATTAAAAGTGGAAAAAGGCGAGCGTACCATTACTCGTATCGATGCACTCTCCCGTGAAGAACATATCAAAGAGGTGGCCGGACTGATGAGTGGTGAGCAGATCACAGAATCGGCCATCAACAGCGCCCGTGAACTGATTGAGCGCGGCGGTATGCGCAACTGACCGGGCAGTATTATCCACCATAAAAACCAGGTTCCCGACTATGAGGAAACTCCTATTCTTATCCATAATGCTTCTGAGTATTGGTCTGTTTGATGCGCTGGGCCAGACCGCCCGTGTATTAGTTGTCTACCACTCCGAAACAGGAAATACCGAAGCGATGGCAAACGCCGTTGGCGAAGGCGCAGAAATGGTTGATGAGGTGATGGTATCTGTAAAATCTGTCTCAGATATATCTGAATCGGATTTGATTGATGCAGACGCGATCATTGTTGGAAGTCCGGTATATAATGCAAACGTAACTCCGGAGATCTCTGCATTTATCGCTTCCTGGCCGTTTGATGGAGAGCCTTTAAAAGATAAAATTGGTGCGGCGTTTGTTTCAGCCGGTGGCATGTCGGCCGGGGAAGAGATTGTACAGATGAACATACTGCAGAGCATGCTTGTATTTGGGATGGTGGTGGTTGGCGGGCCCGACTGGAAACAGCCATTTGGTGCCTCTTCCGTCACTTCTGAGGAGCCATTTTCCATTACTTCACCTGAAGAAACCCATGAGTTATTTTTGAACAGGGGACGCTCACTGGGTTACAGGGTTGCCACTCTTACTCTTCGGTTTAAGCATTAAGGACAAAGTCTACTGCTTGATTTGTTTTATTGATAAAAATCGTGTATTTGTCGGTATACCATTCATATAAAATTATGCTCAGATGACAAATCATATTTCAAGAAAACGGTTTTTGGGAAACTCCATGCTTGCTGCTGCGGGCTTAACTATTTTACCCGGCAGTGCTTTAGGGCTGAGTAAGGTATCGGCCAATGATAAATTATCGATTGGATTTATTGGAACCGGACGTATCAGTCGTGGCCTGGCAAACAATTTTTTAGAGCTTGGAAATGTGGATGTTGTGGCGGCTTCGGACGTGTACAAAGCCAAGCTGGATGGTTTTGAAGCGTTTGTGAATGATCACTATATCGAAAAAACCGGGAAGAATTTCTGGACAGGATTTAAAACCTACCACAATTACGAAGATATGCTTTTGCGGGACGACATCGACGCCGTAGTTGTATGTACACCTGATCACTGGCACGCGAAAGCAACAATTGATTCGGCGGACAAAGGAAAGCATGTTTACTGCGAAAAACCACTGGCTCACACGGTTGTTGAAGGACGTAAAATGGTTGAAGCCGTTGACAGGAACGGAATTGTTCTGCAAACCGGAAGCATGCAGCGTTCGTGGGAGCATTTTCGACACGCATGTGAACTTGTGAGAAATGGTTACCTTGGAGAGATCCAAAAAGTGGTTGTGAGTGTGGGTGATCCCGCTATTCCCTGCGATCTAGAAAAAGAACCGCTGCCCGAAGGACTCGACTGGAACCGGTGGATTGGGCCCGCTCCAGTGCAGCCATTTAACGCCATTCTTGCGCCGCCTGCAGATGATGAAGGGTGGCCGATGTGGAGGCGGTATTCTGAATTTGGAGGCGGTATACTCTGCGACTGGGGAGCTCATATGTACGATATTGTTCAATGGGCGCTGGGGATGGACCGAAGCGGGCCTGTGGAACTCATACCGCCTAAAACGTCGGTACCAATGCGTGGTTTAATGATGCGCTATGAAAATGGTATTGAGATGTACCATTATGAATTTGGGCGGGGTTACGGAGTAGAATTTCATGGTACAGAGGGCACGATGCAGCTAACCCGTGAGTTCCTTGAAACAAATCCTGCCTCCATCGCTTCTGCGGTACTCACCGAAAATGACGAAAAACTATACAGAAGTGATAATCACTATCAGAACTGGATCGACGGGATTACAAATGGAACCACTCCTATTTGTGATGCAGAAACGGGCCACAGAACATCTACGGTGTGCAATATCGGCAACATTGCATATTGGCTCGGCAGGGATCTGAAATGGGATCCGGTAAATGAGCGCTTCGATGATGATGAGGCGAACGCTTATCTAACCAAAGAGTATAGAGAGGGTTATGAGGTTTTATGAGAGTACTCGCTACAAGAATGCAAATAAAATTTATGTAGTTATAGTAATGTATTCAATTATTTTTTAAGCAAGTTTTGTAAACTTGAAGTGTATCGTAGGTAGTTTTTCTCCGGCTGTACTGATTAGACTGATAGAGTGCATTGCGTCCAAATTTCGATATTAGTGAGGCTTCATTTATAAGATAATTAAGCGCGTCTGCTATGTCGGCCGGATCTTTTGCATCCACAGGAAGTCCACAATTATGCAAAATTTCTTTAAAAGGATTTTCCTTGTTGAAGATTACGGGAGTTCGACAATAGAGTGACTCGTACGGTGGAGATACTCTGCCTGTGAGGCTGAAGGATAAAAGAGCACTTGAGTGTAAAACATGTCTGAAATGGTTTTTTACATGTCCGGTAAAGATGATGTTTGGGGTTGTAGCGTTGTTTTTATAGAAGGGTATTCGTTTTTGGGCTCCTTTCCCTGTAATAACAAGTTGTACAGGTTTTGAAGAACTTTTTTCCTGATAGATGTTGAATCCTTTTACGATAGACAAAAGACTGGTTGATGATTCATGGGTTGAATCACAGATGATAAAATTCTGAGACTGGAGATTAAATCGGCTCAATACCGTTTTTGTTTTTTGGGGATGAAGATTGAGGTGAAATGTTCTCCTATCACCCTGAAGGTAGATTTTGTGAATCTTATTTGACGGTATGCTCCACTCCTCTTCGAGTTTATCGCGAATAATTTCGGACGTAGCTATAATTTGAACGTTTTTATTTCTTAAAGGACCAAGGTTTTTGTTGAAGGTGATACCTGATTTTGTGAGCACCACCGGAATTTCAAAGTTTTCCAGATCAGGAATGTTCCTGTCATCCGTCAGATGAATCAAATCGTATTCGATATCTGTCTTGTTTATAGCAGAGAGTAAACGGGTTTTTGTTTTTTTTTGCTCTCTTTTTTTTATTAAACGGGTTAATAAGCGATATAAATCATTTAAAAAAAGAAGTGAATGATATTTATTGACAATAATTAAAGCATACTTTGGCAAGTTACGAGAATGAATGCTTCTATTGTTCAGCGACAAGCGTTTAAACGGTATAAGACTTTTGCCTTCAAACAATTTAAGATTTGGAAAGTCCTGAATTGGATAAATACGATCTTTAATAAGCAGATCAACGGTTAGGTTTGTGTTTCCTAATGATTCTGCATCCAAAAGTCCAAGCAAAAGCTCTTTTAAATTCGTGGTTAACGGATTGTCTGCACTGGTGAAAAATAAATTACAATCAATAAGTACTCTGTGCTTTTTTTTGTTGGTTTGATGCTTATCTGATTCCGGAATAACAGTATCCATTTTAGCCATTGCCGTAAAGTCTAAGAGGCGATTTTGTGGCACTACAGAAGGGACTCTGCTATATCCCAATCTCTCCATGGTATCACCATGAAAATGCCAGAAAAGCTCCTGATGCTCCTGCGACATTTCATCTTGCCAGGATCCTGATTTTCCCTTTCGGAAAAACTTTTCGGGTTTTTTACCACCATATTTTGGATTCCCAAACTTCATCTTCTTAAAACTTGGTAAATTATCCCAGTTTGCTTCCGGCAGCGGGATAATTTGTTCAACCCGTTTAAATACAGCCTTTTGATCTTGAATAAGATCTTCAAACCGAATAACAATGGTCGCCCTCTCTAGCCATGAGCTCACATTGTGTGACCAGCCCCCAAAAAAACTATGTTTTTCTGCCACAATAGCCTCGTAGAGGTTCGTTGAAAAATCAGAACCGTGAGAGACAATATCAGAGCGGTGATGAGCCATGGAAATAAGTGAGTCCCGTCCGTCTCGCACGAGGTAAATTGCAGGTATATCCGGATCGTTGGGGACAAGTTGTTCAGGAAGAAGGTGAGCCTTTACCACATCGTATTGGTCGTAGCTTTTTAAAGCTGATTTTTTTTTACTCCAGTGGCAGGAGCTGGATTCTATACCATATACATAGTACAGAATGTTTCGAAAAAAAGTATTTCCTGATCTGGGAAATGAGGCAAGCCAGCATTTCATATTAATCAAATTCGATTTTGAATTGGAATGTTTACTCATGAAGTTACTACTGCAAAATTTAAAACAAACGTAATTCTATTATATTCTAAATGCTATTAATAGTCGAAGAAGAATGTAAAGCACCATTTAAAAGCTATATGCTTGTTATTTTGAATAATTGAATACAATGAAAAGTCTAAAAAAAATACATCGGAGAATTTTTCCAGTTCAAAAGCCTTCAGAGGTCCCGGAACAATTAATTTTTAATGAAGCTGTACTTTTCGAAAAGCAGTGCATCTTTATAGCAATTCCTAAAACTGGATCAACAGCCATTAGATCTCAGTTAAAGCAACCGGGTACGGCTTTTATTCCAAATTCTCATTTAAGTATACTACAAGTGCGGGAGGCATTATATGTTTATTATTTAAAAAATGCACTGGGGTGCAATATAGGTTTTCCAACGAAATCTATTCCATCAGATCAAGAGATTCGTGCGAAAGCCGACATGGAATTTAACTCATTTTTTAAATTTTCCGCGGTTAGAAATCCGTGGGCAAGAGCCGTATCACTGTATTACAGGCATGATGGCACTGAATTGAGAGATAAAATTTCATTTGGTGAATTTTGCACACAACATAAGTATGCAAGTGATACTTGCCATCACCCAACGCTGCATAAAAATCAATTAGATTGGTTAACGGATGAAAATGGAAAAATTTTGATGGATTATGTTTACAAACTGGAAAACTTAAATAGTGCAGTTGATGAAATAAACAAACTTACTAAAGGAAGGCTTTCACTTAAATCGCGAAGAGAAAATATCAATCCAGACTCAAGAGCTAAGAATTACCGAGATATGTACACAGATCGCACAAAGAAGTTAATTGCTAAAGCATTTGAAAAAGATATAGACCATTTTAAATATACATTTTGATGATTAAGCTACTGATAATCGCGATGAAAAAAAACGGAACTAAAAAACTCATTACTCATTTTTCATTTTTAGAGCCCTTCTATAGAGCATAACATCTCGATGATTGATTATATATAACAATATGTGCTGAAATTTTGAAACTGATATATCTGATGGTTTTATAAGATTATTTTCATTGATTCGTGGAATTGATTTAATCTCTAAGTTTAAAATTTTAAATAGTTTTTGAATATCTGATTCGAAAGTTTCAAAAAATCCCAGGTAATATAAATCACTAAACTTCATGCCGTTTAAAATGGTGCTCATTCTATTCCTGCTGTTGAAACGTCGTGCATAGTCAAGCAATGATTCATTAATTCGGAACTCCTGCTTCTTTTTAGCTTTTCCTGTCAGAATTCTCTTTTTGAAGAACTTATAATTTGATATGACCCGATCAATCGGCTCACGTATAAAAGTGATGATTTTTGCATTGGGGTGATGCTGAATAACCAGTCGTAAATCCTGATAGGTAAAATGGCCATGTAGAACTTTTGAATATGAATTCAGCGCATCTAACAGAGTTTCTGCCCGATCTTTTTTGGGATACTCATTAAATTGACTCTTATGAAACTTTACAATTTCATGGGGTTTGAAATTTCTTTTCAACAGCTCAAAAACGGTTGAACCAGCTGTTTTTGGAATGTGTATGAATATAATTTTAAGCATCTTAAAAAGAAGAGATATTTTTAAATGACAGAGCTTCGGAATACAATTTCATGTCGTCCTCATTCAGCTCTGCAATTTCCTGAAAAATTTCGTCAGTAATTCCGCTCTTCTTTGAAGGTGTTATATTTTTTTGAGTTGTTTGCGGGATTTTGGGCCAGTCCAGGATCTTAGCCATTTCAATTAGATCATGCTCAAAATTTTCCGTTATTCCCACATAATCAAATTTATTCAAACTTATACCGGATAGAAATTTACTTTGTCTGTTTCGATTCCTCTCGTCCTTTGCGTACTCTGACAGAGTACGTTGCATTTTTTTTAAAATATTTACTCCTCTATCCTCTTCATTTAAAATCGTTTTCAGACGCGATTCAAGGTAGTAATAATTAGATATGACTCTATGAACCGGGTGTCTGAGCCAGGTTATTTTTTTAATATTCTGGGGTAAATCGAACTTTGTCTGTATTTCATCATAAATAAAATGCCCATGTAAAACTTTGGCTGAGGGTAGTTTTTCAGATTCATAAACTTCTGAATTTAACTCAACAACTCCCCGTCTTATATCGAATCTCACAACGGCTCTTTCGCCATAGACTTCTTTTAGGATATGTCGAAATGAAGTGCCTGCAGTTTTTGGAATGTGAAGAGAAATCAATTCGGGAACATATTTTTTTTTCAAAAAGAACATGGGCATTTATTCGAAAGATAGATTTATTTTAAAACCTTGAAAAGAACAGGATAACTACCAAAAAATGATCAAATTTAAAATAACGATTGTGGGTCACTTAATATCAATGATGAACAAATACCCCATTTTGCTCTATGGTGAATAAATTTCCGCCAAATATTTATTAAAAAAAAAACTATCCTATATAAAACCTGGATGTAACTTAAGAAATTTTGATTGTGAAGAATCTATACAAGTTTACAAAATTTATTTTTATAAGAAATAAAAAGGGATCAAAAAATCAGTCGAAAAAACAAAAATTAAGAAAACGGGAAAAGTATTTTAGTAGGTTAAACCGTGGGCATACTGAATGGTTGTTTATACATATTAATAAAAATGGAGGAAGAAGTATTGAACATGCATTGCAAATTACAAAATTTCATTCTACAGCATTAGAACTTAAGAAAGAGATTCTACCCAATGTATGGGATAATATGTATAAATTTTCATTTGTTAGAAATCCATGGGACAGAGCAGTTTCGCTATACAAATATAGAATGCTAAGGGGCAAAATTGATCAGAAAACTACTTTTAAGCAATGGGCAGAAGAAATGTTTTCTGATCCGTCGTTAATCAGCAAAAGAAAGAGAGTGAATGTGCCACAAACACATTGGTTAGTCGATGAAGAAGGTAAATTTATCGTAGATTTTATAGGAAGATTTGAGAATTTCGACGATGATTTTAATCAGTTATGTAAAATAATTAACGTTAAAGCTACTCTTCCCCATTTGAATAAAACCCAGCATAATCATTACAGCTATTATTATGATGATAAGACGCGTAACATCATTCAGAATTACTTCAAAGAAGACATTGACACCTTTAACTACAAATTTGAAGAAATAGGATAAGTAGAAATCCGGAAATAGCATGAACTCGGTTTTTGTTAAGATGCTAAATAGCGCCATATATATAGATGAAAATTAAATTGATGTACGACATATCCGTTGTTGGAATTTCTATGTCCTACAAGACCTCAAGAACCGGTATCTATCGAGTAGTGGCAGAACTTCTCAAAGAGCTGGATAGAAACGAAGAGTTATCAATTGAATTCTCTAATACTGGAGTAACCCGTTATTTAAAAAACACTCGAAAATTTTTACAGGAAGAAGGGTTTACTCAAAAATTAAATAACAAGTTGATCTACCCTCTACCAGACAAAATACTTGGCAGGGGCAGGAGAAAGCTAAGTCTGTTATATGGGCTTATAGGCATTGATATTAATTTAATCAGTTATAACGAAGATGCCTTTGAAGAAGCCGATATATTTCACACCCCGTTTTACAAAATTCCGGATCAAGCAAAAAATTTCTCAAACCTGAAGAGGTGTATTACTATTCACGACTTGGTTCCGATTTTGTATCCTGATCTGCACAATAAAAGGCAGGAAACAGAGGATGTTATTTCTTCAATAGGAGATGACTATGCGATATGTGTATCTGAAAATACAAGAAACGATCTTCTGAATTATGACCAGAAATTACACCCAGACAACGTTTTTGTGAGTCATCTGGCTGCCGACCCTGATAAGTTCTATCACTGCACAGACTCAGAAAAATTTAAGGCGATCAAAGAAAAATATCATTTACAAGACAACTACTTTTTAAGCTTATGCACTCTGGAACCACGGAAAAACCTGGATCGGCTCATTCGTTGTTTTAATACCTTTATTAAACAACAAAAAATCAATGACCTTTCTCTCGTGCTGGTAGGTGGGAAGGGGTGGAAATTTGAGAAGATATTTGATGAGATAGAGCATTCCGAAGGATTGAGAGACCGCATAATCGTTACCGGTTGGTTGCCTGATGACGATCTTGCTTCAATTTACAGCAACGCACACTCATTTTATTATATATCACAATATGAAGGTTTTGGACTGCCTCCGCTTGAGGCTATGCAGTGTGGTGTTGCTACGGTTACATCAAATACATCATCCCTTCCTGAAGTGGTTGGGGATGCAGCAATCACCGTGGATCCCTTCTCTGATGAAGAAATTTGTAATGCCATGCATGAATTTTATTTCCAAAATGAACTCAGGCAGTTATTTAGGCAAAAAGGGATAGAACAGGCGGAAAAGTTTTCCTGGAAAAAAACGGGATCAAAATATGTCGATATATATAAAAAAATCCTTAACTGGCAAGAATAATGACTTAAACACGGCAATTAGTTTTCTTAACCAAATTTTGTGGTAGGAAAGTACACTAAGTAAAGAAAAGAGCTTAATATTTAAAATGCCTGAAAGAAAGAAAATTTTAATTACAGGAGTATCAGGGTTCGTTGGAACCTATATGCTTAAGTTTTTATCCTGTAAAAATGTGGCTGTTTTAGGAATGGATAAAGAGAGAAAAAAGCTTTTTGATGACGGGAATCACAAGTTAAATTACGAGTTTCGTTCACTGGATTTACTCGATTTTACTCGTCTTAAAGATAATATTCGTTCGTTCATGCCAGATATTATCATGCATTTTGCCTCTCTTTCTAATGTGGCAGAAAGTTGGAAAAGACCAGATTATGCATATACAAATAACACCAACATCTTCTTGAATCTTGTGGAAGCGGTTCGACAGTTGGAGTTCGACTGTAAAATTCTTTCGGTAGGATCATCCGAAGAGTATGGAAAGGTTGAGGAAAACATTCTGCCGCTAACTGAGCAGAATCATCTAAACCCAATTAGCCCTTATGCCGTTGCTCGCGCATCCCAAGAGATGCTTTCCAAGGTTTATGTAGATGGATATGGGATGAAAATTTATTTAACACGTTCATTTAATCACATAGGTCCCGGGCAGTCATCCAAATTTTTTATTCCTTCTATGGTGAAACAGGTACTGGAGGCTAACGAGAACGACAATATTCAAACCGGAGATTTATCTATCATCAGGGATTTTGTAGATGTGCGGGATGTGGTTCGTGCCTATTGGATGGTCCTTGAAAGTGGTAGACCCGGAAGCGTTTATAATATATGTAGCGGAGAGGGAAGAGTATTGCGGGATATTGTTTTAAAAATAATCGAATTGTCAGGAAAACAACTCAATGTGGTAAAAGATCCAAACAGGATTCGGCCGGCAGATAATCAGGCTATTATTGGATCATACGATAAGATCTTCAATGAGCTTGGCTGGGAACCAAAAATCCATTTCGATCAAAGTTTACAAGATGTTTTGAGTGAAAGATTTTGAATAATTGAACCTCAGTTTGAGAAATAAGTACAACAGTAAAGTCAGTTTATGAACTCACAAAATATATTAAAAGAATTTTTCCTCAATAACGATGGGAACGTACTCCATAAGTGGCATCACTATTTTGATATTTATGACAGGCATTTCAGGAAATATCGTAATACTAAATGCGTAATTTTAGAAGTAGGTGTTTCCATGGGAGGAAGTCTGGAAATGTGGAAAGACTATTTTGGGGAAAGAGTGCAAATTTTTGCTATTGACATTGAGCCAGAGTGCAAAAGGTTTGAAGATCAGCAGGTGTCCATTTTCATTGGTTCCCAGTCCGACAGGGTTTTTCTCAAAGATTTAAAAAAGAAAATCCCAAAGGTTGATATACTCATCGATGATGGTGGACATACGATGAATCAGCAAATCGTACTATTTGAAGAGATGTACGATCACATAAAAAATGATGGTGTATATCTGTGTGAAGATACTCATACGTCATATTGGAAAGAATATGGTGGTGGCTTTCGGAAAAAAGATTCTTACCTTGAGTATGCCAAGAAGTTAGTTGATCATTTAAATAAGTGGCATTTCAGAGACGAAATCAATTTACCAGCTCCAGATATATCGGAATCTGCAGATTCAATTCATTTCTACGATAGCATTGTTGTTATTGAAAAAAGAAAGCGGAGTCCTCCATACGACGAAATGCGGGGAAAAGGAGAGAACGCCTACCAGCAGTTTGTTTCCGACAATGAAGTAAAGGATTTTCTGATGAAGCTAAAGGTAATGGGGTTAAATTTGCCAGATAATTCTATACCGCATTATCTGTGCGATAATCATCAGGTGTTAAGCCGCATGTTTGGCGAGAAATATGAGGGAAAGATTTGGCCGGAAAGCGGAGAAACAATGATTGGTTACAAAAGGCTGAAGAATTTCGAGCTATGTATAAGAGAGGTGCATGAGAATAAAATTGACGGTGATATCGTAGAAACAGGTGTGTGGCGAGGGGGAGCATGTATTTATGCCAAATATTTGCTGAACCAGCTAGGCGATGAAAAAAGGAATATTTGGCTTGTCGATTCTTTTGAAGGTTTGCCAAAACCAGATACAGAAAATTTTCCCGAAGACAAAGGTTTGAATTTGCATCAATATGAAGAATTATCTGTATCGGCAGAAGAGGTGAAGCGAAATTTTGAAAAGTATGGAGTTAATGATGACCGTGTAAAAATTTTACCCGGTTTATTTAAAAATACACTGCCGGATGCTCCCATAAACTTAATTTCGGTATTGAGGCTAGATGGTGATTTATATGAATCCACAATTCAGTCGCTTTTTTATTTATATCCAAAGTTGACGAAAGGTGGCTACTGTATTATTGATGATTGGGGAGCTATTCCGGCTTGCAAAAAAGCTGTGATTGACTACAGACGGGTCTTTAAAATAAGAGATAAGGTAAAAAACATAGATTGGACAGGCGTGTATTGGCAGAAAAGAAAAAAGATAAAACCAATGCAATGGCACGATTTCCTGAATAAACTAAATAAGATCAGATCTGTATAAAATGCGATACTCCGAACTAGACCCCATCATTTTCAAAAAACCGCTTATAAATGAGCGAGAGTCGGCCTGGATAGAGCACATTCCTTTTGCTTTTTTTACGGCTAAACAGCTAAAACCAAATACTTTTGTAGAGTTGGGCACACACTACGGGACTTCATATTTTGCATTTTGCGAAATCTTAAACGAGTTGCCGTATAATGCAAAATGTTATGCTGTTGATCACTGGAAAGGAGATTCACAAGCCGGATACTATACCGAAAGTGTGTATACCTATGTAAACCAGGTAAATGAAAAATATTACAGTGAATTTTCCACTCTTTTAAAAATGTCGTTTGATGATGCATTACATCAATTTGAGGACGGAACGATCGATCTGCTGCATATTGACGGATTGCATGATTATGAATCTGTTAAAAAAGACTTCTACAATTGGTTACCTAAAATGAGTAATAAAGGAGTTGTGTTGCTTCATGACACTCAGGTGCGGAAAAGTGGCTTTGGAGTATGGAAACTCTTTGAAGAGCTGAAGGATGTATATAAGAATTTTGAATTCAGTTTTGGGTATGGATTGGGAATCATTTGTACAGGTAGGGAAATTCCAAACAGTTTCGAAAAAGTTATTGATGCCCAGGATTCAGAAAAAATTATTCACGAGCTTTTTCGAACCATTGGAAAGCTACGCCTTGAAGAATTTAAGAACAAAAGGCTTGAAGAACTTCGGGTTGACCCAAGCCGCTTTGAGGCACAGATATTTTTTAAAAATTCTGACGAATCGTTTAGCGATAAAAAGTCGATCACTTTTCAAATTGGGGAGGAAAAAGAACACTTATCGATCAATTTTCCAGAACCGATTGATATTAATAACATCCGATTTGATCCGCTCAATGGATATACTGATATGACTCTCGATTCAGTTCATTTCAGTTTGAACGAAAAAACAAAGAATGTAAAGGTGAAAATTAGTTCAAATGCAGTATATAAAAATAAAAACAGGTTTATGTTTGATACCGAAGACCCTCAAATTTATTTCAAAGCCAGAAGCCCCGTTGTTCCAAAAGTTGATAGCATCGATATAGAGATTACATATCATCAAAAAGGAATCAGAACGCTCAGGAATGTTATTGAACATGTCAAGAAGAAGAGATAACAGATTTATTGAGCTGCATGAATAATTTAAAGCACTGATTTATGACATCATTAAAACCTGGCTCATCCAGACTTTTGGTATATGCGCATTACAACCCTCAGGGACTCGTATCAGAATATGTATATCATTCAATCTCGGAATTGAAAAAGGTTGCTGAGTCGATCATTTTTGTTTCTAATAGCGTCTTGAAAAATAAAGATGAGAAGCGATTAAATGATCTCTGTGACGATGTATTGCAAAGAGAAAATAAAGGTTATGATTTTGCGGCCTGGAGAGATGTGCTAAAGAAAATAGGATGGAAATCTTTGGAGCCATTCGATTCACTGATACTGATGAACGACACGTGTTTTGGCCCCATATTTGATATCAGTGACATTTTTTATGAAATGGAAAAAAGGGAGGTTGATTTTTGGGGTTTAACAAATAATGAGAAGCATATTGACCGTTCAACCTGGCAGAGGAAGGTAATTCCGAAACATTTGCAAAGTTATTTCATCTGTTTTCCAAAAAAAACATTTCGCAAAAAAGTATTCCAAAGATTTTTTGAGAGTATTGAAGATATGGAAAATGTGAATACAGTTGTGGAGAAGTATGAAATTGGACTGTCCAAAACTCTGGAAAACGCCGGACTGCATTACGAATCTTATGTTAATACTGATGACCGATTTGGTCGCTTTAAATTCCAGGTAGCATTTTTAGCACCCGATTTGTTACTCAATGCCGGAAGTCCACTGGTTAAGGTAAAAAGCTTCTTTTTCTTTGAACATCCTGAATTTATTAAGAAACAGCTAAGGGAGAAATTTGCTTACGATACGGCCCTTATTGACAACCACATTTATAACTCTTACGGACCAGAAAAAGCAGTGAGGGTTTCTGATAAAAAACTGCTTTTCAGAAAGAATCAAAGCGAGATTATCCCCCAAAAGTTGCCGGATATGGCAATTCATATCCATGTTTATTTTATGGATATATTTAAAGAGCATTTAGCGATCATCCGGAATAATACAAAATTTGCAGAACTGTTCATTACTACAGATTCACAAGAGAAGGCTGCTGAAGTGCGAGAATTAACGGCTGATTTTGAGCAAAAAAAGGAGATTATTGTTTTTGAAAACAGAGGCCGTGACGTTCTTTCATGGTTAAAGATTTCGGAAAAATTATCGGGTTATGAAATTTGTGCTCATCTTCATTTAAAGAAATCCACAGAGCTGCCCGAATGGGTTGGTAAATCGTGGATGGATGATACATTTTCTTTGCTTCTAAACAGGCTTGATGAGATCGCATATGAATTTAAAAAAAATGAAAAACTTGGGATTGTTATTCCTGATGTCCCACAGTATTTTAAACTAACAGAGAGAATTTTATACGATGATGAGGAGGTTGAAAATACGGAAAGGTATTTACGAAAGATCGGAGTGAAGAATATTTTTCCAGAGAACTCTTTTCAGGCTCCTGTAATGGCTTACGGTAATATGCTTATATACAGACCCAAAGCGTTAAAGCCGCTGCTTGATGGAGAAATTAAAGATGGTTTCTTTCCGAAGGAACCTATACCTCCTAAAAATACAGTAGCCCACATCATTGAACGTTTGCCCGTTTATGTAGCATGGAGTGAAGGGTATGATTTTAGAATTGCTATGGAGAAGGTGAACATTATGTCTGGATTTGCTTTTCAACAAAGGTCAAAGCTTAGAGATGTAAAAAAATCATTTTATGATACATGGCAATGGAAAATTGGAAGAGTTTTCACATTTATACCAGGGCTGTTTAAACGATACATTCGCAATAGAAATAAGAGCATTAAAAAATAATCTTGATATCAAATTTAAAAGAAAAATTAAAGGACGAAGCTCTGGTTTCTGTAATCGTTCCAAACTACAATCATAAATACTTTTTAAGGGAAAGATTAGAGTCTGTTCTCAATCAGACGTATTCTAATTTTGAGGTGATCTTGCTTGACGATGGCTCCTCAGATGGCAGTCAATCAATTCTTAATGAGTACAAAAAGAATGGGAAGGTTACATGCTGTATATACAATAGAGAGAATAGCGGTTCTCCTTTCAAACAATGGAAAAGGGGGGTTAAAGAGTCAAAAGGTGAGTACATTTGGATTGCAGAAAGTGATGATTTGTCAGAAGTAACCTTTCTCGAATCTCTGATGAGTGCTGCAAATGATAAATTAGGGTTGATTTACTGTAAATCAACAACTATTGATGAGCATGGAGAAGTATTAAATAACAATTATTTTCCCGAGCGTATGAATCCCATAAAATGGAAAAAAGATTTTATTGCTCGAGGGGACAAAGAATTGGCCGATTGGCATATTTATATCAATACCATACCGAATGCGAGTGCTTGTATTTTCAAGAAGGAACTGGCAGATTTTGACGAAAAGTTATTCTCTATGAAATATGCTGGTGACTGGTTGTTTTGGGCCAGAATAATGAAGAAAACAAATGTAAGATTTATTTCTGATAGCTTAAATTACTGGAGAGATACATCCGATAGTGTGCGATCTCCTAAAAGTAAGTTCGAGGAAAATCGCAGATTTAAAGAGATGATTTATTGCGTTAAAGAAATGGTTGCTTTGTCCGGGAATAAGAGTCTGAAAACTGAAAATTTCGACTGGATTTTTAATTGGTATCTAAAAACAATATTCATTTTTAAAATCCCATTTTTAAAGATGCCTGATTTACCATTTAGTAAAGCTAAATTCAGAACTTATTTGCTTAAGAAGTTCTTTTATATATCGGCAATTAAAATTCGCGCTATTTTTTCATCACAAAGCAACCAGGTTTGAGATGAAAATTTTATATGACCACCAAATTTTTACAATGCAAATCGTTGGCGGTGTTTCCAGGTATTTTTCAGAGTTGATAAAGGGATTAAATAATTGTGACAGCACAGAACTTAATTTAAGTCTCAAATTTTCAAACAATATTTATCTCAAAGAGTTTGGGTTTGATTCAGATTACACGTTTTTTAAAAATTACCCATTTAAAGGGAGAAGGAAAATTCAGCGCATCTTAAATAATTGGTATAGCCGCAGAGATATTATCCGGGGTAACTACGACCTGTATCATCCAACGTACTATCATCCATATCACCTATCCTATTCAACCCAAAAGCCTTTAGTACTTACTGTTTATGATATGATTCATGAAAAGTTTCCTGAACTTTTTCCTCCAAAAGACAATACAGCTATAGTCAAACGAATGTTGGTTAACAGAGCCGATAAAATAATTGCCATTTCAGAATCAACGAAGAAGGATTTAATTGACATTTTACATGTAGAAGCAGAAAAAATAGAGGTTGTTTATCTGGCTAATTCCCTGCCTGATAAGCACAGAGATGTGATTGAGGAGAGGTCAATTACCCTGCCTGAAAAATTTATTCTTTTTGTAGGACGCCGGTCAAAGTATAAAAACTTTCACAGATTTTTAAATGCAGCAATTAAACTTATGAGAAAAGATGAGGAACTTGAAATTGTATGTACAGCAAGTCAGGGTTTTGGGAAAAAAGAAAAAGAAAATTTTGAAAAGCTGGGCATCTCAGGTCGTATACATGCATTCTATTTTAATGAAAACCAGCTGCGTATAGCTTATAAAAAGGCTTCAGTATTTGTGTTTCCTTCACTTTATGAGGGATTTGGGTTGCCGCTGCTGGAGTCATTTGCGGCTTCATGTCCCGTGGTATGCAGCAATAGCAGTTCATTGCCCGAAATTGCAGAAAATGCAGCGCTATATTTTGATCCGCACTCTGAACAAGAGATTGCAGATTCAATCTCTAAAGTTCTTTACAACGAGGAACTCAGGCAGCGATTAATAAAAAATGGCAGAGAAAGATTAAAAAAATTCTCGTGGAAAAAGACTGTTGATGAAACAATAGACGTTTATCGGTCTGTCTTAAACTGAATACTGTAAAGACGATTTCCGCATATTTTACTTCATAAACCGATCAACGATCACGGCGGGGTGTAATCCTTCACGCTTAACTCCATCGGCTATTTGGTGCCTGCACGAAAATCCGGGTGAACAGATAATGGCATCCTCAGGTAGTTTATTCACAGCGGGGAATAGCACCTGTTCCCCGATTTCCATGGAAACATCGTAATTCTCCTTATTATACCCGAAACTGCCCGCCATACCGCAGCACCCGGTTTGAAGCTCCAAAGGGTTAAAGCCAAGTTTTTTAAAGGAATCTATTAGCGGACCATTTCCAACCAGCGCTTTGGTGTGGCAGTGGCCATGTATATACACATTATTATTTTTTCCTGGTTTACCGAAGTCTGTAACGGCAAGTTCTGCGGCAAGAAACTCTTCAAAAAGATAGGTTTTATCTGCAATAAGCGTCGCATTTTTAAGCTCTTCTTCTGAGCATAAATCGAGATATTCATCGCGGAGTGTTAAAAGTTCGCTGGGCTCTAACCCTATAATGGGTATCTCCTGCTCTGCAAATGGTACCAGCCTTTTTACGTTTAGCTCGCAAAGGGTTTTTACCTCATCTAAAAAACCCTTCGAAAGTTGTGGCCGCCCCGTTGGATATATACCGGGCACAATAATGCTATAACCAAGCTTTCTGAGCACCCTGCAGGCCGATTTTGCAATGTCGGGATCGTGATAGTTGGTAAAGATATCCACCAGCAGCAGAACCTGTTTTGCTCCGGGTTTATTAAATTCGTTTTCGTGCTTTTTGAACCAACTTTCAAATGTCAGATCTGCAAATTCGGGTAGGTTTCTTCGGCTGTCGATCCCTACTGTTTTTTCGAGCAGATATTTCACAGCCGGCTGCCTGTTCATGAAATTGGTGACGGATGAAAACACGGAGGCCAGCGGGTAGAATTTTTCGGGGCTTCCAAAAAAGGATTCGGACAGGGTCGCCCCTCTTTCTTTATGCCAGCCGTTCATAAATTCAGCTTTCATCTTGGCCATGTCCACATTGGCGGGACACTCACTTTTACATGCTTTGCAGCTGAGGCACAAGCCAAGTGCTTCATGGAGTTCCTCCGAGCGAAATGCATCCTTCTGTTTGCCGGAAAAAAGTTGTCGGAATACATTCGCCCTGCCTCTCGTAGAGTCTTTCTCTTCGCGGGTTGCGTGGTATGACGGACACATGGTCCCGCCACTCTCTGCCAGTTTACGGCACACGCCGGCGCCGTTACACTGTTCAAGTGCTGCATCAAATCCTCCCGAAGAGCGCCAGTGGAATACCGTATCGACCTCCGGTTTTTTATAATCCGGGGAAAAACGTAAGTCGCTGTCGATCGGTTTCGGATTCAGAATTTTCCCCGGGTTAAACCGGTAACCGGGATCCCAGAGCTCTTTTACCTGCCTGAGGAGCGGCATCATTTCACTGCCAAGAACCGTTTCGATGTATGGAGCTCTTGTGCGACCGTCGCCATGTTCACCAGAGAGTGATCCCCGGTATCTTTTTACAAGATCGGCAACCTCACCGGCAATGTTTTTCATGGTATCCACGCCTTTTTGCATGGTTGTGTCGAGCACGGGGCGCAGATGCAGCTCCCCTACAGAGGCGTGTGCATAGAAAACACAAGATGTCTTATACTTATCTAAAATCTGTTGAAACTCTTTCACGTAGTTTGGCAGATCCTCTACTCTCACTGCAGTGTCTTCAACAAAAGTTGGGGAGCGGTTGTCACTCCCAAGTCCCATTAAAAGGCCCAGCCCGGCTTTCCGAAGATTCCAGACGCGCGCCATTTTCTCTTCATCTGTCAACACGGGGTAGGCATATCCAAGTGAGAGGGAGTTTAGTTTACCGGCAAGCTCTTCCGCTTTTCGATGCACTTCATTTACATCATCGCCATCAAACTGAATAATCAGTATGCAGGCGGGGTCGCCTTCAAGAAAAAAACGGTTTCGGTTCTGTTCAATATTTCCTTTCGTGGCGTTCAAAATAATGTCATCAACCAGCTCAACGGCAGAGGGATTATACTTTACAGCTTCAACCGTAGCGAGCATGGCTTCGTGCAGGGATTTGAACTGGGGAATTACGAGGGTTTTGGCTCCGGGCAGAGTTTCGAGATTTACCTTCGCTGATGCCGTCATGGCAAGAGTTCCTTCGCTTCCGCAAAGAATCTCGGCAAGATTAAATGGGCGTCCGCCGGGGGTAATCGGGTCCATTTCACAGAGCCTGTCGAGCGCATAGCCGGTATTCCTGCGAATAATATCTGGATGGGGATAGTGTTTGATGATTTGATCTTTGTTCTTTTTTAGGAGATCCAGCATTCCCCGGTATATGTCGCCCTCGAGCGAATCCGTTTTTAGCTTATTATCGAGTTCACTCTTGTTCAGTGGTTTGAAGACGGCACGCGATCCATCACTGAGAACAGCCTCTGTTTCCAGAATATGTTCACGCGTGGTTTTGTATTTGATGGAAAACGAACCGCAGGAGTTATTGCCAATCATGCCGCCAAGCATACAGCGGTTTGTTGTAGCTGTATCGGGGCCAAACAGAAGTCCGAATTTGGCAGCTTCCCTGTTCAGCGTGTCGCGAATAACACCGGGCTGAATATGGGCCATTTTTTTTGATGGTGAAAGCTCAATAATTGAGCTCATAAATCTCGACGTATCCATAATAACGCCGTTGCCCGTGGTTTGCCCTGCGAGACTGGTGCCCGCGCTTCGCGCCGTGATCGCAAAACCCTCTTCTGCAGACTGTTTTACAATTTGTTGTATATCACTGATCGTTTTTGGGAACGCAACTCCCTTTGGCACCTCTTCGTAAATAGAAGCGTCTGTGGAATAAAGCCGGCGGGTGAGCGAGTCTTTATGTATTACTGGCAATGGTTTTTTCTTTTATTAAAAGCTGCAACAATGTATGAGTGTAAGCTGAAATATAGATCAATTCAACCTGAACTTGGTTCTCGCAATTTACGCGGATTCGCGCAGATTTATATTTACTTATTCACAACCCTCTGCGACAAAGTGATGGAATAATTCCCGGGTGATTGCTGAAAGGCCACAACTTTTATACAGAAATAATGCAGAGGTAAGGGGGTATCACTAAGCTGGAACTGCTCTTCTGTAACTGTGCCTGTTTAAATAATTCCAAATCCGGTATCCTTCAAGCACGGCCAGAGGCGTGAAATGAATAAGTACAGGAATCCAGTGGAGATGACGCTCACCCCAAAGCCAGTGGAGTAATATGAATACGGCGGCAATGTATACTGCGCGCTGCATATTTTTCCAGTTCTTTCCTTTCAGCAGCCGGATAGAAGCGTTGTTGCTGGTTACCGCAAGTGGTATGAAGATCAAAAATGCGATCCATCCAAAAAGTACCATAGGCTCAGTTAAATCAGCAATAACAGCACTTACAGAACTGTTTTCAACAAAATATCCAGCCAGGTGTATGGATGAGTATACAAAGGTGAAAATGCCAAATACCCTTTTTTGCCGGTTCATCCAGCATAAGAACTGGTTTTTTTTGAACAACAGCCTGAGCGGGGATATTAGCAGGGTTACAATTAACAATCTCGCAGACCACTCCCCGGTATCACGTAAAAAATGGTTGTACTGCCGGTGTGTCCAGGGCTGATTGAAAAGTTCTATAATAAATGGTAAAGCAAACAGAGTTAATACGATAGTGAGAGCTGTACGTGAGTTTAAAAACTGGGTGAGTCGATCATTCATCACAGATACCTGATGCAAATTTAGGTTCATATCGCCATTTAACTATTAGACGATGGTAAACCTGCTGAGTTTGATGATAATCAGAAAAAAATCTACAGAGAAAAAGCAGATTTTGCCTTATTGACAATCTCATCCCCAATGGCGAGGCAGGCTGTGGCAGCAGGACTCGGGGCGTTAAGTACGTGAATCTCCCTATCTGTGGTTTCGAAGTAAAAGTCGTCCAGAATTTCACCATCCGGTTTCAGCGCCATGGCCCGCACACCTGACGGAGAGCCGGTGAGGTCGTCTGCAGTGATGGAGGGAATCAGCTTCTGGAGGTTTTTGAGAAATCCTTTTTTTGAAAAGGATCGGTACATTTCATCGAGACCCATTCGCCAGTGCTTACTTGATAATTTCCAGAATCCGGGAAAATCGAATGTTTCAATGGTGTCTTTGAGGTCGAATGATAGTTTGTTATAGCCTTCGCGCTTAAAAGCAAAAACCGCGTTGGGCCCGCACTCCACTCCGCCCAGTGCCATGCGGGTAAAATGCACGCCTAAAAAGGGGAATTCGGGGTTGGGCAGCGGATAGATCAGCCCTTTCACCTTGTGCTCGGCATCAGGAGTCAGTTCGAAATATTCACCGCGAAACGGCACAATTTTAACCGGAGATTGCACGCCGGACTCCCTGGCAACGCGGTCGCTATGCAAACCTGTACAGTTGATAAAATGCCTGGTTTTAAAGGTTTTTTTCCCGGTCATAACAGCCAGCGTGCCATTCGTTTGATGAACACTTTGAACCGGGGTGGAAAATGAAACGGTGTGGCCGCTTTCGGTTAGTTTATCAGCAAGTTTTTGACAAACGCCTTTATAATCTACGATTCCGGTACAGGGTACGTGAATGGCGTGTTTCCCGGCTACGTAGGGCTCAATTTCCAGAAGTTGCTGCCGATCGATCAGCTGTATACCCTCAATTCCATTTTCAAGTCCGCGTTTGTAAATCGATTGTAAAGTTGGCAGCTCAGAATCATCAGCAGCAACAATAACCTTACCACAGATTTCGTGTGCCACATCGTTTTTGCGGCAAAATTCCACAAGTTGGTGACGGCCGTCTACACAATTTTTTGCTTTATAACTGCCCGGTTTATAGTAGATACCGGAGTGAATAACGCCCGAGTTGTGCCCTGTTTGATGTGCAGCAACACTATTCTCTTTTTCGAGAACAAGAATATTTGCATCGCTATATTCGAGGGATAATTTATAAGCTGTTGAAAGGCCGACGATGCCTGCACCTGCTATTATAAAATCGTAAATCATAAAAAGAGTTTGTTAGCAAATAGATTTAAATATAAGCATTGAAAGCAGGAAAAATGAGTTGAATTTCCTGATTCAGGTGTCAGCACATACAAAAACCGGGAATGAATCGTTACACATCTTAAGTTAATAACCTGTATTTTTAAACTCTTTTTAAAACCAAATCAATCAACGTGAAATATTTAATTTATACACTCCTTGCCGGAACGCTGCTCTTTTTAACGTCATGCGGTGGTGATTCCTCAGAGCAGCAATCAGAACAGACTGACGATTCACCCGAAGCAACTATTGAAAACGCTGTATTTACCGATCTGGATGGAAACGAAGTTAGAGTCAGTGATTTTGAGGGAAAGCTGGTACTGGTTGATTTCTGGGAATCGTGGTGCGGACCCTGCCTTCAGGTTTTTCCCGCGATGCAGGAACTTCGCGAGCAGTATCCCGATGAGTTTGAAGTGCTTGCTGTAACGGTCGGGCTGAACGAAGGCCCGGAAGATGCCCGTCAATTTGCTGAAGAGAACGGATACGATTTTAACTGGCTGTATGATGAAAACGAAATCTTTCCTGCCCTTGGCGGACAGGGAATTCCGTTTAAAGTATATATAGATCCCCAGGGCGAGGTGATAAAAATAGAGATGGGTTCATATGGAAAAGAGGGTGATTACAACCGCACCAAAGCGATGATTGCAGAGCATTTCGACATCGAATAAATGCCAAAGTAAGTCGCTTATTTTTTTTGATGCGGCCGAACCATCTCCAAAACTGAATTGTTAAAGAGCATAATTAAGAACACAAAAACCGAACATGGAACAACAAGTAGAAAAATTACCTTACAAAGTAAAAGATATTGGCCTTGCACGATTTGGCCGACAGGAAATTAAAATCGCTGAGGCAGAAATGCCCGGCCTCATCGCCACAAGAGAAGAGTTTGGAGAGGCAAAACCGCTGAAAGGTGCCCGAATTGCAGGCTGTCTGCATATGACCGTTCAAACAGCGGTACTGATTGAAACACTTGTGGAGCTTGGAGCTGAAGTGCAGTGGTCATCCTGCAATATTTACTCTACGCAGGATCACGCTGCTGCCGCTATTGCAGAAGCCGGGGTTCCGGTTTACGCATGGAAAGGAATGACAGAAGAGGAGTATAACTGGTGTATCGAACAGACTCTTTTCTTTGAAGACGGCAAGCCACTGAACATGATTCTGGATGATGGCGGTGACCTCACAAATATGGTTTTGGATGATTACCCTGAACTGGCTGATGGCATTCGCGGAATCTCTGAAGAGACCACAACCGGGGTTCTCCGCTTATATGAGAGAATGAAAAAAGGAACGCTCACGATTCCTGCTATTAACGTGAACGATTCCGTTACAAAATCGAAGTTTGATAATAAATATGGCTGTCGCGAATCATGTGCCGATGCTATCCGAAGGGCAACCGACGTAATGATGGCCGGAAAAGTAGCAGTTGTTGCTGGTTATGGTGACGTAGGTAAAGGTTCTGCCGCTTCTCTGAGAGGCGCGGGCGCCCGCGTTATCGTAACAGAAATCGACCCTATTTGCGCACTGCAGGCCGCTATGGACGGTTACGAAGTGAAGCGCATGGACGACGCAGCAGCTGAAGGCGATATCATTGTAACCGCAACCGGTAACAAGGATATCCTTAAGGAGCGACATTTCCGCGCTATGAAGGATAAAGTAATTGTAGGAAACATCGGCCACTTTGATAACGAGATTGATGTAAAATGGCTGAAAGAGAACGCCGAGGAAGAGAATATCAAGCCACAGGTAGACCTGTTCAGGTTCGCTGATGGGAAAGAGTTGATCCTGCTTTCACAGGGTCGTCTTATGAACCTTGGAAACGCAACGGGTCATCCAAGTTTTGTGATGAGCAATAGCTTTACAAACCAGACTCTTGCACAGATTGCACTCTGGAACGATGATTTTGATCTGGGCGTGCACGTGCTTCCAAAACACCTGGACGAAAAAGTAGCGCGTCTGCACCTGCAGAAAATCGGCGTAGAGCTCGAAGAGCTTTCTGATGATCAGTCTGACTACATTGGTGTGCCGAAGGAAGGACCGTACAAACCCGAGCATTATCGGTACTAAAATTTAGCACGTATCAAATAGCAGAAGTATATAAAAGAAAACCCGGTGCACTAATGTGAACCGGGTTTTTTTATGCCTTTCAGACAAGTAGTGCAAAAAACGGTTGGTATTACAGTTCGCGAATCATGATGTTTTTGAATTGAACCAGCGACGGAGGGCTCACCCACTCACCATTTTCCATGAGTCCGTGGTGCTGCAGCGCAATGGGGCCCTTTTCGGGTACATCAGGAAGAAGAGCATTCTTGAGAACGGTATGGCCATTCAGTACTACGGTTAAGTAGTCGCCTTTCATAGTAATGTGGAAGGTGTTCCACTCGCCGATATGATTGTCGGCATGAACCATGGGCGTTACTCCGGCACGAACCGGCGAGGGAAGAGAGCTATCCATTCGGTAGCCGTATACTTCACCGGAACCCACGGGCCACCCCCAGATATTGATTTGTGCTTTGGAGGTTCCCCGAACATAAACCCCTGAGTCGGAATCGGGCACGGCCAGCCGAATAACTTCGCCATTTTCATCAAGCTTATGGCTGCCATCGGGCAGTACAATCGGTACATTTCTGTTTATGTAAGGTGTTTCTTTGATTCGCCAGTCCAGTTTAAGTTCAAAGTCGCCGTACTCGTTTTCGCTCCAGAGGTTTTTGTCATCCGGGGCTTCGCTGAGGGCATCGTAGTCGATAACACCGTCCATGACTTGCCAGTGGCCGTTATCTCCTTCTGGAACCATCCATCCGTCAAAGTTTTCCCCGTTAAAGAGAGATGTCCACTCCTCTCCGGCTTCGGATGAAGCAGACAGAATTGAGGTTGCTGCAACCAAAAAAGCAGTTATGGCAATATAAATAAGATACTTTGGAGGTAGTATGTGTAGCATGATGATATGGTAGAATTAAGGTTAGTTTATAAATGTAATGTAAAGGTTTAAAGGCCGCATGACTTCATAAATTGTGATAATTTTTCTTCGTCAAGATGGCCATCTGTTCTGACACTGCTGCATAAATCCACCCCGAACGGCTGAACGGTTTCGAGTGCACGCTGAATATTATCGGCGTTTAGTCCGCCGGCTAGAAACACGGGAATATTCACCTGGTCTACAATGTTACGGCTGAGACTCCAGTTGTGGGTTTTCCGGTCCCCCCGAGAATCTTGATTTTGCCCTGGGGATTACCACTGTCCAGGAGCAGCGCATCAGCGGTTTCGGCTGCCTGGAGTGCGTATTCAATTGAATGGTCTTCCAAAACATGTACAACCTGTACCAGTTTTATGGCGGGTAGCGCTGCTCTGATTGTTTTATGTGATTCCGGTGATACTTCATCCACCAGCTGAATGGTATTCGTATACGTATTATTGTGGTGGCTGATTATCGAATCAGCCTCTGTTTCGCTGGTAAGCAGAAATGTGGATATCGGCGGTGGTACAGACGCCGCAACTTCGGCGATGGTGGAATCATTAATGACACCGGGCCCGCTCGGCATATTCCCTACCAGCCCCAGGGCGGATGCTCCATAATCTATAGCCATCTTCGCTTCAACTTTGGATCGTATGCAGCAAATTTTAATTCGAGGCATCATCAATAAAAAAGTTTTGATTTAGCATTCTCAGTGTAAGATATATTTTTAAATCTGAGAATTCCTGAGAAATAAAACTAATCTGCAACAGGTTTTTACTTCCATAAGGGTACTTCGTCCATTACATTACAGCTAATCAGATCAAAAGAAACTAAAGGACTTTAGCATAATGAAAAAAATCCGAATAGGTGTACTGAGCACGGCAAAAATCGGGCGGGTATATGCAATTCCGGCCATGCAAAAATCAAAAAACGTGTCCGTTACGGCGCTCGCTTCCAGGAACTTGGAACGCGCCAAAGAGGCGTCAAAAAAGCTCGGCATTGCCAAAGCTTACGGATCGTACGAAGAGCTGCTCGCTGTTCCGGAAATTGACGCTGTTTATATTCCGCTGCCCAACCACATGCATGTGGAGTGGAGTATCAAATCCCTGGAAGCGGGCAAACACGTACTTTGTGAAAAGCCGATCGGGATGGATGCCGACGATGTCCGGAAACTGAAAACCGCATCAGAAAGATACCCCGGCCTGAAAGTGATGGAAGCGTTTATGTACCGGCATCACCCGCGATGGAAACGGGTTGTGGAGATTGTGAAGTCGGGAGAACTTGGCGACATTAAATCGGTGCACTCTTTCTTTTCATACTTTAACGATGATCCCGATAACTACCGCAATAGTGCAGAAATGGGTGGCGGCGGATTGATGGACGTGGGCTGTTATTCTATTTCAGTGGCTCGGCTGATTTTTGGCCGCGAGCCCGATCAGGTAAGCGGTTATTCAGAATATGACCCGGATTTTGGCGTAGACCGGCTGACATCAGGACTGATGAGTTTCGGAAGCGGCACATCCGTTTTTACCTGTTCCACGCAGTGCTATAAAGATCAATATGTAAAAATCTACGGTACAAAAGGAAAGGTGGAGCTGGACTGGCCGTTCAATCCCGATTTTTCAAAAGATACCGGTTTGAAGATCACGATTCACGATGATGAGAAAGAAGAGACGTTTGGCCCATGTGATCACTTCAGCCTGCAGGCCGAAGAGTTTGCACATGCAATTCTGACGGATTCTCCCTTACGCATTTCGCTTGATGATAGTATCCGAAATATGGAGGTGATTGACCGGGTTCGGGGTTCTGAAGGGTAGAGTTTGGAATTATTTGAGGAGGGTTAAGCTTTTTTTGTAACTGGTCTCAATGAATAAAGCTTCCCTAAGCCCCGGAGGGGTGTTCGGCCTTAGCATCGGGTGAAGCCCGATGTTGTCTATTAAGAACCAAGAGTAGTAAGCCCTGAAAGGGCGAAATAAAACGGGACCTGATAAAGATGACCAGCCCCTTAAAAAAACTCAACTACGTTTTCCCTAAAACATCATTCACAATATCTATAGCCTGCTCCTGAATCTGTTTGAGATGGTCGCTGCCCTTAAAACTCTCGGTGTAGATTTTATAGATATCCTCGGTTCCCGACGGACGTGCGGCAAACCACCCGTTTTCGGTTTCTACTTTGAGACCGCCGATGGGTGCGTCATTGCCCGGTGCGCGGGTTATCTTTTTGATGATCGGTTCACCGGCAAGCTCGTTCGCTGTTACCTGTTCGGGCGATAAATCTTTCAGCACGGCTTTCTCATCTGCAGATGCGGGCGCATCGAGCCGTTCATATACGGGGCTTCCAAACCGTTCTTCCAGTTCCCGATAGTGTTCGGAAGGGTCTTTCCCGGTTTTTGCAGTAATTTCGGCCGAGAGCAGACAGAGAATGATACCGTCTTTATCGGTGCTCCACACGGTTCCGTCTTTCTTCAGGAACGAAGCTCCGGCGCTCTCCTCTCCTCCGAACCCGTAGGTTCCGTTTAGAAGGCCGTCAACAAACCATTTAAAACCAACGGGCACTTCAGAGAGGTTTCTGTTGATCGATTTCGCTACGCGGTCAATCATACTGCTCGAAACCAGTGTTTTACCTACGGCTGCATCATCCCCCCAGCCGGGCCGGTTTTGAAACAGGTAGTTGATGGCTACAGAGAGATAGTGATTCGGATTCATCAAACCGGTTTTGGTTACAATGCCGTGGCGGTCGAAATCGGTGTCGTTGCCAAAAGCGATATCGTATTTATCCTTCAGCCCGATCAGGCTCGCCATGGCGTAGGGGGAGGAGCAGTCCATGCGGATTTTACCGTCCTTATCCACCGTCATAAAACGAAATGTCTGATCTACCTCGGGATTCACCACCTCCAGGTTCAGGCCGTACATATCGGCAATAGGCTCCCAGTAGGCAATGCCCGAGCCCCCCATTGGGTCGGCGCCGATGTGAAGGTTAGAATCCGCGATGGCGTCCATATCCAGTACGTTCCTGAGGCCGCTGATGTACGGCGTCATAAAGTCGAAGGGCTGTGTGCTCTCTTTGCTGATGGCTTTCTGCCACGAGGTTCGTTTTACACCCACCAGTTCTTTTTTCAGGTATTGGTTGGCGCGGTTTTGAATCCAGGATGTAATATCGGTTCCGGCCGGACCGCCGTGTGTGGCGTTATATTTGAATCCGCCGTCGGCCGGAGGGTTGTGCGATGGCGTGATGACGATCCCATCGGCAAGACCCGATGTTCGTCCTTCGTTCCAGGTGAGGATGGCGTTCGAAACGGCCGGAGTTGGCGTATAGCCAAAGTCGCGCTGGTAGCGGATCTCCGTATTGTTTGCCGCAAGTACCTCTATGGCCGAAACCAGGGCGGGTTCCGATAGCGCATGCGTGTCGATACCGATGTAGAGGGGCCCGGTGATTCCTTTCTCCGCTCGGTAGTCGGCCACAGCCTGACTAATAGCCAGAATATGATCTTCGTTAAACGTAGTCTCTTTCGCATTCCCGCGATGGCCCGATGTGCCAAATGAAACGGCGTGTTCGGGGTTGGCCGGATCGGGGCTGTTGCTGTAGTAGCTGGTAATCAGCCGTGGAATATTTTCAAGTATTGTATAAGGCGCTTTTTTGCCGGCAAGATCGTGAGTAGCCAAGGGTTTCTCCGTTAATTTCTGATTACTGTTGTTGGTTCTTACGCCTTTAAAAATGTTACTAAAAGCGGTAAATGGCAACTTTGAAAGAGAGTGGTTAAACGAAGTTTTTTAAGAGAAATGAAAAGGAAGAATTGAAACAACTTCAGACTGTGAAATACCGGTGTGGAAAAAAAGAACTTAATTCAGAATGTGTACGCGGATGAATTGGACATTATATAAACCGCAAGAAAGGTGCGATACATGCAAATCAAGTTGTTACTGCTTCTTTGCCGAATCTGATGAAGTTCAGGTAAATGTATGATATGCGGCTAACCACTTACAATATGTTTACCCATGCACCAGTATGATTTTATACCACAGCGAAACTCACTGCAATCACAACCAAATCTGTCCTATGAGTGATCTGCCAGGTTGTAATAGTATCATCGATTTATGCTACGCTAAACAGAATATTCGGGCAATATCTGTTCACTCAATAAAGCGAATGGTTGTCATTCAGCGATTAAGCTATACAGGATTAGATGATTCAGGTCTTTTGCATATTCATATACATTATGGCCTCCTTAATAATCCTTTCTGAGGATAATTTCCAACCCAAAACAATAATGAACGGATAAAAGATTGATCTCCAGGAGAAGGTATACGAATTCCATGTGAAGATTTCTGATTCATAAGCTTCTAAACTGGAATGGCCGGAGTACAGTGCAAACAATTCTACAAACCCAAAAAAGGCCAGCACATAGACGAATAATTGGAATAAATAAACATAGAATTTGAGAGCTTTGACGTTTCCGCCAAAATCCATCTCTTTCATTGCTTTGTTTTCTCTCCACCACATGAGTATACCAAAACCAAGTCCAATTAATACGAACAGAATTGGCAACTCTGAGTAACCCTTTAAGAGTAGATTCACCAGTGAAAAAAGACCTAACCCAGCTACCATAAAAAAAAGTAAATCAAAAAATATGTTCCATTTTCTCTTCATAGTACAATTCGCTAAAGGTGAAAAGTTGTATTTAAATTAGTAGGATATTTTGGCTATAGTTCATTCATACAAGTTGCAAATACCTATACCATAATAGCGGCACCAACCCATCCTAACGCCCTTTTTCCAAGTTTCCTGGCAGCTTTTAGGACATCATCGGCATTTAAAGCACCATTTTTAGTAATGAGTTCTCTGAATGCTGCAATTCCAAGAGCTTTTTCTGCACAATCTGCCAATGAGGACTCTGCCATCAGAATTGTATAATCGTTCGGATTAGATTTTTCATCCATAGTTAGTTCTTGATGTTCCAAAATCGTGTGCAGCATTCCAAGAATAACCAGTTCTTGTTAAGTGATGTTGTTCAAATCCTTTAAATCAATTTTTGTCCGCCCGGAATCACGAATCATTTGATTCCTGACGCCTAAACCCACTTTTTTCAAAGGCTCTAATATTTCAGCTATTTTTTCAGATGCATGGGTAGTCATTAATGATTCTGTCCTGGCCTGACCATTTAACACTTCCATTGGCATGTAAGCTTCAAGCTGAGTCGCAATATTAGCAAATTCTTGTGCCGATATACAAGCTTCAATCTTTGCATTTTCTACAACAGTAGTATATAACGCAGGTCCGTTCAACTGATTTGAATCACAGCCGACAAAAAAATAATAGTAACGATTGGAATGAGAAGTTTTTTCATAGTGTCTCTATTATGAATTTTTGTTTACATCAGAATCAAAAAAAAGAAAATAAAAAGTCAAGAGAAATAAAATCAGTTAGAAAACTATAAATATTATGATTTCATAGGTTCAGAGATATAGTGAATACAATTTGCTTTCTAAGCACAATGTGAAGTATGCGAAAGCACATGCAAAAAGGTTGGGTTCGAAATTTATTAAGTATATAATAGGGTTGATTATGCTTTTAAAAATGTTACTAAAGCTTTAAATGGCAACTTTGAAAGTTTTCGTTAAGGAGAGGGGATAGCGAATTGTAGAGTGACTTTGGGAGAGATAGAATGGAGTACAATTCTGTATACCAGGCAGAGCGACTGCGCGATTGTGAAGAATATCACAAAACCATGTTATGTAGCATTCGTTTATTTAAAATTTGTATAACATAATAAATAGGTGGATCTGCTTGTTATTCAGAGGGTTTTTAAAATATTATGCAACGAGTTATTACGGATTGTCAAATCCGTTTAATTATATGTTAGCGCTCAATTTCATCAGGCCTTGATTCCAATTTGACATATGTATAAAATATGTTTATTCTAAATAAGCTTTCAGTTTGAGAATTACAAAACCGAGGCTGCATTTCTCACTAATGTTGATTAGATTACAGCTATGATTGAAAAAACTACTTTTAAACTCGGAGAACTCTATTCTGGCCCCGGAGGAATAGGAATTGCAGCAAAACAAGCAAAAATTGAAGTGAATGGTAATATTCATTCTATTTCACATGCTTGGGCAACTGACTATGACAAAGACTCTTGCAATACCTTTAGGAAAAATATATGTCCTGACAACCCCAAATCTGTAATATGCAAAGACATACGCAAGTTAGATTTCAAAAAACTCAAAGGTATTTCTGAAATTGACGGTTTAGCATTTGGTTTTCCTTGTAACGATTTCAGCGTTGTTGGTGAGCAAAAAGGTATGGATGGTGTTTATGGCCCCCTATATTCGTACGGTGTTAAGGCTTTGAAAATTTTCAATCCACTTTTTTTCTTGGCTGAAAATGTAGGAGGCTTAAGGAACTCAAATGATGGAAAAGCTTTCGAGACTATCCTTGCGGAAATGGTCGAAGAAGGATACCAAATTACTCCACATCTATATAAATTTGAGAAATATGGTGTCCCGCAAGCCCGACATAGAATCATAATTGTAGGAATACGTAATGATCTGGACATTGCATTTAAAGTACCAGCACCTCTTACCGTAAATGGATCTGCTGTAACTTGTCGGTATGCGATTGAAAATCCTCCGATTCCAACGGATGCTCCCAATAATGAATTAACGAGACATGCTAAAGTTGTAGTTGAGCGTCTAAAGCATATTAAACCAGGAGAGAATGCTTTTACTGCTGATTTGCCCGAACATTTATCTTTAAATGTAAATGGAGCAAAAATAAGTCAGATTTATAAAAGACTTGACCCTGATAAACCAGCATACACGGTAACCGGTAGTGGCGGAGGCGGAACGCATGTTTATCATTGGTCTGACCCAAGAGCATTAACAAATAGAGAAAGGGCAAGACTGCAAACTTTTCCTGATGATTTTATCTTTGAAGGCTCTAAAGAGAGTGTTAGAAAACAAATTGGAATGGCTGTACCACCAAAAGGTGTGAAATTAATTTTTGATTCAATTCTCAAAACCTTTGCTGGTATAGAGTATGAATACATATCTCCAAACATATCTATTACACCAAAGTTATTTGAACCCTTAACAGAATATGTTGCAGATCTACAGAACTCATGATAACCGAAAATCTTTATAATTCAATATTACTCCAGCCTTCAGAAAGACATAATGAGCTCTTAATTGTGTCAGGTTATGCGACTGCAGCTATGAGTTTTCATCATTTAAATCAGTTGCGTGAATTATCACGAATGACTCGCATACATCTAATAGTTGGCATGTCAAAACGGGATGGAATTGATTTAGTAAATCATAACACGTTCATTCAATTGATGAATGAAGATTTTAAAGATTCATTTTTTTGCAGTTATGTTCATATAGATAAACCTGTACACTCGAAACTGTATTTATGGTGTACTGACAAAAAACCTGAATCGGCTTTCATTGGTTCAGCTAACTACACCCAAACAGCATTTTATGAAATTCACAAAGAGATTTTGGCCGCTTGTGATCCTCAAAATGCACATGATTACTTTAATGAAATAGAAGCAAATACGATATTTTGTAATGCCCACGATATAGAAAATCATATTCCTATTTATAAAGCAAAAAAGTCTATGATTTTTCGTGGGGAAGCTTCCTCAGCTAATCAAGAATTAATTGACGAAGATGTGGTTAAGGGCTTACCTCATGTTTCAGTAGATTTAACAGATAGAAGTGGTCAAGTTCAAAATTCTGCTGGTCTAAACTGGGGGCATAGATCGACTCCTGGTTATAATCGAAACCCTAATGAAGCATATATCCAACTACGTCCTGAAGTATATAGAAGTGACTTTTTCCCAAAAAGAGGTAAACACTTTACTGTACAAACCGATGACAATAAACATTTCATTTGTACAAGGGCTCAAAAAACAGAAGAGGGTACTGCAATTGAAACTCCCCACAACAATAGTTTATTGGGTGAGTATTTTAGAAATAGGCTTGGTTTAGCAAATGGAGAATTTGTTACTGTAAATCACTTGAAGCAATACGGTCGAACAACTGTCGATTTTTATAAAGTCGATGAGGAAACTTACCTAATGGATTTTTCAAAACCTGAATAACTGTGGACAATTTAACCGAGGAGCAACGCAAAAAGAATATGAAAAATATTCGCTCCAAGGGTACTAAACCAGAGCGAATAATTTCTAAGAAATTAAAGCAGAAAGGATTCTATTTTACCCAGCACGTAAAGAAAGTGTATGGTAAACCTGATATAACCTTTCTCAGAAAAAAAGTTGCTGTATTTATTGATTCTGATTTTTGGCACTGTCATCCCGTTAATTTTCAAATGCCAAAAACTAATCGAGAGTACTGGGAGAAGAAGATTCAACGAAATGTTGAACGTGACCAAGAAGTTAATAAGGTTTTAATAAATGACGGATGGAATGTAATCAGAATTTGGGAATCTGAAATTAAAGAGAATCCAGATGAATGTGTTGAAAGAATTCTTCAAGCAATAAACCGGGATTGAGCGCTAAGAAAGCAAATCAAGCAGACGAGTTTACGTTTAGTTGCTTAAATTCAGGGACTTAGTCGCGCCCCTTATTTGCCAAGCCGTTGTCACGTACTCGAAAAAAAGGGAATTAATGTAGAATCAAGCTTTTCAAATCTTAAAACTTTCTATGTCTCAATCAGTACAACAGCAAATAGGGAGTGTTAGCATTGTCGTAGAAAACTATGACGATGCCATCGAGTTTTACACTCAGAAGCTTCAATTTATCTTTGTTGAAGATACCGATTTAGGAGGCGGTAAACGTTGGGTACAGGTTTCACCGCCAAACTCGAATGGACCAAACCTTCTACTTGCACAAGCTGATTCTGATGAACAAAAACAAGCAATAGGTAATCAAACTGGTGGTCGTGTATTCTTGTTTCTACAAACCAATGATTTCTGGCGTGACTATGAGGTATTGAAATCAATTGGCGTAGTTTTTAACGAGGAACCTCGAGTAGAACAATATGGCACAGTTGTAGTTTTCCAAGATCTTTATGGCAACAAATGAGACTTACTACAATTAAATCGAGTATCCAATTAGCATGCATATAACAAAACGGCTCCAGCGGATGAATTTTTTTCGGAACTTTAAAACGTTGGTTGCTTCGCCACTTAGCCGCCAAACCGTCATTACCACATGAATAAAAACCACCCTTAAACAGATAAAGAAATGAACAACTCTCGCTGGGAAACAACTCTTCCCATCATACTTTTTTTGGCGCTTTTGGCTTTCGGATCCCGGGTTATTTCAGCGCAGCCTCAGGTAGACACAGCTCCGCAATGGCAGGAAGTTGAACTTATATTTGAGGCAGAGCAAGAGTATGAAAATCCATACACCGATGTGGAGATGGTTGTGGAATTTTCGGGCCCGGATGGTGAGGAACTGCGTCGGCCGGCATTCTGGGATGGCGAAAACTTCTGGCGGGTACGGTTTGCATCACCAAACGCAGCAGGTGAATGGACCTGGAAATCGATAAGTTCCCTGACGACCGATCCCGGCCTTCACGGCCGCTCCGGCACCCTTCGTGCAACGGAGTATTCGGGAGACAATAAACTCCTGCAGCATGGACTTCTCCGGATGTCGCCCGAAGGCAGAAACGTGATACACGCAGATGGCACACCCTTCCTGATGATTGGCGACACACCCTGGGCGCTGCCGTTCAGAGGCACAGAGAAATCCGTTACTGAGTACGCACAAAACCGACAGGAGCGCGGATTTAATACAGCCCTGCTTATGTCCGTTCAGCCCGACAGACGAGTAGATGGCCCTCGTGACCGAACCGCAGATGCCGGGTTCGGTGTGGCCTTTGAGGATCTGCCGGACGGCCATCTCAACGAGCTGAATCCCGATTATTTTAAGACGCTGGATAGTCTGATTGATATCCTCCTCGATCACGGCATTGTGCCTGTCTACAACCCGGTTTTCCAGGGTTTTGGCTGGAAGGGAGGTCAGGCACTGGGCAGCCATGCCGATCCTGCCGAGTATTCCCGGTATGTAAAATACCTTATCGCAAGATATGGTGCCCGCCCCGCCATGTGGCTTGTTATTGCTGATGGATACGGGAATGAGCCCGTGGCTGCCCCTGCAGGACGGACAGTTCAGGAATGGGATGCGTACAGCCAGCCCACGGGGATTCATTACAGTCCCTATGACGATTTGATGCCGGAGTGGAGTGATGATCCAAGATTTGGATTTCATTTTAACCGGGCGCATCAGGATGAGGAGTGGCTGGATTTTCAGTGGGCACAGACGGGACACAACGCCGACCATCATCCGCATGAAGTATTCCGCATGTATGAAAATGAACCGGTAAAAGCTGTAGCCAACGGAGAACCTACCTATGAGCGCATTGGGGCACCGGATAAGGCAACCGGCTGGTGGCAGGGACATGAGGCCTGGCTGAATTTTACATCCGGGGGCACCATGGGCGTTGTTTATGGCGCAGGGGGACTCTGGAACTGGAAGCTCACTCCCAATGAGGAAGGGTGGGCAGATTGGGCTAATACGAACGCCTCATGGCAACAGTCAATACAGTTTGAAGGGAGCAAATATGTAGGCTACCTCGGCCGGGCACTGGAAGGACTGGATCTGACGGATATTCAACGGCGTCCGGATCTGGCCTACGAAGCTCATGCCCTGGCCAAAGAGGGCAAACTTTATATTGTTTATTTACCTGAAGGAGGCTCGGTTCGGCTTGGCGGCATTAAAGAGCCGATGACGTATCGGTGGTTTAATCCCAAAGAGGGGAAGTGGAACAGGTCGGGTGCCATTCAGAGCGGTATCATCGCAGCATTGGATGCCCCAGACGACGACCCCTGGGTCCTCATAGCAATCAGACAGTAAGTGTCCGGTATCTGAATCGGGGAAAAGGGGTAAAGTAAAGAGTCAGTATTTTGCCGGCGCTATCAACAATATTCATTACCTAAGTATTGAAATCTACACTCATGGAGAAACGTTTTTGCAGGAATTCATTTTCCCGGTTCCGCAAAGCACATCACAGTGTTATATTATCCATGAAATCGTGTTGCCAAATAACGAACTCATCCGTTTTGAAAAGAATTTTTCTCATCATTATCGTATCCATACTCTTCATTTCCTGCTCACAATCTGAACCTGAATCCCTGACTGAGCGTGCAGGCAATCCCGTGATTGAAGGCTGGTATGCTGATCCGGAAGGAATCATATTTGATAATGAGTACTGGATCTTCCCTACCTATTCAGATCATTATGGGGAACCGGACACCTCTTCCGTATTCACAGAGAGACAACTCGCGGACCGCTCAAAAGCGATCAACGATCAATATCTGATTCAAACGTTTTTTGATGCTTTTTCATCCAGGGACCTGGTAAACTGGGAAAAACACTCGCACGTACTGGATATAAAAGATGTAAAGTGGGCCTCCTATTCCATGTGGGCACCTTCGATCATACAGGCGAACGATCAGTATTATCTCTTCTTTTCGGCTAATGATATTCAAAGCAATGAAGAGTACGGAGGTATTGGAGTCGCTATGGCCGATCAGCCCGAAGGCCCGTATAAAGATGCCCTGGGCGAACCTCTGATCAGTGAATTTCATAATGGTGCACAGCCCATCGATCAGTTTGTATTCAGAGATGATGACGGACAGTTTTACATGTTTTATGGCGGATGGCGACACTGCAATGTCGTAAAACTCAGCGATGACCTCCTCAGCCTGGAGCCATTTGAAGACGGAGAGTATTACAAGGAGATAACTCCGGAAAGTTACGTGGAAGGCCCCTTTGTTTTCAAAAAAGACGGAAAGTACTATATTATGTGGTCGGAGGGCGGCTGGATGGGGCCGGATTACAGTGTGGCATATGCCGTGGGTGATTCACCAACAGGACCCTTTGAACGAATCGGGAAAGTGCTCCAACAGGATTCTACGGTTGCGCGTGGTGCCGGCCATCATTCCGTCATCATCACGCCAGACAAAGAAAAATACTATATGGTATACCATCGCCGTCCGCTCGATACGGATGATCCCCACCATCGGGTTGTTAGCATCGACCGGATGTTTTTTGATGAAAACGGATTCATCAAACCGGTTAAGATGACATTTGAAGGCGTTGAAGCAAATCCACTGAACTAAACCGGGCCACAATCTTACTCTGATGAGGTTGTTAGTGTGAGTTTTCAGACCGAAGTCATGAAATCGTGAACGGAGCTTGTCAGTAAGATTGAGATCTCGTTTATTGATGTTAAATCACCGTGCCCGCTATGTGCCGGCTTGCCACAACTATTCACTAAACCAATGATCATGATTGAATTCATTAGCGGACTACTTGTAGATCTAAGCCTTTTTGGAGGCGTCATTCTATTGCTAATCAGCTTGAATAAAAAATATAAAGAGCAGCGGCTGAAAATGATTGCAGCAAGTGTAATACTCATCGCTGTAGGGCTGATATTCCTGGATACCGGGGCGCTCTCTGAGGCGTATCAACGGGGAACTGAAGCGGACGGGAGCATAATTCCTCAATAGCAGGGATAGATTAAAAATTATAATTGTATGTACAAATTAAAAACAGGATTTTCAGCAGCAGGTTCATGAGATTTATAAAGGCAGCATCTTTTCTGTTACTTACATTTCTACTTCCCCTGCAGCTGTCAGGCCAGGAGATCGGTGTGGAATACGGGGCAACGCAAGCCGGTTATGATGATGCACTTGAGACCCCGACAGGATTTGGAGTTCATGCAGACATTCCGCTAATACGCGACATGAGTATGCCAGTCATAAGGCAGATTGAACTTCGGCTGGATGCTACCCGGCATACAGAAAACCTTACCATCACGCGATCGCGGTGTACGGGCTTTGTTCAACCGGGTACAGACTGCAGCCAGGATACCTTTGACGGGGACTCAGATATCACCCGATTTGGAGTTGGGCTTGTAGTGGGTTTTGACTCTGTTATCGCGGGTATTGAACCTGAGATTTATCTGATGGGAACCAGCACCCGAATTAATACTGAATTTACTGGCAGGGAAAGTGGGCGCAATATTGGGCCTGTAGATCCGGTGAACCCATCGCCGGGCCTGGAATTGGGGGTGATGCTGAACTATTCGGTCTCTCCTTTTTTGGGCCTCTATGGGCGATTTGCCGTACAAAACACAAAATTTGGGGCTTGTGGAGTGGATGCCTGGTTTCCTTTCTGTGAAGACCGGGTGCTCTACCAGGTTGGCCTTGGCGCACAGTTTCGTTTCTCAGCGCTTCGGGAATAACATTTCTCAGGATGGCTTTTAAGTTTCAAGTATAACCTGTTTATTCGTTTGGAAATTTGTATACATAATTGCTCTCCTGCACTTCTCTGGATATGATTTTAGATTGTTCTGCAAGTAGTTTTGTATCCTTCATTGACCGGCAGCCTGATTTTTGATGGTTTATCCATGGAGAGTCTCTCTGGTGTTAAAGACAAAGCGGTTCATTTTTATGTGCAGCTTTTTCTGAGAATATTCAATTGATGCATTGAACTGATGCAGATTAAGCTTTGGAAACCAAACTATTTATTGTCAAAAAATGCTCTGACTATATGCAGTGGAATCAAAAACAGAAAACATTTTGGCTGATAACCGGATTTGTGATTCTGTGGAACACAGGATTCATCGGGGCTGAGTTCGGGCTGCCTTATGCGGGCATATTCACTTTTATGTTCTATCGTTATCTGGCTTTAACTCTGCTTCTTCTCCTCTATTTATACGCATGGAATCAACTACAGTGGATTGGATGGGGCTACGCCCGTTCACAAATGCTTATAGGCGTACTTGCACATGGAGTTTGGTTATCATGCGTGTTCGTTGCCCTTGATTATGGTGTACCTGCGGGTATTGTCGCCCTTGTTGTAGCGCTGCAGCCACTTGCCACGGGTGCGTTTTCCGGCATGGTGGCAGGCGAGCCTACGCCCTGGAAACGTTGGGCAGGGCTGGTTGTGGGTTTTACAGGTGTGGCTGTTCCCGTGATATATGAGGTTAATTTTGATAATCCCACTGAGGTTTTTGCATGGTTAATTCCGCTTGGTTCGGTTATTGCCATAACGGTGGCCAGTCTTTATCAGCGTAAATTAAGCCTGGAACGAGAGTATCCGGAAGGCTCGGTGACACTATCACTTTTTTATCAAAGCCTGGCAACAACTATCGCCGTGGCGGGGCCTGCTATGCTAAGCGAGGGGTTGTCTGTTGAATGGAATCTTACATTTATTTCGTCATTAATCTGGCTTGTGCTTGGCGTTTCACTCGGTGCTTATGCCTTGATGTGGCTGTTGATTGAGCGTATTGATGCCACCAGGGTGGCTTCTCTCTTTTACCTGGGGCCGCCGGTTACAATGCTGATGGCGTGGCTCGCCTTTGGTGATGAAGTGCATCTTGTCGATTTAACAGGATTAGGACTTGTTGCGCTGGGTGTATTCGTCACATACCTGAAAGTTCCGTCGTCATAAATAATGCCGCGAAGCTGCCGAAAAAAACCTAATCAGAGTAAAGAAGTACAATGTACAGCCAGACATTCGTAAAACAACTTCGTTTAGGGAAGCCGTTTATACAGCTATAGGAAGTGAACAGATATCTGAATGATGAGAATTTTTAGCGGAGGAGTTAACCGAAAGAAAAATCCGGTTCGTGGCTGTTCGTTTGCGCTTGGTTGATTTTTTAAAAAGACACTCCACGTTTTAAGATCAATGACAATGAAAGCGAACGGAACCCGATCGTACCGCGCTATTCATAACGCTGAAAACATTTGAAAAGCATGGGATCTTCCATGCTGTGAATACAGAAAACGGCCAGGTTCAGTATGCTCCGTACGCAGATTCCTGCAGCTGATCCTGTTCCATTTCAGCCGACATTTAGCCTGCATGAAGAGGTTGAGAGTGCCCGGTTTGTTAATTATGAGGAGTGCATCTATAGCAGATCAGTCCTGTAGCGCAGATTTATAACATTTGAGAATGACATCAGGCAGGCCGGAAATTATGCTTCAAGTATAATGAGCGTAGCATCGTCTTCAAATTTATCTGCATAATCGTTATTTCTAACTTCTTTGAATATGATTTCATTGAGTTTTGCTATGGAACTGTAATGTTGCCGGATAGACAGGTCCAGAATCTGCTTAAAAGTATCCATATCCCTGATGTTACCGTTTTCGTCCCTGATTTCTACTAATCCATCAGAAAAGAAAAAAAGTAGATCACCTTTTTGAACTTCAAATTCCTGATTTTTGTAGCCTGCGCTGCAAATCAAGCCCAGTCCAAGCCCTTTTTCGTACCGCTCCTCAATGGTGTCGTGTTCTCTGCAGTAGTGGAAAACCGGCAGGTGTCCTGCATTGCATAAAACTGCTTTTCGGGTTGATGCGTTATATTTAAGCAAACTCATAGTGGAGTACATTGATCTGTCCGACTGATTCAAAAAAAGTTTATTCAGTGCACTTGCAATACTTGCCGGATCATGGTTGTATTCGAGATGCGTTTGAAGTGCACTTTTTGTCATGGTCATGAGCAATCCCGCTCCAAAACTATGGCCGGAAACATCACCAACACATGCAAATATGGTATCATTACGGCGGGTCAGCTCAAAAAAGTCACCACCCAGCTCGTTGGCCTGAACAGATTTTGCATATGCACATATTGATTCATATTCCATATTTACATCCTGCAGAATCTTTTTTTGAACTTCCGTTGCAAAACGCACATCTGCCTCAATGGCTGCTTTTTTTGTATAAATAGCACGTGAAGCTTTTAGTATAAGCGACATGCCGAGATAGGTCCAGATAAATGTGCCAAAACCTACTGCAATGCCTGCCGATAGATTTTCAACGAGGCTTATTCCTGAATTTGAACTGAATGCTTCGTTGCCAATCAGGTACCCTGCATATCCCCCCAGAATGGCTATGGGTATAAAAAACCAGGGAAATAACCGTTTAAATAGTTTGCGGGACAAGGGATACATGTAGGCAATGGTTTCGAGTATTATGGCTGCGTAGAAAAGTAAGCTTGCACTCCAAATATAGCTTGTATACTCATCACCCCAGAACTCCCGCAGGAATAACACAACCAAAAGTACCGGTAAAAAATGAATCATCATGTGGGCAAAAATGATGCTCCGTCTGTACTTTGGATCAATTTCGTAAAACGCCTCCAGGTCAACATCCCGATAGAGGCTAATTTGCACGTAACCGTTGTTGAAAAAACTCATCTATTCAGGTTTTAACCGACGCTTTAGCCGGAGGAGTTTGTCTTTTTGAGCTGCCAGCTCTTCAAAATTACCTTCATATGTCCGTACATTGGATATCTTTGGAAAACTAAGCTTCTGTTTCAAGAATGAGTTTGACAGCGTTATGGGGATATAGTTGAAAAGAAGAATCAGGAGTTGCAAAAAATCTTTTTTAACCGGTTTCAGACCAAAACGTGAAGCTGTCCGAGGGTTGATGATGTAGGAGGTTCCTCTGATTTTTACATCCCTGTTTTTTTCTTTTTCATGTTCCGAGATGAACCGAAGAAAGCCTGAAATGAACCCGTATATCACAAACCTTGTGCGTTCCCGACCTTTCAGATCCGGAGTGAGGGTGAAATAGTAGTCAAACAATGTGCCGCCATGAAAAACAATCAGCCCATCTTTTTTAGGTTCGGTAATGAGAAAAGGAGAGTAGTATTTAAATGAACCATTTTTTCTGCCCGACGGAAGGTCGAAGAAGGGGGCAGCAATAAGTATAACAATGGGAATGAGGGCCCCTAATAGATAAAGTCCCGTTAAATAGGCAACAAGAACAATGATTGCGCAAATTAACAACAGAAGAACTCCTAAAAAGAAGAGTATCCTTTTTTGGTCTGATTCAGATTTCAGAAAAAATCTATGCTGCATAAGTAAACATGGGTCTTTTGAATAACTCAGAAATTGACCAAATCGAAATGAATTCACAAATGTTAATTTAAATTGATACTAACAGATAGTGAAATAATTAATAGATATTTGGAAAAAAGTCACATAAAATAAGAGATACCCTGAAATAGTTGGTTCCTTTTTTTAAGCGTTTGCCTCTAAAACCCAGGCAGTGGGTACGGGCTGAAAGTAAGGGTGTTACACTTTTTATGTGAATGAATTCGGGCGCATCATTGTAATAACTATAAGTAATAGAAGTTAAATAAATTTTGTAGAAGTATGCCACATACCGTAACCATACAGGACATTGAAAACGTTACACACGACGTAAAACAGATACGATTTGAAAAACCGGAAGGTTATTCATTTACACCGGGACAGGCTACCGAGGTGTCGATCGACAAGGACGGATGGAGAGATAAAAAACGTCCGTTCACGTTTACATCACTCAACTCGGATGACTACCTGGAATTTGTGATCAAGATTTACCCGGAGCATGACGGAGTTACTAAGCAAATCGGAAAGCTGAAGGCCGGGGACAAATTGATTGTTGATGAACCATGGGGAACCATTGAATATAAGAAACCGGGCGTTTTTCTGGCGGGCGGTGCCGGCGTGACGCCATTTATAGCTATTTTACGCGATCTGTACAAAAATGGCAAAGTGAATGGTAATTCGCTCATTTTTTCCAATAAAACAGATAAGGATATTATTCTGAAGGATGAGTTTGAGGAAATTCTTGGAGATCAGTTTATTAACGTGATTACGGACGAACCGACTGACGATCACATTTTTCTTGACGGACACATCGACAAGGAATTTCTGGAATCAAAGATTGAAGATGTAGAACAGGCATTTTATGTATGTGGTCCGCAGCCGTTTAACGAGGCGATGATGAAGCATTTGAAAGAGTTGGGAGCGAATCCCGACGCCCTCGTTTTTGAGGAGTGATTCAGTTTTAGCTATTTAGCTTTCGTTCGATACAAGATCAAAGTCTCCAAATGTCCCCCTTTGAGAGGCTGTGAGAAAATACTGATTCAATAGGGGGTATCATTTTTTCGTTTTTTCTAAGTTTCCACGTTTCCGCCCAGACATTATCCGGGGTGAAGTGAGGGGGCCGGATTCCATCCGATCACTTCATCCATCAGCCCCTTAAAGGATTTGTCCATTGATGTCCATCGTTTGATGTTGTAGGCTCCGCTGTACAGATCCATGTCCGTTTGAACGTTGCGCAGCCCCCTCAGTTTGACAGGGATCTGCCCCATCCAGTAGCGAAGCGTGCCAAAGACATGCTCAACCAGGCCTTTGCGTTCGCCTACGCGTTGTTTGGCATACCGGCCGGCCATTCGTTTTGCATACGCATGGCGCCACTCGGCCCCATGAAAGACTCTCAGCTGCCGGATTCCGCTTTTCGCCGATGTGCACACGCCGGCCACCGGACATGCTGTGCACCTGGTCCCCTGGTAGATGTCCGCGTACGCCTGCTTATCCTTGTGAAAGCGCCTTTTTGCCTTAGGGACCAGCGGCTGGCCTTGCGAGCATTCATACTGATCCTGCTCCGGGTGGTAGGTAAACTGAATGGGACGGTTCTTCACCGAGGTGTTATTCTCCGGGATGTAACAGGTGGCAGTGGTTTGTTCTTCGATGGTTTTAATATCTGCTAAATCGGCATAGCCGGTGTCGGCAAGCACCTCTCCGGGGATTTTGCCCAGCAAAGAAGCACTGGACCAAAACATGGGTATAAGCTGCTCAAAGTCGGTAGGGTGATCCGTCGCCGATGCCGCCACAATCATCTTATTCGCACTATCCACACTGATCTGCAGGTTGTAGGCCGGATGGGTGCCCATGCGAGCCGACCTCATCAACCGGGCATCAGGATCGGCCGGGCTGATGCGCGTGGCGCCCTGGCGGGCCAGTTCGTCTTTGAGCTCCTCCAGGCGCTCGATCTTTTCCCGAAGCCGGGCAATACGGTCCATTAACCCGGGGTCATCGCCGGGCTGTCCCTCATCGGGATCGGGCTCGTCAAGCTCATCCGCCAGATCGTTGGCTATCAGCTCCCCAAGCCAATCCTCCAACTCCCCCCGGGCTTTGCTAAGGCGTTTGTCCAGATCCTTCTCGTCGAGCATATCCCATCCGGTATACGCCTTGAGTTTGGTCCCGTCCATACCAATACGCTCCCCGTTAATCCAGCCGTTGTCGGCCAAAAACCGGACAATCTGCTCGTTGACCCGCCGGATCTGTTCGGGATAATCCCGGCGGTAGTCTGCAATGGTTTTATAGGAGGGCTTCAGCCCGCTAAGCAGCCAGATCACTTCAATATTTCGGGTGGCCTCCGCCTGGAGCTTTCGTGAGGAATTGACCCTGTGGATATATCCGTACATATAGAGTTTAATCAGCGCCGCAGCCGAATATCCCCGGCGGCCCACCGAAGATTGCGGGGCCAAATGGTCGAAGTACTCGGTATCCAGGGCAATAATTTTGTCGACAAGTGCATCGATCAGCCGAACAGGGTGATCGGGTGCAACCATGTCATCTAAACTGGTCATAAAGGTTAACTGACTGCGGTCTGTGGGAATAATCGTTGGCATGGCAAAGAAGGTTACGGGATAATTGAACGCCATCTAAGATACGAAATAACAGTAAGATAATCGACTTATTCATACACAAAATCCAACTTCTTTTAAATTAAATTTGTATTCGTATTTCCTCACAGCCTCTTGAAGGGGGAAAGAACGACAAAGTCGTTCAGGGGGATGACTCTCTGAGCGTTGATTTTACTCAAACATTCATTCTTTGGCTTCGAATTCACCAGGTTCCTCCTCTATTGCCCTTCTCTCATAGTGATCAAGTGATCACTACAGGGGACGAAGGAAACCCTTCATCAAATTCTTATTCCGTGCTCGCCTTGTTTATCTTGAGGTGCATCTTTCGCGCCCCAGGCCTTCCGCAAAAACCGAATCCAGTTTAGGGAGAAGATATTTTCGATATCATCTTCTGAATAGCCCCGGCTTTTGAAAACGCCGGTCAGGTTCTGGAGGTCGGCAATCGTATCGATCTCTTTAGGACACTGTTCCGTACCAAAGGCTCCATCCAGGTCTGAGCCGATTCCGGCATGGTTGGCGTTTCCCGCCAGCTGACAAACATGGTCAATATGGTCGGCTACGGTTTGGAGGCTCACATTGGCACTTTTGGGAGTGCTCTCTCCCCGAACCCACCTTTCAGTCAGCATCCATGCATCAAATACAGTTCCGATAACCGCACCCCGGTCTACCAGTGTTTTTAGCTGTTCATCCGAAAACTGGCGGTTATGGTTTACCAGGGCCCGGCAGTTAGAATGGCTGGCCCAAACCGGACCGTTAAAATGATCCATCGCCTCCCAGAAACTGTCATCACACAAATGTGAGGCATCCAAAATGATGTTGAGGCGCTCCATCTCTTTGAGAAGATCTCTTCCCTTTTGGCCGATTCCGCCCGTGGCGTCTGTTCCCTGTGCATAAACTCCCGGTCCGTAATGCGCCGGCCCGACAGCCCTCAGCCCGCCATCGTACGCTTTCTGAAGGTGCTCAAAACTGATGATAGAGTCGGCACCCTCAAGGCTTCGGATCAGGCCGATAGGTTTGTTTTCAGAATCACTCGCCCAGGCCTTCAGATGGGTGTCCAGCTCTTTAAGATTGGTGATCTGGGCCAAATGGCCGTCCTCTTCCATCGCCCTGTACCAGGCAAGCTGCCCCTGTGTTTGCGCCCAGGCCTGTGCCTGGGAGTTCCAGCTTGCGCCGGGCATGCTTTTAGTCTCGGTGGAAAACCGCGCAATCTGTGTTCCAATCACAAGCCCGATGTTTCCCTTTCGCAAGGCATCAAACGAAACGGTACCGTTTCCGCGATCGGGTTTATCCGACATATTCGTCTCCGATTCACGGATTTCACCGACAGACCAGCGAAGGTCGCGATTCCACTCCATGGCATTCATGGAGAGGTCAAGATGGGCATCAACAATCAGCGGTTTTGATTTCATATGGACTCCGTTGAATAGATTCTGTTGCGAGAGGTGATCTCCCAGAATTCGGTTACGGTGTGGTTCTTTACAATGCCGGCTTTTGCGTGCATTGCTACTGTTGGACAGATATGCCAGGGAAATCCATACAGGACATCTCCCGGCTTCAGATTTCTTGCATCCGCAGTTTTCAAAACAAGATGTTCTTCACTGTGCCCAGCGAATTTGGCGTCGGGGAGCTGTGGAAAACAGACAGGGTCGTGGTGTTTCATTTCTGAAGCAACGGCTTTATAGCCAAGGTCTGTGCATATCAGGTCAGGCCCCGGTTTGCTGATGACGCGGGTAAGCAGCGTGGCTGCAATATCGAAATCGAGGTCGGGGAAGGTTTTGCCGTAGCCCTGATCCCAAAGCAGCGTGGTGCCGGGCGACAGCTCGCGATCAGGATATGAAGCGTGTACCGGAAAAGTAATGCTGCCGCCGGTAATAAACGTTTTTGGCTCTTTCAATGGCTGTATCAGGCGTTCTGCTGCAGAAAAAGAACTTTTGACAGATGCCTTTCTATTATCCGGATCTGTGTCTCTGATATGCCCGTCGTACGCGTGAAAACCGGCCAGTGAAAGCTGTTTTCCCTCCAAAAGAGAAACCAGTTCACCTGCCAACTCAGGTTTAATACCCGTACGGTGCATGCCCACATCTAAATCAATATACACACGAAGCGGGTCTTCCAATTTGCTTTTCCATTGGGCTACCTGATCCGGATGATCCACCAGTGTAGAGAATGAGGTATCCGGAAATTTATTGATAAGCTGAAGTAAACCGTTTTGATTCGGCCCGGTCAACGGATAGGCAATCAGCACATCGGGTGCTTTACATCTGCCCAGCATAAGAGCCTCGGCCAGCGTGGAGCATTTGAACCGGGTAATTCCTGCATCCATCTGCATCTTCACGATCTCCCTGCACTTATAGGTTTTCACGTGGGGACGGAGCCTTTCCGGCGAGCCCGCAATCTCTATCATGGTTTGGATGTTACTGCGAATCCGTTCAGGATAAAAAAGCAGTGCGGGGCTTAGAATCTGGTCGTGGTTGTTAATTTCAAACCAGTAAGGCATCATTAATAGAGTTCAAAAATTGCTTCTATTTCCACGGCTATGTTTAAGGGTAAGATCATACCGACTGCACTTCGGGCACCTATACCGTAGTCATCCCCCAGAAGCTCTGCAAAAAGTTCGCTAAAGCCGTTGATTACCTGCGGCTGCTCATGAAAATCCATCGTGCTGTTTACCATGCCCTGGGTTTTTACAAGTCGCTTGATTTTGTTGAGATCGCCGATCTGGCTCTTTATCGTGGAAAGCATGGTTAAGCCAACCTGCCGTGCTGCATTATATCCCTCTTTGGTATCCAGGTCTTTCCCCAGTTTCCCGGTGATGAGGCTGGAGTCGTTTCGAACCGGTGCCTGCCCCGACACATATAACATCTTTCCGACAATCATAACCGGTTTGTAAACGCCTGCAGCTGCAGGTGCGGGCGGGAGTGTGAGTTTAAGTTTTTCTATTTGTTCCTCGAGCTTTTTCATAGGGTTTTTCAAATAATGAAGTTAAGTAGTAATACAACCAGCAGTCCCACAACGGAAACAATCGTCTCCATCAATGTCCAGGACATCAGAGTTTCTTTGATACTTACATTAAAATATTCTTTAAACAACCAAAATCCACCATCATTAATGTGTGAAAATGTGATGCTTCCCGCGCCTGTGGCCAGTACGAGGAGTTCCGGGGCAACGGTGGTGGTGCCGATCATGGGGGCCAAAATACTGGCAGCGGTCAGTGCAGCCACGGTTGCCGAGCCCACGCTTACGCGGATGATGGCGGCAATAAGCCAGGCCAGCAGAATCGGTGACATCCCCAGGCTGCCAAGAGCCTGCCCCAGCGCATCACTGATATTTGTACTCACCATGACCTCTTTAAACGCGCCGGCGCCGGAAATAATCAGTAGAACCACCGCAATACTTGCAATTGCAGCGGTTAAATACCCCATTACCTCTTTCATCTTCCTGCCTGTTCTCACTCCAAGAAAGTAGATTCCGGCAATTACAGAAAGCAGCATGGCTAAAGCAGGGTTGCCCAGCGCCGAAATAATAGCATGTTCTCCCGCAAATGCCTGAACAAGCGAGGCTCCGCCAATAAATACAACCGGCATAAGCGCAATGAAGAGGCAGATCCACAGCGAAGGAACCGGATACTCGTCGTTCGTCTCAGCAATAAAATCGCGGTTCAGTTCAGGTTGAATTTTAATCATCGTTTTTTGAAGCGCGAATTTGGCAACCAGGATTGCGGGAATCCCGGCAATAATTCCATAAATAAGGGTTAGCCCGAGATCGGCTCCGTATACGCCGGCAATTGCCGTAGGTGCCGGGTGTGGCGGCAAAAAACCGTGAGTTACAGAAAGGGAGGCGATCATGGGCAGGCCAACGTAGAGCAGAGGCAGTTTTGTGTTGTATGCAATAGCAATCACCAGGGGAACAAGAATCACAAAGCCAACCGTGTAGAACATTGGAATACCCACAATGAAACCCGTTACGATCAGCGCAAGCTGAATTCTCTTCTGCCCAAACATACTCACCAGGCTGTTGGTTATCTTGTTGGCAGCACCGCTTTCGGCCACCAGTTTTCCGAGCATGGCGCCAAATACCAGGATAATAACCAGGCCCCCCAGCGTATCGCCAATTCCTGTTTGAATTGCTGAGATTGTCTCCACAACGGAGAGTCCGCCCATAAGGCCAACCATCAGACAAACCAGCATGAATGAGATGAACGTGTCGAGTTTAACCCAGGTGACTAACAGAACCAACACTACAATTCCAATAATGGCCGGTAAAAATTCCATGTGCTAACTGGTTTACAATGGTTTCGGTTTGATATCACCCCCGCCGGGATGAAAAGGATTCAGCTGAAGCTAACCGATAAATTTATATTTATCACCTGAATATTGCGTCATTTGTTGTTGCTGCCTTCCCTGCGCTGTTTACGCGTTTCAAAAAGAAGGAATATTGTGAAGGGAAAACCATAAAATAAATGCTGACGTCATTCAGACTAAAGAAAACCGGTTACGGTAAAATCATTATAACCTGCCTCTGGCAGCTGTTAAACCCAGCCATACTCAGCAGAATTAAAGGAACGATGTTTACCGGCAAAAAGAGCGGGCTGAAGACAAAAGCGAACGGGAATTTAGGTTCACATCTATTCTTTTTTTACTATTATTGTATCAAACCAAAAGAAATGAAGAACCATTATGGCTGAAAAACCGAACCGAAACGATCCCTGTCACTGCGGAAGCGGGAAAAAGTACAAAAACTGCCACATGGAAAAGGATAACGCTAAAACAGGCTCCAAACTTGGGATGATTGCTCTTGCGATTGCGGTTGTGCTCGGGCTTTGGTTTGCCGGGATGGCTATATCAGGCGGCAGCGGCACGCCCGACTGTCCTGCGGGACAAACCTGGTCTGAGGCTCATCAGCACTGCCATTAACGCGCTCTGCAGATATGTCTTATGAATGAAATATTTTTGATGTCAACCATTAACTCTGTCAAATGTCATGAACATAACAGGATCCTTTAATGCCATTTTAAAGCCCCTCGACGGCTATACCAACGGAGAGAATGGGGTTAAGCTGGGCAGAATGTCGATAGAAAAAACATGGAATGGAGATTTAAAAGCCAAGAGCAGTGGAGAAATGTTGAGTGCTATGACGCCTGTTAAAGGTTCTGCAGGTTATGTTGCCATTGAGCAGGTTACAGGCACTCTGGTTGGGAAAACGGGCAGTTTTGTATTACAGCATTACGGTATTATGGACAATGGTAATAATCGGTTGATCCTTGAAGTAGTCCCTGATTCCGGAACTGATGAACTGCAGGGACTCACCGGGAGAATGGCTATCCGTATCGAAGAGGATACTCACTTCTATGATTTTGAGTTTGATTTGTAGCTGTTTTACAATCCCTGAGTTATTTAGTCCCGTCAATAAAAATCAGCTTCATCATTTTTCTAAAAAGCGAAAGTTAAACCGGGAACGTATTCATTTCTCAGAATGACTTCAGACAAACATTGTCTATAAAGCATGGAAATGGTATCTAGTAATGTTTTTGACATCAGATGATAATTAATATTTAACTCAACTTTTATTAAGTATGATTTCACGATCTTATGCACTCATTTCTCCCCTTTTTCTGATCTGTTTCTGCCTTATCTCCTCCTGTGCGTCCGAAGAGAGTGAATCCTCAGCTGAAAACGGTGTACTAAGCTGGAGCTCCGTACAGGACTCATCCGATATTGTGGTAAGTATTGACGGATTTTCCGGTCCTGAGGCTGTAAGGTACGACCCGGATCAGGATGTCTATTTTGTGGCAAATTTTAACGGGGATGCTGCAGGCGACGCCAATGGGTTTATATCAAAAGTGAGTTCAGAAGGCGTCATTGAGTCTCTGGAATTTATGACGGGCACTGACGAATTTCCGATGCACGGACCACGAGGCATGTATATAACGGGAGAAATTTTATGGACTGCAGATGCAGACGGAATTCATGGATTTAATAGGATTTCGGGCGAGCATGAGGAGTTTATAGATTTTACAGAATTTGAACCCGGTTTTCTGAATGACATTGTACAGGGGTCAGGAGGGAATATGTACGTAACCGATACGGGGACATCAAAAGTATATATTATTGAAGAAGGTGCGCCGGCGCTGCTGGTTGAGAATCTTCCTGCGCCGCCCAATGGAATTGCCAAGGACGAAGATAACCAGATTGTGCTGGCACCATGGAGAGGGGAACTGCAGTTTGTGGCGCTTGATGAAAGTGAGTCGGGCTATTTCGATTATGTAAGTGCCCAAAGCGGCGGTAACTTCGACGGTATCGAATTTTTAAACGGACGATTGATCGCGGCGAGTCAGGCGGATTCGAGTCTTCACGTTCTGTTTGATGGGGAAGATCACATCGCTGTTCATGTCCCCGGCCGGCCTGCCGACATTGGTATAGACACCGAACGCCGTCGTGTGGCAGTTCCCTATATCGCACTCGATCGTGTTGATATCTGGCAGCTGCCAGAGTGACTTGCCAAAAATTGAGTGATCGCTGAATTTCACGAGTTCCAACAGTGCCTGTTCTGCAATGGAATAATGGTTCTTTGGAATTCTTTTCTACCTGTCAGATCCCCTTGCATCCCCACCCGGAATGCTCCGAATCACCGGCATCCCTTCCAAATGCTGCCGGACGAAAAAGGGTGGTTACGCCGCTCTTGAATTGTTTTGAATCAAAAAAAGGAAGCTTTGAACAGTCGGTGTTATCGCGGTATAAATTGGGATTTTCCTGATCAATGAAGCGATCAGTTTGTATGTGCAATTCTTTGATGTAGCTACTCACATTCTCCATATCGTAAACCGACAGGGAGACGGCAGTCTGAACGGTATTGCTGAGCCGGTTAAACGTATTTTCGGCAATCGCTTCAGCAAGCTGGAGCGATGTAATGTCCGGATCGGTTTCGAGGAGGGAAAATTGTTCTGTGTCCAGATGTGAAAGGTGGAGATTTTGAGGTGATGCCAGCACAATATCTGATACGTCCTGAAGGTGATGAATCATAGAGGGGCTGCCGTTATTGCAGGTGGATAGTGCTACAAGGTTAAACCGGACATCCCCGGGAATAAACGTTTGAACTCCGTCTGCAAAAGATTCTGTATGTACCTCAATGCCTGGCAGGGAGCGGTGGTAGATATCCCCGGGGAAAAGAGGGATTTCATGGCCAAAAAAGAGGAAAATCATCCTGTTCGAAGCGGAGCGCTGCTCAGGACTCAAATCACGGAAGATTTTTGATTCCGTTTCAAAAAAGGGTTCATTTTCCGATTCACTGCGGTAAGATACCAGGTTAACCAATTCGCCGTTCCTGTAGTGGTAAAGCTGACTATTCCGGCGCGGAAAGATTCCCAGAAATTTTTTCTTCTTTTTCTTGTGGAAGATGAAATATTCACCGTTTTCAGCTTTCTGCGCACTGTTTCGGACTTTCAGCAGGGCATTTTTATCGCCTTGGATAGACTGGCCGTTTTCACTGTGAAAAAGATAGTCGCTGTCCCCGTGCACATAGGTGACTACCGTATAATCTGTGTTCTTTTCTTCAGATCCCGCAGAATCTTCGGATACAGTTTTTACAGTACTGCAGCCGACTGCCATGGCCATCAAAAGAGTAAGCGGTAATAGCGGGGATATTTTCAATATGTTCCTGTTAAAAGATAAAATACCCCACAGGAATTACTATGAGGTATTTAAAAAAATCAAAGAAGCAGTAAAATAATTACGACAAGGAGAAGCGTAGTTAAACTTATAGTAAGCGTTCTGTCGGCTTGTTCCATAGCCTGCTGGGAGTAGTCAGAAAATTCTTCCAGATCTTCGTCAGCTACCCGTTTAAATCCCTTAAGGCCGTTTAACTGATTCGATTTATCTTCAATAGTGTTTCTGAATGCCTTAAGCTGAGACTGCTCCTTGTCTGAGATCGTTGCATTATCTTCAATTTTATCAACAGCCTTCAGCATTTTATTGAAGGATCTGTCTAAAATTGCACGTTTTTCATCTGCACTATCACTGCTCTTTACATTCTGAACAGTTTCATTCATATGTGTTTTAAAAATGTCGGAAAGATTTCCATTTTGGGCAAAAGCCGCTGTTTGCAGGGTTAAAAACAGTATGGCTATTGAAAATACGGGCTTAATCAAATTCATAAAGTTTGAAATTTTTTTATTAGAGTGTTTTAACTAAATATATAATTGATTAAAGGTTGCAATCATTCACTTTTTTGCATTTTAATTTCGCAACCATTTGCCTGCTAATTAGTTAATGGCGGGTTGATTAAAGGTGGGAGATCACTTTCTTCCCGATCTGCTTACCGTTCAGAATTTTAGATATCTCACCGGGTAACTCCTCCAGTGAACATGTGCTTGCAACGATATCCAATACCGGCAGTTTCCAATCAGCAGCCAGCCGGTTCCAGATTCGCTTTCGGTCCGCCATTAGTGCAATGCCCGAATCAATCCCCATCAGAGAAACACCCCGCAGAATAAACGGGTAGATGCTTGTCTCCAGTTTGTGTCCAAGCACATTTCCGCAGCAGGTAACAACTCCGTTATGGTCGGTCTGACGAATCACAGCATCGAGCATGGTTCCGCCCACTGTATCGATTGCTGCAATCCAGCGCGAAGAGAGAAGAGGCTTGCCGGGAACGGCAGTTACGTCTTTCCTGCTAATTACATCCGCAGCGCCAATATTTAACAGCCACTCTTTTAGATCGGGTTTTCCCGTTACAGCGATGACTTTAAAATCCAAATGCGAAAGCAGGGCAACCGCAAAAGATCCCACACCGCCGGTTGCTCCGGTTACAAGAACAGATCCCTTTTTGGGCTGAATATGCTGAGAGACGATCTTCTCCAAACCCATGGCGGCAGTTAATCCCGAAGTACCGATCATCATGCTCTCTTTCAGGGTCAGGCTATCTGGCAATGGCACAATCCAATCTCCGGGAACGTGTATATATTCGCCAAAACCGCCGGGCGTGTTCATTCCAAGATCGTAGCTGGTCACGATCACCTTGTCACCCGCACGGAACCGGGAATCTCGGCTCTCCTCCACAATCCCTGCAGCATCAACTCCCGGAGTATGCGGATAGTTTTTAGTAATGCCCCTGTTTCCTGATGCAGAGAGTGCATCCTTATAATTCAGCGATGAGTAGTGCACCCGAACAAGAACATCGTGATCGGGTAAATTGTCCAAAGATAACTCTTTTACAATCTGGCGAAATTCTCCGCCGGATTCTTCAGCTACCAGCGCACGATATGTTTTTTCGCCGGTCATACTACTCCGCGAGAGCCGCGTCCATCAGGTTGTTAAGTGCACCTGCCACGTTTTCGTACGCTTCATCACAGCCTTCTGCACCATGTCGCTGTTTAAGATACTCCGGGTCGTTGAAGGCAACCTGCACCGTTCCTGATTCATCCTCCCAGATCAGAATTTTTTGCGGCAGATCGATGGCAACACTCTGGCTGCACTGCATCAAGGGAGTTCCAAGGTTAGGATTTCCAAAAATAATGACGCGCGTAGGCCGGAGTTCCAAATCCACGCCGGCTGCATTTTTCTGGTGGTTGAGGTCGGCAGGTATCAGCAGATCGCGCTCTTCGAGCGTTGTTCGTATTCGGTTTCCTGTTTCTTCAAATGTATACGGGCTAACCGTTGTAATAAGCCCGCTGTCCATGGCGGGGTTTTCGGGTTGTGTGGATGCGGGCTGCTCCCGATCTGCAGTACAGCCTATCAAAAAAAGGGAGATAATCAGAGATGCAGCACAGATAAAGGCTCTATTTGAGTTCATAATGGAATAGGAGTTATTAAAATAAGTGATAATTCAAGGCATAGTGTGAACATAAAAAAGCTAAGAGAGAGCAGCATCACAGGGAATTCACGTGCCAATGCTAAGAGAACAGTTTCTTAAACCAGTTCAGTTTGGTTTCGTTGTAGGGCGGGTAGCGCAGGTCGGGATCGGGCCAGGTTGGTTTTTTAAGCACCGACTGTTTTCGGCTGAAGGTTTCGAAGCTGGTTTTTCCGTGGTACGCCCCCATGCCGCTCTTTCCAACTCCGCCAAACGGCAAATGGTGGTTTCCAAGATGATTGATGGTATCGTTAATGCATCCGCCGCCAAAGGGTACATCTTCGAGAATTCGATTCTGAAACGCGGAGTTGTCGCTGAACAGGTAGAGTGCAAGTGGTGATGGACGCCGTGTCAGCTCTTCCACAGCTTCATCTTCGGTTTGATAAGTAACCAGGGGAAGCAGTGGGCCAAAAATCTCCTCCTGCATAATTTCATCATCCCATGTGGCATCAATAAGCGTGGGTTCAATAAATCGCGTCTCTTTCCGGGATATTCCGCCCACGATAATGCGGCTCTTGTCAAGCAGATTTTTTAACCGCTTGAAGTGATCATCATTTACGATCTGTGTATAATTCTCGCCGGGCTGATATCCATCAGCAAAAAAAGCGGGCAGCACGGATCTTGTCTGATTTATAAACTCCTCTTTCCGGCTTTCGTGAATCAGAACAAAATCGGGGGCTACGCAAATCTGTCCGGCGTTCATCGTTTTTCCCCACCATATTCGCTTGGAGGCAACTTCAAGATTGGCGTCTTTATGTACAATAGCGGGGCTTTTCCCACCCAGCTCCAGCGTCACGGGAATCAGCTGTTCGGCGGCTGTTTTCATTACTATTTTGCCAACCCGCGTGCTGCCAGTAAAAAAGATATGGTCGAAAGGTTGCTGCAGAAGTTCGGTTGTTTCTTCCACGGCTCCTTCGACAACTGCGAGCACGTCGGAATCAAAGTTTTCATCAAACAGCTTTTTAAGGATTGCGGACGTTTTTGGGGCAAGCTCTGATGGTTTCAGAATGGCGGTATTACCTGCAGAAATAGCTCCGATAAGCGGCATCAGCGTAAGATGAACGGGATAGTTCCACGCTCCGATAATCAGCACCGTTCCCAGCGGCCTGTTGTAGATCGTCCCTTTCGACGGAAACGTAACAATGGGGCTGCCAACCGAGTCCGGCTTCATCCACGATGAAAGATTTTTTAAATGAATATCAATTTCGTGCAGAACGGTATAAATTTCGGTGATGTACGACTCAAAATAGGGCTTGCCAAAATCTTCTCCAATCGCCTCACAGAGCACTTTCTCCTTCTCTCTGATGAGTGATTTGAGCGACTGAAGCGTTTTCTCCCGGGATTCAGCAGACCGGGTTTTTCCGCTTCGAAACGTCTTTTTCTGGTGGGCAACAAGTTTCTGAATCGTCATGATGATTTTGGTTTACGTCCTTTAAATGAATCCATTGATGAGTACACTCCCAGTACATTTCCTGCCAGCCGGTCGAATGCGGAGGCGGGCAGTATGGACTTTAAAAACGGTACGAAACGCACCATAAAAGGCGCCTTAATCGCTCGTTTTTTATTGGCAATTCCTGTAATCATCCGCTCCACGATATCGTCCGTTTTAAGTATGGGAACCAACAGCGGGGCTTTTACACCATCGAACATTCCCGTATCGATGTAGCTGGGAATGACCGCCGTCACTTGCACACCCGTTTGAAGCTTTTTCATTTCGAGCTGCAGTGATTCTGTCCACCCGAGAACGGCCCACTTGCTGGCTGCGTATACGCTCATTCGCGGGTTGCCAATATAACCCGATGCAGACGCAAGATTTACAATTTGCCCCGAGCCGCGCTCAATCATTTCATTTATAAATGCACGCGCAACCCACATACTTCCCGTGGTATTGATTTGAACCGTTTTGTTGATCTGCGTATAGCTGTGCTCATGAAAATTTTTCCCAACTACGATTCCCGCACAATTGATGATAATATCGGGCAGCATCTTCTGTTTTATGATTCGCTCCGCTTCTATCTGAATAATATCCGCTTCAGTAACGTCGATAGACGTTATGGAAACCTTCGCGCGGCTGCTGAGCTCCTCCTTTACCTGTTCCAGTATATCGGGATTACGGTCCCAGAGAATGAGCGTTACATCTGCCCGTTCAGAAATTACTTCAGCAAAGCGCCGGCCAATACCGCTGGCGGCTCCCGTTATGAGAATTGTTTTATTTTGATAGTAGCGGGAAACGTCCATATAAAAAAGGTTTGAATGAATAAGAGGGTACTACGTGCCATAACCATCTTCAATTAAGATAATGAAACGCGAACCGTACCAAAAAGAAGGGTCACGAAAAAATGGAGGCAGAATTGGTTAATCAATTTTTATATCAAAACTTTCCAGAAGCGAAGCCGCTCCGGTCAGCGAAAACCGGGAACGTTTCATCCGGTTTTGGTTTGGGTTGATGGCGAAGTTAAATGAAGTTCGAAAGTCAGAACCTTCCAGGTGGGTCTGATCAAAAACAGCCCGGCTCAGATCACACTCATCAAAAACAGAGTTTACAAGATCACTTTCAGTAAAAATGACTTCGTGAAGCCTCGACTTTATAAACATAGTATTTCTGAATTTTCCTCCAAAAAAAGAGGCGTGGCTTAGATTACACTCCTCAAACCGAAAAGAGAGCCCAAACTGGCTGCACTCCTCAAAATTGATTCCAAGCATTTTACAGTTACGAAAGGTAACATTCCGAAAAGCACAGTTTGCAACAGCTGCCATACTCAGGTTACAGGTCAGGAATTCACAATCTTCAAACCGTATTTCTGAGAGATCGGAGCCGGAGAAATCGCACTTTTTAAACATGCAGTTTTCATAGTCTCCCTTCGGTACCGGGATTTTTGTGTAATCGTTGGATTCGAATGTTATTCCCTCAAAAAAATCGGTATTCATAGGCGGAGTGTTATTTTTTTGATACGATTTGGTGCTCACTTGTTAGTGACAGGGCGAAAGAGTTATTTTGCTCGGATAACCATCACTTACAAGATACTATTATGATATACCGATTATCTATTCTATTTACTGTGCTGCCCCTGTTTTTTCTGGGTTGTCAATCCTCGGCCACGGTTGAAGAGGCGGCATCTTCCATCACTGAGGAATCCCTTTTATCACATATCGAAGTACTCTCTTCAGACGAGTTTGAAGGGCGTGCACCGGCAACTCCCGGAGACGAAAAAACAACGGAATATCTGGTAAGTGAATTTCAGAAAATTGGTGTGCAGCCCGGTATGGGAGACGGCTCTTTCACGCAGGATGTACCTCTTTTGGGTCAGGTTGTGAATCAGGAGTCGGCTGTATTTACCATTAAAAAAGATGCAGAGCCGGTTGATGAGCTGGAGTTTCGAACAGAGTATATGGCGTGGCCTTCCAACGAAGCGGAAACGGTAGACCTGAGTGATGCAGAGCTGGTGTACGTGGGTTATGGCATCCAGGCACCGGAGTTTGCCTGGGACGACTATAAAGATGCTGACGTTGAGGGTAAAGTTCTGGTATTTAAAAACAGTGATCCCGCATACGACCCTGATATTTTTGAAGGTGATTCACGACTCTACTACGGCCGCTGGAGCTACAAATTTGAAAAGGCTGAAGAGATGGGGGCCCTCGGTGCCATTATCGTGCACACAGTTCCTACGGCCGGCTACGGATGGCTGGTGGTTGCCAACAGCTGGGGGCGCGAACGTTTTGCTCTTAAAAGCGACGACGATAACAGCACAAAACCTGCATTTAACAGCTGGATGACGGCCAACGCGAGCCAAAATCTGTTTTCACAGGCCGGACTCAACCTCGGTGAAATGCTTGAGGCTGCCGACGATCCGGATTTTAGTCCGGTACCACTCGAAGGCGTTACGCTTGACGTCTATCTGGAAGCGGAATACAGCGATATGTCCACCAAAAATATCGCAGGGAAGATTGAAGGAAATGATCCCGAACTGAAAGAACAATACGTCATTTTCTCTGCGCATCAGGATCATCTGGGCATAACGATGCCGGTAGATGGAGACTCGATCAACAACGGCGCACTGGATAACGCTGCCGGTGTAAGCGCGGTGCTAAATCTGGCAAACGCCTATAAGCAGGTGGAAGATCAGATGAAACGCAGTGCTCTTTTTCTGTTTGTGGGTGCCGAAGAGATGGGGCTTCTGGGTTCGCAATACTGGGCAGCCAATCCAACGGTGCATCCGGGTAACGTAACGGCAAATTTTAATATGGACGGCATGCAGGTCTTCGGTGAAACGAGCGATGTGGTTCTTGTGGGATACGGACGGAACACAATAACGGACGTTATCGAAAAATACGCCGCGGAGGACGGGCGCGTTGTGAAGCCCGATCCCAATCCGGCCCAGGGATTTTTCTACCGGTCTGACCACTTCTCATTTGCCAAAGTGGGAATCCCGGCAATTTTTCCAAATCCCGGCCGCGACTATATTGGCAAACCGGATGACTGGAATGCCACTGTCGACAGCCTAAGGGCACGTAACTACCATTCCGTTGGTGACGAAATTAACGAATATTGGGACCTCGCCGGAATGGAGAAAGATGTTCGCCTCTTTTTCCGCTCTTCTTTTGATGTGCTGAATGCTGAAGGAATGATGGAGTGGAATGAGGGTGATGAATTTAAAGCAACCCGTGAAGAGATGCTTAAAGCTGTTGAGTGAGTAAAACTACACTCTATTTTCATTAAAAAACATTATGTTGAGCATTGACAGAATCCCGGCTCTCAGAAATATTTAGCAATGAATAAGATTCCCAGTTTTTTAATAATTATAGCTTCAGCGTTCTTCTTCCTTGGGTTTCAGCAAGAGAACGCTGTAAAATCTGCGTATCTTATTTATGATGCGAACGGCAGCGTGATCGATTACTCAGATCTGGAGGAGCGCGCACTGGATGCCGATCTCATTTTTTTCGGCGAACTGCATAACAGCGCAATCGCACACTGGCTTCAGCTGGAGCTGGTACAGGATCTTGCCGCAGACTCATCAAAAAAGACAGCCATTGGTATGGAAATGTTTGAGGCCGATCAGCAGGTGCTGATTGACGAGTATTTTGCCGGCCTCATAAGCCAGAGCAGCTTTGAAAACGAAGCGAGACTCTGGAATAACTACCAAACCGATTATAAACCGGTGGTCGAGTTTGCCAGGGAAAATGAGCTGGAGCTTATCGCTACAAATATTCCCCGGCGGTATGCGAGTGCGGTATATGGCGGGGGACTTCCGGTTCTGGACGACCTTAGCAACGAAGCCAAACAGTGGATCGCTCCCCTGCCAATTGAAGTGGACCTCTCGCTTCCCGGCTATCAAAATATGATGGAGGCGGCGCACGGCCATGGCGGCGACAACCTGATTTATGCGCAGGCTGTAAAAGATGCAACCATGGCTTATTTTATTCTGTTGAATATGGGAGTTGATGACCGGCTGATTCACCTGAACGGTTCGTATCATTCAGCCAACCGCGAAGGAATAATCTGGTATATCGAGGAAACCGTCTCGGGCTACGAAATTTTTACCATCAATACGATAACCGCAGACGATATAACCGCTGTGGAAAGCGATCGCCTGCAGGAGGCCGACGTAACCATTGTGGTTCCATCAACGATGACAACCACCTATTAAGCTGTTAAAAATACCGGGCGAATCAACCCAAAAAAGAAAATTTGAAGCGAATTTATGAGTTATTCCGATTATCCATACTACCGCGGCCGACGTCTTAGAAGCTCTGAAAACGTAAGGCGGATGGCTGCCGAGAAGAGCTTGTCGGTAAACGATTTTATAGCTCCTGTTTTTGTGATGGAGGGAGAAAATGAGCGCGTGGAAATCCCATCTATGCCGAATTATTTCAGGTTTACGGTTGATCTGCTGCTGAAAGAGGTGGAAGAGATTGCGGAGCTTGGAATTCCCTCGGTTTTACTGTTTGCCAAAGTGCCCGATGAAAAAAAAGATAACAAAGGAACTGAGGCGCTGAATAAGGACGGGCTGATGCAGCAGAGCGTGAGAGCAATGAAACAGGAGTTTCCCGAAATAGTGGTTATGACCGATGTGGCGCTGGACCCTTACAGCAGCTACGGGCACGACGGAATTGTACGTGACGGACATATAATGAATGACGAAAGTGCGGAGCTGCTTGCCAAAATGGCGGTTAGTCATGCGAGAGCAGGTGCCGATTTTGTAGCTCCCTCGGATATGATGGACGGACGAATTTTATACATGAGGGAGGCGCTGGAGCAGGAGGGCTTCCACCATACCGGAATTATGGCCTACAGCGCAAAGTACGCATCGGTTTTCTACGGTCCTTTTCGCGATGCACTGGATTCTGCTCCGGGTTTTGGTGATAAAAAAACCTATCAGATGAACCCCGCAAATGTGCAGGAGGCAATTAAGGAAGCCGTTGTGGACGAACGTGAAGGAGCTGACATCATTATGGTAAAGCCGGGCCTTCCCTACCTGGATGTGGTACGCGCTGTGAAAGAAAATGTGCAGGTTCCCGTATCGGTTTATAACGTTTCTGGTGAGTATGCAATGATTAAAGCCGCTGCAGCAAAAGGCTGGCTGAATGAGCAGGACGCCATGATTGAAACCCTGATTGGATTTAAAAGAGCCGGCGCAGACCTGATCGCCACCTATTTTGCCAAAGATGCGGCACGATTGTTGTAAAGTAACAATCTGCTGCAGTATCTCATTTTTGAAAACCACCGGATTTTTTTGATGAAAGCTGCATCAACAAAAAAAAATACGTGAATTTGCCACCCTGGCTATACGTACCCTCTTGCACTATCGTTAAAGACGTTTAAGAAAAATATAAATCAACTACTAAGTAAAAACACAAATGAAACGAGTACTTCTATTTCTTGGAACCAACCTTGCCATTATTGTGGTGGCGAGTATTACTCTCTCCCTTTTGGGGGTGAACTCATTTCTGGATGAGACGGGCACCAATCTGAATCTTCAGTCGCTGCTGATATTCTGTTTTGTTTTTGGAATGGCGGGATCATTTATCTCCCTGCTGCTTTCCAAAAAGATTGCAAAATGGACGATGAAGGTACAGATTATCGACAAACCGCGTAACTCATCCGAGGAGTGGCTGTTCAGGACGATTGAAAGCCAGTCGAAAGAGGCGGGTATTGGAATGCCCGAAGTGGGGATTTTTCAGGCACAACAGGCCAACGCCTTCGCTACCGGAGCCAACCGCAATAAGGCGCTTGTTGCCGTTAGCAGCGGAATGCTAAACCGGTTCGACAAGCCCGAAATCGAGGCTGTTCTAGGTCACGAAATCGGCCACGTTGCCAATGGCGATATGATCACGCTGGCGCTGATACAGGGTGTGGTAAACACCTTTGTGATGTTCCTTGCGAGGATTGTAGGTTTTGCTGTAGACCGCGTGATTCTCAGAAACGAGGAGGGCCTGGGGCTCGGATATTTTATAACCACCATTGTCGCCGAGATTGTACTAGCAATACTGGCATCTACCATTGTGTTCTGGTTCTCCAGAAAGAGGGAGTTTCGGGCTGATGAAGCCGGCGCGCGATTTGGCAGCCGAAACGGTATGATCAATGCGCTGCAGCGACTTAAAGCGGAAAGCCAGGTTCCGAATCAGCTGCCTGAATCGATGCAGGCTTTTGGAATTACGGGCGGAAAACGAAGCGGTATTAAAGCTCTGTTTTCAACTCACCCGCCGCTCGAAGACCGGATTGCCGCTCTGCAGAATATGACGGATTAAATATAGATTTAATCGTGAGTCGTGAGAAAAACCTCAGGGCTCACGGCTATTTAAGATTCTTGATATCACAATACCGGGCATGCGCATGCGTGTTTTCTTGTAACGGGCAGTGAACACCTGTATTTTTATAGAGCGGTTACATCACTCAAAGTATTGGAAAAGTTATTGGCTCTCATTTTTTTTGAATAAAAATTTTCATTTAAATCACCATTCATGCTTTTAAAAAGCGAATACCTGTTCAACAAAGCTCAGCAATCCATACCCGGAGGGGTTAACTCTCCGGCCAGAGCGTTTAAGTCGGTAGGCGGAGTTCCTGTTTTTATGAAAAAAGCAAAGGGCTCTGTACTTACAGATGAGGACGGAAACGACTACATCGACTATGTTGGATCGTGGGGACCTATGATTCTTGGCCATGCGCATCCATCCATCGTGAAAGCTGTACAGGACGCTGCGTTTAATTCCACCTCATTTGGTGCACCAACCGTGGCCGAAATAGACATGGCTGAGCTGGTGAAGAAAATGGTTCCGAATGTGGATCGGGTTCGTATGGTGAATTCGGGTACGGAAGCGTGTATGAGCGCTGTTCGTGTAGCCCGGGGTTATACGGGGAAGGAAAAAATCATCAAGTTTGAAGGAAACTACCACGGCCATGGCGATGCATTTCTGATAAAGGCCGGCAGCGGTGCCCTTACGCTGGGTAAACCAAGCAGCCCCGGTGTTACCAAAGGAACGGCGAAAGATACGTTGAACGCCAACTACAACGACCTCGGCAGCGTTGAAAAACTTCTCAAGAAGAACAAAGCTAATGTAGCTGCAATCATTGTTGAACCGGTGGCAGGTAACATGGGGTGTGTTCCGCCAAATCCGGGTTTTTTAGAAGGACTTCGCGAACTCTGTGATAAACACGAAACCGTATTGATATTTGATGAAGTTATGACCGGCTTTCGGCTTGCGCGTGGCGGTGCACAGGAACGGTTTGATGTGTGGGCCGATCTTGTAACGTTTGGAAAAATTATCGGCGGCGGACTGCCTGTTGGGGCATTTGGAGGAAAGAGAGAGATCATGGATGTAGTGGCACCGGTTGGCGATGTATACCAGGCAGGCACCCTGTCTGGGAATCCGCTGGCAATGAGTGCCGGATTCACGCTCTTAAGCATGCTGGAAAAACATCCCGAGTATTATATTGAGCTGGAAGAGAAAACGGAATATCTGAAAAAACGGCTGAATATCGTTCTGAAAACCAGCGGACTGCCGTTTACAATTAATCAGGTTGGTTCAATGATTACGGTGTTCTTTGCCGGTGAAACCGTAACTGATTTTGAAACAGCAAATAGGAACGACCAGGAGGTCTTTAAGCAGTTCTTCCACGGAATGCTGAAGCGAGGTGTTTATCTGCCCCCGTCTCCGTTCGAAAGCTGGTTTTTATCAAAATCACTGACGTACGAACAGCTCGATCAAACAGTAGTTGCAGCGGATGAGGCAGTATCTGAAATTATTGGATCTTAGAAGCCAGCCTCAAAACCGGCCGTTTTTAAAAGGAAAATCTATAAAAAAACCTGTACTCATCATTATCTGGTATGATGATGATCTGAGTATGGGCGACAACGCACTTTCCTATCCCTCAAGTTTAAATCCGTACATCTCTCTGTTTTCAGTCCACTCATTCAGCCAGAAATCTACAGGCAGAACGGAAATAATTTGTAACTCTCAGCCAGTAAATGTTCTAATGGGGGTGTCGGCTAATTGAGTTGTCTTAACTATTGAAAAGATTAAAAAACCGAAAAGATTTTTTTGATCATTTCTTGAAGAGCAGGTATTGGAAAATTGGTGTTTTTAGATTAATCAAATATTCTGTAGTTAGTACGGAGATAAATATAATATTGAATAATAAAAAGTTGAAGAGTATGAAACGATATAATATGATCAGTTTAGCAGTAGTGCTTTCAGTGGTAGTGTTGGGTTGTTCGGGAAGTGGCCAGCCAAATGAGCAAGCGATGGCTCAAGAGGGAGATGCTGCCGAAAATGAATGGGTAGCTTTATGGGATGGTGAAACCCTGAATAACTGGAGAGCCAGTGAAAACCCGGAATCTTTTTCGGTTGAAGATGGAAAAATAGTAGTTGATGGCCCCCGCGCTCATCTTTTTTATGAAGGGCCGGTTGGTGATGCTGATTTTACCGATTTTGAGCTTCGTTCAGAGGTTTATACCTATCCCGGTGCCAATTCAGGAATCTTTTTTCATACCGAGTACCAGGAAGAAGGCTGGCCTGCAAATGGATATGAGGCGCAGGTAAATGCCACGCATACAGACCCCAGAAAAACAGGAAGCCTGTACGCAGTAAACGATGTAATGGATATAGCTCCGCATGAGGATGAAGAGTGGTTTACCTACCATATTAAAGTTGAAGGCAAAGATATTACCTTTGCCGTTGATGGTGAAACTGTGATGGAATTTACAGAGCCTGATGACAGGGAAGATACCATCAGCCTTAGCAGCGGCACCATTGCTTTACAGGCACACGACCCGGACAGCCGAATCTACTACCGAAATATTGAGATCAAAGTGCTGGATTAGGTACGGCCAAACCAAGTTTATTTAAGAAAGGCTGCTTATTAACTCGGATAGCTAACAGAAAGCCATACTTCTGAACGTTTTTATGCAGCCTTCCATTTATTGTGAATTATGTAGAGTCAGTACTTCACTTCAGAAGCAGCCTCTTACTGACCTGAGTTCGATTCTTAATCTTCACAAAAGTGCATTACATAGTCCCCTCCTTTTTCCCGAAGGGATCCGCCAGCTGGCGTGAAGGGGTGGTTGAAAAAAATCAGGCAGTCGATTTTTTAATTCCAAGCCCTGATCAAAGTACCATAACCACCCCCAAGAGGCTGTCTAAAAATACAGTTGATCGCAGCTCAACTTAAATTATTTACTTAATTTTAAGTAGATGCAGCACGAGTTCTTCGTGTTGCTTGGTGTCCTCGAGTCTTTGTGGCAAAAATCAGCAGTTTATTGCCACAAAGACACAAAGACTCGAAGGTTCACGAAGTAAACGTAAATTATTAAGACATCCATAAATCAAAACCATCTTTTTAGACAGCCTCAGTGTATTTTGCCTTCGTTTATAATCAAACTCAGGTTACTGGTGATTTATTGAGCTGATGAACTGCTACCCCTCAGCATAAGCGCGAACGTCGGCCATGTCTACCATCAGGTCAAACAGAGCCGTATTTCGCACAAATGTAGGGATGCGATCACTTCCTGGGCCCCAGGCGGCAAGTTCTACATAATCAGCCGTATGATTGGTGCCGATAAAATAGATGCCGTTGTAGTTAGCCAGTATTCCGGCAAGCACAGCATTGATTCCCTGCCTGTTACGGAAGGGTGCCCTGAAGTCGCCGTTGAGGGCATCGTATAACATAATCGCTTCATCTTCTTCGATGGCGACGGTTGTAGCGTATTCAACGACTTCACGTAGGCGCCTGGCAGAAACTTTTTTGCCTTCAGAAATATCATCCGTGATTTGGCCGAAAATCCATTCAAAACTGTGTTTGTAATCGTGTAAGGTTTCGAGCATTTTCGGTGAGTCGCCATATCTGTTTCCAAGCCCGCTTAATCCGGGATTGGCATTTCCGTGGTCGGTGGTGAGAATAACCAGCGTGTCATCCCTGTTTTCGGTGTAATCTATTACCACTTTCGCGGCATCATCAAAAGCAATCTGATCGTAGATAAGGCCCGCTGCATCATTTCCGTGCGCTGCGTGATCTACCCGGCCGCCTTCAATCTGCAGTAAAAAGCCGTTCGTATTTTTTTCCAGCCGGTCAAGTGCGGCCTTTGTCATTTCTGCAAGGGTGGGAACCGTTTTCTGCAGCTCTTTGGACGTATTGTGATCGATACTATAGGGCAGGTGTGAATCGTAAAATGTACCCAGTAATTTGCTGTTTGTGGTTGCCTGCTGAAGTTCCCGTTTGTTACTAACAACGGTGTAGCCTTTCTCCTCAAATTGCGGACGGAGATCGGTGCTGTCTCCCCTTCCCTCTGCTGTGAAATGGCGCGTACCGCCTCCGAGAAGAACGTCGACTCCCAGATCCAGATGCTGTTTGGCGATTACATCTTCCATGCCTCTTTGGGGTACATTCACGGAAAAACCCGATGGTGTGGCGTGGGTAAGTCTCGTGGTCGTGACCAGACCGGTTGATTTGCCCGCTTCGTTAAATATGCTGCAAATGGGTTTGTGGCGTTCGTTATTCGGCCCCCAGTTAATGGCGCCGTTTACAATTCGGTGTCCGCAGCCCCAGGATGATGCAGCTGCCGCCGAGTCGGTGACAATGGAGTTAAGGGATGCCATATCCATCAGTCCGCGATGGAAAGTTTTATCCGACTCATAGAGTTTAATCCAGTTGGTTTTCTCTCCAAATTGCGCCTGTTTAACCAGATCTGCCAGGGCCATTGTGCCGGCACTCATGCCATCAACAACAAGGAAAATAACGTTCTTGGCATCTCCGTTATCAGAAAGAGATTTTTGTGAAGTTTGATGTTGACCAAGCGCTCCCGTACCAAGGGCAAGGCCGGAAAGCGCTCCGGTTTTCAGAAATTCACGGCGGCTGAAACGATTTGAACTCATAAGTAAGAATAAATTTAAAGTAAAAAATTTTAATAGCTACAGAATAGCAAATTTGTATTAATGTATCATTAACGCAAAATTATTTAACAAAAACGCCATATTGCTGCATTTTTTAATTTCAGGATACGTTTAAAATAATGTTGTTGAGTAAAAAGTTCATTCAGTTTATTATATTTGGATGATCAGGTATAAATTTCAATGTAACGTTAAATCAATAATATAATGATGAAAAAAAGCATACTAACGCAATCGGTGCGTTTGCTGTCTATTCTGTTCTTCGTACTGTTTCAGTTTCAGGCGGTGGCACAGCAAGGGGTTACGCCCGAACATATAGCAGAACTGGAGTCCGTAACAAGTTCTGCAATTTCAGGAGATGCTTCCCACGTGGCGTTTACGCTCAGTGTGCCGGCAGATCCGTACGATCAGAATGCTCCAAACAGCAGCCATCTCTATGTGCTCAATGTGGAGGAAGGTGTGGTAAAACCCTACTACACGTCGGGATCTGTTTCCGATGTACAGTTCCGGCCCCAAATGAATACGGTAACGTTTCTCACTCAGCGCGATGGTGATGACACACGGTCTCTGTACGAAGTTCCGCTCAACGGCGGTGAACAGGTGAAGCTTATGAGCTTCGACCGCTCAATACTTTCATACACCTGGCACGATGATGGCAATCATGTTGCTTTCATAGCTTTTGAGGAAGCTGAAAAGTCCGATTCACCACTGCCCTACACGGCAGATGTGTATGAGGAGAACCGGCCTCAGAGAAAAGGATATATCACAAATGTAATTGTGGAAGACCACGAACCGCATGAAATTGGGGTGGATGGATCTGTGTATATGATTGAATGGAGCCCGGACGGCAGCCAGCTGGCCGTTTCAGCAGCACCTACCCCAGAAGTGGATGATTTTTACATGGCTCAGCAGGTGTTCGTTGTGGATTATCAAACCCGGGAAGTTGTAGCTGAAATTAACAATGAGGGAAAATTAGGACAGGTGCTCTGGAGTCCGTCCGGTGAGCGGCTCGCATTACGCGCAGGTGCCGATATCAATGATCCCATTGACGGGCGTATTTTGATTGCTTCTGCAAGGGGGGGAACTCCTCAGCTAATTGATGAAGATTTTGAAGGGAAGTACGAACAAATCGCTTGGCGAAGCGACTCAGAAATTCAGTTCCTGGCAAGTGAAAGCACTTCCTCAGTTCTGGGCACGATTACCATGGATGGTAGTACTAAAAACACACAGTTTCGCTCTGATGCACACGCAATCGGCTCTTTCTCAGTGGCAGACAACGGGGATCTTGCGTTTGTTGCCAGTTCCCCCGATCACCCAACAGAGCTGTTTTTACTGGCCGGTGAGGGAAATGGTCAGCCCGAACGCGCTACCATGCACAATCCGTGGCTCAATAATGTTGATCTGGGCGAGCAGGAAGTTGTTACGTACGAAACCAGAGACGGTGAATATATGATAGATGGCATACTCATTTATCCCCTGGATTACACAGAGGGTGAGCGGGTACCCGTGATAACCGTTGTTCATGGGGGGCCCGAAGCCCACTACGGTAATGGCTGGCTTACAGGCTACTCATCGCCGGGGCAGATGGCGGCCGCAAAAGGATATGCGGTATTCTACCCCAACTACAGAGGCAGTACAGGTCGCGGAATTGACTTTGCATACAGTAGTCAGTCTGATCTTGCCGGAGCAGAGTTCGATGACGTTGTGGACGGCGTGGATTACCTGATAGAGCAGGGAATTGCAGATCCCGATCGCATTGGCGTTACCGGAGGATCCTATGGCGGCTATGCCTCAGCCTGGATGAGCACCTACTACTCCGACCGTTTTGCGGCATCAGTTATGTTTGTGGGAATCAGCAACAATTTATCGAAATGGGGAACCAGCGATATTCCGAACGAGCTCTATTATGTTCACTCACGCGAACGAATGTGGCAGTCTGACCAGAAATGGATGGAATACCTCAAACGAAGCCCGATCTACTGGGTAAGCAGATCGCAGACACCTCTTTTGATTATGCACGGAGCAGAAGATACCCGCGTTCATCCGGCGCAGTCTCTTGAGCTTTATCGTCATTTGAAAGTTCGTAAACCCGATGTACCTGTTAGGCTTGTCTGGTATCCGGGTGAAGGACACGGGAACAGAAGTGCTTCAGCCAAACTTGACTATAACTACAGAATGCTGGAGTGGTTTGATACCTACCTGATGACCGGTGATGCGTCGGCAGAAATGCCGCACTGGGATGCACCCATACCTGAAAAAGAGTAGTAAGGATCAGAAATATTTAAGACAAACAGAAATCAAAGAGCCTCCGTACTATACGGGGGTTCTCCTGTTTTCTTTATCGGCTGTGCATAAAGAAATTCTGTGAATAGTTTACGAACCCATCAAAAAAATCCAGATTTATCAACGCATACCTGATTTTTTTAGTAGTTTAAATTGACAAAAATCATCTAAAAAACCACTTATCATCAGTATATGCCCCTGACTCGTATTGCTTTAAATATTGGTCTTATATTAACCCTCGCTTTTCTATTCCGGGTAGAGGTGGTTTATTCTCAAAACGAAGAAACCGTTCGTGATACTTCTTATGTGCGAATACTGAATGAGCGGGCTGCCGATATGCTGGAATCGGAAGCTACGGATAGCGTGAAGGCTATTGTCGAGGAAGCCCTGAATCTTTCAGTATTACTGAATGATTTTGAGGGAGAAGCCCACGCAACAAAAAATCTGGTAAAATACTATCTCGAACGCGGCAGACCCAATACTGTTATAGAAACGATTGGCGGGGATTTTGATAAATACCTTCCAACAGAACACGCTGTACAGATGGGGAATATCCTTGCCACAGCCCACAACCAAATTGGTAACTATAACGAGTCCCTGGAATTGTATATGCAAATAAGAGAGCTTGCCAGGGTGAGGGGCGAAGACCAAATGGTAATAGGAATTACTCAAAACCTTGGTAGTACATACAGTTCGCTGGGGGATATTCCGGAGGCGATCAATAGCTATCTTACCAGTCTTGAACTCGCTGAAGAGGCGCAGGACACGCTGGTTATTGCAATTGTTCTTGATAATCTGGCTTCTGTAAACGAACAGGACGGAAATTATGAGCTTGCAGAAGAGTATCTGCTCAGGGCTCTCGAGCTCAATAAAAAGATCAACAACCGCGGAAATCAGATTACAAACCACATGAGTTTCGGGATACTTTATAAAAACTGGGGCAAGTATGATCAGGCTGAAGAAAACTACAGTAAAGTCCTGGAAATATCGGAAGAGCTGGATAATGTAATTACGGAAATCCAGGGATTGTACAATTTTGGCCTGCTGTATGATGAAACTGAAGAGTATGACCGGGCCATGGAGATGTTCGAACGCTCACTTGAAATGAGCAGGGAGTTTGGAATTGGGATAGGTGCTTTCTATAACCAAACCGGAATGGCCAATGTGTATGCAGACCTTGGGGAAAATGATCAGGCTGCCGGCCTTTTTGAACAGGCTCTCGAGATTGCGGAATCGGTTGGTGCACAGGATCTGATTCGGGAAACTGTAAGAAATCTTCATGAGACATATGAGAAGATGGGTGATACATTAAGTGCCTATCCTTACTTGAAACGCTATACAGCAATACGCGATAGCCTGGCGGAAACGGAAAGAGAAAATGCGCTGGCACGACAGGAAGTTGAACTGGGTTTGAGGCTCGAGAGAGAAAACAGAGAAATTGCTGAAGCAGCATTCAGGGCCGAAGAGCGTAATTTTAAAATTACTGCAGCGCTTTTGGGAATACTACTGATTGTATTAATAATTACGATCTGGCTCTATAGAAATAAAAAACAGATGAACAGCAAGCTCAGAAGCCAAACGGAAGAGCTAATTAACGTGAATAAAGAGAAGGATAAACTACTCTCTGTTCTTTCACACGATTTGCGGTCACCACTTTCAAACATAAAAGGCGTTGTTTATCTGATTCGGGAAAATGTTTTAAAAGGGAAAGACATCAACAAAGCGCTCGACGAAATTGATGCGAAACTGCAAAGCGGTATCAATACGCTTACAAATTACCTTCAGTGGGCACAGTCTCAGAGAAAAGGAATTGTGGCAGATATCGAGCCGGTTAATCTGTTCCGAATGGCTCAGGGTGTGCATGATGAGTTTAGCATGGCGGCCAGGAATAAAAACATTATGATTCTGAATAATGTACCCCAAAACAGTAAAGCTTTGGCAGATAGCCACTTGCTCTCTGTTATTTTGAGAAACCTGATCTCTAATGCGATTAAATTCGTTAGCTCCGATGGCAGCGGCAAAGTAGTACTGGGAATTGATGAAACCGAAAAACACATTGAGCTTCATGTATCAGATAATGGGGAGGGAATGGACGGGGAGCAAAAGAAAAATATATTTAAGGCGTTTAAGCCCGGGGCCAGCGGAACGGAAGGAGAAAAGGGAACCGGCCTGGGGCTTTCCATTTGTAAGGGTATGGCAGAAAAACAGGGAGGTTTCATCACTTTTGAGAGTAAACAGGGAGAGGGAACTACTTTTATCGTACATTTACAAAAGTATGGCGGCAAAGAACCACCTGCCGGCAGCTAATCTCCCCCCGTATTAATTTCTTTCCCAAGGCGGTCCAGATACATCATCATAAAATTGGCCCTGCTGGCAGCCTCTTCTCTTGCTGAAGGTGTGTTCATGGTTTCGGGCAGCAACAGCAGCTTTTTATAAAAGTGATCAATGGTCCATACAGAATCATCAGGTTCTCTTTCGGAGCAAAAAGGGTCAAATGGATGGTAGAGAGACCTGTTCAGAGATCCTCCCACCAAAAAACAGCGGGCTATACCTATCGCACCCAGCGCATCGAGCCGGTCGGCATCCTGAACAATTTTTGCTTCGATGGTTTGTGCAGGAACACCTGCTGAATAACTGTGTGCCTCAATAGCGTGCGACACATGGTCAATTTTTTCTACCGGTAAGGAATTACGCTTCAAAAACCGGCTGGCTTTTTCGGCGGCAAATGAGGATGCTTTCTTGCGCTCCGGATGGTTTTTAGGAAGTGATACACAGTCGTGCAGCCAGGCTGCTGTAATCACTATCTCTTCATCTGCCTCTTCACCTCGAAGAAGAAGTTCTGCATTTTTCACGACCCGACGGATATGAGCAATATCGTGCGCGCTGTCGGTGGATACAGTACCGTCATTTTCGTTTAAAAAATCTAAAAAATCAGCCTTGGTTAACTTCATTAAACAACAGGTTGTTTTGCGGGCTCAACAGGAATCTCTATAGTAAACTTTGTGCCCTCATTAAGCTCCGATTCTATCCACATTTTGCCACCATATTTTTGGGTAACATAAAGGGCTTTTGTCAGGCCAAATCCGCCGCCCATTGTTCTGATAGAGCTTTTAACATTACTTCCCCTGTAACCGAACTCTACAATTTTTGAGAGCTCCTGCTTGGGTATGCCGTATCCGTTATCTTCAACAACAAACCTGAAGACATTATTTTTTTGTGATATACCGATGCTGATCTGTCCTCCCGCCGGTGTATATTTTCTGGCGTTTGCGATCAAATCTCGGATTACGTCTTTTAAAAGTATAGGTAAAGAAATCATTCCGTTTTTGTCGCTGGTCACCTCAAACTGAATCAGATAATCTTTCTCCTCCTTCTCTGCAATATTATAGATGATACGATAGGAGCCTTTACTGTTTTTTTCCATGGCGTGAAAGAACTTCTTAAAATCCTCTCTGAATTCCTCTTTTGTAAATACCTCCCATCGGTCAGGTGCCTTCCATCGATTTTGAAGTTCTCTGATTCGAACGGATGCGACATTAAATATATCCCAGAATATGGCTATATATTCGTCTACAGGAGTATCATCATTTAAAACCAGCTGTTTGCTTTTCAGGTTTTCAAGAGCTGTAAAAACCTCATCTTTAAAACCGCTTATGGATGATTTTCCGAAGATCTCCCGATTCTGTTTTCGTGCGGCTTCAATAACCCGCTCACTGGCAGCCACTGCAGTATCGAGCAGGGCCGGATAATTAGATGTTAGCTGAATAACCTGCAGCTGCCCGATAATCACCGAAAGAACGTTGATTACCGAGTGCATCTCGAGCTGGTTAATCTGATCTTCGGTGATCTTTAGTTTTTTTGAGAACTCCATAAGCAGGCTTTAGCTTAGAATTAAGTGTATGTACAAGTCATCAGTTTTCTATTACCGCATCATCTCTGTTGCCATATTCGAACCATGAACCTTCGTACGCCCGAATGGAGTCATAGCCCATGAGCCGCAGTGTGAAATATGCGTGAGCACCCCGAACGTTTGACTGACAGTGGGTAATGATCTCTTTATCGGGTGTAATTCCGAAATCCTTAAGCATGGTTTGTATGCTGTCGGCTGGCAAAAAGTATGGAGTACCTTCACTTTCAAGAACATTTTTCCACTCAAAATTAACTGCGTTTGGAATATGCCCGCCACGCTCTGCACGTACATCTTCGCCTTCGTATTCATCTGCGGAACGCGCATCAAAAATCACAATATTCTCGTTTTGAGAGGCGGCAGTAACATATTCAAAATCGCACATTACCGCTTCATTCACGCTCACTTCAAAATCACCTTCACTCAATTCTGAATGCTGATCACCTATAGGGAGGGAGGCGTCAAGCCAGCCCTGTATTCCTCCGTTTACCAGGGCTGCATTATCAAAACCATAGTATTCAAGAGCATAAAATAAGCGGGCTGATGAGAGATGATCGCCGCCATCGTAAATAAAAACGCGGCTTGTGCCGGTGAGGCCAAGATCCCGCATTTTATTTTCAAACTCCTCAGGGCCTACCAGGTACTGCTCAACGGGATGGTCGGGGTCCGAAAGCTCAGACCTTGCTGCAAAATGAATGCTGCCGGGCACAAGCGTATCGCCGGGCTCTTCCCGCGCATCAATTACAATGACGCCTGATTCTGCCTTAATAGCGTCCAGATCCCTGGCATCAATTAAAAGCTCCTGGTTGGGGTAGTCTGTCGGTCCTGTTTCAACAGGGGCTGTTTCACAAGCCGAAACGGCAAAAATAAAAATAAAAATACTTATGATTGATTTCATGATCGGATAGTGTTGGTTTAGGTGAAAATTGATTTCTTATAAAGAAATTAACCCGGGTTTACCGGCCTTAATTCCGGAAATAGCACTATTGAGTTTGTTTATGCACAGTAGTTACTCATTCTCTTTTTGATAGTTGTCTATTGCTGAAATAACGCTTTCGGGCGGCCGAATAGCACGCCCGTTATTCATAAATGCGGTGGTAATTTTTCCCTTTAATACGAGTTCCTGGTCTGGAAGGCGATAAATATTCTGGTTGAAAACAAAACGCACATTCCCCTGCTGCTTTGCAGTTGTACGTACAACAAAACGATCATCTCCCCTTAGCGCACGCTTATATTCAAGCTCTACTTTGTGAACAATGGCATCGGTTCCGTCCTCGTGAAGCTGATTAAAGTTTAGTCCAATATGTTTTAGAAACTGGTGACGGGCATGCTCCAGGTAATTCTGGTAGGTAGAATTGTTTACAACTCCCTGGGTATCAAGTTCGTAATCCCGAACCGAGAACTCTGCAGTAAATGATTGCGGCATGTTAATTCCTGAACTTATGATTAATTAATTAGGCTCTGAGTTTTTCCCCGAATAAGTAAAATAGCAGAATTTTCTCTGGAATAAATATAAAAACGAAAACTTAAATGGCTGTATTTGAGCCTTCAAAACAGTGCTGATTCAAAAAAGCTATTTAAAAACCCGTGGAATTAGGTAGTTTTAAAGTTCAATCAAAAACAAAATGGAATTGGATATGAAATTAATTATAAGAAACTTTTTAAGTTCCGGAATAGTGCTGCTGATTACAATTCCGCTAATAACGGTACAAACGGCATGCAGCCAGAGCCGAGACTGGGTGCCGGAAGACACGGAATTCTATGAGCCCGTGCCGCCGGTACTAGAGTCGGCTCCGGTTTTTCAGGAGGCGCCCTCTGATGCGATCGTTCTGTTTGACGGTACTGATTTTTCAAAGTGGGAATCGGTTCGGGGTGGAGATGCTGAATGGGATCTCGAAAATGGCTCGATGACCGTAAAGCCCGGTACCGGCAATATTGTTACTAAAGATCAGTTTGGTTCCATCCAGCTTTATCTCGAGTGGAAATCACCAGAGGAGATTGATGGTGACGGACAGGGCCGGGGAAACAGCGGTGTGTTTTTGCAGCGGCGCTATGAAGTACAGGTTCTGGATATGTACGAAAATGAAACCTACACAAACGGCATGGCGGCCAGCATTTATAAACAGCATGTGCCCTACGCCAATGTGGCAAGTCCCCGCGGCGAGTGGAATACATACAACATTATTTTTGAAGCTCCCGAATTTCGCGAAAACGGAAGCGTAAAAAAGCCCGCATACATTACCGTATTCTGGAACGGAGTACTGGTACAGCACAAAGCTGAAGTGCAGGGAGACACAGAATATATCGGTCCCCCCTCATACACCGTGCATGATGAGGATGGAATTGAGCTTCAGGATCACAGCGACAGGGTAAGTTTTCGAAACATCTGGCTGCGAAAACTGGATGAGAGTCCCGTGAGGCAATAAAGCTACTGCTTATTACCGGCTGACTTTTCCCTCGTGTAAAGAACATCGAGCAGCAGTGAAGCGGTCCATGAAAAGTTATCCGATCCGTAACCCCGGCCTGTGTCGGGGTCAAAATATTTGTGAAAACCGCTCATGAAAGAAAGCTGTATAATTGAATTCGTGATGCGTTGTGCATAGTCTGTATAACCGTACTTATCCAGGTCTATACAGAGCATCCAGTTACGGTTGATCCAGATAGGGCCTTTCCAGTATTTACTTTCTGAGATTCCGGACTGCTTCTTTCGTATGACGGTGCCGCATAGCAGGCATCATCGAACCGGCAAAAGCAGTGTGTGTTCAGATAGGTAAACAGGCGACGGGCCTTCTCTTCTGATGGCTTTTTCATCATAGCTGTTCTTTCTGAAAAAATCTACGAGGTAGATGTAGCGATCATAATCCAGGTCAGTGGGCCGTTCAGCAGCATGAATATGTGTGATATCTTTTCGCAAATAAACCGGTAATTCTGAGGAATCAGTCTCCATGCTGTTCAGAATCGGATCCCACAGAGGCGAGTTATCCTGGCCCGATTCCCAGGGATGCCGGATATAAACAAGTCCGTCGTTTTCTTTGTCGCGCTCACGGTAAAGGTAATTATGCCAGGCCGCAATTCCGGGATAAATGGCATCAGCAAACGAAAGTGCTTTCTCACGATTCTGAGCGTGGCGCAGGAGATGACGTACCGCCCTTGCGTGGATCGGCGGCTGGCAAATTCCGGAAATTTGAACTGTATTTGGTGTATTCGCGGCATGTTCTGTTTTCCAGAAAGAGGGACCGGGGAAATACTTATCCTCAAAACCGCGGTCATCAAAAACAATATGAGGAACCATGCCATTGTCCCACTGGCCGCTAAAAAGATGCAGCAGATCACGCTCAGCTGCGGCCTGGTTGTAGTGCGCATATCCCATAGCAATAAATCCTGCATCCCACGACCACTGATGAGGATAGAGATTATCCGTAGGTTTGGTGAAACGGCCGGTACTGTTATTGGCAAGGACCTCTTTTGCGGACTCTTTCAGGCAGTAATTTTCTTTGGTGATGTCTGTCATTTTCATAGCTACGAACTTATACAGAAACAGCCGGTTGCTCAATCCGGATGCGGTATTGTTATCAAAATGATATGATGAACAGCAAATTCTGTGAGATTTACCAACCGATTGCATATGTTGAACTGCATGAAGTGCAGACAGTTATTGCTGATTCTACATCTCCGGGTGAGATAAGCAGATGGGATAAATCAACTAAATGGGAATGATAAAATGAGACAAATGATGAATATACTGCTTGCAGGGTTGCTCGCCTCCTTAATGATTACCGTGGCTATGGCAACAGATCAAGATAAAGCTGAGCACGAATCAAACGGAAAGATAACACAGGATTGGGTGGTTCTTTTTGATGGAGAATCTACCGACCACTGGCGTGGATACAATTCGAATGAATTTCCCTCAGAGGTTTGGGAAATTGAGGGCGATGAACTGGTTTTCCGGCCTGCTGAAAACATGGGTGCGAACGATATCATCACGAAAGAGACGTATACCGATTTTGAACTGGAGCTGGAGTGGTGGATCTCTGAAGGCGGAAACAGCGGGATCTTTCACAGCGTGGTAGAACAGCCCGGGGTAGCGATATACTGGTCGGGGATTGAAGTGCAGATTATTGATGCAGATGGATATGACGGACTGTCGGAAGCACAGGAGTCGGGCGCTCTTTATGATATGAAGCCGGCCGTACCCCAAAATGTGAAACCTCAGGGCGAGTGGAACAGTGTACGGATCGTTTCAGACGGCCCTCATGTTGAGTATTGGCAGAACGGCGAGAAAGTTGTGGAGTACGAGCGCTGGAATGCGGAATGGTACGGTATGGTAAAAAACTCAAAGTTTGAGTGCAGGCCATCGTTCGGAAATGCCCCCTCGGGACATATAGGGCTGCAGGATCACGGCAATGTCGTCAAGTTTAGAAATATTCGAATCAGAGAATTATAACGAAAAAAAGGACTCAATGAAGATTGCAATTGCAGGCGCTAATGGACAAATCGCACGTTTACTGCACCCTATGCTGATTGAAGCGGGACATGAGGTGCGGGGAATCATCAGAAAAAAAGAGCAGGCCGACTCCCTGGAAGAGATAGGGGTGGAACCGGTAGTGGCCGACATCGAGGCCGAAGAGGACCTCTCTGACGCAGTGGGTGATGCAGATGCAGTGCTTTTTGCAGCCGGCGCGGGCGCGGGCAGCGGCGCAGAACGAAAGTGGAGTGTAGACCGCGACGGTGCCATTAAACTGATAGATGCCTGTAAAGCCAATGGAATTCATCGCTATGTGATGATTAGCGCTATGGGCCTGGAGACTCCCCGCGGAAGTGAGGTGTTTCGGGTGTATCAAAAAGCGAAACTTGAGGCCGATAACGCATTGAAGAAGAGTGGATTAGATTACACTATCGTAAAACCCGGACGGCTGACTGACGATTCACCCAGTGGATTGATAGAAGCAGGAAAAAATCTTGATTCCGGTGAAATTCCCAGGGCCGATGTTGCTGCTGTTCTCGCAGCCGTGTTTGATGATGACTCCACGTCGGGACTGGAGTTTGACCTGGTTTCCGGAGATCAGCCAATACCTGAAGCACTGAAAAATTTAGAGATGTAAGTTAGGGATCACATTAAAAATCACCCGCAAAAAATGTGATTTCATCCCGGGTTGGCTCCCACCCGATGGAGATACCGAAGTCGAAGGCGAGGTTGCTGAGACGAAAACGCGATCGGATTCCCGCACCGTATACTGTTCTTGAACCCGAACGAAGGTTGCTGCTGTTCAGGTCGGCGGCTGTTTGGGTAAACAGAACGAGGTAGATGTTAGAGAGATAGCCGGGAAGGAGCAGCCCGCCATTGTCGGGATATACGAGCGGGATGGTATAGCGACTGTTGATAAAGCCCACATTTCTGGCACTTTCGAACGGCCGGTTAAAAAACAGCTCGGAAAACCGGGAATCTGTGTTAAAGACAGGCACATTGGTTTGGGAATACACTTCTCCCTGCAGTCTCAGCGACTGATTCCATCCTGAGAGAGGCGCAATATAGGTGATCAAACCCGTGCGAATACCCTGTCGACGGGTTAAGTTACCCGTTATTTCGTTTAGTCCTGTATCTATATCAATACGGTCGGAGTTGAGGCCCTGGCGTCCCTCGGCATATAAAACAAGGCCGCTGTTGGGCTGAACATCCCGGATATACTGCCTGACACGAATATTAGCGATGGTTCGTAAGCCAACGGTGTGTCGGGTTCCAAATTCGGATGCGGCATCACTGGTGTTTTTGGCGCTGAAGAATCGCTGGCGGGTCAAAAAATATTGAGGTTCGACTAAAAAAGAGGTAAAACGCGCATTGCTCCTGATGCGAACCGGAATGGGAATTTTTAAAGAAGCCCCCTGCGATTGCTGCAAAAGCGTTACGCGCTGCTCGGATTCGTCCGGAGTTTCCACGTTGAAAGAGGTAAACGAAGGTCGGTTGAAAAAGTCGACCTCAAACCCCGGAAAAAACCGGGTATTAGTGTAGGATATATCGTACCAGGGGCGATCGGCGGCAAAGCTGAATTCAGCAGAGTATGCCTGCGTGCTCATCACATCCGTGCTTTCGAGTAAAAGGCTGTAGCGATCTCTGCCAAGCTCGTTATCGTATTCAGGAATCCAGAGGCGCGGTTTCAGCCACCCGATTCCCGGCCTGTACGTCTCCGGTATCGGCTCGTCATCAATATCAAAACCGCTTCTGTTCAAATAGGGACGGGCCAGCTTTTCTTTGATGGAAGCCGAAGGTATCCATTTGCCGGAATCAATAGTTTGGTTATGGGCATTATCGAGAGAAAGAATCTGAATCAGCTGCTCATTTTCTCGCTGAACGATATATGCAATTCGCGAACCATCTGGTGAATAAGACGCTTCAAATGCATTATGCCGGCTGTTGGTCAGCTGCACGACTTCATTTTTAATCAGGTCATATTCATACACATTCATCGTCTGCTCCCTGTCGCTCACGAACAGCAGCTTTTCGCCGCCGGGGTGCCATAAAGGATCATACACCGATGCGTTTTCAAAGACAATATCCGGCTCCCGATTCATGATCTGCTCAGCTTCAGCCAAATTCTCTTCAAACCAGATACCCTGCACACTTTTGATGCGCCCTAAAACAGCTGCCCTGTCGGGATTCATTGGATGTACAGCAACCTGCACCGCTGATGAGTGATCCGGTTTCTTATACTGCTTGATTTGCTGTCCGCCGGGATCGAAAAGTGCAAGAGTCATTTCATCAGCACTGGTTTTAAGAGCGAAAAAGCGCCCGCCGGGCAGAGGTTCAGGAGCAAATGCGCGACTGTTTACAGTGAGCCTTTCAGACTGGCTGCTGCTCAGATTCAGTTTGTGGACATCACCGCGAAACAGATTGTCGTACAATCGGTCGGTGTGGTAGCGGGAAAAGTAGATGTTTGACCTGTCATCAGAAAAGGAGTAGATAAAGTCGGGCGAGATGGAAATCTCGAATAGTAGCCCGGTTTTCTCTTCGCTGATGTTATAGGTGTAAAATCCTGAGGTACGGTTGCAAAAACGGCCGTAGAAAAGCAGGGAGTCGCCATTGATCCATTGAGGCCGGTTCAGTCTTCGGCAAGTTCCCGCCACTCCGGGTTCAGTAGCGGCCTGATCGGTGCTCAGCCCGTTTTTTCTGATGCGCTCGTTTTCGGCCTCCTGCTTGTCAGCCGAGAACTCACGATAGAGTGAGGCCGGCCAGGTTCCGGTTGCGTGCCTGAGGGCAGTACCAAAGCCAAGAAACGGGTATTTGTAGTGAAAGCGGATAGCATCTTTTACGCTTTCGTCTCCTTTCCGTTCGAGCAGCCAGTTCGTGAATTCGTAACCGCCAATATAGTGGCGGTCGAACGGCGGAGTGAAGTCGGTAGTCTGCAGAAGTTGCCCCATCGACCAGGCGTTGCCACTGGTGACCATGGCGCTGAACTGATGGCGAAAATAGGGATGATGACCTCTCCCCGAGTTTGGAATAGTATTGTGGCTTTCGTGCTGAACCGCTATTCCTTCAAAAACACCAAGCGGGGTAGCAGCATGAACCGAGCGCCTGAGATCGGGTGAAAACAGGCCGATTGCCCGTGTAAATGCCGGCGGATTTTCACTGAAGTGCATGATGTGTACGAGTTCGTGCGGCAAAACAAATTCCAGCCAGTTACCAGACTGCGGATTAAAGTTCTTGCCAATTGCGGGAGAAAGTTCAATTTCAGAACGAAAGTTGAGCGGAGAGACAAAACCGTTCGAACGGTCGTTTTCGGGGTTGATTATAATCGGTACACGGCTGATTGATCCGCCTACAAGCTTTTGGATGTCGCTGTATTCCGCTTCAAGTATGGAGAGTGAAAGGCGTGCCTGCTCTTCGTACATAGCAGGATAAATCACACGAAAATGGTCGGTATTAATCTCTTTCCAGTCTGCAGGTGCCCGGTACTGGGTGGGATAAACCTGGGCAAATGATGCTTGCACTATCAGAAAGAGAAATGCGGAAATGATAAAAAGTTGCTTCATGGCTGTTAATAAAAAATCATCCAGTAGAGATAGATCAAGGCAAATACCGTAAGAAAAACGATTCCTGAAATACTGAGCGTATACAACAATTTTCCGGGCCGGAAATCCGGTTTAACTTCGGGCTGGTGAATTAATTTATGGTTCATAAATGCCAATACCGGCGCAGTTAAGAACGAGAGCGTAGTGGCGAGATCAATCAAAAAACGGAAGCGATCTCCGAGCAGCCACAAAAGTATAAGGGTGCCGGCGCTTATCCCAACAAGCAGGTATTCCTGACGCTTTCGGGAGGGCATTTCCGGGGAGGAATGACCGTTTTTATGAATATGAACCAGATGGTTCACCACGTCTGGATAGGTGCTTGTAACCGTAATTGTGGTGCTTAGCATGGTGGTAAACGCACAGATTATAATAATGTAGAAGGCCCAGTCGCCCATCGAGGTTGTATACAGCTCCACCAGCTGGTTCGAAAAAGCAGCGGCACTGGAGGCAAAATCCTGCCCGCTCCCGTACATCACCAAGGCTCCAAGCGTTAAAAAGCAGAGAGCAATGATGGCAGCACCAATGTAGCCGAGGTTGAAATCGAACAGCACTTCTTTCAGTTTGGGTTTATAGCCGGTTTGTTTGATGCGTTCGATAGACCATACAGACTGCCAGGCGGCTGCATCGATTGGAATTGGCATCCACCCCATCAGCGCGATCAAAAAAGCCACGCCCGATACGGTCCAGATTTCTGGCTGAATGGTTTGAGGTGGCGGCGAATAGTCGAGGTTGATGAAAGCCAGAATCATTGCAAAAATCGTTGAAATGGCGAGAATTGCCATCAGAAACTTTACAGCCCTGTCGAGCATGGCGTAGGTATTTCGCGCAAGATAGAGTAAGCAGAGTACAAGAATAATTGCGCTCCAGGCCAGGATCGGGAGATCAATACCTGTTAAATTGGTTGCCAGGCTTGCCGTTACCATGGTTACGGCTGCGTGCACAGCAAACATGGTGGAAATGGTAAACAGGCCAAAAATCCAGTAGGCTGCTGGGTGCATACTGGCGTAGCCCTGAATAAGGTTTTTGCCAGTTGCAATGGCGTAACGCGGGCCATATTCCAGAAAAGGATATTTAAACAGGTTGGCGAGCAGCACAGCCCATACAAGGGCAAAACCATAATCGGCGCCCGCCCGTGTCGACTGAACCAGATGTGAAACGCCAATTGCCGCTGCTGCCATAATGAGGCCGGGCCCCAGGCTTTGCCGTATACCGTACCAGGTAAATTTCGAATCGTTCATAAACACTGTTTAATCAAAAAAGTATAAAAATGCCTGTCGAAGTAATCTTTTTGCAAGTATACAAAATGGAACCTTGATAACAGGAATTTTTTTATTTTAATAGAGAACAGTGAAACGTTAATTAACAGGTCAAAGAAAAAGTATGGTAAGAGAAAAAACAATACACGAGCTAATTGACCATAACAGTAATATTGCAGTGACCATTACGCTGCCAACTCATAAAGTAGGAGAAGACACAAAACAGGATCCCATTCGACTTAAAAATTTATTGGCTAAAGCTGAAAAACAGATCAAAAACAGAGAGAGTAAAAACGGATATGCAGAATCCCTCATTAAGCCTGCTTACGATCTGCTAAATAAGCCTATGTTTTGGGCACATGCTGAAAGCGGGCTCGCCATTTATATTTCTGACAGCAAGTTTGACGTACATAAACTTCCCTATAGCCTGGATGAGCAGGTGTATGTGAACGATCACTTTTTGATTACACCACTGCTTCCTATGACGAGTATCGACGGTACATTCACTGTACTGACTGCCAGCCGGCAAAACCTGAAGCTTTTGCGCTGCACACGAGAGAGCCAGGAAGATATCACTCCCGGCTCTATTCCAACGGCTGTGGACGAATATCTTGAAATTGAGCCGGAGAAGCAGCTTCAGTTTCATACCGGTTCTAAAGGACAAAAAGCGATGTATTTTGGCCACAACTCAAATGAAGAGGATAAAATGGTGATTGTGGAGCAGTTTTACCGCGAAGCCGAGCGCGAAATTACCAGCCTTTTAAACGATCTTGGCGATCCGTTAATCGTAATTGGCCTGAACGAGAACAGCGGGATCTACAAAAAAGTAAACAGCTATAACCGACTGGTGGAAACTGTTGTTAAACAGAACCCCGATGAGCTTTCTGATAAAGAGCTGCGGGAGAAAGGATGGGGGGTAATTCAGTCTTATTTCCTCAGCGATATGTACACCACTCTCGAAAAAATGGGAAAAACATCCGACGAAAAATTTTCCAATAATCTTGGAGAAATTGTAGAAGCCACTGTAATGGGGAAATCCTCTTCGGTCTTTATCTCCAAAGGAGAGAAAAAGTGGGGTTTTTACGATGAAGAAAACCACACTGTTCAGTACACTTCCAACCCAGGCGGCGAGGATGTGGACCTGCTGAACTGGCTCTCCATCAAAGCATTTAAAACCGGCAGTAAGGTGTATATGCTTCCTAAAGAGGAGATGCCCATGCACGCCACGGTAGCAGCAGAATTCAGATTCTGAAAATAAAAACATTAAAGGGCGCATTTCATTGATACGAAATGCGCCCATATTGCTTCTATGTTCGATCGCACATTTCTTATCAGGCTGGTAAAGGCAAGAATGCCCTATGGCCGTTTTCAGAACAGGTTTATAACAGAACTTCCTGTTTCCTATCTTGAGTGGATACATCGAAAGGGATATCCCTCCGGCAGTCTCGGGCAATACCTCTCAACGATGCACGAAATAAAGACGAACGGTCTCGACTATTTGTTAGACCCGATCATATCAGCACAGAGAAAAAAATATTAAACAGAGAACAAGCCATACTTCAAAAGTGGCTTACAAAAACAGATTCAAATGCTTGTACTTGTAATAAACTGCGGCAGCTCGTCCGTAAAATACGATGTAATAGAAACCGAAGAGCGAAGAGACATTTGCAGGGGAATTGTTGAAAGGATTGGGGCCGTAACCTCCATTCTGAAACATGAACCGGCCGGTAAAGAGCGAATAAAAGAGACCAAGGTTATCAACGATCATGGGGAGGCGCTTCAGGAAATTCTTAATTTTCTTTTAAGTGAAGAGGCCGGCGTACTCTCCTCCCCGTCGGATATAAAAGCTGTCGGTCACAGAGTTGTGCATGGCGGCGAAATGTTTAAAGATTCTGTTTTAATTGATGACGTAGTGAAAGACGCCATCAAACAAGCCTTTGATCTTGCACCGCTGCACAATCCGCCCAATCTTAAGGGGATACAGGCTGCACAGGATCGCTTACCCGATATTCCCCACGTTGCGGTATTTGATACAGCTTTTCATCACTCACTACCTGCACATGCCTACCTTTACGGCATACCTAACAGGCTATACAGGCGGCATAAAATCAGGAAATACGGCTTTCACGGTACTTCTCACTACTATGTGAGCCGCCAATACTATAAACTCACCGACAAGCCCAGAAAAGATACAAAAGTGATAACCTGCCACCTGGGCAACGGGGCGTCTATTGCGGCTATCAAAGGCGGCGAGTCGATCGACACGTCGATGGGCTTTACACCGCTCTCCGGCATGGTGATGGGAACCCGCAGCGGTGATCTGGATCCCTCTATTCTGTTTTACATTATGGAAAAAGAGGAGATTCAGCTAAACAGCCTCCACTCCATGCTTAACAGGCACAGCGGGCTGCTGGGGCTGAGCGGATACGCGAGTGATATGAGAGATCTGATTGAAGAGGCTAAAAACGGCGACCGGCGCTGCCAGCAGGCGATAGATGTTTTCTGCTATACGATTCAAAAATATATTGGCTCGTACATAGCTGCGCTAAACGGATGCGATGCCATTTTGTTAACAGCAGGTATTGGTGAAAATTCACCGGTTATCCGTCAGAAATCGCTGGAAAACCTGGATGGTCTGGGTATTGAGATCGACTCAGAAAAAAATGAAAATCTGAGCCGGGGCAAGGTTGAAAAAATAAGTACCGATTCGTCGAAAACGGAAATTTATGTGGTTCCTACAAACGAGGAGCTGGTGATTGCCATCGATGCAGCTAAAATAGCCTCAGCAAAAGGGCAAACCCCATGGGTGTAGATGCAGATAAAAACATGTATAAAAAAACCCTGATCACCATAAAGTGACAGGGTTTAATTTTTTTCACGTCGTTAATTTCAGAATCGAAGATTACTCTTCAATTTCGAAATCTTCCTGTTGCGGAACAGCTGTTTCAGACTCTGAGGGAGCCGTAAAGTCCATCTGCTCAATCGGTTCTCCGCCTACGCCGGTTTGCTGAATGGTGCTTTGTGCGGCGCCTTCGCGGTCAATTGCGAAATTGGCCAAAACACTGAGGCTAAGGAAGAGAGTAGCCAGAACGGCTGTGGTTTTTGAAAGCAGATCGGCAGTTCGCCGTGCTCCCATGGATGAGCCACCGGCCATGCCTGCTGCAAGTCCGCCGGAAAGGCCTTCTTTCTGTCCCGGTTGTAAAAGAATAACAACAATCAGAAGTATACAGATGATTGTAATGAGGGAAATGATAATTCCGTAAAGCATAAATTTATTTTCTTCAGTTTATTGCAAAGAGTTTAAAAATATCACTATTTATACATTTAACAAAGCACTATTCAAATAACGAACGGTGCGCGAAATATTGTAAGCTTTTCCATTTAAAAGAGTTGATATGCAGAGTGAACAGCCAGTTGAAGAAAACGGGAGCTCAGCCCTTGAGAGGCTTATAGACCAGTCTTATCTTGAATACTCCAATCTTATCGAAACCATCGCGGTAGTTTTTGTTCTTGTTTTGATCCATTTTGTGATTATACAAATTGTGTATCGGCAGACCGAAAGTGATACAGTACGCTATAAATGGCGGAAAAACCTGGCGTATGTTCTCAGCTTTCTTGGGTTTTTACTGGTAGGGAGAATCTGGTTTCAGGGAATGGGCTCACTGGCAACGTTTTTAGGGTTGTTATCTGCCGGACTGGCTATTGCCCTGCGCGATCCCGTTACAGATATGGCCGGATGGATGTTTTTGATGTGGCGCAAACCTTTCGAAGTGGGCGATCGTATTCAGATAGGGGATAACCGTGGGGACGTTATTGATATCCGTTTTTTTAAGTTTACCATTCTCGAAATTGGGAACTGGGTTCAGGCCGATCAAAGCACAGGCAGGGTAATTCATATTCCAAATCACCTGGTTCTTGGTGAGCCTATCGCAAATTATACAAGCGACTTCAACTTTATATGGAACGAAATTGCCATTGTAGTTACGTTCGAAAGCGACTGGAAAAGAGCAAAATCCCTAATTACCGAAATTGTGCAGAGCCATTCAGAAGATTATGTGGCAGATGCCGAGCAGCAAATAAGGAGGGCTAAGAAATCGTACCTCATTCAGTACAAGAACCTCACTCCCATTGTGTACACAGAAGTTGTGGATGTGGGAGTGAAATTAACAATTCGGCATTTATCGAATGCCCGCAGCCGGCGCGGCCTCAACCAGCTGATATGGGAAGATGTACTGGAACGTTTTGCAAAAGAGGATCATATTGACTTTGCCTATGATACTCTCAGAATCTATCAAAATCAGATTGAAGGCAAAAAACCATTCAAACAAAAACCGGAATAAACCGTTTATTTGGGCTCAGGCTGAATTAATGACGGATCGTTTTCTGTGAGATCATTCACTTTTTCACTCACCTTAAGTACGGAAAGATCGGTGATGGTGAATAAACCCCGGCTTTCTTTGAAAAAGCTTTCGGCATCTTCGGGAGAGTTGAGCCATTTTTCTGAATATTCTCTGTTTAGAAACAGCGGCATCTCATCAGTCATAGGCTGTATTAATGTATTTGCCGGCACATTTATAACCTGGACATAAGGATCATTTTTTCGAATCAGCAGTGCGGCAACAGGCATGATGGAGCTGTTTAGCATGCGAACAAAAAACGGCTGGCCTTTCTCATCGTCTCCCTTCCAGATGTAAAAACCACTCAGCGGCAGGATTACCGGTTCAGCTGAGCTATTCTTGCGAAGTATCCCGCTTGCTTTATCTTCGCTTATAGCCGCCGCTGTTGCTGAATTCTTATCAGGCCCAAGCTGAATTTTTGTGAGCGAACTGTTCTCGCCCTCTCTTCGAATCACCGGCAACTGATATCCCGGAGCGAGGTTAAAGTGGTTTGCGAAAAAAGAATCCTTTGATGAAGTGAATCCGAAGTAATCTTTGATGGACTCTTTATCTATAAAAAAAGCATATCTGTTTGCCATGGCAGTGACCTCGTTTTTTATGTAAGATAGAAGAACTTAGAACCGTTAAAATCATAAAACAGTAATAATTCTGAATTTTCTCCATTATGAATGACGGTTTTTATTTAAAGTCTCTTTATTTTTGATTTATAGTATCAATTTAATCACATTTGTTGCAGTATTGTAAAAATGATGATACGTTTTGAGACTTCGAAAATGTATTGAAGCTCTGTTACATATACATACTTCAGGCAGTTAAATGACCGCACGTGTTGCGGCATATTTGTAATAAGCATCAGAATATTTACTAGATGCATGAATAACCGGCCTGTACTTTAATTGAAATATTGAAAAAATTATTGAGGTAACCCATTGTCGTTTAATCAGTTTAGATTAAGTTCCGATATTTTGAAGGGGCTGAAAGATGTTAAAGTTGAAAGCCCCTCACCCTTACAAAAGAAAATTTTTAATACTGTAAAAGAGAAAAAAGATCTGGTAATAAATACCGAGATCGGAGATGCGCCGGAGATTGGCTATCTGACATCCCTGCTGAATGAAATTTCCAAGTCTGAGCGCAGGCAGGGAACGCGCGCAATTATTCTTGCAGCAGATAAAGATCGTGCCAGGCAGCTTGACGAGTGGATTTGGGCGATCGGCTATCATGCATCTATCGAGAGTGCGTGTATTACGGATGATAAGAGTACGGATGAGCAGATTGCGCCGGTGTCTGCCGGTCCTGTTATTCTCGTAGCCACACCCACCAAGCTGGCAGCTATTCTCGAAAAAAACCGTATGGTCTACCGTGAAGTTCAGCAGCTGATTGTTGATCAGGCCGAGCTTATAGAGGACTGGGAAGCCGTTGAGGTGATTTCAAACAGAATTATCGGGAAATGTCAGCGAATATTCACGGCTTCAAAAGACAGCAAGGAGCTGAGGGAGGCGGAGTCGAAAATGCTAACCGAACCGGACCTTGTCACCAAAAAAGAAGAGAAGAAAAAACAGGCCGAACCAAAACCGTCCGTGCCCAAAGATCTCACACAATACTACATTAACGTACCTCCGCGCTCCAAAATATCCACGTTGATGGCGCACCTGGATCAGGTTCCAACAGAAGCCGTGGTTGTTTTTACAGCATCAAGAAAAACGGCCGACCGCCTTTACAAGATTTTCAGGAAAAGCAATAAGCGGGCGGTAAGCATTCATAAAGGCCTCGATAAAGACACATTTAATGAGCGTTTCGGCCGCTTTACGAGTGGAAATGTTCAGCATCTGATCGCCGGAGATTTATCCGCATCAGACCTCCCTTTGAAAGAAGCCACACAGGTGATTAATTATGATGTGCCTGAAGAGGTTAGTGAATATAAGCTGAGAGCAGAGCTGGTTGGGGACGGCAAAAAAACCCGTATTATCAGCCTGGTATCGAAGCAGGATCGCAGTGATATTCAGTCTATCTGTGATTCACTTGGATATGCGCCAGAGGAGGTGCCCCTGCCAAAGGGAGTGAAGGCGAAGGCAGAGAAAAAAAGCAAACCATCTTCAGCCGGAAAGGGCAAATCCCGGAATCAGAAAAAATCGCGGAACGGCGGACGCTCCAAACAGCCGCGTGAGAAGAAAAAGGGACGAAAAATGAAAGGTCTGCCAAGACCAACTTTTGATCAGCTCGAAGGCGGCCGTACGGGCGACAAGAGTGAAGAGAAGAAAGGTATTGTGGGTCTTATCAAAAAAATCTTCAGCCGGTAGCGGGATTCATTTGGCACTGTTTTCTGAGTATGTCAGTCGATTAGTCGAACATATCTTTAAAGGCCCGGGTGCTGCCGGGAGCGGGTTTTGTAAAGAGACTCACAAGCCAGGTAACGAGCAGTGCTGCAGCAAATCCCGGAATCAGTTCGTAAAGGGCGTTCTTTAAAACGGGAATATAGTACCATAAGATGGTAACTACTGTGCCGGTAATAAGCCCCGCGATAACGCCTGCGCGTGTTGTTCCTTTCCAATAAAGTGCAAGAATGGATGTTGGCCCGAGAGAAGCGCCCAGGCCGGCCCAGGCAAAGAGAACCAGCCAGAATACAAGGTCGGTTGCTAAAAATCCAAAAAGCAAAGCAACGATTACAAGTGCTGTTACAACGATGCGGCTGTATAGCACGAGCTTTTTTTGCGAAACTTCCTCTCCTTTTTTGATCTGTTTTTCATAGATATCACGCACAACGCTCGACGCAGCAACCAAAAGCTGAGAGTCGGCTGTAGACATGATTGCAGCGAAGATGGAGGCGAGAACGATGCCGAAAAGCGCGGGATGAAGCTGCAGCTGCGCAAGCATCGGGAAGAGGTTTTCGGTGTCGGAATCGGGCAGCATGGCAGCGTCAGGAAAGTAGACACGGCCTGCAAGCCCTATAAAAACGGCTCCCCACGCCATCAGAACATTCCAGACGGTTCCCACTACGGCTGCGACCCGCAGCTGTTTAGAGTCGTCGATTGACATATAGCGAGCCAGTATATGTGGATTCCCGGGAGATCCAAGGCCGATGCCGAGAAAACCGATGGCCGCACCCACGCTTACGGCAAAGGGGTCAACGTAGGCGGCATCAAGAAGGGCGAGCTGTTGCAGCATATCGGTGAGACCGCCAAGATTAAAGATCGCAAATACCGGCAGCAGAACGAGCGCAATGAGCATAAAAGCAGCCTGGAACATATCGGTAAGGCTTACGGCAAGAAAACCACCCACAACGGTGTAGAGCAAAACTATGGCGGCCGTAATAATGATGCCGGTGTTCATTTCGAGCACGAAACCGGATGCAAACGCTTTGCCGCCGGCAACGAACTGTGCCGAAACGTAACCAATCATAAAAATGAGAAAGATCACAACGAGAAGTGTCCTGAGCACTCCATCTTTGTCGGAAAACCGTTCAGAAAAGAAATCGGGAATGGTAATACAGTCGCGTTTTTCTGAAAAATTTCGAAGCCGCCTTGCGTAGTACAGAAACAGGAACAGCTCAACAATAATATACCCGGCCACAGCCCAGATGGCAGACGGACCACGCGAATAGGCCATGCCTGTTACCCCGAGCAGCAGCCAGGCGCTTCTGCCAGAAACCACAGCGGAAAGTGCCACCACTACACGGTTCATTTTCCTGCCGCCTATAAAAAACTCACTAATTCCCTGCGATGAAAACCGCGTGGAATAAATGCCAACTCCAATAATGAGCAGCAGATATCCTGTAAACGCAGCGATTGTGTAAGGGTCAAATTGAACCGAAAGCCGGACGGTTTCTTCCATAAATCAGTTGCCGGATTTATTTGACAGAAAAAGCGCAAGCAAAATGATGCCTGCGGGCAGAAGAAACATGATGGCGTAGAAAGAGATCATATGCGGATGGTTATGCTCCAAAACGCTGAAGTATCGCAAACCTGAACGAAAATTCAAATTTATGGCACCGTCGTTAAAATATGAGCATAAAAAAATAGTGAAAATGGAGACAAAACAGCCGTATTTCTGACTCCATAAAAGTGAGATTTTCCGTAGTTTGGGGGTGTTGCGGTATGGGGCAGGATTTCTTAGTATAAGTTTTCGGTTTAATGCGCCTGATTACTGAAACCGGCAAATAACAGGATTTAAAAAATATAAAGACAGACTATGAAATTTAATGTATCAAGTAACGACTTAAACAGCGGATTATCTGCAGTTATTGGTGCTGTGCCATCGAAAGCCACTCTGCCAATTTTGGAAACCATTCTGTTTGAAAGTGAAGAGGGGCGAATTAAACTCACAGCTACCGATCTTGAAATTTCTATAGTAGAGTACATACAGGCCGACATTGAGGAAGAGGGAGCCGTTGCCATTCCCGCAAAACGTCTTTTGGAAACGCTGCGCCAGCTGCCGAATATTCCCGTATTTTTTGAAGTGGATGAAGATCACAATGTAGAGTTCAAAACTGATAAAGGGAAATATAAGCTGGTGGGCGAAGAGGCCGATGAGTTCCCCGAAGTACCGAACATGGAAGGGGGAACATCGCTTCAAACCGAAACCAAGCTGGTGCAGCAGGCTATTGGGAAAACTCTTTTTGCTGTGTCTACCGACGACTTACGCCCTGCAATGATGGGTGTGTTTTTTGATGTGGGCACAACCGGTTCCAAATTTGTAGCTACCGACGGACACCGGCTCGTGAAATTTGTAAACAAGAACTTCCGGTCTGAAGAACCGCTATCGTTTATTGTGCCCGATAAAGCCCTGAATCTTGTTTCAAAAGCCCTGGATTCAGCAGAGTGCGAGCTCACGGTAACGTCCGACCATGCGCAGTTTAAAAGCGGGAACACGATTATTATTACAAGGCTCATCAACGAACAGTACCCAAATTACGACTCTGTGATACCAAGAGATAACGATAAAGTGCTGCATATCGATAAAAACCAGATGCTGGCAACCGTTCGCCGGGTCTCTGTTTTTTCGAGCACTACCACGCGCCAGATACGTCTGCAGCTTGGCAATGATAAACTCACTATTCGCGCAGAAGATCTCGACATGAGCAGCGAAGCCAAAGAGACCATTGCCTGTGAGTTTGGCGATGACGAGATGGAGATTGGCTTTAATGCAAAATATCTTGCCGATGTACTGAGTAATGTTGACGGTGATGAAGCCAAATTCGAATTTTCCACACCAAACCGTGCGGGAATTGTGAAGCCGGCGAAGGAAAATGAAGGGGAAGAGATGCTGATGCTCGTCATGCCGGTTATGCTGAACAGCTATGCTTAAGAGCGGGCAATCAGTTTCGGCTCGCTGCCCCTCAAACGCAGAACCACAGTAATCATTTTCATAGCGACTTTAGTCAGGTATTATGTCGTCAATCATAACGCTTACAACCGATTTTGGCCAGAGAGATCACTACGTAAGCGTGATGAAGGCCGTTATGCTTCGCATTCATCCCGACGTGCGATTTATTGATACATCGCACGAAATTCCCCCTCAGGACGTGATGGCCGGAGCCTGGGTGGTTCGGAATTCAGCCATGCTATTTCCTCCCGGAACCGTTCATCTTGTGGTTGTGGATCCCGGAGTAGGCACCTCCCGAAAGCCTGTGGGAATCAAAATAAGAGACCAGTACTTTATTGGCCCTGATAATGGGATCTTTTCCCTGATCGCTGAAGATTTTGAGCACGAGGCTTTTCATTTAACAAACGATGCGTACTGGCTAAAAAACAGGTCGGCTACTTTCCACGGACGGGATGTTTTCGCACCGGCCGCCGCTCACCTTGCAAAAGGCGTTCCTATTGAAGAGCTCGGTGAACCGCTGAAGCAGCTTGTAACTTATCGCTGGGCACTGCCCATCGCCGATAAAGACGGGGTGCAGGGATGGGTGGTTCATATCGACCGGTACGGAAACCTGGTTACCAATATCCCGGCAAAAATGCTGAAAGATGCCGGCGAGGACAGGGCGGTAAGGATTTATGTTGGAAATACAATTTTAAAAGAGATCGTAACTACCTTTGGCGATGTGCCCGATGGGGAGCCGGCTGCCTACATTGGAAGTTCAGATAATCTTGAAGTTGCCATCAATAAAGGAAATGCACAGCAGATGCTGGGAGTGGAAAAGGGAGCACAGGTTTCAATCGTGCTTCAAAAGTAACGAACGTCAGAAGATAAAACCCGGTTTTGATTCTCTCCTAATGAAACAGTGCCGGAACTGTTCCGTACTGTAAAGCAGATTAAATGATTTTATTATGAAGCTTCAAATCCGATCACCCCTTTACGATAAAGAACGCATTAATATTCCTGATGAAGTCTCGAACCTGAACCGGCCGGTAAACGGAACGGTTTGTTCAGCTGCCGGGGACGAATATCCGATCAAGAATAATATCGTGGATTTAATTACCAGCGATAAAAAGCGCTCACTGGCACAAAGTACCAATGACTGGACGCTTACTGCATCGGTTTATGAAGATCTGTGGCGGGTTCGCTCTCTGTCGCTGCTAACCGGAGAATCTTTTCCCATTGAGCGCGAGAGAGATCTGCTTCTGAAATGGCTGAACCCGGGACCTGAAAAACTCTACCTCGATATTGGCTGCTCTACCGCACTTTATGCGCGTCTTCTCAAAAAGGCCGAGCCGGAAAGTATACAGGTTGCCATCGACTTTTCGAAAGCCATGCTTCTGGAAGCCCGTTTAAAGGCTGAGGCCGATGAAGCCGATATCTATCTGATGCGTGCCGATGCGCGTGAAATGCCTTTTTTCAGCAAAACATTTGACGGGCTTGCCATGGGCGGAACGCTGAATGAACTGAGTGAACCCGAAAAAGTACTTTATGAATGTCGCAGGATTATAAAAGACGGGGGGACATTTTTTATGATGCACCTGATAAAATCGGACAGCTGGTATGGCCGTGTTATCCAAAGCTCTGCGGAGTGGAGCGGCATTAACTTCTGGTCGGTAAACGAGAGTAACCGCTTGTTTGAAAAAGCCGGCTTTGAAGCTGAAAAGCAGGAAGTAAAAGGGATTGTCTGCTTTACCTCTCTAAAGCCCGTATCCTGATATCCTGCTCCCCCTTTATTGCCCTACATTTGATTAGGCGCCTGAATGCCAAGAATCGTTAACCCGTTTTTGAGAACGGCAGCCGCTGCCTGGGCAAGGCTGCTTCTTGCCTTCATCAGCTCGTGAGGTTCTCCGATAATTCTGCAGTCGTGGTAGAAGGAGGTAAAATCGGATGCCAGTTCGTTGAGGTAAGTAATAAGTTTATGGGGTTCGCGGTGGAGTGCAGCAGACTGAATTGAATCCGGAAAGCCAAGCAGTTTTTTAATAAGCACAATCTCCGATTCGTGCGAAAGAAGCGATAAATCCACTTCTGAAATGGCCGGGCTGTCGATGATTTCATCGGCTTTTCTGAGAATAGACTGAATTCGTGCATGAGCGTACTGAAGATAAAAAACGGGATTTTTCTCGCCAGCCTCTTTTGCCTGGCTTATGTCGAATTCCAAATGTGTGTTTGGTGATCGCATCAAAAAGAAAAATCTTGTAACATCCTCACCCACTTCATCCATAAGCTCGTCCAGGGTCACAAAGTTGGCTTTTCGCGTACTCATTTTAAAGGGCTTGCCATCTTTTACCAGTGTTACAAACTGGTAAACAAGTACATCAACCTTTTCCTGGTCGTAGCCAAGAATTTTGATGCCGTTCATAACATCGGGGTAGGTGTCGATATGATCGGCGCCAAAAACGTCGATACAGAGGGTAAAGCCGCGGTCGAGTTTATTAGCGTGATATGCAATATCGGGCAGCCGGTAGGTGGGTTCCCCGCTGCTTTTCACTAGTACCGTATCCTGGTCTTTGCCAAACTCGGTGGTTTTCATCCACACTGCACCATCTTTATCATAGGCATATCCTTTTTGCCGAATGGTTTCGATCGTTTTATCAATGGCGCCGCTTTCATAAAGTGTATGCTCATTAAAAAACGTATCCATTTTGATGTTCATTCGCTCCAGTGTGCCCTTAATCTCTTCAAAAATGGCAGCTTCTGCACTCTCTTTAAACGCCGTTTCATCATTCTCCACGAGCAGTTCGCTTCCGTGCTCTTTTACAAGGTTTTTTGCAATTGTGCGAATATACTCCCCTTCATATCCCCCTTCCGGGAACTCCGTATCTACTCCCAGATCCTGCTTATACCGAGCCTGAACACTGAGCCCGAGCATTCGCATCTGACGGCCTGCATTGTTAAAATAGTATTCGCGCTGAACGTTAGCTCCGCTCCACTGCAGCAGCCTGGCAACCGTATCACCCAGTACTGCATTTCGTCCGTGGCCAACGGTTAACGGACCCGTTGGATTTGCACTCACAAATTCCACGAGCACGCGCTCTCCCTCATACGTCTGAGATTTTCCGTATTCGCCGCCGGAAGTTAATATGCTTCGAAGCTCATCATAAAGATAGTTTTCTGCATACGTAAAGTTGATAAAGCCGGGACCTGCTACAGAAACACCGGTAATTTTGGCGGAATCGGTTTCAAGATTCTGCACAATATCTGCAGCAATGTTTTGTGGATTTTTTTTGAGCGTTTTAGCCAGCAGCATGGCAATATTTGTAGCAGCATCACCATGGGAGGGGTCTTTGGGAGTTTCAATTTTAATGGATGGAATATCATCTTCCGAAACGCCCATATTTTTAAGCGACTTCGTAATAATTTTTTGCAGATACTGTTCCATGGTTTCGCTGAGAGAATCTTTAATTAACGAATCTTATTGCAGGCGGCCCCGGGGTTTTCTGCCCGAATCAGCCATAAACATTCAAATATACCGTTTTTAACATCCGAATTCCTTGTTTCATTTTGGCTGATACGTTTGCCTCCGATCCATCAGAAAAGAGTGGGCTGATCGTCTGAAGATGAGATACTTCTGGCAAACGACGGATCCTGCTGGTAAAGAGCCAGCATTTCGGGGACAAAACGTTTGCCATAGAGCCGGCGGGCAATGCCGTGCAGTGCGCGTTCGCCCGATGCTGTGAGGGTGAGAAAGCCGTGCTCACTCTCTTCAAGGAAGCCAAACTGGCGAATGTCGTTGATAATTAAATATCCCAGCTTGGAAAGAACTCCCAGATTTTTTTCCACGAACTCGCGCTGCGGGGGGTCATCAGCCAGCGTGTAAATAAGGCCCAGGGCGTTAAGTTCGGCTTCGGTGAGCGGATATCCGTCAGAGTTTTTGGTGAGAAGGCTGTCCCATGCCTGCTGGCTGTAGTAGATGCCAAACCACCATTTTGCGTTTTTCAGGAGCTTGTGCGTAACAGCGCATGCCAGGTATTTTCCCGGTGCCGCACGCCTCGGTTCACCCCTGTCGCGGTACATGGAGACCATCGTTGCAAGATCGAGCTCCTGCAGGTTTGGCGGGTAGCGAAATATAAATTCGGATTTTCGTTGCATATATCAGGGAATATAGTGCAGATATCGTAAAGTAAATTAATGGATTTAATCCAAAACCTCAGGGTACCAGATCGAAAATAATTGTTGGTGAAAGCTCATTTTTTAAATTGTATCTGATGGAGCCTCTGATAAAGCCCGTTAATCTGTAAAAGTTCGCTGTGGGTTCCCTGCTCCAATATACGGCCATCCTCCAAAACCAGAATGGTTGTAGCGTTTCTGATGGTGGATAACCTGTGGGCAATCACAAACGTGGTGCACTGGGCCATCAGGTGGTCGAGCGCGAGCTGTACCGCGGCTTCCGATTCGGAATCGAGCGAGGAGGTGGCTTCATCGAGCAGCAGTATATCCGGACGCTTCAATATGGCTCGGGCTATCGCGATTCGCTGACGCTGGCCACCGCTCAGCTTAATACCCTTTTCTCCGATTTTCGCTTCATATCCGTCAGGATGGGCCGTTATGAACGAGTGAGCCTGTGCAAGGCTGGCGGCTTCAATAATCTCTTCGTCGGTAGCATTCAGCCGGCCATAGCGTATGTTCTCTTTTACCGTGCTCCCGAAAAGCTGTATTTGCTGAGGTACAATGGCAATATGGCTTCTTAGGGACGCCTGCGTCACCTCCGAAATGTCCACACCATCGATAGAAATTTTTCCGCTGTTTACATCATAAAAACGCGGAATCAGGTTCAGAAGGGTTGTTTTCCCGGCTCCGCTGGGCCCGGCAAGGGCAACAATATCTCCGGGACTGCAGGAAAATGAGATCTCTTTGAGCACGGGCTGATCAGGTTCATATTCAAAAGAGACATCATCGAATGAAACAGCGCCTTTTACTTCCCCAAGCGGTTTGGCATCTGTTTTGTCGCGTACATCCGGCTGCTGATCCATCAGCCCGAATATACGCTCTGAAGCTCCAACGGCACTGCTGAAGATCGTGTAGATGCGGGCCATGCCGCCCATCGATCGCCCGATGTTGAAGGCGAAAAAGATGAACGCAACGAGGTCTCCGGTTGTGAGCCTGTCTGCAAGAACTTCCCGGCCGCCATACCAGAAAATGATGATCATTGTGCTCATAAACACCACGGATACCGAAGACCAGAACAGGTTGCTGAACAGCGCTTTTCTCTGTGCTGTTGAAAATAGTATGCTCACCGCGGAGTTATAGCGCTGAATTTCGAAAGGCTCACGGGCAAACGATTTAACCGACTGGATGGCCCCGAGAGCCTCCTCGGCAACGGAAGTGGTGTCTGCCAGGCGATCCTGCACATCTCTGGAAAGTTTTCTTATGAGCTGACCAAAATATCGTACCGCAAGGGATATAACCGGAACCGTAATGAAAATAATGAGGCTGAGCCGCCAGTTCAGGTATATCATCAGGCCGGCGGAACCAATAAGGCTGATACCCTGCGTTACTCCCTCTGAGAGCGTACCCGTAACGGCATCCCGGATTGCAGCAACATCATTGGTTAACCGAGATGTAATTTCGCCGAGACGCTGGTTTGAAAAAAACCGAAGGCTGAGACTGTTCAGGTGTTTGTAGAGCTCCTTTCTGAGGTCGGCAACAATCCGTTCGCCGATCCAGTCGAGAGTGTAGCTTCCCAGAAATCCAAATCCGGCCTGCCCTACAAACAGAATGATGAGAGCAATCGTAATCGTATTTAAAAGCGCAGGATTGCTCTCTTCAAAAACAGCATCGAGCAGTTCCCGGAGCCCGAGCGGCACGGCAAGCCAAACCAGTGTGGCAATAACGGAGGCTAAAAGAGCTCCTAAAAGCCTGTATTTATATGGCTTTACGTACCTGAGTATCTTCAGGTATTGCTTATAAGATGAGGAAGTTTTTTCCAAATCGTGGATTCGTTTGTTTGATTGACAGCAGCTCCTATAACGGCCGCATTCGAGGGGGCGTTCTCTTAATGGGACGGAAAGTGAAGAGATTGTTTCTTGGAATCAACCGATGCAGATTTGAAATTCCGGATTATACGTATCGCTCCGCTTTGCAGTAATTTATCGTGCATATGCGGCTCATTCACACCAATAACCCTGGCGCCTGAACCGGCTGCAGCCATAACTCCACTTACGGAATCTTCGAAAACTATGACGTTATCCGGAGCCATTCCCAGCTCCTTCAGAGCCAGATTGTAGCACTCGGGGTCGGGTTTACCACGTTTTATGCGGTTGGCGGTTACCTCTGTCCTGAACGGGGGATCAAAAGAGAGGCTCTTTTTCATTACCTCAACTTTCGGGGGCAAGGCACTGGTTACCAGCGCAATGGGGAGGTCTCTGTCTATGCAGCTTCGCATAAACGACTCTATACCCGGAATTAATTTAAACTGATCGACAGATGAGTCGTATTCATCTATCTCCTGTTCCATGGCCGTTCGCTCAGCCTCCGAAAGGAATGAAAATTCCTGATCGATCGTAAGCCGGGCAGGCTTTCCGTGAAAACGCTCCTCAAAATTTTCTTCAGGGATTTTAAGATCAAACTGCTCAAACTTTTTGATCCAGAATGACTCCACCATCTCTTTGGTGTCGATAATAACTCCGTCCATATCAAAAATGATCGCATCGGGAAAGGAGAGGGAAAATGTATTGTTCATTTACAAATGCAGTTATATGTTGTAAGGGGCTAAAATGCGCAGTCATCAGGCAGCGGGTCTTCATTTTCGAGTTCCATGGCAAAGTCGTCGGGGTGTTTCTTCGCTTCAAATCCGTTGTTTACCGAGCCGTAGAAAACCTGGCCGCCGTATCCGCTGTTGTTCATGTGTGCCCGAATCCATACTGCAGTGTCGTCAGAAATGCTGGCGGGACCGCCTCCCCGTGTAAATGGCTGCTCATCCACATGGCTGTGAAGCAGAATGCGGCGGTATATCAGCTCCCCCTCTTCGGTTACGACCTCCCACCAGTCGGCGTATTGATCGCAGCCCGTATCGGGACTGGAAATTTCAACCTGCAAGGTATAGCGGCCTTCTGAACCGCTGAGACTTACATTGGTTACGTTGGCAAAAGTGGTATCGGTCGGGGATTCATCTGCCGGTGTTGAGCCTGTGGATGACGAACAGTGAACTAGGGCGATAAACAGTAATGCTGCCAGATAGGGTATCCATTTAAACTGTTTCATAGCTTTGCTCACCTTGTTTTCTGGTAATGTATCCGGCCGGTGGAATATGCATCAGCCACGATACAATATATAAAACCAACGACGGATGTAAATCACAAAACCTGTTACTCCCTGATTTCACAATTACTTTTTCCCTTTCTCCTCGATCAGCCGTACGGCATCTCCCATGGTAAATTTTTCAGGATCTGTACCTTTGGGAAGCGAGATGTTTTTTCTTCCGTATTTGATGTAGGGACCATACCGGCCATCCATAACTTTAACGGGCTTGTCTGTTTCCGGATGTTTTCCCAGGTCCTGCAGGGCAGAGCTTCCGCGCCGCCCCTGGCTCTTCTCTTTCAGCAGTTCAATGGCTCTGTCGAGACCGATTTCGAGCACATGATCGGTCTTTTTCAAAGATTTGAACGTACCATCGTGAAGTACAAACGGTCCGTAGCGGCCGATACCGGCTTTTACTACTTTGTCGTCTTCCGGGTGTTTGCCCAGCGTACGGGGGAGTTCCAGCAGTTTTACTGCGGTTTCAAAATCCACATCATCCGGTTTCATACCCTTCAGAAGAGATACGCGCTTAGGTTTTTTATTATCATCGGTCACGTCTCCCTTCTGTACGTAAGGGCCATAGCGTCCGTTAAGCACATAAATAGGCTCGCCGGTTTCGGGATGATTCCCCACCGATTTTGGCCCCTCTTTTTCGGCCTGCAGAAGTTCATCCAGTTTTTTTGATGTGAGTTCTCCGGGGTCCAGATCTGCGGGAAGCGAAGTGGTTAACTCTTCGCCGTCTTTGGTTTCGGCTTTTACATACGGGCCGTACCGGCCAACATAAATCTTTTTGCCATTCAGCCCCTCAATTGGCAGATTCAGCACTTTAGCCTCTTGCGGATCAATATTGTCTTCACGTTCATCAACCTGAGATCTGAGACCGTCATCTCCTTTGTAGTAATCATCGAGATATTTTACAGGGTCGAAGGTGCCGTGTGCGATCTGATCCAGTTTATCTTCCAGTTCGCTGGTGAATTTACTGTCAACAAGGTGAGGGAAGTGTTTTTCCAGGAGCTCTGTAACGGCAAAGGCCGTGTAGGAGGGAATCAGGGTTTTGCCTTCGCTTCGTGCGTAGCCGCGGTCTTGTATGGTGCTAATGATAGAGGCATAGGTACTTGGACGGCCAACTCCCCTTTTTTCAAGCTCTTTTACAAGAGTGGCTTCGGTGTAGCGTGCAGGCGGTTTGGTTTCGTGGGAGATAGATTCCAGCTCGTGCATCTCTACCGTTTCTCCTTCTGCCATTTCAGGAAGAAAAATCTCCTGGTTCTCCAGTGCTGCATCGGGATCGTCACTTCCCTCAACATAAGCGCGGAAAAAGCCGGGAAAGAGAATTTTCTTGCCGCTGGTTCGAAAGTCTGCCTTCGTGTCGTCTTTTTCGGCTGTAATCGTAACATTGGTGAACTCGAGTCGGGCTTCGGCCATCTGTGTGGCAATTGTTCGCTTCCAGATCAGGTCATAGAGCTTAAACTGACGTCCGCTAAGCCCGCTTTTTTCGGGGTGAACAAAGCTTGAGCCTGCCGGGCGTATCGCCTCGTGAGCTTCCTGTGCGCCTTTCGATTTGCCAAAGTTTCGTACCCGCTCAAACAGGTACTCCTTGCCATACTGCTGTTCCACTTCGTTTCGGGCGGCGTTAATAGCCTGACCCGAAAGGTTGGCGGAATCGGTACGCATGTAGGTAATAAACCCGTTTTCGTACAGTTTCTGAGCAATACTCATGGTATCTCGGGCAGAGTATCCAAATTTACGGTTGGCCTCCTGCTGCAGGGTAGATGTGATAAATGCCGCTGAAGGATTTCGTTTCTGCTCCTTTACGTCAATGTTGGAGACTGTCCATTCGGCCTTGTGCAGGAGATCCCGGAGTTTGTCGGCCTTTTCTGCGTCAAGCAGAACCACGCTGTCCGGTTTTTTCAGCTTTCCGGTGTTTTCATCAAAATCCTTGCCGCTGGCGAGTCGTTTGCCGTCGAGGTGCGAAAGATCGGCCTGAAACCTGTTTTTATCTTTCTCTTTTGAGAGAGAGGCTTTGAGGTCGTAATAAGTACCGCTTCTGAATTTCATTCGTTCGCGTTCGCGCTCAACCAGGAACTGTACGGCAACAGACTGGACGCGTCCGGCAGAGAGCCCCGGCGATATTTTTTTCCAGAGCAGGGGCGAAATGGTATATCCCGCCAGCCGGTCGATGATTCTCCGGGTCTCCTGTGCGTGTACGAGGTTCATGTCGATGTCGCGGAAATTTTCGAGTGCATTCTTGATGGCCTCTTCCGTTATTTCGCGGAACACCATTCTTTTTACCGGCACGCCTGGCTTCAGGAGTTCGGTGAGATGCCAGGAAATCGCTTCGCCTTCGCGATCCTCATCCGTAGCGAGAATCAGCTCATCAGAATCCTTTAAAAGAGCTTTTAGTTTCTTAACAATCTTCTTTTTGCTCGCCGGCACTACGTACAGAGGGTCGTAACGATTGTCTACATTAATGCCCAGGTTTGACCACGACTCCTTCTTATACTTTGCAGGAATCTCTTTAGCCGAGGATGGCAGGTCCCGGATGTGGCCCATGGATGAATCGACAACATATCCGCCGGGCAGGTATTTCTTGATGGTTTTGGTTTTTGTGGGGGACTCTACAATAACTAAAGATTTCATAAATGGGTTTATAGTGATTCAATAAGTTCTTTTAACTCTTCGGCGTGGGCTTTGGTATCTATTTTTTTAATGATGCCCAGTACAGTTCCGTCAGTGTCGATAACGAAAGCCGATCTTGATGGTGCATTAAAGGTTTTTCCATACATTTTTTTCTCAACAACGGAATCGGTTGCTTTGGCAAAGTCAAAATCCGGATCAGAAGCGAGAACATAGTTGATGCCGATTTTTTCGGCGTAATTTTTATGAGAACCGCAGGTGTCTTTGCTGATCGCAATGAGGTTATACCCTTTTTGGTCGAACCAGTCGGAGTGTTCGGCCAGGCTGCGGTTCTGCTTGTCGCACCCGCTGGTATTGTTTCTCATATATACAGAAACAACTGCGGGCCTCTCCAGCAGTTCGCTGAATGGTACGGTTTCCTCTTCTCCGTTACGCACGATGTCGAGGCTAAAATCAGTGTCTATTTTTTGTCCGGTTTCAATCATAATATCTCAGGTTATGTTTAAGGTTCGGCCAGTATAACCCAACTTTCCGAAAGTATCGTTCTCATCTCTCTGCCGGCCGCGGTCAGAGCATTTATAATACACATTCTGTAATAATCAGCACAATTCTTTTTGATGAAGCCCTCTCACCATGCAGGTTTGAGAATTATAATAACATTCTGAACCTCAGCTGTTTCTCTGATGTAAAAGGTATTTCCCCACCGCAGCCACCACAATTGCATGATGTACCGTTCCCTCTTCAGTAAGCGATAGAAAGTGATCCAGGGAGGTCAGATGAACCGCAATATCTTCAGATCCGTCTGTGTTTTGCTCTGCGGTTTTGATGCATTTACTGGCAAGGAACAGATGAGTGCGGTTTGAGAGAATGGCCGGGTTTGAGCTCACGGCTCCCATCGATACCCAGCTGTCCGACTCATATCCCGTCTCTTCCTTCAGTTCCCGTTTGGCAGCGGTAAGGGGGTTTTCACCTTTATCGACCATGCCGCCCGGTATTTCGAGAGTGGATTCGTGAATACCGGCCCGATACTGTTCCACAAGCACAATGTTTTCGGGATCCTCGTCCGTAAGCGCTATAATATTGATCCAGTCGGGTGCATTAAGAACGTAGAAAGGGTGGTCGACAGACTGCCCGGGAGCATCCAGATATTTTTCCTGTAAATCAAAAACAGGAGTTTCTACAAGTTTCTTATCTTTGGTTACGCGCCAGAGCGGCTTTGTAAATGAAAATGAATCAGACATCAGAAAATATTTTATGAGTAAACGGTTAGAAGTTACAAAAGAGTCCTTCTCAAACGAAAAAGAGCTTCTGGAGAAGGTGGCAGATGCGTGCGATTTGATGGAAAAGATTTACGAAGACGGAGATTATCCAAAACTTTTGGTTAAGCGCAGCTGGTCGGAGCACAACCCGGTTATTACAGGAGAGATCGCGGTTCCGAATGCCTACCGCTGGTATCTGAAACGGGAGATGAAAAAATTACTGGAAAAAGGCGCCGAACTTAATGTGATTCCCTCGAGGCCAAGGGTGGAGATGAACGATCCCTCCCTGTTTGATAACGCTGATGAAGAGGAGTGGGATATTACAAAGAAGAAGCTGTTCCTTTTTAGCCCCGAACGGATCGATATTTCGCTGAACCGGCTGGAGCACTACACGGGAACAAAGTCCGGGGACTTTCAGCGTTATATTCTGTTCACAAACTACGACATGCACGTAGAGGTATTTAATGCCCTCTATCCGGAATGTATAAAGCCCGACCGCCCGGTTCAAATGCCTGCCTACCATTATAAACTGCCCGATAATAAAGGGTTTTCGCTGGTGAATATCGGGGTGGGGCCATCGAATGCAAAAACGATCTCTGACCACATTGCGGTTCTTCGGCCCGACGCCATGATTATGGTGGGGCACTGCGGAGGACTGCGGAACCACCAGGATATTGGCGATTTTGTGCTCGCAACCGGTTTTATGCGCGATGATGGTGTACTGGACGATAATCTGCCGCTCAATATTCCGATAACTCCGAACCATCTGCTCAATGTGTATCTGAAAGAGGTGCTTGATAAGATGAACCGGCAGTATCGACTGGGAACGGTTTATACCACGGCAAACCGAAACTGGGAGTTTATGAAAAAACGCACGGTGGAACAGATACACATCAGCCGCAGCGTTGCGATCGATATGGAATCGGCCACGGTTGCCACTAATGGCTACCGGTACAGAATTCCTTTTGCCACACTGCTTTGCGTAAGCGATAAACCTCTTCACGGCAAACCGAAGCTGTCCGGCGATGCACAAACATTTTATGAAAACTCAAAAGAGATGCATCTGAAAATAGTGATAGAGGCACTTCAGATGAGTATCCAAAACTACCCGGAGGGGCTTCCAAACGCGAGCATCAGGGCAATAAATGAGCCGCTTATGGGAGGGCCGGAGTAAATAAATGGGGTGCGTCCCGCCCTGTTCATCTACAACCTGTTTTACAGCCAATACATTAAACTGTTCAGATATTGTCGTTTATTTCCGCGAAATGAATAAAAGGGCAAAACTTTTTTTGTAAGGAATTTCAGATTTCCGGTTCATACCTATAAAAAGCTATGGAAACGGAAGAATTTGATGCAGCAAAATATAGAGGCAGAAGCGTCAGGGAGATGAGACCTGATGAGCAGCCGAGGGAGAAATTACTTAAGTATGGATCAGATAGCCTCTCCGACGCAGAACTGCTGGCCATTTTACTCCGAACAGGAAGCAGGGGCATGAATGTTGTGGATACGTCCCGCGCCCTGCTCGACCGGTTCAGGGGCCTGCGTAACCTTTCCCGGCAGGACTGGCAGGCTCTCAAGGTGATACCGGGCATTGCCAGGGTAAAAGCAATTACTCTCGAAGCTATGTTTGAGCTGAGCCGGCGCATTCAGATTGCGTCTCTCGGGGACGAAATTCAGATCACCTCGCCCGATATGGCCGCGGCCTACTTCAGGCCAAAACTGAGAGATCTGAACCATGAAGTATTTTACGTGGGCTTTTTGAACAACTCGAAGGTTTTAACGGGGATAAAAAAGATAAGTTCGGGAGGAAGCCGGGCCACAATTGTAGAACCGGCAGAAGTGCTGCGGCAGGCTATCCTGAACAAGGCAAACAGCATCTTGCTGGTTCATAATCATCCCTCGGGCTACCTCAAGGAGTCGGCAGCTGATGTGAACCTGACAAAGCGAATTTCAAAAGCGGGTGAGATGTTGAATATTCCGGTAACGGACCACATTATTATTGCGGGCGACAGCTATATAAGCCTTAAGAGCAAAAAAATAATTGAATAGAGTTAATTATTTAGTTCTTATCCCAAAAAAATCTTCTATATACGCAAAAATTACTTGCTCTATTTACAGCTTCTATTATATTTCAGTGTCAGAAATATTACGGAGGCTTATGGACTATTCCGATCTTGTTGAAGCAGTACTAAATGGTGATGAACGAACCGTTAACCAGCGGTGCGCCGATGCACTGCCAATTTTGCGATCCTATTTGGTATCAAACCTGAATGCTTCTAAAGAAGACGCGGAAGATGCCGTACAGAGGATGTTTGAATATGTATATCCTAAAATCAGGAAGGGTGAGATTTCAAAACCGTCAGCCCTTCTCTCTTATATGCTTACCGGAGCCAGGCACTCGTATTACAAATCCTTAAATAAATATGGCAGTTACGAATCAATCGATGACTATGCAGAGCTTCAGGTATCGAAGGCCGATCAGATACGAAAACTGGTAGATGAGGAAGAGCAATCGATTTTAAAAAAATGCATGGACCGGCTGAGGGGCCACTACAGATCTCTTTTGGAGTTCTCTTTTGCAAATCCCGATGCGGAGATGAAGGATATTGCCGAACAATTTGATATTTCTATTAATAACGCCTGGATACGGAAGCACAGAGCCTCGAAAGAGCTGGAAGATTGCATCCGTTCACTGTTCTGAACTAAAAAAAAACCGAAAAATTTTGTAAGGGATTTGAAAAATCGGGTTCATACTACCGAGAGGTATTTTTTTATGAGTATTACTATTGCGCGAATAATCTACAGATAATGAAAAAAAAGAAGAAAATAGAGCTTTTAAAGAGAATAGACAGCTATATAAAGGGAAGGCTGACGCAAGAAGAAATTGATGCTCTTTGGATCGAATTTCTGAAATACCCTGAAATGTTCAGATACTTTGAGACCGAAGTTCAGATACAGGATATGATCAAAAAGGGTGATATTCCTGAGAGTTTTAAGACAGACAGAGTGGAGGAGCCTGAACAGAAAGGCCCCGCCTACAAAGTCTGGTTATATGCGGCTGCAGCTGCGATAATTTTAGCGGTTGGAATTCAGTTTTTCGCAGTTCATCAGCAGGGTGCAAATACCGCGCAGTGGGCCATTGCCGAAATTGAACTCGATGAGATGGTTGGCAGCGACGTCTACAGGTCAGATGAAGATGGGATAGATGCTCCGGAAATCGATCTGCAGATAAACAGCGCAGTTGCAATGGCATATAATGACAGTATCGAAAAGGCAATTGAGACGTTCAGAGAGCTGCTTAACAGGGATCTAAATGATCGCCAGCTGGTACGTACAGAACTAAATATCGGAATTTTGCTCTACAATAGTGGAGATTTTGAGGAGGCAAAAAATCACTTCGAGCGGGTTACCCGCATCGAAACTGTTCGCGAGTCGTTCATTGAAAAGGGGTGGTGGCTATACGGCAATGCTCTGTTAAATACAGGAGACATTGCCGGGGCCCGGGAAGCCGTTAATAATGCATATGGGATGAACGGTCGTTTTCAAAAGCCTGCGCTTGCACTCCTCAAAAAGCTGGATGCCGAGCTAACCGATAGATCCCCGGGCCAGTAACAAATGCCCTGAAATTACTTCCCTATTGTGCTCTTGGTATGGGTGTTTTGAGCGCTTTGATGTGTTCCATTAAGTGCTGCTGAACTCCCAAAGGATCTGTTCCCTTTTTATTTTTTATTCGTTTATACACGCCGTTCGACTGCATAATCCAGCGCTGCTTGCCGTCTTTCAAATAAAGGCCGAGCATAAACTTCAGATATGTTTTTAAATAAGGGTCTTCAATTGGGGCGAGTGTTTCTACCCTTGCATCCAGGTTCCGGTGCATCCAGTCTGCCGAGCCAATGTAGTATTTTTCCTCCCCGCCATGATAAAAATAGTAACATCGCGAATGCTCCAGAAACCTTCCAATAATAGAATGTACGCGGATGTTTTCACTGAGTTCTTTTTTGCCGGGAATGAGCCTGCAAACACCTCTGACTATCAAATCGATTTTAACACCTGCCCGGGATGCTTCGTATAGCTTCTCAATAATTTGCGGATCTTCCAGGCTGTTCATTTTTGCAACAATCCGTGCTTTCTTTCCGTCTTTAGCCTGTTCTGTCTCATCGAGAATCAGTTTGGTAATATTGTTTCGAAGATGGTTGGGTGCTACAAACGCTTTTTGGAAAGTCTGGTCAGGCGCATAGCCGGTGAGTAAATTAAAGATATCCGAGACGTCGGAAGCGAGCTCTTCGCGGCAGGTGAAATACCCGAGGTCTTCATAGAGCTGAGCTGTGTCGGGATGGTAATTACCTGTTCCAATGTGCACGTAGCGTCTCAGACCGTCTCTCTCTTCCCGAACCACTATCGTTAACTTGGTGTGTATTTTTAATCCGGCAATTCCATACGATACATGAACACCCGCTTTTTCCAGACGCTGTGCCCATGTGATGTTTCTCTCCTCATCAAACCGTGCCTTTAGTTCAACAAGTACGGCTACCTGTTTATTAGAATCGGCAGCGCGTATGAGAGCGTGCATAAGCGGGGAGTCGCTCGATGTTCTGTAAAGCGTCTGTTTTATTGCAAGTACTTTCGGGTCACTCGCCGCCTCTTCGACAAATCGCTGTGTAGATGTTTCGAAACTGTGATAAGGATGATGGACGATAAAATCACCGTTGCGAATCACCTTAAAAACGCTGGGAGCCTCCTCCTCTACTGCGTGTCTGAAAACCGGATGCAGAACGGGAGTCCAGGGCTCTTCTTTCAGTTCACTTAATAGGTTGATTTTAGTAAGCTCCATACTATCGGCCAGGCCAATTGGCCCCTCCATTTCAAATACATCATTTGGATTGATGTTAAGATGGTCGTAGATGTACGATTTTACATCTGCAGGCATGTGAGTATCAATTTCGAGACGCACGATATCGGCAAAGCGGCGCTCACGAAGCTCTTCTTCAATCATTTCCAGCAGATCGTCTGCTTCTTCTTCATTGCGCTCAATATCTGCGTTTCTGGTTACCCTGAAGACGTGCGCGGACAGCACATCCATTCCCGGGAAAAAGCGTTCAATTTTTTCAACAATCAGGTCTTTTACGGAGAGCAGGGTTATAGACTGTTTTTTTTGATCCAGCTCAATCCAGCGCGGGCGATTGGCCGGTATTTTGATTCTTGCAAAGAGCGTTTCCCCGGTTTTTTTGTTTCGCAGCTTTACGGCAAGTGAACGGCTCTTGCTCGAAATAAAGGGAAAGGGATGAGCTTCATCAACCGCCAGGGGGGTTATAATCGGGTATACCTGTTTTTTGAAATAGTCGTCTGCTTTCAGCTTCAGCTCATCGCTGAGGTCCTCGTAGTGCTTTATGTGAACTCCCTTTTCATCAAGAGCGGGGATCAGTTCATGTAAGTAGCAGCTGCGATACCGCTTAATAATCTTTTTTACGTTTTTTCGAATTTCCTTAAGCTGCTGTTCCGGAGTCCGGCCGTCAATGGTGAGGTCTGTTACCCCTGCGTGATACTGCCTTTTGAGGCCTCCCACTCTTTTTTGGAAAAATTCATCCAGATTGGAACAGACAATAGAGATAAACTTTACGCGCTCGAGAAGAGGCAGATCGGTTCTTTCCGCTTCAGCAAGTACCCGCTCGTTAAATTTGAGCCAGCTAAGCTCATAGTTTTCGAAATATTCTCTGCCAAAAAGTTTTAAATTATCTGTTTGCATCTATGGCACCCTTTGTTTGGAATCTGATTTTAATATTGAAGTTAACTATTATAACATAAAGTTAGTTTTAACAATTTTAATTTTATTGATTTGCAGAACCCTCTTTTGGATCCCGAAGATAAACAGCACGCGCAGGACGAAACGCTTCGCCCATCTTCACTGAATGAATTTGTAGGACAGCAGAAAGTTATAAAGAACCTGTCTATTTTTGTGCAAGCTGCAAAAAAGCGTAATGAGGCTTTGGATCACGTTATTCTTTCGGGCCCGCCGGGCCTGGGTAAAACAACGCTGGCGTATATCATCGCAAGAGAAATGGGCGTTCAGATAAAGCCTACCACGGGGCCTGTTCTTGAAAAACCGGGCGATCTTGCGGGCTTGCTCACTAACCTCGAAATGGGCGATGTTCTTTTTATTGATGAGATTCACAGGCTAAATCCGGTGATCGAGGAGTATCTCTACTCGGCGATGGAAGATTATAAACTGGATATCGTGATTGACTCGGGGCCGAATGCAAGAAGCGTGCAGATAGACCTGAATCACTTCACTCTTGTTGGAGCCACTACCAGGAAAGGGCTGCTAACGGCTCCTCTGCGCGCCCGGTTTGGAATTGATATGAGACTGGATTATTACGATGCAGAATTGCTGCAGCGCATTGCCCTGCGAACGGCCCACATTCTCGATTTCGGAATTACGGAAAAAGGGGCCTTCGAGATTGCGAGGCGAAGCAGGGGCACTCCGCGAATCGTAAATAAACTGCTGCGACGAACCCGCGATTTTGCCCAGGTTGAAGAAATGACCTCCATCGACGACAAGATTGCCGACAAAGCACTGAATGCACTCGACGTGGACGAAAATGGGCTGGATGAAATGGATGTTCGCATTCTGAAAGCAATCATCGAAAACTATAAGGGTGGTCCGGTAGGCCTGGGAACACTTGCCGTTGCGGTTGGTGAAGACAAAGGAACCATCGAAGAGGTGTATGAGCCATTTCTGATCAAGGAGGGGTTTATGCAGCGAACCCCCAAGGGCAGAATGGCAACCGATAAATCATACCGGTATCTTGGGGCTGATCGCCGGCAGGAAGGGAAGAATTCCTCCGGATTATTTGATTAATCTCTGCCACAGATTTCTGAAACAGGTTAAAAAAATTTGTACCTTCTGCATCGAATAATTGCAAACTACTTTAGAGAACAACGTCTATGAAAAATTTATTTACATCCGAGTCGGTATCTGAGGGGCATCCCGATAAGGTTTCCGATCAAATTTCTGATGCAATTTTGGATGCCATGCTGAAAGATGATCCGGATTCGAGAGTGGCTGTTGAAACCATGGTTACAACAGGACTTGCCGTGGTTGCCGGTGAAGTAAATACAAAGGCATATGTTGATATTCAGGAAACCGTACGCGAAGTTATTCGCGAAATTGGCTATACAAAAGCCAGCTACCGGTTTGATGCAGACTCGTGCGGCGTTCTTTCAGCCATTCATCAGCAGAGCGAAGATATTAGCCGTGGTGTTGATCGCGGTGAAAAAGAGAAGCAGGGTGCCGGCGACCAGGGAATGATGTTTGGCTACGCCAACAGGGAGACCGATGAGTATATGCCGATGACGCTTCAGTACTCACACGATCTGCTGCGCCATCTCGCGCACATCAGAAAAAATACCGCGCTTATGCCATACCTCGGCCCCGACAGCAAGAGCCAGGTAACGGTTGAATATGATGATGAGAATCAGCCAAAGCGTATCGATACCATTGTAATTTCCACGCAGCACGATGAAGGGGTTGAAACGAATCAGATAAAAGCGGATGTAAAAAAACACCTGATATCTGAGGTGATTCCTGCAGAACTGATGGATTTTGACACGATTTTACACGTAAACCCCACCGGAAAATTTGTAATCGGCGGCCCGCACGGAGATGCCGGTCTCACCGGACGAAAAATTATTGTGGATACCTATGGCGGACGCGGAGCCCATGGCGGCGGTGCGTTTTCCGGGAAAGACGCTTCAAAAGTGGACCGCAGTGCAGCCTATGCCACACGGCACATTGCCAAGAACGTTGTGGCAGCAGAGCTTGCCGATGAATGCCTTGTGCAGGTTGCTTACGCAATTGGCGTAGCCGATCCGATTTCCATTAATGTAAACACATACGGAACGGGTAAAATCAGTGACGTGAAGCTTGCCAAGGCCATTTCAAAGGTATTTGACCTGACTCCCGCCGGAATAATTTCCAGGCTGGAGCTTACCAAGCCGGGCTTCAGAAGGACAGCCGCATACGGACACTTCGGCCGAAGTGAATTTACATGGGAGAAGCTGGACTATGTAGATAAACTGGTGAATGCAGTAAAATAATATTGCGGTATTTTTTTAAACCTCTGTGCGTAAAAACAGAGAGGTTTTTTATCTGTAGATCCGGATGAGTTTTTTGAGCCTCAACACTCAAATATAAAACATGCAGACTCTCTATCGGTTTCAATTTCTGCTGGTGCTGGTAATGTTGCTTTTCATACAGGCGTGCAGCGATTCCGAAAATCCGGCAGGCCCCATAGACAATGAACTGTCTGCAGAGCAGGAGCTGGCAATAACGTACTTCAAAGAAGTAGCCCTTGGATTTGAGTTCGGAAACGCCTCTGAGATTACCCGAAAATGGGATGACGATGTGAAGATTTTTCTCGGTGGTGAACGTCCTGAAGACCTGCTTCAGGAGCTGGACGCTGTGATTGAAGATTTAAACGGCCTGATTGCTGAAGGAGATATTGAAATCAGCATTACGCCAGACACGCTGGAGGCAAATGTTTACCTCTTTATTGGAACGGCCGCCGATTTTGTAAACATTTATCCACCTGCGGCATCTAATATTGACGGGAATTTTGGATTATTCTACACATGGTTCAGTAATTTAACAAACACCTTTACCCGTGCCTATGTTTTTGTGGATACAGTGAGGCCGGAGCCTCTTAACCAGCGGCATTTATTGCGGGAAGAATTAACGCAGATATTTGGGTTCGGGAAAGACTCCCCTCGTTTTCAGGATAGTATCTTCCAGTCTCGCTATTCGGGTGTGGCAACGGAATATAATCGATACGATAAAGCCGTTATTCAAATGCTGTACCACCCTTCTGTTTCGCCCGGACTGAATAGCTTGATGTTAGATTCACGACTAAGGGATATCGTTGCAGAGTTTATTTAGATTGAAGGTCTAAAATCTTTTTAAAAGCGAAGTAAACTGGCTTGTGTAGTGTCCGCCGAATAGATTTACGTGAACCAGCAGCGGGTACAGGTTGTACACAGGCACACGTTCTGAAAATCGGGGCTCAAGAGGTGATTCCGATTCATATCCATCATAAAAATCAATGGAAAATCCGCCAAACATTTTTGTGAATGCGAGATCCATTTCGGGGTGGCCATAGTAAACGGCAGGATCGATCAGAACTGCTTTTCCATCAGAATCAAACAGGTAGTTCCCGCCCCAGAGGTCGCCGTGCAGCAGTGAGGGCGAGCAGCCGGGAATCATGTCGGGCAGGGTTGAGAGCAGGCGCTCCCAGTTAGTGAGAATGGCGGACCGGAGTTTCCCGGAGTCTATCGCCATTTTCAGCTGCGGCTCAATTCTGCAATCAGAAAAAAAAGAGATCCAGTCGTCACGATCGCTGTTCTTTTGCGGCAGGCTGCCGATATAATTATCCGTATGAAAGCCAAAGCGGCTTCTTTTGGTTTGATGGAGCTTTGCAAGTTCAGCACCAAATGAAAAGGAATCTCCCGACTGCGACGAAGGGATAAACTCCATCAACAGAAAACCGGAATGATCTTCCGAGGGCTCTTCGGCAGTGATTACTTCGGGGATAATTAGGTCGGTTCCGGCTTTGTTGAGTTCCCTCAGCCCTTCTGCTTCCCTGGTGAAAAAATCCGGCGGTGCAGAAGCGTTGATCTTCAGAAAGTATTCGGCATTGTCGGCAGAAATTTTATAGGCCCGGTTGATACTGCCGCCGGATACAGAGCGGACAGAATCTACTGAAATGCTAAAAAAATCTTGAAGTGCGTTTTGAACAGATGTTGGAATCATAGTTGTTCTATTTTTGAATATTTTCCTCCAGCTCATCCAGTAAATTCTCACAGCTTCGCTTTACCACGTCAAACACGTGCTGAAAACCGTCCAAGCCGCCGTAGTAGGGATCGGGCACGGCACCATCTCCGGGGTTTGGATCGAAGTCGCGCATTAGTTTTATCTTATCGCTGTGCTGGTTCCGGCTGTCGAGCTGCCTGATGTTGTGCAGGTTTTCATGATCCATGGCGAGAATTAAATCGAACTCTTCAAAATCACCGGCTGTAAATCTCCGCGCTCTTGAGCGAAGTTCAACACCATGCTTACGCGCAACATCGCGGCTTTTGCTGTTTGCCGGTTCACCTATATGATAAGCTGATGTGCCTGCAGAGTCGATATAGAAATAGGGCTGCAGGCCTCGCTCATTTACCAGGTGCTGAAAAATTCCTTCGGCGGTAGGGCTGCGGCAAATGTTTCCCAGGCAAACAAAGCAGATATTAAAGGGTTTCTCTTTTGTAATGGCTCTGTCAATCATATTATTGAAATCATTCGTAGTTAATAAGCAGTATGTTATCAGTATGGAGAAACAACGGTACTGTTTTTTGAATTCATTTAATGCCGTTGCACATGGTGAATCATAATAAATAAGAGAATAATGCCTTTTGAATTTAACACAAACATAAACAGATATTGTAAATCGAAACAGCGAAAGGTTCTTTGATTGAGAACCTTTTCGTATATTTAAGGCTTACGTTAATTTCAACAAAGTGAACGATCTCGTTCAATATGGCTAAAAAGTTTAAAGAAATTAAGAATCTGGCGTACCCGAAAGCAGAAGTTGAAGTTCTGAATTGGTGGAAGGAGCACAAGATTTTTGAGAAAAGTCTTGATACGAGAGACGATGGAATTCCTTTTACCTTTTTCGAAGGCCCGCCCACCGCAAACGGCAAGCCGGGTATCCACCATGTGATGGCACGTACGGTTAAGGATCTTTTCTGCCGGTATAAAACCCTGAAGGGGTTTCGTGTGGAGCGCAAAGGCGGATGGGACACGCACGGACTGCCCGTTGAGATCGAAGTTGAAAAAGAGCTGGGTCTTGAAGGCCGCTCTCAGGTTGAAGAGTACGGGATGGAGGAGTACAACGCCATGTGCCGTAAAAGCGTACTCAAGTATAAATACCTGTGGGATAATCTCACCAACCGGATGGGCTACTGGGTTGATTTGGAAAACCCCTACGTGACGTTTGAAAATGACTATATAGAATCGGTTTGGTGGGCGTTTAAACAGCTTTATGATAAAGGGCTGGTTTACAAAGGATATAAAATACAGTGGTATTCACCCGGCAGCGGAACGGTTCTCTCCTCTCACGAAGTAAGTTTGGGATATAAAGAGACTCAGGATCCTTCGATCTACGTGAAGTTCCCACTTAAGGCGGACGAGAACGTTTACTTTATCGCCTGGACGACTACTCCGTGGACTATAATTTCGAATATGGCGCTCACGGTTAATAAAAAAATTGAGTATGTAAAAATCCGCGTATCTGAAGATGATAAAACGGAATACTACATACTTGCCAAAGATTGCCTTGAGCAATCGATAAACCACGATTATGAGATTGTAGATTCTTACAGGGGTGAAGAACTTTTAGGGTGGGAATACAGGCCTGTTTTTGATTATGCCCTGCAAGAGGTTGGTAAAGATAAGGCGTGGAAAGTAATTGAAGCAGATTACGTAACAACGGATGAGGGTACCGGTGTTGTGCACACGGCGCCCGCTTTTGGTGCAGATGACTTTGAAACCTGCAAAAAAGCCGGAATCCCCATGTTTAACCCGATCGATGAAGAGGGACGATTTACCGATCAGGCAGAAGAGTTTTCCGGGATGTGGTTTAAAGAGGCCGATAAAGACATTTCCCGCGCTATCAAGGAGAAAGGGCTCATGTATCATCATGAAACCTATGTCCACAACTATCCCTTCGACTGGAGAAAAGGCACGCCGCTGATGTCGTATCCCGTTGAATCGTGGTTCATCCGAACTACAGCGGTAAAAGAGAAGATGGTTGAACTGAATAAAAAAACCAACTGGAAGCCGGAAAGTACCGGAACCGGCCGTTTTGGAACCTGGCTTGAAAATAATGTGGACTGGGCTGTTTCCAGGCAGCGATATTGGGGAACCCCGATTCCCATCTGGGTAAGCGATAAAAACCCCGAGTATATTGAATGTATCGGAAGCGTGGAAGAGCTCAAGAAGAAAGCGGGAATTGGCAAGGATACCGAGCTCGACCTGCATCGCCCGCAAGTAGATTCATTTACCTGGGAATGCCCCGAAGGGGGAACCATGCGGCGAATACCTGACCTGCTTGACGTATGGTTCGATTCCGGCGCAATGCCATGGGCCCAGTGGCACTATCCGTTCGAGAACAAAAAGAAATTCAAGAACAATTTTCCCGCCGATTTTATAGCAGAAGGCGTAGATCAGACCCGCGGCTGGTTCTACACCCTTCACGCGCTTGCAACGATGCTTTTTGATAAGCCCGCCTATTTTAATGTAGTATCAAACGGCCTTGTACTCGACGAGAACGGCGAAAAAATGAGCAAGTCGAAAGGGAACTCTGTGGATCCGAATGAGGTGATTCAGGATTTTGGAGCAGATACAGTTCGCTGGTATATGATGAGTAACTCATCACCCTGGGAAAATTTGAAATTCAGCAAAGACGGGCTGAGTGAGGTTCAGAGAAAGTTCTTTAACACTATTGTAAACACCTACTCGTTTTTTGCGATGTATGCCAATATCGATGGGTTTACCTACAAAGGCACCCCCCTTTCGATTCCTGAAAGAACGGAAATGGACCGCTGGATTATCTCCCGGCTGAACTCCACCGTGAAGCAAACCGATGAGTTTCTGGAAGATTATGAACCCACAAAAGCTGCCAGGGAAATCGAAAATTTTGTTGAAGAGTTAAGTAACTGGTACATTCGCCGAAACAGAAGGCGTTTCTGGAAAGAAGGTAAAAGTCTGGATAAGACTGCAGCATATCAAACCCTGTTTGAGTGTTTACTGAACCTTGCCAAAATTATGTCACCCATTGCACCGTTTACGGGTGAATGGCTTTACCAGCGGCTGAATGAAGTGTCGGAACAGGACGAAGAGTCGGTACATATCTCATTTTACCCAACGGTGGAGGAGACGGCGATCGACAAACAGCTCGAACGGCGAATGGACGTGGCCAGAATTATCAGCTCGATGGTTTTGAGGATCCGGAACCAGATTGATGTGAATGTACGGCAGCCGCTCTCGAAAATTATACTGCCAATGGGAGAAGAGCAGCGTGCCGTTGTGGAAGCTGTTAAGGGTATTATCCTGGACGAGGTTAACGTTAAGGAGATTGAGTACGTTGATGACGACTCAGGCATTGTGAACAAAACAGCAAAACCCAATTTCCCGGTTTTAGGGAAGCGGCTTGGGAAGAAGATGAAAGCCGTGGCCGCCAAGGTGGGAAATCTTGGTACAGAAGAGATATCCCGGTTTGAGGAAAAAGGCGTACTGGAACTTTCACTGGACGACGGCAGTTCCGTAAGAATTACTTCAGACGAGCTTGAAATTCAGAGAAGCGGTTTGCAGGGCTGGTCTGTAGAAACGGAGAAAGGAATTACTGTAGCGGTTGATACCGAGTTAACCCCCGAACTGATAAGAGAAGGAATGTCGCGGGAGTTTGTGAACCGAATCCAAAATATGAGAAAAGAAGCGGACTTTGAGGTTACGGACCGTATCTCAATTGGATTTAAAGGATCTGAAGAACTTCAAAAAGCTGTGAAATCCTCTTTGGAGACTATAAAATCAGAAACACTGGCCGAAGAAATTCAGTTTTCGCTGCTGGACGTTTCTGATTTTGTTAAAACCTGGGATATCGAGGGAATTGATACCGAAATTTCAATTCGCAGAACAATTAATAAATAGGATGTAAGATTATGGCCTCATCAAAAGAAAACAAAGACAACGAAAGAGTATCTCCTTACAATGATGAGGAGCTTGAGTATTTCAAACAGATAATTCTCAAAAAAAGGGAAGAGTCGGAAAATGAGCTCAATACGCTGCAGAACCTGCTTCGTGAAAGCATGGAGAACTCCTCTGATGAATCGGCTTACTCTTTTCATATGGCCGATGCGGGAACCGACGCGCAGGAAAGGGAAAAGACCTATATGCTTTTTAACCGCACCAAAAAGTTTATTCGCTATCTCGATGATGCGCTTAAACGCATCGATAACAAAACGTATGGTGTTTGCAAGGTTACTGGCAAGAAAATAGCTAAAGGACGTCTTGAGGCTGTGCCGCATACGCAGCTAAGTATCGAGGCTAAACTAAAACGCCGATAAACCGAAAAGGACGCCATTGTCATCTAAAGGGAAAAAGTTAGCGGTATTTTTTGTGCCTGCTGTAGTCGTTGCGATTGTAGACCAGATCACAAAATTCAAGGTTCGTACGGACAGCAGCCTTCACTATTATGAAATTATCGAAGGGTGGCTGGCGTTCAACTTCACAAAAAACCCCGGTATGGCGCTGGGCATGGACTGGCTTTCCACGCCCGTGATAAGCACGATTGCCATCATCGCGACAATCGCCATTATCGGCTATATTTTATACAATCTGAGCAGCGCGAACATGGGCTACCTGGTTTGTATAGGACTGATTGTGGGCGGAGCGCTTGGCAATATTATTGACCGTATTTTTATGGGGATTGTTGGCGGATACGGCGGAGTCTTGGACGGCCACGTAGTAGATTTTATCCATTTTACCCTGCGAATTAATGACTGGCCGGTATTTCCCTACATCTTTAATGTGGCAGATGTGGCCATAAGTACGTCTATCATTATTCTGCTCCTTTTCCATAAAAAGCTAATGCCCGTCGTAAATGAGGAGAATGGTGATGAAGATACAGAAGAGGGAGCTGAGCCTGTAAACGCCTCCGTTGCAGGAACAACAGGCCATAATACATCCGGGGAAGAGGAGCTGCGGGCGTAACATTGCCGTTCTCCTGATCAATATCAATATCTATTCCAGCAGCAGGCGTTTCAGAAACCCCTCTTTTTGCTGATGAGTATCTATTTTTTCGGCTGGGTGATCCATATCCAGGTGATCGATGGGGATAGGTACCTCTTCGGTCATTTCGAGGCCAAAACTGTTGAGCCCCACTCGTTTTACCGGGTTATTGGTGAGTAGCCGTAATTTTCGAATTCCAAGTGCATGCAGAATTTGCGCGCCTACACCATAATCCCTGGAGTCCATTTTGGCACCCAGCCTGGACCTGATTTCATTTTTCGACAGCCCCTCATCCTGTAGTTTGATGACCGTAATCTGATCGATAATACTGTACTCCCGGCTCATCTGGTCCATATAAAGAACCACGCCGCGCCCCTCTTTCTCAATCATCTTAAAGCTCTGATGGAGCAGCCCGGTTTTGTCACTTCGCTTACTTCCGAAAATATCAGCCAGCGGATTGGACGAGTGTACACGAACGAGAACCGGATCATCCTCATTCCAGGCTCCTTTGGCAAGAGCCAGATGATGCTCGCCGGTCAGTTTTTCCTCAAAAACGTGCAGCTTAAAATCTCCGTGAATGGTGGGCATATCAACCGACATGATGTTTTTCACAAGTGATTCATGCTTCATCCGGTATGCAATCAAATCCTTGATTGTGATGAGCTTCATCCCGAACTTTTTCGCCAGCTTGATGAGTTCGGGAAGCCTGGCCATTTCTCCATCATCATGCATTATTTCGCAGATAATACCCGCAGGAGAGAACCCGGCCAGGCGGGCAAGATCGATTGCCGCTTCGGTGTGTCCGGCCCGGCGCAAAACTCCGCCGTCTACGGCTTTAAGGGGAAATACGTGTCCGGGTCGCCGAAAATCGGAGGGTTTGGCATCCGGGTTGATCAGTTCTTTAATGGTATTGGCACGGTCGGGGGCAGAAATTCCGGTTGTTGTCAGCTTTTTATGATCTACCGATATGGTAAATGCAGCCTCGTCGGGGTCGGCCCCTTCGGTAACCATATAGTCCAGGTCGAGCTCCCGCGCCCGCTGATCAGTGATAGGCACGCATACCAATCCGCGGCCGTGCTTTACCATCGTGTTGATGGCTTCGGGTGTGGCTACGTCGGCAGCCATTACAAAATCTCCTTCGTTCTCCCGGTCTTCATCGTCCACAACGATGATCATTTTCCCATTTTGAATATCCTCAATGGCTTCGGGTATGCTGTTGAAGGTTGCTTCTGACATAAAAACTGAGTTGAAGTAAAAGTTAAACTCCCCTGAAATTACGGGGAGGTAACGATCTGAGAAGGGATTTATTTACTCTTGCCCGGATTCACATCCGTAATGGAGCTTTTTTGAAACCGCGCTTTTACACCGCTGTCAATTTCGAGCAATACGGTGTCGTCGTCAATGGAGTTTACAATACCAATCATGCCGCCGCCGGTAACTGCTTTATCACCCTTTTTCATCTCGCTTACTTTTTGCTGAACTTCTTTCTGTCTTTTGGTCTGCGGTCGGATGATAAAGAAGTAGAAAACAAAGAAAATGGCTCCCAAAAAGAGCAGGTTAATCATGGCTCCGCCGCCTTCACCGTCGGGGGGTGCCATCATAAAAAATATGTTTAAAAAATTCATAAACAGATGTATAAATTATCGTTTTTATTACCTGAATAAGATAGAAGTTTCTGTTTCGTCGAGCAAAGGCCACAGAGAATTAATTTGACGGTAAACAGGCCCCCGGAAGCCCGCAATTAGCTTTTATTTGTTCGGTTAAAACCGGCGATAAACAATTCAGGCAAACTACGACGATTTTTCTTTGGCCGTGTATACTTTTCCAGCCAGTTTACGTCAAGAACAAATTTCAGCACAGAGGCCCATTTACCCCGGGTGCAGAATCCGTTTGCAGTAAAAATAGCATCGTCGTTGCCATTTGAGATTATGAGAGGATTTACCGGGTATGGTTTATAGGACTTGAGAGAGTGTCCGCTTAAAATACGGTCGATATTTTTACGCAGAAGCGGTCCCTGCTTTACCGCATGAACCCCCACAGGCTCATAATTATTTCCAGCTACATCGGCAGTGTCGCCTGCTGCAAAAACATTTTCGGTACCTTGTGCAAGCAGTGATGGATGCGTGAGAATCCGGTTGCTGTGTCCTGTTTTTAAATCGTGAACCAGCGAAATGGAAGCAGGGTAATTGCCGGTTGCATCAATTACGGCCTCAAATTCAGCAGCATATTCACTATCGTAGGAAGTGCCGGTTTTTATGGTTACGCCACGTTTTTGAAGTGCTTCAGATGCTATGCGTGCACCTTTCCCGGGAAATGACGAAAGGATTGTTGGCTGGTATTCAAGAAGTGTGAGATCCGTTTGTACTGCAGAATACGGGTGAGAAATATTGAGCGCAATTTCAGTTCCCGCTGCGCCCCCTCCCGCAATCAGCAGGCGCCCGGCATCTCCGCTTTTCAATCTGTCTAAAAGAGGGAGAAGCTGAGACATCGGTTTTACCGGGTACACATTCTCTGCCTTCTGTTTAACCGCTGTTTTTGCTCCAACATTAACCAGGAGAATGTCGTATTCGTAATCATCTCCGCCCGACGTTTTTATAAGGTTATGTTTTGAGGATATGGATGTAACGGTATCACAAATAAACTCTGTACCGTAATTTTCGCACAGACTTTTCAGGTTGATGGAGATCTCATCAAAAGAGTAAAATCCACCCATGTGCTGGGGCAGTCCGCCGGAATAGACGAGATACGGTTCAGACGAAATAAGCCTGACGGCGTACCCCTTTTCTTTCCAGTACTTTCCCATTTTTATGATGGGAAGTGAGGCATGTCCCCCGCCGGCAATGAGAATGCGTTTAGCCATAATGGGGGACAATATGATGTATCAATCTTTTTTTGTTGAGAGCCCTACCGGCAGATAGAGCGGACAGGTGCCTACAAGGCTTGTTAGAAGAAAAACAACGGCCAAAACACCCAGGATAATGGCGGCGGTTCCGGTAATTTGTCCGGTAAAGTAGAGCACGCCGATAACAATGGCTACAATTACCCGAATGGCTTTGTCGACAGTTCCCATATTTTTTTTCATAGCGAATTAGGTTAAGTGAAAGTTGAAATAATGAATCCGATTATGCTGACGATGAGTACGCACCCAAGGCATACAGCAAGAAACTTCATCCAGGCGGGTTTATCTTTCAGCATGTTGGCAATGTAAAATATTTATCGGTTTTAAAAAGTAAAGAATCGAATACCGGGCTGGCTCATATAGTCTGCGATGTCGGGCGGACTTGCAACGCCTACGCCATCAATTAAATCCGCTTCGGTATAGTCCCGGTTTGGCAGGAAAATTCCGCATACATTCACCTCAACCCCGCGCTCCAACAATCCGGCAAGGAGCTGTTTGGGTGAACGGTCTGCCGGTGCAAATTCGGGCGAATCTTCACCTTGAACAGCCAGCAAGCCCGCACTGCTGCATAGCAAAACGGATATATCCACACCTTTATTAACAGACTGTGTAGCCAATACCATAGCCATCATTTGGGTTTCGGCGTCGCCCGAGGTTAAAACAACAAAATGTTCGGGATCATCGGCAGAAGTTTGGCTGCCAAGAAGCATCGTAATGGAGATCAATAGTAATTTTATCATCGTATATCGGTGGTTTGTTTTTGAAATTACGCGATTAAAATAAACATCAGCATTTACCAATTTACGTTACTAACATGAACATATGTTAAACAAATGCAAAGTATGCAGACTACCTTGAAATCCTTTATTTTACTATATGTTTTATTATCGCACAGAGCGCAACGCAATTGTTCTGCCATTTTTAATAGTTTTGATGATGACTGTATCCTGTAATTCAGGCCCTGAAACGAAAAGTCCGGTTTATGGTACATTTTTGAATACCATTCTCTCCGATTCGGTTCCTCAAATCTCAGTTGACTCGCTTTCTGCTATGAATAAAGAAAACTATTTACTGCTTGATGCCCGGGAGAAGCAGGAATTTTTAGTAAGCCATATTCCGGGCTCCCGTTTTGCTGGGTATGAGGCTTTTTCTATGGAATCTGTCGCCGACGCGGATAAAAACCGTACCATAGTTGTATACTGTTCAGTTGGTTACAGGAGCGAAAAAATTGGTGAAAAACTGCAGGAAGACGGCTATACGGATGTTCAAAATCTCTTTGGCGGCATATTTGAGTGGGTGAACCGTGGAGGGGAGCTTGTAAATGAGTCAGGTAAAACGAACCTTATTCATCCATACAGCAAGATATGGAGCGTATGGCTCAGAGAAGGTGAAAAAGCGTATAGCCCTCAGGGAAATGGCTTGGCTAAACCAACCGGAAATGAACACTCAATGTAAAGTTTTAATTATAACAGAACAGTCGCTGCATTTGTTGGATACACTCCGTTTGCAATCAGCGACAGAAGAATATATCCACTAAAACAAAACCACTAAGAACTATGTATTTCAAGCAATTTTTTGATGAAAAACTGGCGCAATACGCGTATATGATTGGATGCCAGGCCAACGGAACGGCTATGATTATAGATCCGATGCGGGATATAGATCAGTATATCGACGAAGCGGCCCGGCAAAACCTTACGATTGTTGCCGCTGCAGATACTCACATTCACGCAGATTTTATCTCCGGGCTTCGGGAGTTTGCCGAACGTGGTGTAAAAGTGTATGCGTCAGATGAAGGCGATGCCGATTGGAAATATGAATGGCTGATCGGCAGCGATTACAACTACGAATTACTGAAGGACGGGGACGAAATTAAGATCGGTAATATAACGATTAAAGCGTGGTTTACACCCGGCCATACACCGGAACATCTGAGTTATTTTGTAACTGACGGAGCCGTTGCTGATGAGCCAATGGGTATTGCTACCGGAGATTTTATGTTTGTGGGCGACGTTGGCCGTCCTGATCTGTTGGAATCGGCAGCAGGGCAGAAAGATGTAATGGAGCCATCAGCGCGAACGCTCTTTAAGTCTGTTGAGCAGTTTAAGAGTGTGCCCGAATATCTGCAGGTGTGGCCGGGGCACGGTGCCGGCAGCGCTTGCGGTAAAGCGCTTGGTGCCATACCGGAATCTACGGTAGGTTATGAACTGAAGTACAACAACTCGGTGAAATCGGCCTCTTCTGAAGAGGAATTTGTGAAATTTATTCTCGAAGGGCAGCCGGAACCACCTCTCTATTTTGCCCGGATGAAGCGTGATAACCGCAGGGGGCCTGCCGTTATAGGCGGAGTTCCTTCGCCAAAACACCTTACTCAGAAAGAGCTGAACGAACTGCCGCAAAAAAAGAACGCCGTAATTCTGGATACCCGGGACCGCGGCGATTTTGTGTCGGGGCACATATCGGGCTCGCTTTCTTCGCCTCTTGATAAGCAGTTCAACACGGTGGCCGGCTCGTACGTAACCGAAGATAAAGACATTTACCTGGTTGTTCGCAAACACAGCGTTGATGAGGCCACACGTGAACTCTATAGAATTGGCCTCGATAATGTTGTTGGTTACTGCACTCCCCAGGATCTGCTGATGTATAAAGAACAGGGAGGCGATATGCAGGTTATGGAGATGGTAACGTTTGATGCTGCAGATAATGGCGCTGAAGACAGTGTGATACTGGACGTTCGGAAAGCTACAGAATATGCAGAGTCGCACATCGATGGGGCTATAAATATTGCTCATACGAGGCTTTTAGCAAGGAAAGATGAAATACCTTCAGATAAAAAAATCTATGTTCACTGTATGACAGGTGCCCGGTCTGCCGTGGCTGCGGCCTTCCTGCAAAGTGAAGGGTATGATGTAGCGCAGGTCGACGACCTGTTTGCAGAGTATATGTCGAAATCTGTAGAAACCTGAGTTCGATTATAAACCAGAGCAAACAGCACTCCCCTCCTGCCTGCCTCGATACCCCGGGGTGTAAGGAGGGGACTTTTATGACTCCAAAAAAGCCCATTATTAACCGAACTCAGGCTAGAAGCTTAGTAGCTTCGGGTTTAAGATGGCAATTAAAAACGGAGGCTGCCATTAAACTTGAATTATGAACCAGATCATCAGACATCTCGGCAAGGTTTTCCCGCTCATCCGTACGCTGCAGAACTACAGCAGGGAGGCTTTCAAGGGAGATGTAAGTGCGGGTTTAACGGTGGGTATTTTGCTTATTCCCCAGGGAATGGCCTACGCCATTCTCGCGGGAATGCCGCCCGTTTACGGGCTCTACGCATCCATTGTCCCGCTCTTTATTTATGCTCTATTCGGCTCGTCGAGGCAGCTCGCCGTTGGGCCGGTAGCCATGGTGTCGCTTCTGGTAATTGCGGGCGTGGGTGAGTTTGCAGAGCCGGGAAGCAGCCGCTTTATTACTCTTGTCATTCTAACGGCGTTTGGAGTGGGGCTTTTTCAACTATTGATGGGAATCTTTCGCATGGGATTTCTGGTCAATTTTCTCTCCCATCCGGTACTCAGCGGCTTTACCTCTGCGGCCGCTCTGATTATTGGTGCCAGCCAAATTCCAAACATCACCGGTATAGATCTGAACGGAGCGGCGAAGGTTCACAACATTTTGTTCGAAACGGTGCAGAAAATAGGTGAAACAAACCTCTATACGGCTCTTATTGGCATCGGATCTGTGGTTGGTATTATTCTCATAAAGAAGTGGTACCGCAAAATCCCATCGGCACTTACCGTTGTTGCTGCCGGTATACTCATTACATACCTCTTTTCGCTTCAGGATACCGGTGTTTCTATTGTGGGGAAAATTCCGGAGGGCCTGCCCTCTTTCAGCGCGGAGTTTTTCTCCCTGGAAGATCTCAGGCTTCTCTTTACTCTAATTTTGGTGATTTCTCTTGTGAGCTATATGGAATCGATAGCGGTAGCGAAAGCCATTGCGAAGAAAAAAGGATACAGAATTGATCCGAACCAAGAGCTTGTTGCACTGGGAAGTGCCAACATTGGCGGAGCATTTTTTCAGTCGTTTCCCACAACGGGAGGCTTTTCCAGAACAGCCGTTAACGCACAGTCGGGCGCTGGCAGTACCGTGGCTTCCATAATCAGCGCGGCAATTGTGGGGCTTACCGTGCTTTTTCTCACGCCGCTCTTCTATTATCTTCCCAAAGCCGTTCTGGCCGCGATTATTATTATTGCCGTTGCGGGCCTGTTTAACCACAGGGAGATGGTATATCTCTGGAAAACAGACCGTAAAGATTTTTCGATGCTTGCAGTTACGTTTTTGGCTACGCTCATTTTAGGAATCGAAGAGGGAATAGGAATTGGAGTGCTGCTGTCACTTGTGCTCGTTATTTACAGCAGTACCCTGCCGCACAGCACCGAGCTTGGTCGCCTTGGCAGTACAGGAAAGTTCAGAAATGTGGATCGCTACCAACAAGCAATTGTGGAGCCCGAAATGCTAATTTTCCGGTTTGATGCATCTCTCTATTTTGCCAATACAGACCATTTTATCGACCGTGTAAATGCGCTGCTCGAAAAGAGAGATCAGGAGCAGCTAAGGGCTTTTATACTGGATGCTTCCGCAATTAACTATATCGATTCTACCGGTATTCATGCCCTGGAAAAGGTTTGTGAAACGTTAAAAAAGAAAAATATCAGCCTGATGATCGCCGCGGCAATTGGGCCCGTGCGCGATAAGCTGAAAAGAACCGGATTGACGGAAAAAATAGGGAAGGAGAATTTCTTTTTTGATATTGATGACGCTGTGAGGTACTGCCATGAGAAGTCCGGAGACCATCAAGAGAGTGAATTTTCTCCCCTGCAAACTAACCTTTAGCCGCTGGTACCTGCTGTCTTTTTGAGAATTAATGGGTATCTTACACGATTGTGATTCGAAAGGAGCCGGAATGATTTAGAAAATCAGGAAGTTTATGGTGAATCCATAACGACAAACAGAACGGACTTTCGATGCTGAAAAAAGCTGCAATCTTAATCTTAGTTACAATCCTTGGTATTGGTATGTTTAACTTTTTTTCCAAATCTGACGATACAAACCTCACAGTAGAAGAATTTAAAGAGAAGTTCCGGGAAGGTGAGGGTGTGGTGATTGACGTGCGCACCAAAGACGAGTACAACGCGGGACATCTTGCCATGACCGATGCTCAGTACGACATCATAAATGGTGATTTTCAGGATAAACTTCCGGAACTGGATAAAGACAAAACGTACTATCTCTACTGCCGGTCCGGAAACAGAAGCGGACAGGCCGCTAAAATGATGAAAAATCAGGGATTTGAAAACGTCTATAATATTGGCGGATACAGCAGATTAGCCGCAGGCGGGCTGGAGACCAAGCAATAATTTCATTTTTATAAAAGAATAAAAAATACATAAAGATGGACATCTCAGAAAAAGAGTACGCAGAGATTGAAAAGATGATTGGAAGTGAGGAGAGCGTTGTGGGGATCGATGCCAAAAAAACTCACATCATCATTATTCATATGCTGCGTGAATTAACGGATAAAGTAGAGGGTCTTGAGGAGAGGATTAGCGAACTGGAAAGCCGAAGTTAAGAAAGTTCTGCTCATTTTTTGTGCGCTACCCCGTGGATGACCATCGCCTTACCCGAGTGGTATTTTCCTTCGTTGAGCAAAACCTCCTCTTCTCTGATATCTGGCAGTTGAAGTCCAAGCTTAATAAGCATCGAAGAAAACGGATCCGGCTCAAACAGCATATCGATCGATTTTGGGCCGCCGGAACCTCTGCCAAGCTGCTTTTTGGAGTATAGTTCAAAAATCAGTTTGCCCCCTGGTTTTAACCCTGCCGATATTTTTTTGATGGCTACTGTAAATAGTTCAGGCGGAAGATGTACAAAGATCAGTGCGGCTGCGTCGAAGGAATTGCTCGGGACAGCTGCCGTTTCCACCGATCCCAGTGTATACCGAATAGTCGTTTTATACTCTCTGGCCAGCTTTAGCGCCTTTTCTCTCCCCGTTTCACTGATATCAAGCGCATGAACGTCCCAGCCTCTGGTCGCTGCATAAACGGCATTTCGTCCTTCGCCTTCCCCGGGCATGAACAGCGATCCGGGACTCAGGCGATCCAGCTCAGCTTTAAAAAACAGGTTTGGCTCTTTGCCATAGGCATAGTCACCATCAGAATAACGATTGTTCCAGAAATCTTTCACGCGGTCATTCCTCCGTCAACCGGGAAGCAACTGCCCGTGATGTAGGAGCTCTCATCAGATGCCAGAAACAGCACCAGGCTGGCAACCTCTTCATTGTTTGCATATCTGCCCATCGGGATGGACTGCTCAAACCCTTTTTTGGCATTTTCTGCATCGCCCGGTGCAAATCCCTCTTCAAGCGATCGCATCATCCGGTTATCCACCGGCGCGGGGTGAACGGTATTTACGCGGATATGATGTTCTGCACCTTCCAGAGCGGCCACTTTCATGGAGCCTACTATGGCGTGCTTGCTGGTTACGTAGGCCATTACGTTGGGTGTGCCCTGCAGTCCGGCAACAGATGAGGTGATAATGACGCTGCCGCCTCCGCACTTTTTAAGCAGTGGGAAACCATGTTTTAACCCAAGCCAGACTCCTTTTACGTTCACGTTCATCACCTTATCGAACTCTTTTTCCGGGTACTCGGTGAGTGGTTTCACCACACCCTCCACTCCGGCATTTAAAAAAAGAATGTCGAGGCGGTCAAATTTGTCCTCAGTTTGTCGGATATATTTTCGGGCTCCTTCATCGGTTGAAACATCAGCCGCGCAGTAGTCAGCATGATCGCTGTCCAGCGAAGAGACAGCCTTTTTGAGAGCTTCTTCATCGATATCGACGAGCATTACACCTAAAGCTCCCT
>Ga0081528_100021_pt1 | contig 153984 bp, 133 predicted proteins | sample HotLakmasection4_FD_71011 | JGI IMG/M metagenome (GOLD analysis project Ga0081528, IMG submission 71011) | Hypersaline microbial mat communities from Hot Lake, Washington, USA - Section #4 (SPADES assembly) (version 2) | ecosystem: Environmental > Aquatic > Non-marine Saline and Alkaline >...
TTCACGTTTTTTTTTATGAAACAACGTAGAATAAGATGAAAAAGACGAAAAATTAGATGACCTAGTGGACTTTGTAGATTTTGTGGATTTTGTGGATTTTGTAGCCGTAGTAGAGGACGAAGAGGAAGGGACGGAAAGAATACTAGCAATTCTACCGAAAAGAAATGATTGACGTTGTTGTTGTTGTTGTTGTTTCTTTTTTTTATTTGTAAACGAAGGTTCCGTTGGTAATTCCGTTGGTAATTCCGTTGGTAATTCCGTTGGTAATTCCGTTGGTAATTCCGTTGGTAATTCCGTTGGTAATTCCGTTGGTAATTCCGTTGGTAATTCCGTTGATAATTCTGTTGTCGATTCATTTTGATAAATTAAATCTATTTCTTCGTTAATTTTTTGTTCAAGATAATTCTTATCGAGTAAAAGTTGTTTTGCTTCATTAATTTGTTTAAATTTCGTTTCATCACCACCTTTGTCTGGGTGATATTGAATCGCTAATTTATGAAATGCTTTGTTAATTATTTGTTCCGTTTTCGGTTCCGTTATCGGTTCCGTTTCCGATTCCGATAATAAGGGAATTTCAATTTCCAATAATGATAAAGCTTTATTGCGTAAATCTTGTTCAATGGTTTTTCTCAATAATAAATCCTCTTCTTCGTCTTCGTAAATCATTTTTCTTTTTTTGTTTCCTTATTTATTTATTTATTTATTTATTTATTTATTCACTTACCACACTTCCTTCTGACGAAGAATAACCAGTAGCATTATGTATACCGCTTTTGCTTGTTACATTTGATGGACCATTGTAATGGTAAGCTGTTGGATTATGATTATGATCAGAGGAAGATGAATCACCATTACTACTACTAAACATAGAACTAAAATTAAAAGAATTATTATTGTTGTTACCATTAAAAAAATACAAAAACACAATACATATTAAAAACAAGACTATTAATACACCTAAAAGAATATATTTGACTTGACATTCTTTGTTGACAAGGGGTATATTAACATAGCTTTCTAACATTTTTGTCGTAGATGCAAAAAAGCCCTCATCATTATTTTTCTTTAAATTTTGATTTTGGAAAAGACCACCACCTCCTTTTGTTTTTGTTTTTGCATTCACTAAAGACTCAACAAATTTTTCATTCAATCTAGAATATTCCTGTGGTTCTTTTGATTTTAAATAATTTAAGTATTGTGTAAAATTATATAGAATAGAAATGTTTTTGTTTTCACTACTTCCATCTGTTGTCGTTTGCACGGGTTTACCGTAATCAAACCATAACATAATATTTGTTAAATAAAATAAATCAGAATCTGTTTTACTTGGTTTTTGTGCAATTTGATGACCTAAATTCGTCAAATAATCAAAAATCAAAGAGACATCCTGTGAATTATTTGTTAAATAAACTAAAAGACCGATTGGATCACGATAATATTTTGTATGATCTTCCTGTGAAATATATTCCGCAATAATTACATGAAATTTTTCATTTTCGGCTTCTAAAAATGTAAAATAAGTTTCAATAAAATACCATAATTGCTCTAATGTTTGTGATTCCATTAAACTATTATAATGTTGTAAAGTTTTTGCAATTAATAAACTTCCATCTTGTGTTAATTCATTCATTATCATATTTGCAGATGGACTTGGATTTTCATTTTCATGTTGTTGTTGTTGTTGCTCTTGTTGTTGTTGTTGATAATGATGATATTGTTGTTGTTGTTGTGGTATCGATGATGATGATTGTTGTTGTTGTGGTATTGGTGATGAAAAGTTTTCTTCTAATAACGCAGGAGCATGATCAAACGGATCTGCATGATCCTCAGGTGAAATTGGTGCAAAATTATTATTAGTATTATTATTAGAAGTAGAACGAGGAAGAGAATCTCGTTGTTGTTGTTGTTGAGTATGAGGAGGAGTCGCTTCCCATATTGATGTCATCGCTCTTATATTTTATCTTTTTTTTTTAATGACAAAAAGGGTTTTTTTTGTAAGTTGACCGAGTAGTTTGATATTTTTTGTTACTAGATAATCGCATTTTCTTTTCTATTTTAATTTTTACGCTCATTTAATTTTAATCCATTCATTTGGCACTTGACAAAATGCTTGACCAGGAACATTCTCATTAAATTGCCCACCAACATTACCTTTATCATAATTACATGCAATAATAGCTCCCTTGGTATTTACAATTGTATTATTATGTTTAATATCTTTAGGACAATCTATATAAGCACATCCCATTCGATTTGTATTTTTCCATAATAATTGAGTAAAATGTCCAACAGGTTTATTTGGATCGGCAAAATTATTTGGAATATCTTGACCTTCTGATGGTGGAACATAATCTTTACATTCATCATACCAATTACGAACTGCTGAAAACGCATCAGCGGGATTTGTTGGAAAACCATGACCAACGTATAAATTTTGTCCGGTTCCATTTGGAACATATGTATTACGTTCTTCTAATGTATTTGTTGGATGTCGTATTTGACATTGTTCATTTTGTTTTAAATATTCACCCCAACGTTTTGCTTTTTCCGCTAATGCTTTATCCCATACAAGTGGTGGTAAACCATTACGTTGTCGTGCTTTATTTGTATAATTTAATATATTACGTTCAAATTCACTAAATGTAGATTGCATTGATTGTGGTGATTGTGATGGTGGTGCTGATGAAGATGGATTAGTATTAGTATTAGTGGTTGGAGAAATTGGTGATTCAACTACTGCAGGTGATGCCTTTTTAGATGGAGTTTGTTGTGATGCTTCCTCTAATGGCGCAGGAGACGAAGAGGAAGGACAAGAAGGACAAGAAGGACAAGAAGAACAAGGAGGACAAGATGACGCCGGTGATGTTAATGATGATGATGATGATTGACCCATTTTTTTTTAACAATTATTTTTATATTAAATAAAATTAAAATTAAGATTAAGATTAATATTTGTTTCGAAGTTGAGCATATCGACGAATAAGGTAATCTTTAGGTAAATCGTCTGGTGCTGGTAGTTTCAACTTTTGGTGGGCTTTAAACAACAAAGCATAATGTTTATATTGACGATAAAATACAAGACTATCATTTATAAGTATCCATTGAGGATTAAATTGAGGCATATCCATAATATATAAAATTACGCTTACATAAGGTTGAGGAGGGGCATATGTAAACATATATTGTATAAACAATGGACTTTGAAAAACTGGATACTTTAAAATGTATCGTAAATTACACACGGGGATAGTTCTATATTCCCAAAATAATTCATGCATTAACTCTGAAGCTTGTATTTTTGAACGTAATTTATTTTCTAATATTTCATAAATACTCATTCGATTAGATCCGTTTTTCCAATATTTAACAAATAAATCAAGTATTTTTTCATTACCATAATACAATAATGATACAAATGTTCGACAACCAGTTAAACCGAAAAACAAATTTACACGATCAAGTAAAGGATGATGCATAATATATTTAAATAATGGATGTAATACATGAAACATACGACAAATATCAGGAATCCAGACTTGAAATTGTGATAATAATTCATTTTTGTTATGAAGATTCTCTTTAATAAATATATCTAATTGTTCAAAATTCATCGTAATTAATGTTGATGGCCATGCTTCAGTAAAAAAATGTGGATCATTTTCTAACATATGTATTACTACTCGATGATCATTGTCATTATCGTCATTAAATAAAAATTTTCTGTTCATATGTTTCATCTTATTATACACACTCGCTAAGTAATCATACTCATTGTTATTCAATGGATCCATGATCTTTTATTTTTATTTTTAAAGGTAAATTCCAAGTTTTTAAATTGTAATTGTAACACGCAATTAATTCAACTTGCGCCGTCGAATCGTATTGATTATTAATATAAAAATATTGATCTAATATAGAAATACATTTAGTATACTCATTATGAATACAATAAGAATTCATTAATTGTAAAGGTTTGTTTGATAATTGACAGACTTGATTAAAATACATATCACTACTATTAACTCCTGAACAAATTCCGTGTTTTAAATATTCATGTGTTTCGAATTCAACGATTTGTGTTTTGGTTCGAAATGGATTGGCGTAACAAGAATAAACTTTAGAAGGTAATTCCATAGAAATATTGAATGGTTTGAAACACACAGAATCTCCGTATGGGAAAACCTGTGGCCATAAACCATGAACACCACGATGATTATACATACTTCCAATTGGTCCATAACCCGTCTGCAAAGTCAAAACACCACATAAATCAGACATATTACATAATCTTTTACAATGCATAAAGGTTGCCTCAACAGTAAAAACATGTATACACAATAATAAACTAAAGAACCAAAAGAACCAAAAGAACCAAAAGAACCGAAAGAACCAAAAGATCATCATTATTTTAAATTAATTTATATTTATATTTATTTGTTTAATTCTTGAAAGAATTGTTGTTGACGTTGTAATTTACTTTGATTCAAAAGATAATTATATTGTTTTTTCTTTCCGCTATGTGGAGTATCGTAACGATATCCTGCGCGTTTTAAATTATCTAATGATGGTATATATCCTTGTAAAACAGTTGCTTCATATTGTTTTATTTTTTGCCAAGGATTTTCAACAACACTTGCTTGTAAAAAAAATTGAGGATTATAATGACCTTGACGCTCTTGTCCCATTTGCCATTGTGATTTATTCTCCTTTTTGTTTAATGTATTGAATTTCGAAAAAGTAGTCGTATTCATATTTTTTATTGTTTACGAATTACATACAAATTACAATTCCCTAAAATACACAAAATCAAAAAAAAAATGATTAATTTACAGGGTTTTCGAGATGAAATTTTACCCAAACAATGGTGTGATGAATTGTTTTTGATGGGACAAATAACAATCTTTATTAGTTTAATTGTTATACCTATTCATACATTAATTTGTCTTCCAATTTACCAAAGTTACTATGATGAAAAACAATTCATTTATTATGTTACCGTTCTTCTTTTTTCTTCCCAATGTATGCATATAATTCAAAATTATGATTATGAGAAACAATGGAAGATGAAAGTGAAATTTGCAATACAAGATATATTGTTACCATTATATAGTTGGATCTGTTTAATTAAGACATGTGAATTGACTTATACCATGGCCCTAGGGGGGTTTATACTAATGTGTCTACAGTTTACAATCCATTTGCTAACCTTTCTCCAATATTCCTACCTTAAATAATCCAATAATTCAATTTCTTGTATATATAATTTTAATTAAGACACAACATACAAACATGGAGACTCCCAAAACAAAAATCTTGACATGGTATGATTTAGTGATCATGATGTTCTGTGTCTGTTTCTTGTTTATAATATTTGCATTTATGCTAATTGTTGTGACCTATTGTGTTTATTATGATAAGAAATTTGCAACGATTATAATCACTATTTATGTTTTCATCGCAAGTTCACTTAAAATTAATACACTAATAAGAAATTCTAATTGTAGAAATGATGATGATAATGGCATTGCAAGTTTAGATAATTATCCTACTGTAATCTATACAGTGTTGTCAAGCATGGACACTTGTTTTCTTTTTGGTTTATGGATATACATTCTTGATGTCGATCCTCCTCATTTACATAAATTCACTATTATCATTTTTACATACTTTGCTGTTAATATATTCATTGTTGGTATTTTATATGGAGGATATCTTGAATTGTGTGAAGTAATTCGATTTTATCATAGACAAAAACAAAGACAATGGATGGAAGAACAAATTTATCATTTACAATACAGAAGAAAATCAAAATCAAAATCAAAATCAAATTCAAATTCAATTACACCCATAACTCAAAGTGAACAACAAGAACTTGATGACCAAGACGAAGACGAAGACAATAATAAAAATAAGAATAAGAATAAGAATATTATTACAGTATAGCATATAGTATAACCAATTAATATTAATATTAATTAATAAAATATCATGGAAGAGGCAAAAACAATTCGAACGTCACTTCTATTTTTGACCGTGTCGTCGTTCTTCTTGCTTTACTACTTTCAGCAAAACGATAACTTTTGGTTTCGATGCGGAGTTACATTTTTCCGGATTTACACCATGCACATGTGTTTATATCTAATGGTATATCAAGACACCTATTTTATAGATTTATTAGTCTACTGTTATTATACCACAGTGTTTTGTCATATTATAGTTTATCTTTGTACGAAATCAATAAAGATATAAAATTTAATTTAATTTAATTTAAACAAATTTAATGTAAACAAGTCACAATGATGACAAAAAGGAAAAAACACGTTTATATTCCTCGTAAGATTATGCGATTATTAGCACGAGGATATAGTAGTATCCATGGTAATGTCAATTCATTACGAGTCTTGCCATTATACAATAATTATGATTATTATCTGCCGGGTAAAACTGTAACGGTAAGTATTTCAAAAACAAGACAAGATAATGAAACAATTACTTATCAATTCAAATGTAAATACATTTATTATACGACATCATGGAGAGATTATCTATTGTTATTATATTATAAATTTAAATACTATGCGGTTCCTTGTGCAATGAGTCCAGATTTAAATATAGAAGATCGAATGAAGTTATTAGAAGTTTACAAGTTCAAGAAATGTATGGACAAGGTGTATTTCTTCAAAATAAGAAAAGACGATGTTCCTTTGGTGGTTCAGAAAGTCCAAAAATTTCGAAAAAGATATTTTTCTTTTCATTTTTTCTAATCATTTTTTTCTAATCAAATTTTAAAAATAAAGCACCTTTTGGAACATCCAAAGTTCCTGATGTTACTTGAAGATAAACAAGATCACCTGCACTAAATGCAATAGCACCTCCTATAGTAAAATCACTTAATGAGGCAGATAAACTTGTACTTAATCCAGTACCAGATCCATTAATGAAAGCTTCTAATGTTCCCGTTGATGATGTTTCTACACTACATGAAATTGCAACAATTGTACCTGATGCCGGCATTACCGGACCTTGATTTAATAATCCATTTCCCATTGGTAATATCGTACCCGATGTTGCTGCATTAAAACGTGCTCCTTCAATTATAAATCCATGTCCACTAATTGCAAAAGCACCATTATTTGATCGAATTTCACCACTAAATGTCATATCATTTATACCTGTAACATCAACATCCGCTCCCGCATTACCTTCTACATCAAGAATATTATTATTAGGTGCTTGTAATATTACACGAGTATTACCCAAATTTAAAGTTGTTGAAGTTAATGTTCCTTGTGACATAATTTATTAATATAATTATAATATTTCTTCTTTTTTTTGTGAATTCTTCTTATTTTATTGAAACAAAACAAAAAAAATAATTCTTGATCCATCTGTTACTGTTCCTGATGTAACTTGTGCATTTATAAATTCATTTGCGACAAATGATGCACTTAATCCCGTTGTAAAATTTTGCGTAGCAGCTGCTAATGAAATACTTGATATTGTTCCTGTAACACTACCAATTAATGAAACAGTAGCTGTAGAAGCTGTTATACAATTTAAACCAATAGCAACTATTGTTCCATTTCGTGGCATAACCCAACCTGCAGTTGTTGAACTTAAACCATTACCAACGGAATAAACTGTTCCAACACCGGCACTTAAACGTCGTTCAGCGCGAAAAGAACATATATGACCACCAAGTTCATTTAAACCATTATTAAAATATCCATCAAATACAACAGTATTAATACCCGTAACATCAATATCAGATGGTGTAGATGCTGTTAAATTTAATGCACTTGCACCAGTTGCTTCTAATATTACACGATTTGTTGCTGTTCCTGTTGTTGGACTTATATGCAATTGAGTAGCATTCATAAATGACCGATTTGACATTTTTTCTTCTTTTTTTTTTCGTATTTGTTTTTTTTTATTGTAATTAATATTAATAGGAATAAATAATATTAAGAATAAAAATAGTTTTGCAACTTATGTCTTTAGATAAATATGAAGAGTGTTTACAACATGCATTTTTATCGTTATGCGGAGCATTTATCCATCTAGGTTTAGAGTATGAAGGTCTTGATATTAATAATATGTCAGATGAAGATAGACTTATGTTTTTGGTTGGTGCATTTGATTCTTGGCGTGTAAATAGTAATCATTTTTTAAATAAACATAGAATACGTGAGGATTTTACAAGTTTTTTAACACATTATGAAGGTGTAGATTATATTGAGCAACACATACATAATAAAAGAAAAAGTCTTTATGATTTATTTATTGAATCAATTATTGTTTGTTCTAATGGAAATCGAAATCCCACTGATCGATTATTGGTTGAAGATGATCTTGAGGATAAATTTGAAAATATTTACGATAATTATAAAAGAGGGAATAATAATAATAATAGTGATTCTTTTTCAGAATGTATCATTTCTTAATTCGGCTTGTTCGTCTTGTTCGGCTTGTTCGTCTTGTTCGTCTTGTTCGTCTTGAAATAAAGTTTGTTGAAAATGTCGCCATAATTTACGAATTGTATTAACGCCATCATCTAATATAATTGTGATGTGTTCACCGGGAATATATTCAAATTCGAATAAATCATCATCGGTTGAAAAAAGCGTAGTATACATATAGGATAATGCAGCTGCATTAATTTTTCTTTTATTGTTTTTACCCACAAATGTGATTTGTGTAACATAATCTTTATCAAAAGGAACAATAGTTAAACCAAAATAAGCTGCAATAATTTCTAATTTACGTGTTAATCCCATAAGATTAAGATTAAGATTAAGATGATTATATCATATAATAATAATATTTTTTTTTACGCGTCAAAACGAATAAAAAACGTCAAAATAACACCAGAACTTATTGGATTAACTGTTGTAAGTTGTGCATTTAATTCATCTCCTGCAGTAAATGTAAATCCAATTGGAAATGTAGAATTTGTTTGATTTCCACCTGTAACACTAATTGTAGTTGCAGTAGCTACGCGATTTTGAAAAATTGTTGCTGTAACATCTGTAGCAGCAACTTGATAACATAAACTTAATGCAACCAATTGACCATCATATGGCATCACTATACCATTAATCGTACTTTCACCATTACCAAAACTTACATAAGCACCTACACTAGCACTAAAAGTTTCACCTGAAAAACTCATACAATGTCCACCAATAGGACTTGTACCTGATTGAAAATTTGTTGAAACTGTAAAATTATTTACACCTGTTACATCTACACTACCACTTGATCCCGAAAATACTAATGTATCATTACTTGGGGCGGTTAAATTAACATCTCCCGTAGACAAAGATAATTGTGGCGTTCCACTAATTGTAGAAGATGACATTTTAGTTTTATATAATAATTTATATAATACGTTTTAATAATTCACATATCCAAGGAATAAATTCCGTATAATTAATTTGATATTCGTTTGTTTTATTATTTTGTGTAACAAGAGAAGAAAATATTGGAATTTGTTGCAACTCTTGTGCCATAAATCCAAAATGACGTTGTTTTGAATCAAATGTATATTCATAAGTATATGTTTGTAATGCTTTAAATTGTCTAATTAAATCTAATGTTGAAATATTTTCCGGATTTAATACAATTAAATTTTGTTTCATACGAACATCAGATAATGTATTATATGCAACAGCAAACATTGAACCACCTGTTAATGTTACATCTGTTCCATCATAAATAAAATTTGCTGATCCATTAAATGCTCCACCATCATTAAATTGTATAGATTCATTTGGACCACCTGGTAAACCCGTTGGACTTACCCATGATAAATTACCAGCACCATCATTTTGTAATATTGTTCCAACTCCACCTTGTGCATCAGGTAAAACAATTGAATAACTTGTTGTTATTGGTATTGGTGGACTTAATGTAATTGTATTTCCACCACCACCGGATACATCATTTAATATAAGAGAATCTATTCCTAATGTTCCAGCAATTGTTTGATTTCCTGTTGTACGAATTACTGTATTATCAACATTAATTGTTGCAACACCACCTAATGATACAGGTGCACCACCAAGTATAGTAATTCCATCTGTGCTTTGTAATGTTATTCCTGTATTGACTAATTCTAATTGATTTAATCCATTTATTGTAATTGTAACATTATCATATAAAACATCTAAAATATTTCCAGTAAATGCAAGGGCATCACCAGGAACAATACCAGTAGCACTACCAGGTACCCAAGTTTGAGTTATTTCATCATATACAATTACATCACCATCAGCAAGACCAGCTAAATCAACATCAGCTAAATCACCTAAACGTAAAGTTGCTGTTGGATTATCAACCCATTCAACTTTACCTTGATTATTAACAGCTGATAAAAAATATCCAGTAATATCAGGTCGACCAATAACAGTAGAAGGTGGAACAAATAAACCTAATATTTGAGGATTTGTATTAGAATCTGTTCCATTAATGTTTTCTTCTGGTATAGTTGCAGTAAATGTGCGCAAAGCATGTAATTCAATTGTAGTTAATGCTGACATATTATATTATTTCTTCTTGTTTTTCTTTTTGTTTTTTTGTTTTTGTTTTATATTCTTAATTTTTAAAAATTTATTTTACAATGAACACTTTTATACTCTCCTTGTTGTAAAACAGGGTTTTTACAAGAGTAAAAAATACGCAATAAATTAAAATTAAAGACATCATTTAATGTTTGATGAATTAATGTTTTATTTTTAAATGTAAGTTCATGACATTTAATATGATCTTTAATGGTTTTACAAGTTGTGTTCCATAAGAAACATTTCTTGAAATAATTTAAAAGTTTATTGAATGAAATAGATTCCTCAAATTGTGTATTATGAAATTTCATATAATACGAATATTCTGCTTCCTTTTTTGAAATAAAATCATCATTTGTTGAATTTAAAATTGCTTTATATTTCTCTTTTAATTCATTGATTGTTCGTAAAACAATGTGAATTAATTTAGATAAATCATTTTCATCTTTTGTTTCTGTTTCAATTACATAGTGATTATAAGAAGTTGTGTCAAAAGGGAAAAAATGACGTTGACTATGGAAATTATACACAAGACCACATTCTTGTCTTGCTCGACGAAATAATAAACTACTCATGCCTTGTAATAAAACATAATTTAAATAATGTAAGATATAAACTTGATTTGCTTCTATTGTAAATGGAAGTGGAAAAACAAAATAAATTTTACTACCTTTCCCATCATTAAATGGAGTATAAAAAATTTTATAGTGTTCCTTTAATTTTGATGTCTTTGTATTTTTTGTATTATTTGTATTTGTATTTGTAATTGGAGTAATTATTTTTGGAGTTTTGTTTATATTTGTGTTTGCAAAATATTGTTTTGATAAATAATTTGTAAGTTGTTCAAATATTTCATCTGAACAATTTAATGTAAAAAATACAATTGTTCGATCATAAGTATATTCCCGTTGTCGAAATTTACGAAGTTCTTCAATGTAAGTTTTTGTTTTGTCATTTTGTAGAAACTTTTCCATATTTTTGAGCTCTTGATCCATTCCAACTTCGAGCATTGTATTTTCAAATAAAATTTTATCCGATAATTTATCCAAATTAAACCATGGATCTCTTAAATAATTTTGTAATTCAATTAAAACAGCATCAACTTCTTGTCGTATAACTTTATTATCATAAACTGGATCAATAAAATTCCAAAATATTAAATCGATAACATTATAAAAATGATCTAATGTCCCTTGTAAATAATATCCTGTATACAATTCATCCGTATAAGCATTAATATCAATTCCTTTAGATTGTAAATCATCTTGATTTTGTTTTGAATTTGGATATTTGGATGATGGGAAAAAACACATTAGATGTTCTAAAAAATGTGCATAACCTTTTTCATGTAATTGTTCATAAAACATTCCTGTGCGAACAATAAAATCAATACGAAAAATATTATGAAACGTAGAAGGTAGATGAACAAATGTCATTCCATTATTTAAAACATATTTTTGTGGAATGAGTTGATTCAAATTCAAATTCATCTTATTTTTTTCTTATCTTATTGATAAATAATACATAATTTTTATTTGTTATCATCATGCAGAAATATTTAACACAAAAAGTTCCAAGAATTAAAAAGTTTATCAAACAAGAATTGCCTATTATAAATAAAGCAAAGGGACATGATTTTTTAGAAGATGATCCATATTGTTTTAAATGTCAATATGACAAATTAAAATTAAATACAATTAATTTTATAAAAGATCAAATTACGATAAAACTATCTCAATTTTCAGGTAAAAAAGAACAAGATGATGATGTTTATAAAAAAAAACTATTAGTATTGGACAATGATATTATGTTAAAACATGTAAAACAAATTCGATTAAATGAGGCGGTTGTAAGTACTTATGATGGTGTTACTATTAAATGGCATTTATGTCTAGACCATTTACCTTATTCTATTCTTTGGCCTACAAAAGAATTTAGTGGTGAATATCGCATTGATCAATATGATGAACGTAAGGGTATACCGGCAAAAACAATACAAATTTCAAATTTATATGAAGAGATTCGCGAAAATACACGTCAAATGAGAAAATATATTTATAATATGGAAAATTTGTATACATATTTTGTTGCACTTGTGCATTCAAATTATGAAAAGGATGTAAAAGAAACCAAAATACAGATTAAGTATTTTGAACAGAAAATAGAGGAAGCGAATAAAAGACGTGATGAAGGAGCAGGATATTATCATGCCATGCTAAATGCATATACAATAATTAACACCGAAAAAATTAATCCTAATGGTGAATTACATAAAGCATATGAATCAATTTATTATATTTCCGCGATTGCTAAATTGTATAATGATTTGGTAGTGCTATTAGAACAATTTAGTCAAAATTTATTACAAACGACCGAACAAAAACTTGAGAAGCAACTTGATTCTCCTAAATATACAATAGGGGCGTTAAAAAATTTTGCAGGTGAGGGAGAAGATGTTATTAAGAAACGAAAACAAATACAAGATCGAATTTTATTAACATATTACGTGCCTCCACAATTAGAAGATATTGATAGAAGTGAACCATCGTCGTCTTATAATCCATTTGCATTAACAGAAAGCGGGAGTGAAAGCGAAAGTGAAGGCAGTATTGTTCCTCGGTGGGGTGGGTTTGTAAATTTAACTAAACGTCGTGTTCAACCACTACTTGAAATTGCAGATGAATCACAGCAATTAATTGAAGATGGTAAATCACCACCGCGAATAGAGGACAAGGACAAGGGAGAAAGTAAATTACCTAAATTTCAAGGTGCAGCACGACGTGCGGGTTGGTTAGGTGGATTGTTTAGGAGAGCGCAAGAAAAAGGAGAAAAGGTAAAAATTGAAGAAATTACATCAGAAGAAGAAGAAGCAAAACCTGAACCTGACCCCTTCCCCCCTGGGCGATATGATATGAGTGTCTACGAAGAAGATAAGCTTGAACGACAAAGAGAAAACGCAAAGCGCAAGATGAAAGAAAAGAAAGAAGAGAAAGAAGGAAAGAAGAAAAAACGAAAGAAATCCAATAACCCGTTTGATTTTATTGTGCGGACAAGAGGAGAAAGAAAAGAACAAAAAAAAGAACAAAAAAAAGAAGAAGAATATGATAGTGATAGTGATGGTGAAGAAGAAGATGATGGCGGAAGATTTAGTTTTATTATAGATAAAACAAAGCCAAAGCCAAAGAGAAAGAAGAGTGAATCTGGGTTTGGACGCGGAGATGAGATTCCGGAATTGCAAAAATTACGTAAGAATAAACACGTTAAATCATATACTACTATTGGATCTATACCATTTATTAAAATAAGAGATTTTAGAATAACTAGTGATGAAAATGCAGAAACGAAAGTTAATTTAATCAATAAAATTATCACAAAGCTCAATCAGAAATTAGGAATATTAGAGACCAAGATGATTGCAGATTGTCCTATATCAACGATTAATGTTATTCAACCCGTTTTTAATAAAGTAGAAGAATATGGTGTAGGAGACAAAGAAAGATGGTCTACAAATATAGTAGTTAAACAATTAAATACTTTGTCAACAAAATTAGAACGGTATTTCAAATGTCTGCATAGTTATTTAAGTGGGGGCATGAAAGGTAAAATCTCAGGTCAAAGTAAATTTTTGATTTTTACTTTAAAAAGCAGAAGAGATGCAAATTTAGCGTATCAAATACTAATTGATGATATAATACAACCTGTATTTACAGGAAAATATCGACGTGATATAAGTGATAAATTATCAAGTGCACGAGTATTACTTGATGAAGGAGCAAAAATGGCAGCAAAACGTGATACGGAGGATGAATTTATACAAAACAATATAGAAATCATACTCAAACAATTTCGAAAACAATCAGATTCGAATATGGCGGCACTACAAAAAAAACGACAACAAGATCAGGAAAGTCTTAATAAAGAAATTGACGAAGAGATTAAAAGTTACCAGGAGCAAATCAAACATCAATTAAAAAATTTAGAGTTGCTAGATGGTCAACTTGCAAATCAATTGGATTATTTAAATCAACGATTTTATACATATAATAATAAAGGAAATCCTATTATTAAAAAGTATTTTCAAAACAATGAATTAAAATCATATGTAATAGATAATGTGAAACAATTATTAACAAAACCAGAAAAGACATTAAATGAATTAGAAAGTTTTTATATAAAATTGAAATATCTTGTTGGGGGTGAAAAACATAATTACAAAAATTGGTTTAAAAGAGGACGTGAATATATTAAAAGAAAAATAAAGGAAAATATAAGTTTTCAAGTTTTATCCACAAGTTATAATCGTGGTTATATTTTTGGTTCCGCCTTGTATGTTATATTTTATGACTCAAAATACCGTGAATTTATGATGTCTAAAATTTCTAAATTACAGGGACAGGGATTACAACAAATTGAAGATTATTTCCAAACTACTACTCAAATTCAAGATATTACCATTAATGACCAAATGAAACGAAAATATACAGAACCATTATCACAAGATGATCTTGATCAATTTGATCGTTCTCGAGAAAAATTTGATAAAGTATTTCAGGACCAGGATCAGAGTAAAAATAAATTTTCCATATTTGAGAATATTCGATTTTTCTTTAATTATATGAGGTATATGAGGCGAATAAATGTTATGATACTTGGTCAGGCTCAATTAGATGACAATGACTTTGAAGAAACAAGAACATCAAAAGAAAATTTACGTATATTTATCTATGCTAAATTACAAGAACGTGGTCAAGGTCGTGCAATAGCAGAGTATTTTTCGTATTTCTTCGATTTAGAATATTTTGAGGATAATTTACGTTTAGCCTTTGCGCATATAAATATTAAAAGTTTTTTGCATAGTGTTTTTCAATATCTTGACGATTATTATTCAAAAAATGATCATTTGCATAGTAACTTATTAGGTGAAAATTTTGAAATAAAGTATCGTGATACAGTAGAATTTGGAAATAGTGAAGATATTATGAAACAATGTAATAAATATATCCGTGAACATGAAAAAAAGCATGACTATGAATTACCTAGTAAATACAAAAATATGAAAATGGAAATTGATCGATATCGTTTAACATATGATGCCGGAAAAGGTGATTCTATGCAACAGGACGTGAAACCCCAAATGGGAACGATAGAGAAATTTAAACTTGAAATACATTTTGAACAAGACGATGGGTTTAACTTTTTATTTTTTGACGATATGCTTTGGGGTACCACCATTGATCATTTAACAAAAATAATAAAACAGTATATAATAAACAAAGCTGTAGAAGAGAGAGACAAAAGATTAATGAAAAACTATTTATCTAAAATTTCAAAAATATATAAATCTCTGTTAGTAGAAGAATTTGAAAAATACTTATCCATCAATTCTTCATAACATTTCATAAAGTTGGGTTGTATTAATTTTTTCTTCGCGTTGTTTTTCGTATTCCTTAATTATATTTTCTGGTGGATCAAAAAATGTATCTTTTTCAAAATAGAGTTTAAATTTACGATTTAAAAACTCCGTGTATATATCAATTATATTTTCATAGATGTCATAAATATCACTATCAAATACTAAATTTTCCGAAGAAGGGTCATTCTGAATTTTTAAAATTTGATTTAATGTTGTTAAAACATAATTTGATAAAATATCATCGTAAAAAAAAATGTTACCGTATTTTCTTGCATATTCAAGTTCATTCTTAAATAAAACATATGGACGTGATTTTTCATTGAATTGTTGTTGAATTTCTTTTTTATTGTATTGAACTAAACCAAGAACGGCAAATTTAATATCGTAAAAATATGATGTAATGTTTTTTTGGTCTAAGTGTAAATCATATGTTTTTGTTACTTCATTTGTTTGTAATAAAAAAGCGCAGATATCCTCATTTGTGGTCATTTTTTCTTTTTTAATTTTTTCTAATTTAATATAAGTTGTTTCACCTGCTAAACTTCCAACTAAACCGTATATTTTATCTTTTGTTTGGGGAGTGTAAATTTCATATAATACTTCAAAAAGCGTTGATAAAAATCCTTTTAATTTACTTTGCGCAAAGACCAATTCTAAATTTAGAGCAAAATAACTCGGGTCAAAAAAATAACTATAATATTCTTTTTCGTCAGGAGTTAAATAATCAAATTCATTTCTTTCTTGAAAATATGATCTTAAGCGATGTCTTTCTTCACTTTCAATTTCTAATTTAAAAGAATTTTCTCTTGTTAAAAATAAATTTATTCTATTTTGTGATGCTATATCCAAACTTTTATACAACGTCGTCATATTATTAAATAAATAGGGAATATTCTTAAAAAATTGAAAATTATAATAATCATTTGATAATCCTCTTAAAGCATCCGATGATTGTAAAAGCATATTTTCATAATCATAAGGTTGTTGTAAGACCATTAATATATGCTCATAATTATCAATAATAAAATGCGTCCAACCTTTAAATATAATCCAATTCGGGGGGTTTGGGTCGAGAGTAGGGTTATTTTTTAGTGCAAATTTCATAATGTTTTTCATTATTTCTTCGTATGGGTTAATGTTGTTAATGTTTTCATTTATTGTTTCTGTTAAAGTTTTTGGCTTAATTTTTTTAAACACGCCATAACAGATAAAATATTCTTCATCATTAATTTGAACGATATAAGCTCGTGGAAGAACGTTATCATTTCGTATAATATGATAAATGGGACAACATTCTGTTTTAAAATTACTACTTGCTTCTAATGTTTCACCATCTTCTACTTCTAATTGAATTTTACTTTCATTACTATTAGTATTAGTCTCTTCGTCGTCAAACAAAATAACAAATTTAGGTAAACATAAATGATTTTGTTCACATCCTTGATTATCATTTAATGTGCATTTATGGTTTTGATTCCCTTTTACTAATCCTGTTTTCTGTTTAATTTTATGTAATAATTGATTTATATTCTGCATTTTGTTTCTTTTTAGACAGTTACAAAAATTAAATTAAATAAAAAATGTCTATATTATTAGTATGTAATACACAAAAAAAAGATTAGATTACAATATCAATTAATGGCTTCTTATGTATGGGACTTGGCATTGAACGCAGCATGGACTGCAGTAAAAACTGCTATAACTTCATCTGTTAGTAAAGCTGCAAAAGACTATGCGGCTAAATTTGATTTTGAGACGATGAAGGGGTATGCAACGGAGAAATTTAACGAAATTTTAACAGGAGAAGAAAAATGTAATTATTGTATAGCAGAAAATAAAAATAGAAAAAATCAAGTGCATGTATGTTTACCTAGAATATTAGAGATAAATTCAGAAATTATTGGTACAAAACAGGGGCTTATAAAATGGGATATCAAAGAGTCTTATTATTATCCGATTGAGCAAGAAATGGATTACCCGCTTCACATCACATTTTTTTTGAATTATTATCTTATCACTATAAACACTAAAATACTCCCGGTGTTTTTTTATAAATGTGAAAATGAATCAGATTTAGCAATTAGAACACAAAAATTAATGCAAATGGTAGAATTTGCTGAAAATACACAGTTTAAATATAGTTTACCTACATATACATATGGTCAGCATCTTGTTGATAATACCAATAAAGAACAAGGAAGCTGTTATGCATGTCTTTATATTGGTTGGGTACCAAAAAACTATATAAATTTATCAAGAGCTTATAACCAACAAAACGCTGAATATAATTTCTGTTTTTTTGACAATGTTCCGTATTTATACAATAATTTAAAACGAGTAGATTCAAAGATTATTAATACTATCAAGAAAGAAAATAAAAGCAAAAGATTAAAACAATATATTGAAACCCCGCAAAGTAAAATGATTAAAGAGTTATTGTCAAAAACAGGAAACTTTAATCCAGAACAAATAGAATATTATGCTGCTTTTTTCGATCCGTTGTATTTGGAACACAACATGGATTTAGTATTTTACAACGTAAAATTACTATCATTTTTTTTCAGTATATTTGATACTTTAAAAAACTTCTATTTTGACAATAGAATGCCTCATAAAACAATGTTTGGAACATGTACTTATATAACAAAAAGTAAAGAAACATTTAATATAGAGGATTTTTTTATTAAGAATTGTCGCAAATATAATTTAAAAGTAAAAGTTCAATCTAAGGGAGATTATTTAATTCCTCGATATAAATTTAAATTTTTTGGAATTGAGAATACTTCCAATGAGAATTTTAATATTGATATTAACAAAAAGCTTCCAAATACTGCTAATACTTTAAAAATTTCTAGTGCCTTTTTAAAATATGAATTAGGTTTAGAGAGTTCTAATGAAATTCAGAAAATTCCATATTTTTTTGAGGATATTTTATGTGATCGTGTAATCTCTAGGTTGAATCAAGTTATTCTTGATGTAGATACTAGTTATGAAAATTTATTTAATGACATATTAAAGATTTATGCAACCAAAATACACGAATACTATACAATTTATTATCAGTTATATAATATAATTTAAAATTTAAAATTTAAAATTTAAAATTAAAACTAAAAAAAATACTTATTCTTATTTTAATAACGATAATTTTTTCTAAAAAAAACAAGTCAAAAGGTAAAAATAAAAATGTCCTCATCGAGCGAAGAAGATGGAGGCGAGTTAGAAGAGGAGGAGATTGTATATAGTCAAAAAGAATATTGTTATAATAACAATGAGAAATTATTAGATTCAGTCAATCGTAAATATATTACTGATATAATTTTACCAAACATTGTCGAAGTTAGTTTTGAAAATATAAATAGATCTGAATCTTATATTGAACCACAAGTTAATTTAATTTGGGACGAGCCATCTAAATATCAAATTCTCAATAATAATAATATTGCAATTCCACCTGAGAGGGGACACTATGTTGTGAGTGTAAATGATGAAGAGCATCCTATTTTTTTCTTTTCCGCGAAAGAAGAGAAAGAAATACAAACTGAATTAATAAAAATACAGAAAATGAATGAACTAGCAGAGAAAGATCGAGGCCGTATATTATTAAAACCATATGCTTATGGTCAAAATTTAAACGATGACTTAAAATGTTATGCTGGTATTTACATGGCAAGTGTTCCGCCAAATTATATTAATTTATCACAAGCTTTACAAGAGAAAAACGAAAAATACGTTTTTTCTTTTTATAGTAATGTTTCATATTTATATAATGATTTAACACACCTAGATCGAATGATACCGGGTGTTTTTGAAAGACTCCAAGCGGAAGACAATAGTAAGTATAGGAATTTACAAAAATATATTGAAAGTGAAGAAAGTAAAATTATTAAAGAGACTATATTAGACAGTATGCCATTAAGCGATGAACAAAATGCATATTATGCTGCTTTTTTCGATCCTTTATATCTTGAGCGAAACATGGATTTAGTATTTTCTAATGCAAAAATACGAGGTTTTATTTATAGTGTATTTGAGGCATTATATTATCTTTATATAGGACATCAAACGTTACATAAAAAACTAATTGGTTCTTTAACTTATGTAAAAGAAAATGACAAGCATCCATTAGAATTATCTCAATATTATAATTTTTGTATTCCTAAAATAGAAGATTCATCTTTTGTTAAAGATTCCAAATTGAATTTAGAGGAAATCAATAAAAGTAAAACATTCGTTATTCCGGCATATGACATAAAATTTTTTGGCGTAGAAAATAATAGTGTTGAACAATTTGAACAACTTGAAAATTATGGAAATAATAATTTAATACGTGAGGAAAAAAAATTATTTGATATGTTTATACGAGAATTTAATATTGATGTTGATAAATTTTATGAAACAACAAATAGTGAAATGTTAAAAATACCATTTTTTTTTCAAGATATTTTATGTGACAATTTTTTTTATAATATGGCTGATTTATCTTTAGAAATAAAAGAAAAACACAAGACTCTTTTTAACAAAATTATTAAAATTTATCAATTTAGTTTATTTAAATTTTTTCAAAATTATTATCGTTGGAAAGTAAATCCCCTATTACAATATGAAGACATTGAACGATCACAAATTCCATTAACACCTCCAATGAAAGAACGATATTTTAAAGATAAAACATTTCATTATTAGAATTTTATATTTATATATTTATATTTTGATATTTTATATTTTTTATCAGAAAAAGTCTGATAGCATTCGTTGATTTTTTTGTCTATTTTCGTATTGTAAGAGTGCATTTTTCCATAATAATTTTGCAATTGTTTCTTTACATTCTTTTGATATTTTATTATTTTTGTTTAAAGGGTATGGTTTTTTTGTTTCTGGATCATTTACAATTAATGAAAATAGATTATACAAGGAATTTGCAACTTGTTTATCTAAATAATATGCAAAATCAATTTGTTTTGTTATTTTTTTTGAAGATTTTTGGTATTTTTCAATTAAAAATGTAGGATCTTCAACTCGATCAGCTTGTAAAATATTCTTTTTTCCTTGTTCTTGTATAGATAAATTTTTATAAACATATGAAATTCGATCTCCTGTTTTAGGGGCATTCATTGGATCTCGTTCTTTTATGCGTTCAGCTAAATAAAAATGTGCCGGTTTGGACAATTTTTGTCCATTTTTACCTTTATCTTTATATTCATCTTTTAATGATTTTGTAATAATTAATTTTTCTATCGGAATTTCTCCGTTAAGTAATTGTTTAATCATTTGTTTTGCAATTTTTTGAGCTTGTGTTACATTTTGATGAATTAATATTTGTTCAACTACATTTTGTAAAATTTCTTTTACAAAAAGACAATTATCTCGTCGTACTAATTCAATTCCTTTTGCATCAATTCCTTTATTTTTGGTTGGTGAAACATAAATATTAGCAACGTATCTTTTTTTTGTAAACAAAAGTAACGGACACATAACTTTTTCCATTTCAAGTTCTTGTGGTGGAGGTAATTGTGCTGTAATTTCTTGTGCACATTGATTACTTACATGAAAAACATTTTCTAAAAGTTGTTGTTTTGGTAGGTTTCCCCATTCTGGATGATCAAATTTTACATAAATACTATCTGTATTATGAAGCAACAAGCATCCAGTTCCACATTGAAATGTTGCTTCATTTGGAAATTTGGTTAAATCTGTTGTTGCAATTTCAATATCGTATACATATTCATCATCATCATCAAAATCTGTAATTTCTTCTATTAAAATTACTTTTGCTGTTGCAGTAATTTTATCTTTATATTCTAATTTATATTCATGTAAAATTGTATCATAATTCCAATGCCAATACATTTGATTTTTCTGTTGAAGATAAAATTGTTGTGCATTTGCAGCACATTTAAATGATCGTATTGGTTTCTCCATATTAATATATTAATGTGCGTTAAAGTTATCATGTAAAAAAACAAGTTTAAGTTAGTATATGAATTGAATTGAATTGGAATTAGAATTTAAATGATGATGGCCAATGGACAATTTGCAGCTTCTTCAGATGCGAATAATAGTCAAACAAATAAATTTATGGGTGGAGGAACACCAATACAGAATTTAACAGGGATAAAGGACGAAATTCCACATTTAAATCATGGATATAATTCTCAACGTGATCTTGTTCGCAATGGTGTTTCACCGCCACCTCCTCAAATGTCATCATCATCTTCACCTATGGATTTAAATTCAAGTATGTATGGCGCAATAAATCCAATTGAACAACAGCAACAAGAATATATTCAACAACAAATATTAATGCAAGAACAACAAGAAAGAGAAGCAATGGCACAGGCAATGGCTGCTGAATGGCAAAGACAACAAATGTTTCAACAACAACAACAGCAACAGCAACAACAACAACAAAATATGAGAAAGAATAAGGATGTTTCTTCGTATTTTGGTGAAATGTTTGAAAAGGAAACGAATATAAAATGGCAAATATTTGTTGCATTAATTGTATTGGTAATTTTCTTAAATAATGCTTATATTTATGAATGGGAGAAGGGATTTATTCCTGTTACATTTCGGGAAGGCAACACTCCTCCATTAATTGCAGTTATTGTGAATGCATTTATTTTAGGAGGTTTAATTTTGATTATTGGTCGATATACTTAAATTATTTTTTTTGCGAGCACGTTTAAATTGGAAAAAAAAATAAATTTAGGGTAGAAAAATTTAAAGAAAAAATTTAAACGCAGTTCTAAGAAAAAAAAAGTATAAAGTATGGTTGTAAGTTCATCATCAATTCCTTTTTTGGATAGTCGTGAGGAGTTATTGTTGAAGAGTTTGTGTAATTTTTACTCTACGATTCAAAATTTTGATCGTTTTTATTTTTGGATTGGATGTGATTTAATTTCATTGCGTTTGCTTGATTTTTTTGTAACAAATTATGCTTATGAACATGATGTAAATATAAATGGAATCAATATTTATACTGATTATAAAGCTCAATTAAAGGATTATACAAAGCGTTCGTTTGATCCATTTTGTCGTAACAAACGAATTTACATGTATGTTCATGAACGAAATGACGAAGAGACTAAATATTATGAATTTACAATATTTCCTAATGAAAGATCATCATTAAATTCAAAACGAGGAGTATCTCAAAAACAAGATGATTACAAATACGAAGTTACGACAACAGTTGGTCAATTAAATTTTTTCCGATGGTGTATTTCATGTGAAATATTTAAGTATATTATTAAAAATTATAACCACATTGCAAATGCAATGCGACAACAAAGTATTCGAACATCTCGTTCAAATAAGAACAAAATTCAATTATTAAAATCATCTACATCTGTTACATCACAAGCAAAACGTAATCAAAATCAATTAAACAAAACCAAACAATTATCATTATCATCATTATCATCATTATCATCATTATCATCATTATCGTCATTATCATCATCAGATTTATTTACATCAGGTTCTCGTCCAATCTTAAATAAGAAGCGTAAGCATATTGTAATAGAATTTAATTAAAATGAAAGATACTATTTTAAAGGCTTGGTTGCAAGCCAATCAATGTATAATTACAAAAAGTAGAAAGAAAGACAAAGAAAATGAAAATGAACTTACTCATGTATCAATGGATGGTGGATGTTTAAGTATTCCATCAAATAAAATTTTAGAATTTTATAAGCAATATGCTATTGGAATTGAACAAAATGAATGTTATTTTCTTTGTGAACGTCCTTCTTCTGTTTGTAAAATGTTTTGTGATTTTGATTTTTTACAGGAAAAGGAAATTACATTGATGGAATTTTTGGAATTTTGCAGTGAAATTCATAAAATTATAACAATTTTATTTGATGATGATGATTATAATTTTTTAATTTTACGTGCTCCGTTAAATGTTGTGGAAAAAGAGGGAAAAGTTCAATTAAAAACCGGGTATCATTTAATTTGGCCAAAATTAATTGTTCGTATTGAAATTGCTCATGCATTACGTGATTGTTTTGTTGAAATTTTTTCAAAAAAATATGAAAAAAGTCATGCACAATTTCAATGGGGAAATATTATTGATAAACAGGTGTATCATAGTGGTTTACGTATGATGGGTTCGTGTAAATATCATCGTGAATTAATTAAAGAAAGTGAAAATACACCACGTAAAACAAAACGGTATAATGAGATTATTGAAAAACGTCCATATAACTTTGTGCAATATTTTTTTCATAATGACAAAAATGACAAAAATGACAAAAATGACAAAAATGACAAAAATGACAAAAATGATAAAAATGATAAAAATGACAAAAATGATGATGATCAGGATGTGAAATTACGTCAATATGTAAAATTATTATACGAGAGTAGTATTCGAACATATAATAATGAAGATCCGTTACAGCCGGAAACATCAACTTTTTCTGAGTTATTAAAAACATATGAAGAAGATAAGAATGAAGATGCGATTTACATTTTACAGACCTACAAAGATCTTGTTTACAAAAAAAAGTATAAACGTAAAATCACTCATAATTTTGAAATTCCTCATAATATGTCGGTTGAAACTGCGCAAGATTTACAAAAAACATTTGAACAAATGATTGATCGTTATACAATTCCACAATGGAATGGTATAAATGTAACAAAAATTTATGAAGGATATGAAGAACGTGGTTATTATATTATTAATGTGGACAGTCATTATTGTTTAAATAAACAAGGTGAACATTCAAGTAATCATATTTATTTTCGTATTTATCCACATGGTTTGTATCAATTATGTCATTGTGATTGTGAAGGAAGTAATCATATGGGTAAAAAAACTAATTTACTTTGTCGTGATTTTATCAGTGCTGCATTTAATTTTCATTACACGATTAAGCATAAATTATTTCCATCATTGTCTATTATGGAAAAAAATAATATGAATAAATTTCGCAGTTTACATGTAAGTTTATATGATTATTATAAGAAAAAATTTGAGCAAGAAGTAAGAAAACGATTTCGTGCTAAGAAAAAATATGACGATACAAATTTATTTACGGATCAGAGTGCATTATTTCCACCAACAATAATTGCGCGGAATAACAGGGAAAATTTTTTATCATTATCTGAACAAACAATTAATTACTTGTTAAAAAATTTAAATATTTCTATAGACATTAAACAGGATCAAGAATAAAAAAAAAAGAAAAAAAAAGTAAAATGGCATTTTCCGGAACTGGACTTGGATATAATGGAAGTGGAGGTAATTATTTTAGTGATTTACCAAGAAAAGTGTATGAAGGTCGTTTACCTAATGCAAGTGAATTGATTACAAGTAGTAGTCATACTCTTGTTATTGATAGTAATGAACGTAATAAAACATTGTATCCTAATCCTTGTTACTATTCGTTACGTTTGTCGGATAGTTTCCGTAATGTTACATCAATTGAATTAAAGGGAAGTATTATACCAAAAACTGAATACAATGTAAATAGTGAAAATCGTTATATTCCGTTTAATGTTCAGGATTTTATAACGAATATTCGTATTATTGATCCGGGATATGGATATGTAGATGGAACTTATGGAGATGGTGCAGTTCCACCAAATGATACATTAGCAACTGTTTCGGCACCGGGTATTATCGGTGGTACAAATGCATTAATTACTGTAGTGGTAACAAATAACACGATAAGTAGTATAACGATAACAAATAGTGGTAGTGGATATTTACGTGGACGATATGGTAATTTAAATTATAACGCTTTGGGATTTTATTTAAATTCTGGCGCCACTTTTATCAATAATATACCGTTGGAGACAACATTATACAATCGTCATCGTCCTGCAACAATACAATTAGAAGTTGGAAATGAATTATTAGCAATAATGAATGAGGGTCAATATGATTTTGCATCACCAAATGATTTAGCTAATGGTTTATGTCGAGAAGTAACAAGAAGTTTACAAAGTGCAATAGATGATGCAATTACTAACGGTATAATTGTACCTGTTGTAGGTGGTCCACAAACTGGAGCACAATATTTTCCATATTCAGTTTTAGATGCAAATGATGGTTCATGTTATTTATTTACACCAAATTCCAATGCATCTGAAAATACAAATGTTGCAATACAACGTGGTGCAGATGATGGAACATATGACCAAGATCTATTTTTAGAACTACTTTTTGGAAGTTCACAGGCATATAGTGATTCTACTGCTGTAAATTTATTAGGATATGGTAGTTCGACACCATCAAATTTAAATACAAATTTATTATACAATAAGTTTCCACCATTAGATCAAACAAGTGGTGTTACAAGTGCATTAGCAAATCCATGGGTATCTACTCCAATTGAAAGTCGAAATAATTATAATATTGTAGATACTCCACGATATGTTATTTTACAAATAGGTGCAACTCCATCAGATACAATTGATCGTATTGAATCTACTAATGATTCATTAAATAGTGGATTTGCAACATTGGTTTTTGATGCAAATTTTCCGGAATGTATTTTTCGTGCACCAGCAGCTAATCCACAACCTGGAACAGGTGACAGTGATTATTCAACTTTATTAATGAAACCAGGTATGTTAAAAGCAATTAAAGGGAATGATTTTGACTCTAAAATTATTGTTTTCCCGACACCAATTGCTGAAGTTGGTTCTATAACAATATCAATGCGCAAAACAAATGGTGATTTTTATGATTTTCATGGAATGAATCATTTATTAATCTTTCAGTTAAATGCAAATGATATTAATACAGGTTATCGATCATAAGATTATAATGTAGTTGTTGTTGTTGTTGTAGTAGTTGTTGTTGTAGTTGTCGTGCTTGCAGATGATAAAATATCATATATTTTCTTGTAAAATTCATGAAGTATACCGTTAACAATTGCAAATTTATTTATCCGTTGCAATAAATCTAACTCTTCCTCTGTGAGGATAATGCGTTTGACCGTTGATGTGGGATACTCAAACTCGCGACTATTAAAGTATGTCAAGATACCCTTTGCCGTAGTGTCTTGTGGAAAATATTGACAATATGAACGTAATAAACTAAGTAAAATAATAAACTCTTTCTTGTTAAACTGTATTATCTTCATTTATTTTTATTTATTCGTTCTGGTACGATTTTTCTATATAACATTTAAAACAGATTTTAAATGTGTTCGTATCATCAAAATCATCATCAGATTCCGTTATCATTTCTTGTAATCCACGCGTTCTACTATTCTGTGTAAAATGTGTTGCATTGTCTTGCGGCATATGCATTCGACAATCGTGACACTGATAGACAACATTTGACTTGCGACACAGAGGACAGTTAATCTCTTTCTTCCCACGACCAACATTAGATAACGTTGGTGATCTCCCATGTGATAAAAACCGTTCCATACAAGTATGATGAAATCGATGAGGAACATTTGGTGAGCAATGAAATGTAAATGAATTCGTATAATCTTCAAAATCTTCACAACATATTGAACATGTTTCCTTTTCTCTTTGTTGTTGTTGTTCCCTTGGTTGTTCTTGTTCCGTAGTCGTAGGTTGTGGTGGTTCAATAAGAGTCACTTCAGGGACATCGTCGTCGTCATCATTTTCACCGATAGCATTGTTACCATTATTATCATAATTATCTTGTTGCATATCTGCTCTTAATGCTCGAATACGTTGTAAAAACATTTGCGTATAATCGTCCGAAATCAATGATGAAAATGATAATGACGGTGATGATGATGAAGGTCTTGACGATGAAGGTGTTGACGATGAAGGTGTTGACGAAAACGACGACAACAAATCGGGATAACTTTGCAGTATTCTATTACATCTTTCACCCAAAGCATCCAATTCATTTCTCGTCCTTTGTGCTTTCGATAACAGCCTTTGTAGTTCATCCATCTTACGTTTCTTTTCTCGAGATCTACTATTATTGTTAACAACATTGTTCGTATTATTGTTAATAAGTGATGATGCGGTTGTCAAAATAAGATTAGAATTAAGCAAATCTGGCCGAACTCCTTTATCCTTTTTGCATTTTCCTTCTTTGCAACCACATAGGGGACATTTTCGATACCCATGATGATGCTTTTTATGTTTCCTTTTGCGTCGTTGTTGCTGATTATGAACTTGTGTCCCTCTATTATGCATAAAACAAGTAGAATGAAACGTATGACCACATTGAAAATATACGCGTTTTGGCATATTTTTGTTCACAACTTGATATGATTGTTTACAAAAACCACAAGATTCCTCGTCATATTGATTATAATCGTAATGATTATGACCGTAATTGTATCTACCACCAGTTAACACAATAGTCGCCATCCTTTCGGGTGTATCAATACTATACTCCAATCGCCCAAGATTACGCGGTAAACCACCTAAAGCAAACATTCTATTCTTCTTTTGTTTTTTTTGTCCGTTGCACAGGGCCTAGTAGAGCCGAATAGAGGGTTAGGGCTATGACAAACAAGTAAGTCGTACAAACAAGTAAGTCGTACAAACAAGTAAGTCGTACAAGTAGCATGGTATTCTTCTGTCAAATAATTGACTCTCTTATGTGTGAGTTCAAGTTGGGTTTGCTTGCATTTGCTTGCATTTGCTTGCATTTTGATTAATGTGGTGATTTCGCGCGCGGACGAAGAGTGTAGTGGGTGGCGCGATCATACGATTATACGATCATACGATTTGGATTTTGAATCGACTACTTTCACGTTCAAGCGATTTATATAATGAGGAATCCTCTAAATAAGAAAATCGCACACGTGTAATTTGGGGTGTGCGCATTACCAATGTCCATGATGCACATTCTGCGCTACCGAAATAATATTCTGCGCGCGCGCTCGCGTTCTCTCATCGTCACTTCCCTTGATTGTAACAAAGCAAATCTTAATTGTTACCTACACACGAGTGCAAATTGAAAGACCAAAAGACCAAGACCAAAAAAGCCTTAAATTAACCCTAAAACTTACCTAATCCGAGTGAGTGAGTTCATTAAAAAAAGCGGTGGAAAAAAAAAGATGGAGAACCCTAACATTATTGAGACGTTGTGTAAAATTTGTGATTGGTTTCCGTTGCTTAGTCACATAAATCAAGTTCGATTGGCGGAAGTGTATTACTTAATGTCAACGGATGAAAAATCATTGTTTGAGAAAATATGTAACGGATCAATAGAACTTGACACGTTAAGTAGTTATTCAAAATTTATTTTAGGTGGTTTATTTGCAGCAAGTAATGCGTATGTTGAAAAGCATGCAAAAGGTTATACAATACAGGAAATTTTACGTTATGATAAGCCTTTACTTCTTCATCTTTTGGTTGAAGCTTTGCAACAAAATCCATTAAGACTTTGGCCTCAAAAACTTGAAGAAAATATACAAATTAAGATGAGAAATGAATCAATTTTGAATGAATTAAAGTCTTGCACTAAGTTATCACTTTTAACAGTTAATACACAAGTTGTATTTTATAATACGTTTTCTTGTATGAAGCAAACAGATCGAACATCTTTTATAAAACATTGTGATGATGAAGTATATGACTTACAAGTTTTACGTAATTTTAATGTAACGATGTTACAGACATTGTATATGTATCGTGGAAAATCAATTTATTTTTCTGGTTCAACGGTTATACCATCGGCTACTTTAGTTCATTATCTTACACCATCATATGAAAATCTATTAAGTGATTACGAATTTTCGGAAAATGTGGTGCTTGTTAAAGAATTTTGTCCTACGTGGAATCAACTAGATGATGAACACAAAAAACATTTGGTATTATATTATACTTTTATGAAAAAGACTGAAAAGCAAATGTTAAAGTATGTATGTGAAAAGAGAACAAAGATGGAGAGTCGTGATTATGTTCATATCAGTTTTTCACTAATAATTGCGTATTCAATTGCTGCATTGGTTTATCAACAAGTAAAATTTCATGAAATTTCACGAACGACTTTAATTGAACAATTGTATGCACATTCTGCTGTGGAGACAAGAGAATCTCTTGATAATACAGAGACACGTGAACAGATTGGAACTTGGTTAAAGTCTATTTATTTGCCCAATTATACAAATTTGTATGCTCATGAAATACAAGGATTGTATGATACGTTTATGAAAAGGGATAATATTCATTGGAGAAGTTTAAAGCGTTTCTTACTTGAAGGTTATACAAGAAAGGAATTACAGATGCGACATATGCTACCAAATTTACAATTACTTGCTCGCATTAAAGGAATTAGAGGTAAAACATTACACATTATGAACAAGACGACGCTTATTTCAAAGCTATGTGATCCTAAATACGTAGCACCATTAACTTTTATAAGACGAGAAACCCCGATGACGACAAAGGAAAACCAAAAACCTACGAAAAAGCAACCCAAAAAATATATAACTAAAGCATTGAAAGAAATAACTACAAGTAATGAAGAAAAGGCTGATGTGTTAAAGATGTTAAAGCCTTTACGTAGTCATGGTGTAAGATTTAGTTGGGGTCGATTGATTAATCTTGTTGGTAAATGCACTCAAATACAAAAATTCCGACAAATATATGAAGGTGATTTTACACGTTATGACTTGGACACGGTTAATACTTCATGTTTACATTTATTGTGTCATGTATTTCGTATTTATATTGGAAAGAGAACACGAGATGATGTTATACGTAATTTGTATCAAAAAATTATGAAAGAGAAAGCATCACGTGCAAAGGGAAAAGGTAGTCGTTATTATAAGTGTAGTTCTTCAGCTTCAGCTTCTGCTTCAACTTCAAAAGTGACAAAGACGAACAGTAACAAGATGAATGACGAAAATGAATCTGTATCTAACAATGAAACGGAAACTGAATATGACGACCATGATGATAATGAGACTTACGTGGAAACAACTATTGAAATGGATGACGGTGATAATGCAGAAGTATCACCACCATCAGTGGAACCATCAGTGGAACCATCAGTGGAACCATCAGTGGAACCATCAGTGGAACCATCAGTGGAACCATCAGTGGAACCATCAGTGGAAGCATCAGTGGAACCATCAGTAGAACCATCAGTGGAACCATCAGTGGAACCATCAGTGGAACCATCATCAGTGGAACCATCACCAAAGGAACCATCACCAAAGGAACCATCAGTGGAAGCAGTATCACCAAAGGAAGTGTTAACGGATATATTGACAGATACAACAGAGAAGAGGGCGGCTGATATGTTGATTACGTTGCATGATTTATTGAAAAAGAATGGATGGTGCACTTACGTTAAGTATATGGCAAAGTATGAAATTAGTAACGAAGGATGTGTATCTCAAAATGCTGCGTTTGTTAAGTGGAGTGAGGAACAAATCATGGATGCAATTACGTTTACTGCTATTGGTATTATAAAGTTTGCTTATACGGATGATACGGACAAGTTGCATAATTTGGTGAGCACATTACATTACAAGATTCGACATAAAGTGCATACTTTTGAGTTTCTTAATGAGTTGATTAAAAGGATACAAGAATATCAAGTAACTGTGTGGAAAGAATATGCAATGTTTACTCAGACAAAGTTAGGAGAACGAAGTGATGACAAGAATAAAGGATTACAGAGAACACAATTTTGTTATGCAATTATTACTAGTGTATTACAAGAATGTTGTAGCAAGTTAAATTAAAAACCTATGTTGTGATAAGTAACATTTAGTAATGAATATTTGGGTTGTTCTTGAAGAGCTAAATTTCCAAACGCTATGATGCGTTGAAGTCGAATAATTATGTTAGATAATTTTGATTCATCTGGCTCTGACTCCTCAATGACATTTAAATTTTCATATATTTTCCTCAAATCCATAATAACGTTATCAATTGAGTAGTCCATACGAAGATATTCATTTAAGCGATGCGAAATTTGGTCAATATGGGTACTAATAAGCGTTATAAACATCTTATTTGCGCGACGAATTTGCCTTTCATCAAATGATGAACTATTTGGTGAAGATGCAGATTTGTTCTTCTTCTTTTTCTTCTTTGTCTCTCTCTCTTTTGTTACAATTGCACTATCGCGTGCTTTACGCTTTTTACCGTTACACTTGTCCGTTGCATCTAACGATTCGTCTTCATCATCTTCTACACTTTCTTCAACAACCTTCTTGTTCTTTTTCGGGTCAGATTGTTCAGATTGTTCAGATTGTTCAGTAATTTGTTTAGACTCTTCACCAACAGATTGACCCGATTGATCCGAAGATACTGGTAATGTTGGGGTTGAAAGTTCAATAATCTCTCGATTTTTAGGTATCTCTTTACGCTTTAACCCTACAGGTGAACCAGGTCGCGAAGAAGGCCGTGGTGTAGCCAAAGGCTTTACCGAAGGTACCGAAGGCTTTACCGAAGGTACCGATGGCATAACCGAAGGCACCGAAGGCTTAACCGAAGGCTTAACTGAAGAAGGTACCGAAGGCACCGCAAAAGTCTTATCTGATGAAGGCACCGAAGACACCGAAGGCTTAGCCGGAGAAACCATTTCAGCAGTAGTCATTTTATTTTGTCTTAGTGTGAATTACTTCAAGAGGCAACACGAATGTAAGGAATTCAATAATATAGATAGGTAGGTAGATAATGACCAATGTCATGTGTGGACAGAATGATAGAATGATAGAAGTGTAAATGTGTTTAGATTAGATTTGCTTTATGATTAATTGATCTACCAAACGTGAACACGTTCATGCCATTTTTGATATGGATAATCCTCTGTTATAAACTTGTATCGTTTACGCTTCTCCTTTTGCTCTGCTGTAACTTGATAAAATTCTTCTAATAAAGTATCCTTATCTTTTTGCCATGTTGATCTGATAAATTTTGCATAGGAAATCGATGTCCAATGAATTAATTTTTGTTTCCTTGTTTTTTCTATATATTCTTGCTCGCAATCAGATAACTCATCCATTTCGCCACTCTCATATGTGCCAATAAAAGACCAATGAAGACTTCCTCCTTTTGTATAAAATTCAGTCATTTGACTGTATACAATATCATTTTCTTCATCAGTAAACCTATTTAAAGTAAAAAAATCATTATCTTGTTCTTCATTTGGGGTAGTAGTATATTTTTTTATTTCTGTATACTTTACAATTTGTCCTGCCTCGAGTTGCTCAGCAATATGATCACCTCTTTCAAACAAACGACGACACAATGAAGCTGCAATTGCATATTGTTTGTTCATCATAGCATATTTTAGTATGATATGTAAAAATTTCATACTGACATCACTGTTAGTTTGAAAAGTATCTTCGTATTCAACTAAAGCTTCTACCATTTCTAAATACCCAATGGAAATTGCCATAAGGATACCATAAAGTATTTTGTATAATCTTTCTGGGTGTGATTTCTTGGTGTTTTTCAAAAATAATACTGCAGTCTCAATGTCATTTCGTACTATACATCTTTCTAAACATTGTAATAGTTCACGTTCTATCATATCATCCGTCTTTAATATATCACAAATAGTTGGATGTTGCAATAATACTTTAATGACATCTGGGTACCCGGTAGCTTCGCGCCATAATATTCCTACCACCTTTTTCATTCCTTTATCTTTAAGAATTACATTATTATCATCATAACTGCTAAAGCGCCAACCTTGTGTAACAATCATGTCACAGCAAAATTTGTAGAAATGATTCGACTTTCTAAACTTGGGATGGTGTAGAAAGAAATCCACAGCCTCTTCATCACCAAGAAAACAAGCAACATATAGATTTCCATAGTATCTCACACGAGTGAACAAGTGCACTTTACCCTTAAATAATTTGTTACCAGCTACCATCGTGGATTTTATTTTACTACATCCAATAAACAAGAATTACGTATACTAGATTTGCATTATCATGGATGGGGAGTTTGAATTAGACTGAAGTGGAAGTGTGTGTGTTTGAATTAGAAATGGTGATCACGTTGGAGCGAAATTGATAATGAGGATTTTGAGATTACGGGGAGGTGTCTATTATACACATTCTGCGCCACGGAACATATGTTCTGCGCGCCGCGCGTTTTGAGTCAAGTCAAGAGTCAAGTCAAGAGTCAGAAGTAAATCAAACCAAATCACACCGAACCAATAGACCAGACAAGTAAGTAGATATGGAATTACGTAAGAAGAATCACACTACAAAAAACACAAACACAGGTGTTGTTGGATATGGTAAATTAAGGTGGTCACCGCGGCCCTTAAAACGAACCCAAAGGGACCAAAGGTACCAAATAGACCAAAGATTGTATAAGCAAAAGATGTGGGAAGATCGTCAATTGAACAAGATAACAAGTTTACAAGTGAGTGTTTCAAAGTGTAAACGGATACTTGAAGAAGTGATGGTTAAAGAGAAGGAACAAGAGAACAAGAAAGATGGATATACTGAAGTATGGAGAGCACTACGGATCACCCTGTATTTCTGTTGTATTGAGTCTATTGTATTTCTATTATTGCTTTATACTAAGTGGCAAATTTTTGCGTGGCAATGTTGATCGTATGACTTGTCTCGAAATATATATATATAAGATCTTAATCATATTAAACTTAACTTAAAGTTTAGTTTTAGTGATTCATTCATTCAATATGTTCTTGAGAAAATAATAATTTGGGATAAGTCTTATTACTGATGCGCGGTATTCTGCAAGATTTCTGTGAACGTCTCTATTATATTGCAATAAGTTCTTGTCTGGATCCTGACTCAACATATCCGTTATAAATTCTCCAATATATTGAATGAGTCCTTTGGGCATATTATGACAATTGTTATGACGCAATATTACCCTCATATATAACATGTATAAACAATTCACTCTATCAATAATGTCTTCATACAAATCTCCTTTATCCTTCTTTAGATAAAAGTATTTTACAATACGATCTTCAACCTTTAACAATTCAAATGCATTCGTTTCTGTTTTAAACATTGGAAATTCTTGCACGATATACAATGCCGGTATATGATTTTCACTCCTTATTAACATCGTATACATGCACTTCAACGTAAAATGTCCTGTGATTTTTAAAACCCAAAACTGTCCAGGGAGCAATCTCGAATAAAGTATATACATATATTTCTCAAGATTCACCTTCTTTAAACGTGAAAAGAGTAAAAATAACGTGTCTTTATGTCGTCTGTTGGCACGACAAGGTTGCAATTTATTAAACACACTCATCCAAAAACGATCAACAATCCAATAACCATCCGTTTGTAATAGCTCATTTATCTTTTCATTTTCAAGAAGTAACTGTAATATTGAAAAGGCATCACGTTGCTTTCGTAAAGATTTAACAAATCTCGTCGAACACTTTAATAGTGCACTCTCAACTAATTTAAGACATGCATTATCAAAATGTAATTTCCAATCAGTTCGTTGTTGCTCTACTGTTGTAAATTCAGATCTTACATAGGTCTCAAATGTTGATAAGCCATATGTATTTAAAATATAAGACACTGCATGTAAATTATATTCTCTTATACTTTGAGACAAATTTAATCCTTCTTGTGCCTCACAAACTTCAACGGCTTTACGATAATCCATTGAATCATAAAAATTCTCAACGGAACGATGACCCATAACATATCCGTTGAACTTAGTTCGCTTCTCAACGATCCAACCACTAAAACGAGACATCTTTGTAACAGTTAAATTAAAAGAAAATGTATTAGGGCTATTCAATCTAACACTTTGATTTATATGTATGTTTCGATTAGAAATGCTTTCTTGTGTTCACCTGTTCATCCTCCGAGCCACGTTGAAGTGATTCCTTAAATTGTGAAATCACACAAAGACGATTTCACTCAGTCAGCAAATGAGAACAAACGGGAACAAAATCCGTTTTCTGTGTCCAATTCGGACCTCAGTTGGTACCCCAGTTGGTACCCCAGTTGGTACCCCAGTTGGGACCCCAGTTGGGACCCCAGTTGGTACCCCATGGTCCCTCAGTTGGTACTTCAATGAGGACCATAACCCTAACCAAGTTAGTGTTTTATATTAGAGAATAGACATTCGTTTTCTTTATTCTCTATTGTATTTGTATCTGATATATCCATAGCTATCCGTTGGTTTAGCAATGTATCCGTTGCTCGAAAGTTGTTCGTGCATTTCTGATAGAGAAGACATTTCCATTGTAGCGGTAAAGAAGTGTTATAAATCATGTCCAATACGTCTCCTTTTGAACCTTGATAATATGGTAATAACAATGTGATAGCACTATAGTTAAGACAACCTATAGCTATTAGTAAATGATCACTTAGATTCAATGTCTTAATTAACTCGGTGAATGTAAAGATGCGTTGAAGTAGATGTTCATGATGATGGATAATCAGTTCGTGTATAAGTAAGTCCCAACCTGATTTATATGTGCTTCGTAAAATTCTTAAAGAGTATAAGAACTCTTCACATCCCATACTTCTAATACGACAAAGTGTTACAGTAATTTGAAAGCATGCTTCAGCTATATCCCAAAGTAACACACAAGCATCTGTATACTCTTTAATACAACCGTCTTCATCGATATCTCGAGTAAAGTAGCGATATGACCGTTGCACTGAAGACATTGTCTTGTATATAAGTATATAACACAAGATAGATTAGATAGAAACTTAGTTATTTTAGAATTGTGCTTTATTAAGTTGAAAGTTAAGTTAAGTATCAACAGCTCTTGAGAGTAAGCTTACAGGAATTGTCTTTGTTTTTGCTTGTAAACGAGCACTCTTTCTGCGTTGAGTTTTATAATGAAGAGTGTCATTCTCCACCCAAAGTTCAGCGCTGTCATCAAGCTTCATAATCTCTTTAAAGAGTAGAACAGCTGATTCCAGTAAATCCTCATGATTGAATTTGGCAGCATAGACAATTACATCCTCAAGAGTTGAAAGATATATATAGTAACCATCAAACTTAGTCAAGAGATATGATATCATGCGCACATGACCACGTTTCATAGCTTCTTCAATCATTTCATTTCCCCAGCGTCTTTCAAATAATGTCACATGTCTGTTATCCACCAATTTGAAGTAGAGTTCGTAATTGCTGATCTCCTCTCCGGTTTCATTTTCATAATGCTCACGAATACATTTGATACGCTCCCATTCGAGCATATCTCGTTTGATATTAAACTCCTCTCTACCAAGTTCTCCAGTTTGATACTTCGCAAAGAGGTCGTTATGCTTCTCTGATGCGATAAAATAATCGCATCCCATTTTCGTTAACATTGTCATTGTTCTATATATACACTGTAATAAGAGTAGTGAAAACGCTACAAGTGAAAAATAGAAATAGAATTTAGACACAAAAGAAGAAGAATATGATGACATGATCGTTAGATTTTAAAGTTTTAACTCTAATTCTAAATAAGGTTCTGCTCTTCTGGTGGCTGTTGAGTTGTGTGTTTGAATTGGAAATGCTTTCCTATGCTCCGTCTTTGAGTAATTCATGTATTGTGAAATCACACAAAGACGATTTCACTCAGTCAGCAAATGAGAACAAACGGGAACAAAATCCGTTTTCTGTGTCCAATTCGGACCTCAGTTGGTACCCCATGGTCCCTCAGTTGGTACTCCAGTTGGTACCCCATGGTCCCTAAGTTGGTACTCCAGTTGGTACCCCATGGTCCCTAAGTTGGTACTCCAGTTGGTACTCACAAAAATCCTATAGAAGTTTTGCGCGCTACCCCCGGATTTATTCAGTAAGATCTCAGGGACGGGGGGGTGTGCGCTAGGGACAAGGTGTAATTACATAAATCATCATATGACGATTTCACTGAAGACGCTTGAGATGCACGAAACGGACAAAGCAAAACGGATTTTGTATCGAACATTTAACTGATTAGCGCTTGGGAAAATTTCTCATATGACGATTCCAATGAAGAGGATTTCAGAAAATTTAAGACGTCATCGTACGACGTCGTTGGTGTTTCGGTTGTAAGATCGCTTACGTAATGGGGACGAGGTAAGAAACTAATAAGAACTAAAGCAAACCCAAATTAAAACATAAACACAGAGGAAAAAAAAATAATAAAAAATGGATATTGAAATTACTACTAACACTGTTATGGAGACGTTCAGAGCTGTTTTACAGTTGGGGAACGTGACGGCGGAAGCAAATTTTATGAAGGATCAGACGCGAAGATTGTTTAGAGAAACGTTAAAAGATTCATCATATGCGTTGTTATTGCGTCTTATTATAGTGCATAATGAGACAAGAACTAGATTGAGTATACAAGATTTAGAAGATGGTATGGCAGCAGCGATAGAGTGGGGAATGCCCGATATATACAACTTGTTGGAAGGTTATTATAGAGAGCGACTTCATTACAAGTATCTTGATAACTAGCTAGAAGTCATAAAGCATAACATAACTTAATTGAAACACACTCATGTCTTGTTCTCCGTGTAAGTTTTGCGTGAAAAAAACAACCCTAACATGGAATACAAAGTAGATTGTGTGTACCCGGTACCACCACCTTGGTGGGCGCCAAATGCTGATATGAAAGTGGTCCACCATTCGGCCGTTAAGTTTCATTTTGATTTGATGAAGTGCACCCTCGCGAATCCAACCGTTACTTATTACATGATCTCATTGCCAAATTATTTCCAACGGTATCATGAATTTTTAACGCAATATATACAAGATTATATTGTAACATCACAAGAGTATATGTCATACAAGACTGAACATGATAATAATATCCGTCATATGATTTCAAATCCTAAGAATAGTATAAATCTTATCATCAGCCTTTACAAAGAACTTTGTGGAGAAGAACCTGATATGTATATGTATGTAACACCTTCCTCAATAGCTGACAATATCATTTATGATTATATAATGGAATGTTTATCAATGTCTGCAGAAGAGTATTATGGAGTATACGTTTCACTTGCGTTTAAGATGATGCAGGATCCATATATATATGCCTCGTTACACAAGCATAATAAAGTTCCGTTGAATGCGTTTTTACAAGAATCCGTTCATAATATTCGCAACAAATTAAAGTGTCGTAATTTTACGAAGTGTAAAGTGGTCATCAGTAAACTATTTGAAATATTTCCAAAGTTTGATGTTCATTGTATCGTTCCGTCGTGCTTGGATGTGACAAGGGATTCGACTTATGTTCCAATGGAAAAAATTGTTCAACATCCAACCTTTGGTGTGGCCAAGTATATTTACCGTTGCTGTTTACAGAAGGAAGGATACTTATGCTCAACGATTTTGCGTAACTGGTTTAAGTGCTATACGGAACCAATAATGATAGACGGGCAAGAATTATCTATCAACAGCATAACTAATAAGTTATTAAAACTTAAAAATGGAGAGGGAATTGGAGACGGAGTATCATCAATGTATTCGGAAGAGAGTGATGATGATGAAATGGACATCAGAGACATTAATATTAATGTTGAAGTAACGGATAAGATATACATGATGATATATACGTTGATGGAACGTAATTGGGAGCAAAGGTATACCCCAGTTATGGGTGAAGTCATGGATCTATTTGCTCTATCAAGTAATTTTGAACAATGTGTTAAGGAGTATGTGATTGGTTCGGCAACATCATTTATGGAAAGTAAAGCCTATCAAGAGATGCTCTTTACGTTTAATTATAAAGATCTAAGACAAGCGTTTACTCCGTTAGAAAAAGATCATTGGGAAGACCTGAAGTTGTTTATTGAGGAACATTTAATGGACGTGTATTACGACAATAGAATGGATGAGGATGAAGACTATGATTATAGCGATTGTTACGAAGAGACAATTGATAACTTTTATTGTTTGTGCCAGATACCACAAGAAGTACTTAGCTCAATTTAAGATAAGATGATCATCACCATCACCCTTAAGTATGTTAACGGATATAAGTATCTCCTTTATGTTATGTTCTTATGTTCTTAGTCATGATGACTAAATAATACCTAAGATATTTGCTTGGCATTCTCGTATAAAACTCACGAATTCGGTATCGTATTCAATATATTTAATTAACAACTTCATTACTTCTGCGGCTTCATCAAGATTATCATACTTAAGAGACCCACGTCCCATAAGTACAATGTAGGTCGTCCCATTAACTTCTCCTGTCAGTTGTACTTGTTCAAGTTCATTTACTTGGCATTTCATCTCCTCGACTCCCTGTTCGAGACGACATAATATAGCCTGTTGGTCTTCTATGTTCGTATTGCGTACCAATTCATCTGCTTTAGCTTGTACAAATTGCGCTTGTATCTGTTGGAATTTCCAACGGACATATTCAGGATCCACTGCATTGTTACCCGTTGCAACCATCTTTACTTTTCCGTTGGAATTAATGAATGAATCAATGATAAAACGGTTAAGTTTAATTAGGGTTATTGTTATTGTTATTACGACAGACTAGACTTATGAGGTGAAATGTGTTGAGGTTGAGAATGCTTTGCTGACTTGTGGATTTTCAGGACCCCCGGGCTTGACGTAATGGAGGTCGGACATAGGTTGTCCGGGAGGATCGGAGTTTCGGGATTTCGGAGTTTCGGAGTTTAGGTAGGGACATAGACATAGCCCTACACATGCTGACTGACTGATACGATAGCCCTACACCAGCTGACTGACTGATATGATATGATAGCCCTACACCTGCTGACTGATTGATGATATGATAGCCCTACACCAGCTGACTGACTGATATGATATGATAGCCCTACACCTGCTGACTGATTAATGATATGATAGCCCTACACATGCTGACTGACTGATGATATGATAGCCCTACACCTACCTACTGACTACCATGATACCATCGTCCTACAGTGGTAGGGCTAGCCAATACTTCCAACCACACTATGTCCGACCCGGATTTTAACCCTACCGATTGGCTAATGTGTTAGGGCTAGGCCTATAACCCTACCTATACCTGCCCTAATGGGTCAAAAAAAGGTGGTAAAAAATGTCCAAAAATTTGACATTTTGTATGATTTTCCTATGTAATCAAACTGCCAAGGTGAGTCACAAAAAAAGGATATATTTGGCAAAAAGTGGCATGTTTTTGGTATAAATTTGACAAAAAGTGACACGTTATTCATTTTTTGTATTAAGTATCAGAAGGTCGGATGGGCGACAATGTGCCTTTTGGCGCCACATTAGGGTTAACTTTTGCCAACCCAAGTCAGAATTCGAAAATTCCGTGCCTCAGAATGGCAGATAAGTACCTTTTACGGCCGCTTGGGGACCCAAATTTGCCGATTCTGGGTAAAAATAAAGTGTCAAAGTTGGACACAATTGCGCAATTCATTCGCCTCGGAAAATCAAATTTGCACCGACTATGTGACTGAATGTGGCAAATATAGCACTTTTCATCATTTACAACATCATCAAATCTAATCAAAACACACAAATTTTACAATTGTTGTCTACAAGGGCGGCTATAACGGTTACAACGGCTATAACGGCTACAACGCTTATTCACATCATGTCGTTCAAAATTGAGTATATACCAACGGTCGAAAACAAGGGTGGTGACCAAATGCCATTAACACTTGTATCCGTTGTTGGGTGTGATGATGACAAAAGCGAAAAATATGAGGATTATTGGATGTATTTTTACGAATATTTTTGGATTCGTAAATTACCAACTTCGATATTTATATGTTTACAATATGAAGGAAAACGTATAGAATTCATTAAAGAAGGTGAACATTTACAATTATATTTTCACAATACGATTATAACGGAAATTGAATTTCGTCGAGTAGGACAAGGTTATCTTCATCGAGTTGGTCAAAGTATTCCAAAAAAGCGTAGATTTACCAATGATTCGCGTTTATATTTAGGATATAAGATCATAAATAAGTTACGCGAAGAATGGCGAAAGGAAGAAAAAACGGTGTATTCTGCTTTATTGACAAAAAGAAGACAAGAAGACGAAAAGCAAATTAATCTTAATTTGGATTTAAATTTATCGTCTCAGGATTGTGAGGAATACAATAAAATAATAGAAGATTTAAATAAAGAGGAAGACAAAGAAAACGAAATGACATTATACGAAAATCCATTTATCTGTTGTAATGGACCGTCTTATATGAAAAAAAGAAAAAGTATTGATTTTTTACAAAGAGATATGTGGGGAGGATTTGAACAGTTACAGAAGGAAACAATTAAATTAAATTAAATTAAATTAAATTAAATTAAATTAAATTAAATTAAATTTTCACCACGCATAAATACACGCAAAAATGCAAGAGATACGATTAATAAAATACTAGAAATAAACACAAAGAGAGAACCTGATATTATATTATCTTGCGGAGCACCTTCTTGTTCATAATTATTATTCATTCCATAATGTATTTGAATTCCACCCCATGCTATAGCACATGTAATTATAATTATTAAGATATTGGTTATAAATAATTTAATACCATTGTCCGAATAATAATTTATGTAAAGTTTACCATTACGAAAAATATTGGCTAGCCATTGGACGACAACTGTTAAAAAAAAAGCACCAGCAGCAACACCTCCAAAAATTACGGGAACTTTGTCAACACTATTGATTGCGTCCATTTATTTTTATTACCTTTTTTTTGTTCAAAATGAAATTAAAATTAATTTTATAAATGAGATATAAGATATTCATTGTTCAAGAAAAAAAAACTTATGATATTCTATATTCTTTTGTTCAGGGGGTTCGTTCTTACATTACATTCTAAGGTGCGGTTTAAAGGCTACATTGTTATTTCGTAACCAAGCATTTCGTTCAACATCGTCTGGATCCCAGCTAAGAAAAGATCGTCCTGGTATTCTTCTTTTTCGACGAGGCTGTTGAGGTTTAGTTAATCCTGCAATTTCCGCAAATGTTTTTCTTCGAGGTCGTTGAATTTGTGAAGTTGGATCAAGATACCGTAAATTATCATCATCAAATAATTCAGTTATTTTTCGTTGGCGTTGAGCCATATAAGCAAAAATAATAAATGCTATCACTGCAAAAATTAAAATAATCCATGCTGCAGCGTGTCCACCTTCGCTTTTGTCCACTTCTTCATCATCACCATCGCCATAAATTTGCGCAAGAGCATAACCACCGGCGACCATACCTATAAGAGATCCACAAAACAAAAATATTATTACCCATGATGTAATTATAGTTGATCCAGAAAAACCTCGCCAAAGTTGCACAGCAGCGGTTATTAATGCAATAAGAACACTAATACCTAAAATAATAAAATACGCAACATTTATTTCTTGTGTGATGTTTATCACCTTTTGTCTTTGATTTTGATCTCCCATATTTATTATATTATATATTTATTGTTGTGGTTATATAAATATAGCATTAGAAAAAAAAACAAACAATAAAATCATTACTTTTTGCATTGACGTTTTTTATGAGATTTACCGAATCCAAGGGAGAACAAAGATCCGCCCATTGATGATAATGATGATTTATTTCGAGAGTTCCAAAATGACCAGAATCGTGCGACTATAAATACAACAAAAAACAAAAGTAATGCAATAGATATAAACCACAATAAACCACCATATTCTCTCATTTGTCTTTGCATAAAATTATCTTGTTCGGGGTCACTTGGTAATACAGCTTCTGTTTCAATAGCATACGTTAACATCATCATTGCCACTGATGCTAGAAAGAAATACAACATGATATGCATACATTCTACTGCCATATCCGGTGTGAACATATATTGATGCGTTCGCCATAATCCTATAAATGATCCCGTGGTTACAATTGCACCAATTGTTAAAAAAATCAGAATAATCTTATATATATTAAAATCACCACCCGATAACATTGCGTCATTCATGTTATTACCGTTACCATTACCATTGTCTGACATTTTTTTTTTAAGATAAATAATAAATAATAAATAATAAATAATAAATAATTGTTTCACTTAAAAATAAATTACAAAAATATAAAAATAAAATTAAACGTTTTCTACCCTTTTATATTATAATAGTATAAAAAAAAATAATTTTTATTAATTCAACAAGAATTCAATTCTGTGTAATTCTGTAATTGATTGCGCGAATCCATACCACCACGTGGAATCACACCATTTGCAAAGATAATATTATCTACATTTTGTACAATATGTGGATCAACAAAGTCCCAACGATCATAATCTGTCGCTGATAATTGTTGACGTGGATTAATTCGTGGATTTGTTACTTCACCAATACCAAATCCAAGTTGATCACTATGTATATCAACATTAGTTACATTAATATTATTAGCACCTAATGCTGGACTGGTTTTTAATGGATAAACATAAGTAATATATTTACGGTTTCGCAATGTTGTTGGTTTACCAATTGCTGGATAAGTTAAATTGTTCCGCACATCATATGCTTTTTGATTACCTACTGCTGTAAATAGACTAAATCGACCATCATTTGTAGGTGAAGGCGTCCATACACGATTCATGTAATATTTCATTGGTTTACGCATAACGCGTATTTGATTAACGTAATTACATGAATCATATTCTGTATTTGTCAATTGATTAAATGAATTATCTAAGCGTTGATTAATTGCAGCGGAATCACCGCCAAATCCGGCTTTTTTGGTGCGGTATAAAAAATCAGATGTTGACATATGACTCTCTCCATATAAACTTTTATCGAAATTTTTCGCTTGAGCAGTAATCATTGTATTTTCTTTTTTTTTCTTTGATTTTATAATTTTATAATTTTATAATTTTATAATTTCTTATGAATATATTTTTTTTCTTCAAATTTTTAACTTCGTTTGAATTACTTAATTTAAAAAAAAATTATATTAATAAGAAATAATCAATAATCTTTATTTTTTATTTTTTTTTTAATTTTTTTAATTTTTATTCTTTGGTAATCGGTAATCAATCATGTTTGCTCGACGTTCACCAGCATTGGGTCGAATCAAAACTACACCTAAATCAAAATCAAAATCAGCAGTAAAATCTAAAGGGGCAACAACAACAACAACGACATCATCATCATCAAGATCAGCAACAGTGGGACAAACAACAACTGCATTGAGAAATGAAGTAAAAACTTTAAACAAAGAAGTTCAATCGTTGAAAAAAATAGTGGAAAAGAATGCACAACGAGGCGGAAGGGGTCCAAAAGTGAAACGTAAACCAAATGCTTATAATATGTTTGTAAGTAAAGTTGTTGGTCAATTAAAAGCAAAAAATCCAAATATATCTAATACTCAAGCTATATCATTAGCAGCAAAAGAATGGAAAGCACAAAAGGCAAAGACAGCAGCAGCAGGAGGTGGAATGGGAACTACAACAGCGACAGGAAGAAAACGTTTAAATTTTTAAATTTTTTTAGGAGTATGGAGTTGGAAATTGTGGAACAAGTGGCATTGGATTTAAATCATCATTAGGTGATAAATTATGAAACGGTATTCCACCTGGAACACCACCAAAACCATAGCCATAATTTGGATTATTGACCCATGGTGATGCATTTGGTGATGTAGCAATTGGAGTTCCAAAATTATTAGGAACTTGACCTGCATTTTCTGGTGCAGCTGCATTAACTCCTGTATTTACAAGTGAATCGGGTGTATATGGATAACCATAACGACTATATATACTACCTGTTTTACCAACCAAATTTTTACCCCATAACCATTGTGCAAATTTATTACGTTCATTGGGCACACTACTATTTGGTGTTGTATAAAATTGACGTTCACTTGCTGAACGTTCCCATAGCCCATCATCTACACTACGATATAATTTATCATAAAAATTAGCTTGACATTGTTGTCCACAACCAAATTGTGATTTACTATATTTTTGTGGTATATTATAATCTGTAATTGGAACATTCATGAATGGATTATCTTTTGTAGGTGGTCGTTGTGGTAATTGTAATTCAAGATCTTTCATTGCGGCCGGATTACCCGTTATACCAAATGGTGTATTTTGCGGTTGTGATGTTAAAGCCATAAATGAATCAAAATTATGATGTTGATCTTGAATAAATTTAGAATATTCATTTAATTCACTTGCTTGTAATAAATTTGCTTGTGCTGCACGAACATCTTGAACATATTCTGTTGGTTGACGAAGAACACTTTCTGGTATAATCTTACTATTTCGTAAATCATAACTATAATTATTATTATTATTATTATTATGTTGTTGTTGTTGTTGCATCATTTTTTTTATTTCTTGTATTTTGTATTCTTGTATTCTTGTATTCTTGTATTTTGTATTTTTGTATTATTTAGTATTTATTCACTATTGTAGAAAATATTTCTGTTTATTTGTTCTCATCCGTGCGACGAGATAAATGACAAAACACAATTACTAATATAGCAAATAATGCTAAAAATACAAGTAATAATGCAATTGTAGAAGATTCCATTGTTCGTTCTTCTTTCTATGTATTATTATTCTTATTTTTATTCTTATTATTATATATTTTTTTGAGGGGAATTATATTGTAACATCGAAAATGTTATTGTTAAAAAAACATAGTAAAATTAATTTTTTGAGTTTCTCTTTTAATGCCGGCATATGTGGTTTCAATGGTTCTATATTAATTGCTATGTTAATAAATTTTTCTAGGTCCTTCAAATCATATAATATATCAAAATTGGTTTTATTTTTATTTTTATTTTTATTGGTTAGATCACTAAAAACAATGTATGGCTTCATATGTTGATAAAACAATTCTTGGGTATATGTCGGTGAGAGGTATATCAAATTTTGAAACAATTGAGATTTAAAATGATCAATTGCACCAAGACGCTCAATCTCATACAAAAACGCTTGAAGATCTTTCATAAAACTTTTATTATAAATAAAATTACATTTGGGTGCAGGTAATTTATTATCTTGATGTAATTTTTCAATTTCTTCTAACGTAATAGGTGAAAGTTTTCGACGTTTTAATGGTGGAGCCATATCGGGATGTTCTAAAATATCGTCGTAGTATGTAAAATCATTCATATTTTATCTTTTTATCTTTAATCTATATTATTAATTATTAATTATCAATTATCTTGTAGTATTTTTTTATACTTTCTATAATTAACAATTGTGAAAAAAAATGAATAATAAGAATAAGATTAAGAATAAAATTGAGATTAAAACTATTTTACCTGTTTATTTTTCTTTAACAACCGTTCCTTCGCGGATTGAACGAACCAAACGTATTATAAAGGACATTTTGGAGAATGTTCATGGTTTTGAACGTTTATTTTTAAATATTCCAACTACTTACAAAAATACAAAATATGGTCAATTGAGTTCAAGAGATTTGTTTGCATTAACTGAATTAGAGACAAAATATCCATCTCGATTTAAGATTAATCGTAGTTCAATTGATTATGGACCAATTACTAAAATATTACCTGTTCTTCAACGAAATTTAATACCAAAAGAATCTATTTTGTTAATTTTTGACGATAATTGTTATCATTATGATGCATTTAAGCTTATAGCGGAAAAACAAGATAAGAATTTAAGTAAAACATTTACTTATTATTCATATGAATTTAAAAATGTCCGGGTTCCACAGGGTGTAGATATTATCTCATTTTATGTTCCTTATTTAGATGATTTTGTGAATTATGTTCAACGTGCATTACAAACAAAACATTGTTTTTTTGTAGATGATCTTGTTATTGCAAAATATTTACAAAATAAAGGTATACCAATTGAAGATGTGCAAAGACGATGGACATGGCCTTGGATTCCCGATTGTTATAATATTCCTGATAAAAGTTCATTGTTTTCTCAAACTGGTGAATTTTCCAGAAATAATAGTATGCACTATTGTTATAAGAGTCTAAACAAATTAGATTTTTAAATTTTTAATTTAAAAAAAAGGAAAAGGAAAAAAACCAAAAAAAATGACATTAAGTATATTATCTCCTAGTTATTTAGATGAAGCTAAATTAGATACTCATGATGTAAGAATACAGACTCATTTGCCAGTGTATATTTCAATGAGCACGATACCTTCTCGTTTGAACAATACGATTAAGATAATTAAAAATACATTAAAACATTTAAGTGGTATTGAACAATTAATATTAAATGTGCCTTATCAATATTATCGATTTCCAGAATTTAAAGTTGATGAAAATTATATACGCAATGAAATTACAGATAATCGTTTTTATTTGAATCGAACACGAGATTATGGTCCCTTAAGTAAACTTTTACCCACATTATCTCTTATACCTGATAATAGTATTTTAATAATATGTGATGATATGTGTTATAAATTATCTTCATTTAAAGATATTGCGGAAAAACAAGCACAATACCTAAATCGTAGTTTTACGTATTTTTATTATCCTTATTCACAAAATAATTATAACCACACAATTAATGTTCCACAAGGTGCAGATATGATATCATTTTACACTCGTAATATCCAATCGTTTCCTGAATGGTTTTCTGGGTATTTAAAAACATTAGGAATTGATCGTTATTTTGATAATCCTTGTTTTTTTGTGGATGATCAAGTAATTGGATTCTTTTTGCAATACATGAGTATTCCAATACAACAAGTTGATCCAGGACATCGTATGATTTATATTAAACATTGTGATAATGCACCAAAAAAGGATAATTTAAATAAACAAATTGGTAAGAATAGCCGTGAAAATACAATGAAATATTGTTATCAGGATTTACATAAAGCATTTTCTATTCCAGGTGATTATGAATGAATGAATAAATAAATGAATAAATGAATAAATGAATAAATGAATAAATGAATAAATGAATAAATGAATAAATGAATAAATGAATAAAATTAAAAATATACAGAGATTATTATAATGAAGTCAATTTATCTTATCTAACCCTAACCTAACATAAACACAAACGAAAAGAAATGCATTATTTGGCCTATTCTCTTTTATTTTTATTTATTGTTGTAATTATTTTCATTGCTTTTATCATTACAAATATGAATTATTTAAAAGAACAATTCACACCTCCGGAAAAATATAATTATTGGCAAAAACAATTAAATTATTTGTATGATAAATTTCAACTCGGTAAACCACCGGGGGTCTTAAAGTTTCTTCCTCATCAAGGTTCATCATTATGTAAAAGTAAAACAAATTTAACAATACAAGATAATGTTGCTTTTCGTCCACATAAACAAGGAGATGGATGTATGTATGTTGAATTACGTTGGCCCGAAAGTGATCCACCGTCAATTACACCTCCCATGTTTATTTAAATTAAGAAGATTAAGCTAGTAATAATTGTTTATTTGAAAGAAATTGTAAAAAATGAAACATTGGTGCATCATAATTTAGAAGAATTGTTAATGCACAATGTTTTGATGTGGATAAAGTGAGAATTGCGTGTGTGTATTTTTTATGAAAAATGTATGCTAAAAAGATTTTGGTGATAACCTCCACGAAGCTTTCTAATGCCAAATATGGTTTGATTTCAACAAGAAAATAGATTTTAAAGTAATGTAGTAATTGATTCTTTGTTTCATTTTCAATAAATTTTAGTTCAGAATTTAATCTTGTATTTTGTAATCGTGAATAAATTTCATTATAATCGGCTGTGCTAAATAAAATTTCATTTTCGTTTTTCTTTGTCGTAACAATTAATTCACCGTCTTGTTGTAACAAATAATACGGTTCGGCGATTAAGAAACACTGCCAGAAATAAAAACTACCATATAAGACCAAAATCTTAAATATTTTTTTCTTATCTTCAAAATCTAAAACATCGTATGTTTGAAGCATTAATTCTCGATACAACGTGAATGTTTGACTGATAATGGTTAAAATAATTGAATATGGATATAATTTATCAATTTTATCTGGATTTTTACAATGTTTTCTATAATTACAGAGTAAACTTGAAAATTGGGGCCATTGATATTCTCTTGTTACACGAATATGTGATTGAATTGCATTGTTCTTACTTATATTTTCTTGTAATGTAATTAATTCTATGTAACTTTCTTCTATATCATTGATATAAGTATCAACATGTAATTTACTTTCATCGTCTCCTCGACTAAACATTTTTTCTTTTTCACTTTTTTTTGTCTATTTATCTAATATCAAACTATTGTTTTTTTTATATTAAATATTAATTATTAAATATTAAACACAACACAATCCTTCTGTATTATACCAATTTGTTGTTGTATCAATAATAGCTGGAAATCGATTGGATTCAATTGCGGAAACATTAGCAATGCTCGTTCCTTTTAAAAAGGGTTTGTATTTATCTGTTAAGTCCCAGAATTTTAAATTTTGGGGAACATAATAATCCGTAAATGATGTCTTGAGACCTTTATGTTTATGTTTATGTTTATCTTTTTCCTTTGTTTCATGATTATAAGACGAGAAAAATGATGATGAAGACAAAGAAGAATCTTCATTACTTGTATTTGTAAATTGTTCTTTACCGAAAGACAATGCAAGAAAGGCAATTACAAATAAAACAACAAGAACGACAATAACAATAAGATAAATTGTATGATGCTTTGCAAAATCCATATTACTTGTTACTTTATTCATTTATACTTATACTTATACTTATACTTATATAAGGAAAAAAAATTAAAAATATTTACATTATATCCTCTATTATAAACAAAAAAAATAAAATTCTTGTATGATTGTTAATAAATAAATAATAATCATGTTATTGGATAAGATAGATATTTTTGAGTATAGTACAAACGGTTTGTCCGAATTTAGTGTCGAAGGGGACAGAATCAATGACCAATTCAAACAAGATTTGGAGAAGGATATAAATAAAGTGCAAAATAGAAATTTTAAACTTCGTCGAAAATATGTAGAACAGAATTTAGAACAGGCTTATGTTTTTTATATAAAAAGTGAAAAACCTTTAATTAGGGTAAAAACTTATAATGACGTTTTAACAAACGAAGAAACATCATATTACAATAAAATTCGTGAAAAATATTTAGAGTATGATCATGGCAGAGAAGGTTGGGAACGTGATAAAAAATATTCTAGACAATTTTTTATGAAAACACTAATTAAACGACAATTATATTTTAATTTAATGGAAGCATATCATAGTGAAGACGAGTCAACTGCGCGAGAAGCAATTCTTAACAGAGATTTTTCTGAAGAAAAAAATGCTTTTTTGGGTTATTTTGAAGGAAATAATCCTGATCCAAAAGAACCATACCCTTATAAGGAATTAGTAAATATGATATTAGCATTTGTTAAAAGATACGGGGAAGAATTGTATTATTGGAATAGTCAAAAAATGTTGGATGAATTTGTTAATTATTTTATCCATCGCCTGCCACCTTTGAGATATATTCGATTATTAAATGATGTAATTAGACCAATTGATATTCTATTACCAATTCGTGCAAAAAAAATAAGAAGCTTAAATAAACCAATGCATAGACCCAATAGGCCTCCTTATAATTGGTATTTTGGAACTAGTGTTGCGTCTGGTTTTGGATCCGATTACGGGTCTGACTACGGGTCTGCATACGGGTCTGCATACGGGTCCGATTACGGGTCCGATTACGGGTCTGATTATGAATCTGATTATGAATCTGATTATGGATCTGATTACGGACCATAAATAGCACCACCTTTTATTCTATTTCCCTGTTCTCTTTAATGTTTTTCACATTGTCGTTTATGCATTGCATGTATTTCCTCGCTAAGTATTACCTTTTCCCATTTTCCGTTTCTATATTCATTTACTTCACGTTCATGTGGTGGATTAAATTCTTTGTTTTCAATATCCATTATTATAATTATATTATAATTAAGTTAAGAAATAAAAACAGTTTAGTTTTTTATATTAATTATTAATTATTAATTATTATTTATCGTTTTCTTGTTCTTCGTCTTGTTCTTCGTCTTCTTGTTCTTGATGATAAAGTTCTTCAAGTGCTGAAACAAGTGGTTCTACTATATTAAATGTAATGTGTATTGTTTGATTTCTTTGATTATGAGTAAATCTTGTATTATTAGGACTTAAATTTGGGTGACGCGCGATTAAATGTAAAATAATATTTCGAATTAAGTCACCAGTGTCTTGGTCGTTATAATGTATGATTGCAATTCGCGAAATATCTAGACGCTGATCTCCTTCATCAATTCCGCTTACCTGAAACACTATTCGCGCATGTCCATAAGTGTAAACGCTGAAATAGCGCTTCATTTCTTCTAAATAATACAATTTATCACCCATCATCTTATCTTGTTTTCTTATTTGTTATTATTATTATTGTTATTATTATTATTATTATTATTCTTCTTTTGCATTAAATCCTCTTTCTAGTAAACGATAAAGAGGCATAAATAAATTCGGTGTTATTGTTATCACACCTACTCCGGGACGACCTTTTTTGACTATATTATAACTAAATGTTCCATTAAGATGCGTTGATTCTTCAATAATTACTTTTATGGCTGTTTCAATTAACTCAAATACATCTTCGTCGTAATTTATCCTAAATACAATTTCAATAAAAGATTTTCTAAACTTTACAGTTGCTTGTTCATAAGTATATTTATAAAAATTAGCTTTAATATGATCTATATTCATATTCATATTTATGTGTTATCATATAATAAACTTCAGAAAAAAAATTAAACTAAAAAATAAGAATGATAATATATTTGTCTGTTAATGTTTTGTAATTGCGGTGAAGATGAGTCTAACTGTTTTAGAAAAGCTTCACAACGATCAAAATCCTCTAAATGATTTTCTTTTTCGCGATACGTGCAATGATTACACATTGTATGACTTAATTCGTGTAATAATAAATATTTGACTTTATCCCACTTTTCCAATTTTGAACCGCTCTGATTGCGTATTCTCAACATCACTAGACGATAGCTTGCGCGAACATTATTGTCACGTGGAAACATTGGTTTTGTTTCATTATTATCATTATTATCATCATTATCATCATTATCATCATTATCATCATTATATAAACTAATTGTAGTTAATTCATCAGGTAAGATTACGATATCTTTGGGTTTGTTGATTCCCTCGTATTTTGTTTGCACAGGGATTTCTTGAAAACTATGAGGAGTGATGATAAAAACCATTACATTGGGAAATAAATCATCTGGGACTTTATCTTCTTGCCATAAACTAAATAATAGTGTTTTTAAAATATATACATAAATATTGATATATTGTAAATAGACTAATGCTGCCCAATCTTGGTCTACGTATTTAGTTTGACGCACTAAGAATGCACCTTGATCTAATTGTATGAATCCTTCTCTTTCCTCCAAGTCCCATTTTTTCTTTGTTTCCTCATTTTCATATATAATAATTCGTGGAAACTTATTATTATATGCAAATGAATCAATTTCCATTGTATGTCTCGTCATATTGTATATAAAAATTACAATATAATAATATATTATAATATAATGATCATAAATATTACTGAAGATTTTTTTATTTGTTTACTTTGTGGAATGAAATGAAATGAAATGGAATGAAATGAAATGAAATGAAATGAAATGTAATTCTAATTCAAATTACTAAAAATTAACAAAATACTAAATTACTAAATTACAACATTATATAAAACACGAGTAGAGGAAATACTTACTTTTACAATGGCTGCTTCTTCAATGGATTCATATACAAAAGAAGAAAGACAAGAGGGTAAAAATAAAAATAAAAATAAAAATAAAAATAAAAATAAAAGTGAAAGTGGCGGGAATGATGGATTTAAAATACATCATTTTGGTCCAAAATATGATTTTGTTGCATTTTCCTCGTTAGATGGTAAGGTTCCTAAACCAGTGGAATCATTGAGAGAAATAAATGTAACAAAAGATCTAGAACTTGTTCAAAAATATAAATTGGATCCTACTGGGAAGATTTTACCACCAAATGATACGATTGCTAAGGTATTAAATGATATAACTAAGAAAGTTACAATGAATTTAGTCCCACATACACCTCCGTTTATTATTGAAATTGATATTGATTTTACTTTACCTTCGGCATATAAAATTAAAAATTTATTGGAAAATGATATTACACGAAAAGAAGTTATTGAAAAATCAAAACAACGTTTTGATAAACATATGCAAGAGGATATGAAAAAGAAAGTTGTCCCAGATGTTACTTATCATTATGTGAACATGAGTCATAAATTTTATGCGATTATTGTCTTTAAGTATTTGCAATCAATAGAATATAAAATGACAAAAACAATTAAATTACCTAATGGGTGTTGTTCACATTCTCGATGTTTCATTACTCAATATTATCTTGAAATTATCTATACTATTCTTAATATGACTAAATAAATTTTAATTTTAATTCTAGTTAATTATTTTATTTTTGAAGTCCCATGGCACTAAATAATTTTTTAAATTCTTCATGTTCTGCTGTTTTTATTACTGATAATGATGATGATGATGATGAAGCAGAAGAGGATAACTTCATATTTTTGTACTTGTCAACGTATTTTTGATATTTACTTTTTGGTAAAGCACTTGTTGCAGTTGCACCAATCGAACCACCACCATCATACTTTTCGTACTTTTCGTAATTTTCGTACTTTTCAATGTTTTCTTGATCTTGATCTTGAATTTGAAAGATAGGTACGACTACTTCAATGCCATCATCATCATCATCGTCATTTTCATCATTGTCGTCATCATTATCATTTTCATCATCGTCGTCATCATCATCATTTTCATCATCGTCATCATCATCATCTATTTCACAATCGGTTGAATCATTATTATTTTCATAAATATCGTTGTTTCTTTCTTCTTGTTCTGCTTTTTTTTTCTCGTTCATACTTTCATAATGACGAAACATAGAAAGATTAGCCCAATAAACATTTAAATGAATGAATGCATTCGTAACAAATTTACGATCATAGCTTAAGAAATATCCACAATTTAACAATACAACAAATTCATTCATCGACAATGGTTCTTCTAATTGAACACATGATTTATTTTCATCATCACTTGCTAAACCATTGGCAATATCAGATAAAAGTTGTTTACGTTCAACTCCAGTCCATAATTCTTCTAAAGTAACTTTATTTGTTATAACCATCTTTGTCTTATCGGTTGGATGTGCTAACAGAAGAGCATTATATTTCATTCGAATAACATTAAACATTTCATAAGTAACAAAGCGATTATCTTCAAAGACAAATTCCCCGATTCCACCATTTTCAAATATTGGCTCTAATTTTTCTTTTAATACCTTTAATTCATGTTCATGTTTTACGTCTTGTAAAGAAAAATCACGATGAGGATTAAACGGAATTAATTTAGGTAGATTTTCTTTTTTCTCTTTCTCTTTCTCTTTCTCTTTTTCTTTTTCTTTTGTAGTAGTATTGTCCATTAAAGGAACAGTGCTATATGAAATAGAAAAAGTAGATGATAATGCCGCCATGATGATGGATAATTATTATGATTCATTAAATAAATTATCTGTATTACTTGCTTTTGGAATATATGTCACTTCATTACCATCAGAATCAATAAAGGTTTCATTTGTTGTTGTGTTTGTATTACGATATGCTGCTGGTATTTCTTGTACGATGTTGGTTAATCCAGGACCATATCGTTCATATGCTTGAATTCTCATTAACATACTAAAATTACGTTGTGAATATCTTGATAATGTAATATCAAATGGATCATCTAATGTTTTACTATTTGTTGTTCGATTTAAAATAACACTACTTGGACTAAGACTAATACTTGTTGGAAAAGGAACTTTATTAGGTAAAAATGCTGTATAACTACTATGAAAAATAAAGGAATTATTAACACTACTTGAAAATAATAATGCTTGTGATTGAAATTGTTCTAAAAATCCTAATGTTCTTTCTAATGGTATAGGAGTACGATCATAAGCCGAAAATTCAAATTCTAAATATTTTAATTCAAATTTTGGTGGATAAAAATCTTTTTTCCAATAAATTTCAGCACTAGTTAATGTTGCTTGAACAGCTTCAACATATTCTGCTGTTCCACTTGTTGTTCCTAAATTTAAACGTATAGGAATATGAATATTAGAACCATCAATTGCTGGATTAATTGATTGAGTATATACTGTTCGTTCAGCTTGTCGTATATGTATAACTAAATCAGTATTTGGTGTGCTACTTACAAAAAAACTACGATAATTAATTAATGATGTTATAAATAATCCATTATTTGCACCAAAATCATTAAATGAAACACGACGATTAATATATGTATTAATTTGTCGATTTCTTGGATTATTAATTCCAGGTCGTTCAGTTGGTGTTCGATTATTAATTGAATTTGTCCATTCATCATCTGGACTAATTTCATTAATAAAATCTGATTTTAATAAACAAGTTGGTGATGGTGGTATTCTTGGATCATTTTTTGCTGTGCTAAAATCTGCAAATGTTTCACCAATACAAAATTGATATTCACCTAATGGTAATTCACAATTATTTTCTGGTGACATCGTACATGTATCAATTCCATTTACATAATTTGTATTTAAACCTCCAATTGTTGTAGGTGCATTTGGACCAATTGCTAATGGATCATGATAATGAAATAAACTTTCTTCTGGAATTAAATTTGTTGGTATTGATGTAACTGAATCAATTTGAAAAGTTGCACTATTATTACTTCCACGTTGAAATATTTGAACAATATCACCAATAGCATATCCATTACCTGGATCATTAATAATAAATGTATTAATTTCATTTGTTATTGGTGTAACAGTTAAAATATCAATTGTTAAACCACCACCAGTACTACTTGTTCCTCCTGTAATTGCTGTTCGAACATTAACATCTGTTTGATAATTTAAACCAGGATTTATAATTGTTAAGGATAATACTTTACCCCATCCTAAATTTGCAACAACTTCAAAATTTGTTTGATTATTTTGTGGTAAACGATAAGTACTTGATTGTCCAATAACAGGACTTGCACTCCATTGTGATGAACCTTTACTTAAATTAATTGTATTCATTGAAATTGAATCTGTTATTTGCCATTCAGGATTAGTTTGATCACAATCATAATATGTCATTGGTCCAACACCACCAGCTGTTATAGGAACATAAATTTGACCTTTCCATGGAAAATTATCTCTCCAAATATAAATCCAACCATCAAATTGTATTGTTGAATCTTGAACAATTGTTGGTTTTTGTGGACCAGATAATGTTTGAATCCAATTTTCTGGATTATCTTCACGTGCTTGAATCCATATTTGTGAATTAAATTTATGAAATTGACCATCATATTGTGTATTTGGTAAACCTTGAAAAAATAATAAACCATTACCACCACGTATACTTGCATTATTTGAAACATAACATGATATTGCACCAAATCCACCATCATATTGAACACGCATTGCATTTTTAATATTTAAATTTTCAGCAGTTTCAAAATTACGAAAACGAACAATACTACGTGGACGTCGTAAAGATAATAAATAATCTTCATATGTATATTCTGATATTACTGGATCATATTGTTCATATAAAATAGAATTACCTTCTAAATTATCTAAATCACCATTTAAATATAATTCATCAACTGTAGCTTGTAATGATGCATTTTGAAAACGATCACCTGGACGACCATATGGTCCCCATACATTACCTCTAAATGTTGGAAATGGAACAGGCATTGGACCTAAAAATCCATTATCTGGATCATATGTTGAACAAGAAAGATCAATTGGTGCTGCTTTATTTTCACGCCATTGATTTGGTTGATAAGTCATACCAAGACCAGGACCAGGTAAAAATCGTTGATAATCACCATAACCAGTTTCAATTAATGGATTATTAACAATACCAATACTATTAAAATCATTATCTTTACTTAAATCAATAAGTTCTTCTACTGCAATATTATTTATATATTGTCCCTTTGGAACAATTAATTTTAAAATTAATTTACGTATTGGAATTTGTACAATTGTTCCATCATTAATTTGTAATTGTTGTGTAACAGGAAAATCTTCTAAATCATATAAACCATAACCAGCAAAAACAATACCATTACGTGCACGATATGTTGGTATACGTTGTCCACGTAAAGGAGTTGGTTGAAATGGCCATGGATCATTATTATTAAAATCTTGTGGTGGATTCCATAATTGATAAGGTGGTGGTGTATAAGGATTTGGCATACTATTAGGTCCTGTATAAGCTCTCCAATAACGTAATGGTGTTTGAAACACTCCACTTAATTTATTTTGTGTTATACTTCCTTGTAATCCTTCAAGTGTATCAAAAAAATCATTTGGTGTTTCTAATACAGGTGATTCCCAAGTACTACTTGGTGAAGATGCATTAGGATTTAAATATTGTATACTATCATTTGGTAATTGTGTTGGTAAACAATTTGAAATAAAACCAGGAAAATAAACATAAAGTGGTATAATATCACGTGGTATACTTAAATTAATAACATCTAAACTTTTAATTGTTTTAATTACTTTACGTAAATTTACTTTTAATTGATTTCCTCGAATAATTGAATTTTCTTCTTTAATTCTTGGAAATCCTTTAATTAAACCATCACGATCTAATTGATCAACAATATTAACTAATTTATCAGGATCTAATAAATTATCTGATCGTAAAGCTAATTTAAATCGTGAAATAGGTATTTTACCAGCTGTTGCTGCTTCAAATGCAAATGCACGTTGACCTTCACGTAAACTTAATTCACCTATACAATCACGACTATCAATATGTATTTGATGAATACGTATTGTTGTATCTGGTAAATCAGTTTTTAAATTTTTCTCTTGTAATCCAACTGCTGATTCTTGTTTATCAACAAGTCCATAATCATTTCCAGGTAAACCAAAATAATTACGTGATGAAAAAAGATTATTTAATAAATTTTCTGATGCTTCAGCTTGTAATTCCGCTTGTTCTTGTTCAAATTCAAATTCATATTCTTCTTCTTTTGACATTTTTTCCGTATGTATGTATGTATGTATGTAGGTATGTATAAATTTCTTTCTTTATTTTTCTTTATTTTTTATATTTTTTTGTTTTATTGTTTTATTGTTTTATTGTTTTTTAATTCTTCTATTCTATAATTGTAATTCCGTTTTGTTCTTTTTGTTCTTTTTGTTCTTTTTGTTCTTTTCGTTTTCTTTCTTCTTGTTGTTCTTGTTCTTCTTGTTGTTTGCGAAGACGTTGTTCTTCATATTTTGCCATTAAATTATTTACTTTACCATGATCCACAAATTGTTTTAATCGATAAAACGAGGATACAATAGGAGTTGCTTCATTATAAGGTAAAAGCATACGTTCTAATACTTTTTCTAATGCATTTACACAGATAATTAAATCTCCTAATTTTAAATCTGGTCGTTGTTGTTGTTGTTGCTGTTGTTTCGATAATAATGTATTCATATTCATTCTTTTTTTTTTCGTCTTTGTTATTTTCTTTGATCTAAAATAAGAATTAAATTTTTGCCGCACTCAATCAAAAAAAAAGAATGTTTAAAAGAGAAAAATATGATCAGGGTTTTATTGATTACCTGAAAAACAATTTTTATACTTTTTTTTTAAAACGACGCTGTCCGACCTGTTATAAATTTATGAAATTATTTCAATTTCCAAAACGACTTCCAAAAGAACGTTATTATGAAAATCATAAAATTGAGAATTGTCCAGCAGTTTTTTTCAAGGGTAAATTACAAAGAAGAATAAAAGACGCTTTTAAATTTATTGAACGTTTATTTTTAAGATATAAACGACAACCAAGTTCAAATTTTTCATCAACTCGTCACAAACGTCATAAGATTTCACGTGAATTACGTCGTCGAATACATAATCATCATAAAAACAAGAAAGATAACGAAGACGATAGTAGCACAAATTCTAGTGGAACTAGTAAAACATCATCTACTAAACAAACTAAAAGAACAGAACAAACCAAAGGAACCGACGGAACAGAACACACAAAACACACAGAACGAAAAAAAAAAGAAAAAACTGAATTATTAATAATGGATGACGAAGATAATGAATCTCAATCATCATTTGGTGGATCAGATGAAGGAGGTGATTATGCACCTGCTTTAACTAAACCATCGGGGATGTCACCACAGGCAACACAATTAATTCCAATAAAACAATTTGGTAAATATATGGATAATAATTGTAGACAAGGAAATAATCTTCCAAATCAAGAGAATTGGTTATATAAATCAGAATATGCATTAGTTAAACCATTTCATGGAAAAACAGAAATTCCTCAAAGTCGTTCAAATCGTTCAAGTCGTTCAGGTTTTGGTAAATATGAATATGAAAGTAATCGTTTACTTTATGGTAATAATGATAAAAAATATTACGATAAACGAGGATCAACGGGTTTCGAAGAAGTTCCACATGGTATATATGATTTTCAAGGAGGAAATGTTCCCTCAAAGAGTTTTACACCATATGATGGTGCTCGAGTAGGTGGTGCGTTACCTCGACCATATGGTCCACGAGATAATGCTTATATGAAAGGTTATCCAGCATCTACATATAAGCAATTTTCTAAAAGTCTTCAAAAAAGCAATAATAAATTATCGGATCATTTTAATGATGTCTCAACTATGTATGGTCCATTTATACAATCGTCGTATAATAATAGATTCGGAAAACCTGTTCGACAATCTATGGCAAATTCATTATTATATTCAAAGGAATTTAATCCTTATGTTAAACCAACCAATCAACAGGCATTTAATCAACAAAATACAATAAAAGAAGCCGTAAAAATATTAGGACAAGAAAATGAGGAATCTCGTAGTGTCTCATCATCATCATCATTATCATTATCTAATAATAATAATTCTTCTTCTTCTTCTTCTTCTTCTCGATTTGGATCAACAACTGATTATCCATCTTTATATCATACAATGGGTCCAAATAAAGTTGCATATGAGGCTCCTTATTTAACATATAATAATAGTGCAGGTGGTAATACATATAATTTTTTAACAAAACAAAATTATTTACCGCCTTATCATTCATCTAAAAAACCACAATTAAAAGTTCAGCCAAATAATAATCCACGTGGATTTTTAAGTAATAAAAGTGTTCTTCCTGTAAGTGGATTAGGATTTGGTCAAAATAAAAGTGAAAGTGATAATAAATGGAGAAGTTATGGTGTTGCAAAGGGTCGTCCATATACAACTCAATTAATGAGTGTAGGTAATGGAACAATAGGAAGTTCAACCGGTGTTGGTCTTGTTGGTCAACCGTTAGATTTGTATACTTATCAAAATACAAACAAAGGAAAATATATGAGTGAATATCCTCAATTTTTAGGACCACGTTCGTGGTGGGGTGGGTTTGGAACACGATTTGATGAGCACTATGATAAACTTGAAAAGAAAACAAAAAACAAAATGAGTGGTGGCGCTCGTCGTAATAGTCGTAATAGTCGTAATAATCGTAATAATAATTATGGTAAGACAACAAGAAGTAAATCAAAATTAAAGTCAAAATCAAAACCCAAACTCAAACTCAAATCTAAATCTAAATCAAAACCAAAATCCAAATCTAAATCTAAATCACAACTACGTAAAAGCAAAAGTAGAAGTAGAAGTAGAAGCAAAAGCAAACAGAAACGTAAATATTCACGTCGAGTTTCTATGAATAAGAAAAAGAGTCAATTTGGTAAAGTAAAAAAAGGCAATTATATTTATGTCAGTAAACACGGAGAAGTTAAAATTAAATAAGCCATATTTTTTGTATTTATGTATAAACGTTTTGTATTACCATGGATAATAATACTTCTTCCATTATTACATCAAATGAAGAAGAGGATTATCTTCAATATTTTGAAAATTACGATGGAGAACTTTTATCATATTTTGATTCTAGTTCATCATCACAACAACCACATAGTTCACAATCCACAACACAATCATCAGAAACATTTTCATTTTCTACTGGAGTAGATAGTGATCTTTATACTTCAAGTACTACTACTACAACAACAACAACGACGACAAATAATACAACTACAACCCCGTCAATTGAAAATAATGAAAATAATAATCGTCGTAATAATCGTATTACTTCGCCTTCTTCATCAACATCTTTAAATGAAATGAATTTAAGTAATCAATCAACTGTTATTGTTGATGCGGACATAGATGCTCTTGAAGAAGAGATTGAGAACATGATGCCATTTAACAATAATACAAATACAAATTCAAATACAAATATAAATACAAATACAAATAGAAATACAACAACAATCACTATGAATTCAAATATCAAAATATATGATCATTATCAGTATTTTTTACAGAAGTATTATGCAAATTTATCACTTTGTGCTATTTCATCTTCTGTTGGTGGAATTGATAATAATAATGATAATGATCATTTACCTAATAGAAATTTTAAGATTTGTGAAATAAAGCAATATGCAACAATAGGAAATTTAAATCGTTTGAAGGAGATTATGAGTAAGAACGAAAGTTTGATCACGGATTATTTAATTTACGAATTATATTGGCGTTGTATTACATATAATCGTTTAGAAATTTTTCAATATTTGTATAAAACTTATCGTGAATGTCCACCAAATGATTTAAGTTTGTTATATGATGCATTAAAGTTCAATCGTCGTGGAATTGTAACGGAAATATTAGAATTGGATTGCATAAATTTTCGTACGTGTTCATTTGACATCAAGCAAACAATTTTTATTTTAAGTTTAAAAACTAAGGAGCCTACTCGTTATTTTAATTTATTGCGAAAAAATAAATTTGATTTTAGTGCGCAAAACAATTTACTAATAATCAATCTGAGCAAAAATAAGGATTATAATGAAACATTTAAGTATTTAATTGAAGAGGAATATATTCATTTGAATAAGCAAAACATACGTAAAATTCTCCATGAAGCATCATTAAATGATAATTTGAAACTCATTAAGTATATATTTAAGTTATTTCCAAATTCAGCTGTTGTGGATCAATATATGCTTATTATTTGTATTACCAATAATTATTTTCGGCAATTAGAATATTTACTTAAACGTCTATGTCGTCCATATAGTGAACATGATAAAGTGATGATTTACAATACATTGTATAAGGGAATTGAGCATGATGCAAAACGTGGTGTAGTTTTATTAATCGAAGTTTGTAAAATTCGACCTAATTTACACTTACAATCAAAATTGGGAGAATTATATCAACAACAATTAACTCCATGTGAATTTGTTGTTGAACGTAATCGTGAATATTTGGTTGAATATTTTGCAAAACAAGGATATATAACTCGGGAAATGATCGCAATTTGTTGTGAACTCGATCGTTTCAAATTATTAAGTATAATTTTAAATGAGAAAAAACCAATGGAAGTACTAGAAATTTATAAATATATGATTGATATTGCTGTGAAGAACAAATCATTTGAGACATTACGTTATTTATTCACAACAAATAATTATCGTTCAGCTCATCAATTTGGTGAAAATTGTTTGTTTGATCCAATTTTTGAACCAGAATTACTAATTATGAGTTCATATACGGTTGAATTAATTTTTTATGTTTACGAGAATGTGTATCTTGCAAATTATTTTTGGCGTTACATTTTATCGCAAATTCGAATTAGTCGTTTGAGATATTTCAACGCATATAAATTCCGTTCATTGACATCACCAAAATTAAACAATATTTGTGGGATATGTTTAGAACAATTAGATAAAAAATCAATGAAAGTATTTCATGAGCCTGGATTAGCTTTACATTTTAATGTCATTTATGAAGATTATATTCTTTGTGAGCATTGTAATTATGGACATCATTTTTCTTGTATATTACAATGGATTGTTTATGAGAAAAAGACAAAAGGTTTATTACATAAGGTAACATGTCCGTGTTGTCGTAAAGCGTTGCAATTAACAGATTTTCAATTCGCTTCATTTTGTTTAGATCAAACAATGACGCGAGGTGAACATGAAAAAATTACATTGGATTTACATTCAATTGGAAAATTGTATTTAATGAATTTGAACCGCAAAAATGGTCATAAATCCTCTTTAAATAAATTTACACAAGAGGAAGTCGATAATGAAGATAATATTAATAATAATAATAATAATAATAATAGTAGACAACAAGAAAATGAGCTTGATCAAGACAATGAAGACACTGAAGACGACAATGAACAAATTCAACAATCAATATCAATACTAAATGAAGATGAAATTGATAATGAGCCACTTACTGGTATTCTTGTTGATTAAATTTGATTAAATTAAAGTAAATTAAAGCTAAGATAACATAAACAAACCAAATTCAAAACCATCAATATAATACAAATTATCTATAATATTATATTATCTATCATAACATAAATCATCATAATACAATTTATCATAATATAAACTATCATAATATATAAAATGGATAATAATCGTCAAGGGGAGCAACAGATGGAATCACAACGTAATTTACGTTCTCCATGTAAATTACAAGGAAAAATGGTTGAAGATGAATTGTATAAAATTGCACAAAATGCAACTAGATACAATCAATTAGAAGTATTACGATTACTTGAGAACAATCCAAATGTTGATTTATCGTTTAAGAATAATCTTTTATTGCATATTGCTTGTCAACGACGTTATATACGTTTAGCAAAATTTCTTTTAAAGAACAAAAAAATACAATCTACATTAAAAGATCATCCTAAACAAGCGCAAAAATTAATTAGAACCGTATTAGAAACATTTCCAAAGTGTCCGACCAAATTAATACATGATTTGCAATTATTATCATTATCACCATCATCGTCATTATCATCATCATCATCATCTTCTTTTTGTTCTTCTGAAAATGAAAATGAAAATGTAAATGTAAATGTAAATGTAATTATGCGCGTCTTGTATTTCGTGTGTATTCGACCATTATATATACTGTATGTTTGTCTTTTCCGTTCTTTACAATTATTCATGCTTTTTCTACTTAGTTTTATTTTAACATTATACGTTTTGGATATTCTCGATCGAGTTTCTTGGGACAATAGTAATATAGCTTTCAAATATACTTTCGGCGGGTTTAATTAAACATTTTGGTTTTGGTTTTAGTTTAGGTTTAGGTTCAATTTTTAATTTTATGTTTATGTTTATTTTTTTGTCGATTTCTTCCATCATCATTTTCATTTTCTTCTTATCGTTGTTGTTATTTTTTGTGTTATTTTTAGTGTTAATATTTTGATCTTTATACCAAGCTATTGCATGAGGTGGAACTCGACGATACCAGAATGGATTGATTTCTTCTTCTTTTTTGTTGTCTGGTGATCTTTTTTTTTGTTTTCGTTGATGTTTTTGATAAGCAATTAAAGATGGAATTACAATTGTGGGATAAAATGCATTACGACCATAATCCAATGTAAATCGTTCTGTGTTAATTTGACACGTTGGATGAATTGTTGTCATGACGAACAAGAAGATTAGATTTAAAACAAGAGATGAATGAATAAAAATGCGTGTATAAATTAAGTTAAATAGTATGTTTTGTTTTTATATAATATAAAAAATTTGTATTTTTTTTTAAGACTAAGACTAAGATAAAGATAAAGATAAAGATAAATGGATTTAGTAAAGAATGCAGTGTATAATTTTGATTATAAAAGTATATTTGGTAAATTATTAATAACTTTTGTTTTAAGTGCTCTTCTATTCAGCGCGTTTGCGCCTGGAGTATTTTTTGAAGTTGATTTAACTTCTGAAACGCAGAAAATAAGTCAGCAGAAAAAAATTGAACTTAAGGTCAGTATAGTTCATGGAATTATTTTTGGTGCTATTTTAACAATATTTATTTATTTTTACATTATTAAATTACCAACAACATCATCATCGTCATCATCTTCTACATTGTCTTCGTCTTCATCGTCTTCTGTGCACACAAATCAAAAATGAATGACAAACAAATAATGTATCGTAATAGCGTTCCATCTAATTGTGACAATGAATGGTGTTTTGGAATGAAAGGTACAATTCCAACAACTGGAATGCGTGGAATAGAAGCACAATGTAGTGATCTTAAAACAATGGAGAATATTCGGTTAAAAGATGGCGGTGTTACGGGACGTGGTGTAACTCCTTGTCCATTTGGGTTTGTTACTTCAAATAATAATTCAGGTAAAAAAATGAATGTAGGAAAGATATCAACAAATGAACTTACTCAAAATATATTTTTTCATCCAGAAAAGAATCTTCCAACATTTGTTCCTACATTAGGAAATCCTCGAGCATTATTTCGTATTGGAAATGATTGGCGATGGTCCTAATCTAAAATCTTAAAAAACAGTATAAAAAAGGAAAACAATTAATAATTTAATTGATAAAATAAAATATAACTACAAACAAAATGACTGAACAAAATAAAGATAAAGATAAATACAATAATAATGAAGCAATACAATATAATGATCATTTATTTTATTTACCTAAACGTAAACCATTATCAACTTATTTGGATTTAACAATTGCAAGTGAAAGTGAAAATGAAGAGGAACATGAGAAACAAAGTCAACAAAGTGATGATGATGATGATGATGACGAAGAAGAACAAATTGAACAAATAGAACAAATTGAACAAATTGAACAAAGTGAACAAATTGATGAATCAGAACAAACCGAACAAATAGAACAAACGGAACAAACGGAACAGACTGATACAGAAGAATTAAAAAATGAATTTGCGAAAAAGAATTTAAACGATCGATCTTCGTTTGATATTGTGGTGAAAGGAAAGAATATATATCATTATTATCAATTTGATAGTTTTTGTTCATTATTTGAGGCATTTCAGCATCATTATGATTTATGTCATTTAAAAATGCTTGGTCCAAGTCGAACGTTTCGTATTTTGAAAAAGCGTCAATTTTATTTTCCCTATTATTTTGATGAAGAAGAGATCACTGATACATCATATCAATTTTGTTATTTAGCTTTAACGTTTTTGTATGAACCTGAGAAAATATCACATGAAAAAATTAAGGGATTATATTATATATTAAAATATAAACAAAAGTATACTATACCTTTTACTAATGAACGACTCCGATCAAAACAAACCTCTTTTTACCGATTCCGTTGCGTACCTTTTGCGACTGATTCAAGTTTGCCCACGTTTTATTCTTTACGAAAAAACGTATCAAACATTACGTAATAAATATAGTTCTGCATATTTTAATTCAAGTGAACTTTATTGTGGAAAATATTTATTTGAATTTTTCTGTAATTCGACCGTTACACCTGTTCAAAAATTTGTGATGTTGTATTTTATCGCGCTTGAACATGAACATATTACAACACACCTTTCTTCGTCACAAACACAAACCAAATTTAAATTAGATTAAATTATTTTTACATATTTATTAATTTTATATATTATAAAAATTCATCATGACATCATCATCGCATTTAAAAAATACAAATAACAATAACAACAATAATAATAAAAGAAAAATTCACGAAGCATTTCCGGATGACGAAGATTCACCGGATCAACCTGCTCGTAAAATAAGTCGAATAATTTTAATTGATCTTGATCAAAATAATGAAGATGATGAAAATGACGATGAATCCTTTTGTTCATCATCATCAACGTCAACAAGATCATCTTTGTCAACAATAACGGAAACTAGTAGTTTGGGAATTTCAAATGAAATGGATAAAATAACATTGTCTATCCCAATTTTCACATTTCATTGTTTGGAGAATAATAAACAATTAAATGATGTTCGAATATTGCTTGCATGTATAGAAGCGTATGATCAATTTTGTGAAGATCATATTTTATTATACTATAATTGTCAGAAAACACAAAGACAAGAAACACAAACAGTAACTAGAAATCAGAAACGTCAAAGGGAAGAAGAAGAGAATAAATTAGCAGATTTAAAAAAACAATTAAATATCACTTCAAATCAGCATGTTAGTGATCGTATGATTGAATGGCGCAAAAGAATTTCATTTGTGAATGAACATAATATTTTGTATGAAAAATTGAGTATTATTCGTAAGGAATTAATAGATTTACAAAATTTGGTTGGAATGAAGCAGTTGAAAGAAAAGCTATTGGAGCAAATTTTTTATTTTGTTCAAGGTTTTCATCAAACGGATTTAATGCATACGGTTTTAATTGGTGATTCTGGAACAGGTAAAACAACAATTGGACGATTACTTGGTGAAATATATCGTAAGATTGGTGTATTAACAAAAGGTGAATTTATTTATGGTCAACGTTCTGATTTTATTGGACAATATCTTGGTGATACAACAATAAAAACACGGAAATTTTTATATAAAAAATGTTTGGGAAATGTATTATTTATTGATGAGGCTTATAGTTTGGGTCCATCTAATGTTCAAGAAAGTGATGATAGTTATGCTAAAGAAGCATTAGATGCATTAAATATGTTTTTATCAGAATATTCTAATAATTTTATTTGTATTATTGCAGGATATGAGAATGCATTGGAGCGTTCATTTTTTGCACAAAACGAAGGATTAAAACGTCGATTTCCTTGGAAATTTTATATGGATAAGTATACATCTACTGATTTACAACGCATATTTGAATATTGTATAACAAAGGATACTGGTTCTTGGAAACTTGATCCAAAAATAAGACAATCTTTAACTCAATTCAATCAATATGAATATTTATTTCAAGACAAATCATATTTTAAACATAATGGTGGTGATTGTAAAAACTTATTTACGCAATGTAAAATCGCACATGCTTTACGATTTATAACAGTAACAGATCCAATGCGACGTAAATTAGAAGAGCGACTTTTAACTTTACCTGATCTTATAAATGGATTTGCAAGATATAAATCATTCTTTAAACAATCCAATAAAGATGAATTGTGGGCATATAATTCAATGTATATTTAATTTTTCTTCAGTTATATAAATTATAAACCAATGCATAACAAACCCAATGCATAACAAACCCAATTAATATTCAATTCAATTCAATTTTGTTCCCTCTTTAATTTATTCTTATTAATTTAATTTAATTTAATTTAATTTAAGTTTTAACAAAATGGAGAAGATAATTTATTGTGCAACTGTTTTTGTGCGTAAAATATGTTCATTTGTGCAATATGTTCATCATCTTTATTTAGCATATAAATATTCGTATTATCATCGGGATAATGGTCCATATTATCAACATGTGGACTATCTTCGTCGGCGTCAACGTCGAAAAGAAAAACAAAAAGCACAAAAAGCACAAAAAGCACAAAATGAACAAAATGAAGATTTAATGTTTTTTTTTCATCCGATTGATGATGACAAATATAATGATAATGAAACAACGGACCAAGATGATGATGATCAACTTAGTTTGTCTTCTTCTTTATCGTCTTCGTCTTCTTCATCTTTTTCTGGTAATATTGATACACGACAAGAGACACGACAAGATACACAAAATGACATTGATTCTTCTTCTTATTCTTGTTATACTACTCTGACAACTAATAATAATAATAATGAGGATAATGATAATGAGGATAATGATAATGAGGATAATGATAATGCGTCTACGCTTTCTTCTTTTTCATCAAAATCAAAATCAAAATCAAATTCAAAATCAAAATCTGAATCATCATCATTACCGGAAGATCGGGATCCAAAATACATGGATTTACAAGTAATTAAACGATCTTATTATGATTATACATCTGTTCCGGCTAATCGTATACAACAGTGTGTGGATTTACAGCTTTTTAATTTATGTTGCAAATTTATTAAATTTGAGACAATTCGACGCATAAATGAATTAATGAAACAGAAATGTATAATTTCGGATATGCGTTCAAATGATGTGTGTCTCTTAGATTTATCATCTGGACAATGTCGTCACTCAAATTATTTCCAAAAACTTCATTGTAAAACATATTGTGTAACAAAATTTGAGTATACGGAAAATAATTTACGTGAAACAGAGGAGAGACAATTTGAAAAAGTGTATAATGGATATTATGATAAGAGTGTTCATATTGGACAAAAGGAAACGGAGTATAAAATTTATGCTTCAAATTATTTGCTTTCTTCTTATTCATCTTTTCCTGGTTTAAATTCGATGGACAATGAGAAAGTAAATAATAAGGTTTATGATATTATTTTTTGCTATAACACATTACGCTATTTCTGTAAATTTGATAAAGTAAAGGGAGAATATGTGCAACTACATTTATTGTTTGAATATATTAGTAATCATTTAAAGTCAGGTGGATGTTTTGTTGGATCAACGTTACAGGGTAATCGTTTATCTCGTTATTTCAATTATTTTAACATTGATCATGATGATGAGTATGAATCTGAAAATCATAATCCAATTGAAACAAATAGAACAAATCGAACAAATCGAACAAAAAGCTTATTTCAAGCGGAATGTAAAAGTATGTTTATATTTAATACATTTCATTCATTGGGGGAATATGTGTTTCGATACGAAGAGCATCTACCTGGATATTGCCCTGGATATAGAACATATTTACCAAAGAATAAAGTGATTCGAAAAATAGCAGATGATCATAATTTAATTTTATTAAATTGGACGACATTTTATAATTATGAATTACCATTAAGTGATTTTTTAGCAGAGACGTATAGTCGCGAAAAGAATCAAATAATTGATTTATTCCTTTGTAAGATGTTTGCTTCATTTATATTTGTTAAAAAATAAATTGTATTACTTAATTTTAAAGTAAGGTAAAATAATATAATACAATATAATATAATTTAAAAGAAATGTTAGATCAAAAGAGTTTATTTCGATGTTTTATTGCAGTTCTTGTTGTCATAGCAATTATCGCTGCAGCAGTAATTGCGACAAGTATACAAAATGAATATGAGGAAAATACTGTATCACAATTACCACCTACTAGTCGAATACGTGAAACATTTGTGAATTTACATCAAAAAATGAAAATTAATGCACCAATGGTATTCCAGCGTCAAAAATTATCCGTTCCCTGTAATTGTTATCCCTATGCTGGTTGTACTTATCCAAGTCGTCAAGCTAATGCTATGAATTTACAAACAGGTAAACGTTCAAAAGTTGTTGGACGATATGATCAATCCGTTGAATGTCGACCTGAACTAGTTTATAAAGATTGTAATTTATTTCAAGATTGTATACAGGGTAAATGTGTAGCAAAAGCGAAAAAAGCGAAAAAAACAAGAAAAACATCTTAATTATTAATTATCATTATTATTGTTGTCATTATTAATTATATAATGGGCAATTATTTGTTGTGCAATTGGTGGTATCACGAGTTTTTCATAAAGATTATCATTGTCTTCGTCTTCACTAGAATCATCATCGTTACCATCATTTTCATTTTCCTTTGATTGTTGTTCTTGTTGTAGTTGAGCCCTTTCGTCGGATTTTCTGCAAAGAGGACAATAAGTTTTCTTTTTGAACCATTTTGAAATACAATCTTCATGAAATTTATGATTACATGATAATGATGTGTATTTTTGATTCTCTTGATCATCATCATCTTGATCAATTAAACAAATAGCACATTGTTCTTCTTGTTCTTGTTGTTCTTCTTCCATTGTTTCTGTTAAATTTGAATTTGAATTGGGAAGATTTGAGTTTGAATTTGAATTTGAATTTGATATGCCCACAATTTGTTCTATTTTCGTCACAGGATCAACTATTCGTTTATATTTTGTAATAGACGGATCAGCTGTTAAATAATGTTTCTGTGATCCAAAAGCAATAATTTGAGCGGCTAATTTCGGTGTTATGTTAACTTTCTTCATTTCTAAATTTCTTTATTTCTTTATCATTATTATTATTATGCTCAACATCATTCTCATTTTCTTTTTCTTTTCGTATGTAATCAGTAAGCGCAAGCCCGTTGGTGTGCAAGCGGTAAAGTCTTTTAAATTCCTCGATGTCAGGAGTTCCGGTTAAGTATATATCTTGTCCACCATAAACAATAATTCTTTTGGCAGTTTCTGGGCTAATATAAAACCCGTCTTTCATAATGTAATCATCATCATCATCACCTTCGGCGTCGTCATTATCGTGTTTTTCATATGATGCATCATTATCATTATCATTATCATTATCATTATTATTATTTGACATTTTTTTTAAAAGAATGAATTACAAAATATATATTTTGTTGTTAATTTGTTAATTATATAAACATAAAACAATAAAATCGAAAAAAATAAATTATGTATAATTATGCAAAGAGCGTTTATAAACCCGCAAATTCATTGACATTTGATAATACTCATTTGTTTAAATTAAATAATAAAATGTCTTCTTCTTCATTATCATCGTTTGGCAAGGGAATTGAATTGACGAAACTTGCTGGATATTGTATTAAAAATAATCGTATTGTGAAGGTGTATAGTGCTCGTGGTAAAGGTAATGCACGATATTATCATAATAAAACTAAAGTTCCAAAAGGTAAACGATGTTATCCTACTGCAGCAAAAGCTCGTGCGGCTTGTGCAAATTGTTCATCATCTTCTTCTCGTAAATCAAAACCACGAAAACGAAAAAAGAGCACAAAAAAACGTAAACGAAGTTATTCACCACGTAAGAAAAAGTTAAAATTAATTGTATTGCGTCGTATTCCATGGAGATTAGTTCCTCGAAATCGTCCAATTATTAATTTAAGACCTGTTCCACAAAATTGTTCATGTTCAGGTAAAAGTTTAGGATCATGTATGGCAACACCTGGATGTTATTGGGCAAATGGACGTTGTATATGTAGTTCAAGTAGTAGTAATTTTGGACAAAGTAGTGTAGCAACAAATTATCAATTATATCAACAAGGTAATAATTCAGGAACTCCAACAGCAAAACAATTGTATAGTATTGGTGATGGAAATATTTATGTTCCGGAAAATAATTTATCTGGTTATGGTGTATAATATAGTTTTATAATTTTTTTTATTTTATAAATTATTAAATACAATACAAAATACAATACAAAATACAATACAAAATGAATGATTATTATCAACAAGAAAACTGTTGGTTAGTTATTGGTATTGTTTTATTGGTATTTTTATTATTATTATTTATTTTAATTAATTGTTATTTTACTGAAAATTTTACTGCACCTGGATTGACTTTAATTATACCACCTTCATGGTGGGTAAGTCGTGCAGGAAAGAAATACAATAAAAAGGATTGGGAAAGTCAAATGTATTTGGATCGTTATCCATTTTATGATGCACAAACAAATTCATATTTATCAACACCTGAAAGTGATTATTTAGCGTCGGTATATCGTTTTTGGAGAATTTAATTATGAACAATTTTGGCAATTTTTTTTATTGTTTCGAATGATAAAGAGAGACAAATAATAAACAAAATAATAATAACAAAATAAAATAATGTTTTTAGCATTTACACCAACACTATCATCACCATATTCATCATTTGATAATGGTGGTATGTCATCAAATAAACAAAATATAGTAGTTTTTTTTACTTTTGTTCTTTTTTTCATTTTAATTGCAGGTTTAGCAATAGGGTTAAATCCCACAACAAAAGAAAAATTCACAAATATGATAAAAAGAAAACGTAAACAAGATTCACATCATCATACAAATGACATGGACCATGAATTTAATCAAATGAAAAATACATATAATCCATTATATAATAGTTCAGATTTAAAAATGTTTGGAAGTTATCGTTATACACAACCACCTGGTGATGTTAAGGCACAAGAAGCTGGTCAATCTGGACAAGGTACAAGTGGTGCATTTTTACCAATACAAGGAATGGGTGCTGGAGTTTATATGAATCATTCAACAAATAATAATTCAATTGCAAATACATCGCGTGCAGGTATAATTGGTGGTCAACCAAATTATACAGATCAACAATTTAGTAGTCGTTGGATTGGATTTAATGATTTTGGTAAACCATTTGAAAATCAACATGGTCCTGAAATATATAATGATAATTATGCAAATAGTTATATAGTAGATGGAAATAATACAAGAGTTGTAAATAGTGGACAAAAACAATCTAAAGGATTGCATTGTCAAAATTGGTATCCACATTTAAAACGTGATGAATATGGATTTTGCGTTCAGGGTTCGGATGCAATTGCAAATTGTCCATTTGAAAACATTGATCAATGTAATTCAAAAGATAAGCAACGATTTTTAGATACTCAAATGAAACCTCAATATACACAAGTAATTTAAAATGCACGATTCACTCTGTTCTTTTTTATTTTTTTACGAACAATACTTGGTGGATTACCTTCACCAACCGAAGATGTAGTTGTTGTAATTGGACGTTTTGTTGGTGTAACTGGAGTTTTTGCTTCATCATCAACTTTTTCATCTTCATCTGGTGTTCTTGGTTCATCTATATCAGCATCACAATCATTAGTATTATTAGTATTAGTATTTAAATTTAATTGTTGTTGTTTATTACCACTACTACTAGAGGATGGTAAAGAAGAAGATGATGGTGTGTTAATTTCACGATCACTTCGATAACGTTTAATGTAATATTCTTCTATTTCTTTTGGTATATCAACATTTTTTACATAATTATGTTGTATATAACTTTGGATATTAATAAATGTAATTGTATCTTCATCTTGAACTCCGCGTAAAATTTGTTTTAAACGTTTACTTTTTGGATTTGAATTATTTAATACAATATATTTCTTTTGTTTTGGATTTTGTAAATTATGATAAACAACATATTTGCTTAATAATTTACTTGTATCGCTTCGTGGCATCCAATGATATTGACCTTTAGGTAATTTTGATTGAAATTGTTCAACAATTGAATAAAGTTCTTCATTTTCGCGATTGACTTTACGTTTTTTCTTTTTTTCTTTGTTTGTATCATTTTCTGCAATTTCATAACGTTTTTGTAATATAGGTAACATTTCTTCATACAAAAATGTTGCAAATTCATTTGTTAATGCAACTGGTTTTTGAAATCCAACTGGACCATCTTTAGGACGTTTTCTTCGATTTTGTTTCGCAAGCATCTTATCATAATTTTTTTCAAATGATTTAATTTCCTTTTTAATCACCTTTAAATGTGTTTGATGGGTTCGTAACATTCCCAATAAATTATTTACCATATCCATCATCTTATCCAAAACATCACTTGTAGATTGAAAGGTTTTAGAAGATGACTGATTATCATTATCCTCAAATCCATTCTCATCAGATATTCTTGTAAATGCAATATCATCAGAATTATCATTTACATTTGTTGATTCTACTATAGAAGACGACATTCTTTTTTTTTTTATTTTTTCTTCTTTGTTGTTTTCTTATTTATAAGGTTTTGTGAATAGAAATGTTTTTATGTTTTTATGTTTTTATGTTTTTATGTTTTTATGTTTTTATGTTTGTTATACTTGATTGAACTAAATTGAATGAAATTAAATTAAATAAAATTAATTATTTGTTTGTAAAAGAACACTAGATAAATTTCTTTAAGTTATCTTTTCTTTTTGTAATGATTTTACACTGGTTTATCAGTTGCTGACAATACTTTTTGAAAAATTTTCTAAGAATTTAAACGCTTTTTTTTATCAATCAATCAATCAATCAATCAATTAATCGTGTGAACCAAATCAAATCAAAACCAAACCAAACCAAATCAAAACTAAATTAAACCAAATCAAAATTAAGTTAAGTTAAGTTAAGTTAAGTTAAGTTAAGTTAAGTTAAGTTAAGTTAAGTTAAATTAAATTAATTAGATAAGAGAAGAAAAGAAAAGAAAAGAAAAAAACTAACATTCTAACATTCTAACATTCAAAAATGTCGCAATCTTTATCTGCTATATTGTATCGTAATGTGGATGTTCAAAACATCTATTTATTTGAAAATGATCGTGGTAAGAGTAAGAAGATCGATATTCGATATGCTCCAAATGGGGATCCAAATTACTCCATGCCTTTAATTATTCAGAGTCCAATGATGTATGCTCCATTTGGTATAGGCGTTGGTAAAGTATATGACGATACAAAGGATATTCAGTATTCAATTCAATTAAGTTTTCGCGGGATTCAAACTTCAACAAAAATTCGTGATTTTTATGATAAAATTCGTGAAATTGAAAAACATATTTTAACTTGTGTCATGAACAAGCATATGAAATTTTTGAAGGCAAAGCAAGCGCCTGATTATGACACATTTTATGAATGGGGATACACTTCATTTCTTAAAAAGGGAACATATGATGACGAGAAAAAGATTCAATATGACGATACGATTAAATTTAAATTAAATTGGAATTATGAAAAACAATGCCCAAGAGAAGATATTGCATTTTATCGTGATATTGGTAATAACAAAGAACCTCCTCGTATTGCTAATGAAATGTTTCCGACTGAATTTAAAAAGGGAAGTCAATGTTGTGTATTATTTGAATTATCTTCTGTTATGTATATTCAGAAAGTTTGTATTGTTGCTCGTGTATTACAATTAAAATTTCGTAGTCCACAAAACAGAAAATTAGAGGGCTATGGATTTAAACCGGAAAGTGACGAAGAAGAAGTATCAGATGATGATGGATTAATGATTGAGGAGGAAGACGATGATGATAATAATAATAATAATAAAAATAATGAAATTCAACAAGTAAAGAGAGATCTTGGTGCAATGTCTGTTGCGAGTAAGACTACGGAAAGATCTAGAGCTACGACACGAACTGTTGGAACAAAACGAACTACGGCGACCACGAACAAGAAATTAAGTGCAAAAGTTCAACAAATTGAAGAGGATATTAAAGATGATGAAGAAGAATTAGGAGATGATGACGACGATGATGATGATGATGACGACGATGACACCGGAGGTGATGAAGATGGAATTGTGGAAAAATAAATTAAAAAAAATAATTCCTACAGTTTAAATAATAGTAATAAATATAAATAAAGTTTTTCTCTTTTTATTTTTTTTTCTCTCTTTTTAGTTCTGTTTACTTTATAATAATAAATAAATACAACTTACAATAAAAATAAAAAATAAACATAATGACTTATATTTTACAATTAAGTCTTTTAGATGATAATCAAGAGAATCGTACACAACATCCAGAAGATACAATGCCGTCGTTGTTATCGGAAAGATCGGTGTTAGAAATTTACGGTGATCATGTTGTAGAAGAATTAAATCGTATTAATTATGATTTAAGTTCAACGTCTACGTATTTAGATGAATGTGCAATATTAGTTTTGAAAGAACTTTGTGAATTGTATAATGGTAATAATATGAATAATACAAATAATACAACTAATACAAATAATACAAATTCAGCTTCAAGAGACCAACAATTTGAACCAAATGAACCAATTGAACCAAATGAACCCGAAAATTTTAGATTTACAGAATTAGATACAGATCCGCAATTATCTCCTTCTCCTGTTGTTGATTCTCTTCCTGCTGAATTTGAACAATCATCATCTTCTTTATCATCAACTTTATCATCATTACCATCATTATTTACACCATTAACACCATTAACACCAAGAAGTATTACTATTCCTTTTGAATTTTGGTATACACCTGAGCCTGGATTTGCTTTACCATTTTTATGGATGCAGGTTCGTCATCCCAATTTTAATTCAATTTCAGCAGCATTAAATCCCACAAATACCATAAATACCATAAATACCATAAATACTACAAATACTACTACAACAAGAACATTATTAAATCGAACTCAATTATTTGATTTATTAGGTCCATATAAAAAGGTTAAAAAAAATGATTATGATTTAATTGAATCATCTTGTTCAATATGTCATAGCAATTTTCAATTACATAAATCATATCGTAAATTACGTTGTAATCATGTTTTTCACAAACCTTGTATTGATCGTTGGATTCGAGGTCATCATCTTACTTGTCCAAATTGTCGTTTAGAAATAAAATAAAGAAAGAAAAAATATTATCAATATAATATATTAATTAAACTTAGGAAAATAAGGATCAAAAAAATTATGAATGTTGTTGTTGAAAATTATGATAAGCATTTAAGAAATTTATATAATAATGGGAATAATATTAATTTGCTTTTAAATGGTTGTTATGGATTTAAAAATTTTGGTGCTTATAGTTGTTTTCTTGATTCTATATTTATTGGTTTATTTGCTCATAGTATGAGTCCATTTGTTCGATTATTTCACCCAACGGTAAATCAAAAATTTTCAGAAAATTGTAAATATGCTCAATATTTATTTGGAAAATTATTGTTAACTTATAATGGTGCTACAACTATCTTTCCAGTTTCTTTTAATAATAAAAAAACTAAAGATACTGAAAATGCCATGGCAAAATTAATTGGACCAGCAGATAGTCCTAACAAAAAAGCGATGATACGTGCGGAAGGAATGCATGATCCAGGTGAATTCCTAGACTTTTTTTTACCTATTTTCTATCGACGTCCATATATTTGGCAAAATAAATTCTATCGTGAATTACATAGTTTTAATAAACCTATTCATAAAAGGATAGAAGATGAATTGGAAGGACTTCCTGTAAATGTTGTAAATATTTACACGCCGGGAACAAAGAATTTAATTGATTCTCCATCATTAGAATATTTAATTCCACGATATGGAGTAATTATATTTAATAATTCCTTGCGTTCACAACCAGGAATGTTAGAATTACAAGGATTGTATCCTGAAGAACAAAAAGAAAAATTTAATGTCGTGAAAGAAATTACAGAGGAGAAAAACGTTGTAATAGACGAAGAGAGATATGAAAGATTAAAAGAAGAATTGCGATTGAAAATTCCATTAAGGTTGCGATTAAAATCTCAAAAAGGTATTTTATATTATTTATTTGCAGTAATTGCATTTGCTCCTTATGATTATAGTCATTATATTACGTATTTACGAGATGAGGATATAAGTAAAAACCAGTGGTATCAATATAATGATATGGACATAAATCAAAGAATCACTGATACTATATTTAGATATGAAGATATTAAAGATTATATTGAATTAAACGGAGTAATATATATTTACTATTCATTGAAGTTACCAGAATTATATAAAAGCTTAGACGAATTAGAAAATTTCCCCGCATATATCTAATTGAAAAAAAAATTATGTTGCATTGCGTTTATATAAATGTATAAATGTATAAATGTATAAAGGTATAATATAAATGAATCTTACCGATCATGAAGTTCAATTTCTCGTATATTACAATTTAAGTAGAGACGATTTAGTAGAGTTTGAAGGAATATGTAAAACCAATTATGAAACTATATATAATCGATATGCAGGAAATCCTCTCGGTCCATTTAATATACGAGGTTATCAAGCAGAAATAAATGCAAGAGATCATTTAGAAAATAATTTACAAGCAAAACGTAATATAATACGAGCTCAATTTCGTGATTTTATAGGACTTGCAAATAGACCTGTTGATGAAGCAAATAGTCCAGAATTTTTAAGTGCGGTGAGAGAAGCATATGATCGAAATTTTAATCAGTTTCCCAGAAATGAAAAAGAAATTTTACATACTTTGTATAAATCATATCGTTATTATGCGACAAAATCACCAGAGGCCGTAAATTACAAACGTTTGGTTGTAAGATATGGATTTTTATATTTGTTACTTGAACGTCAACTAGAAACATTAGTGAATACAATTGCAGCTGAAAATACTAGTGTTGAAAGATCACCGATAAGTTTAGGTATAACAGAAGATCAATTAAGACAATATGGTTATCCCGAAAATCCAAATGCTTGGCAACAAGTAATGAGAGTTAGATTACGTGATTTATTACAAGAAATGTTATCTGATCGAAGATATCGAAGGTTATTAATAGAAGGTGTAGAAATAAATCCACGATTTATATGGGATGAATATCGTGTTGCTTCTGGATTTACCATAGCGAATGGCCAAGCTTTTATAACTACTGATACATTTGAAAATTTACCATCAATTGAAACTGTTGTAAATGCATGGCAAGAATTTAATACTGCACGTAATAATAGACGATGGGAAAATAATTTTGGAAATCGTTTTAATCGTTTCAATCGATCAAATTCTTTATCGTCTATGTCGTCTATGTCGTCTATGTCGTCTTTTGGTAGTGACAATAGTGACAATAGTGATAATAGTGATAATAGTGATAATAGTAATTATTCATCATTGTCATCTTTTGGTGGTTTTAGCGACAATTATAGTGACAATAATAGCGATAATGATTATAATAATTAAAATTAAATTTAAAATTAAAATTATTGTTGTATTCCGGCGTATTTTTCGTATATAGCTTGTTCTTCATCATTTTCGCACGATTCATTCATAATTTCGTTTACATCATCTCCTGGATCTTCGCTATAGACCCATTCGCAAATACCTTGAATTGAAGTAAACATTTTCCATGGACGAACGGGGCGATAGAAAAAAAATACAAAGTGAAAAAATTTACGTATAGAGTCTGATTCAACAATAATTGCAGTGCGATCCATATATTGTTCTGTTTTTTCTTTCATTTGTATTAACCAGTAACCTAAACGACGAAGATAATACCAATCGCGAATTAAGTTTAAATCACCTTCACGAACATCAAAGACTAATTTATATCGTTTTCCCATTTCAATACTTTTTGTATAAAGCGTTTCCCAAGTAGCTAAAAATGCTTCCATTTCGTCCATACTTTCAGGATGACCACGGATAGTCAATATAATTAATGGAAACTGACCAACATTGAAACAAAAAAATGCTTGACTAATTTCATCATTAATTTTATTGTTATTGTTATTGTTTTTGTTTTTTAATATTGTCGTTGATGATGACATATTTAGTTTAGTTTAGTTATGTTTTTTTGTTAGTATACAATAAATTTAAGATTTGTATATAAACGAGTTTTTTTTTATTTATTTCTTGGTGTTTTTTAATGTTTCTTGCAATTCCGCTGCTAATTTAGATAAAAATTCATTTAGTTCTTCTGATTTCAAAAATTCTAACTTTTTCTGTTTGTCTTTGTCTTTGTCTTTGTCTTTGTCATTCTTTTCTTCATCATTTCTTTCTCGTCTACTTCTTTTTTTTGTTACAGGAGATTTAGGTTTAAATTCGAAAGGTGAAAGAAAACTATACGTGGATTCTTTTGATTCTTTTGATTCCTGTGGTTCTTGTGGTTCTTGTGGTTCCTGTGGTTCTTGTAGCTCCTTTTCCATGGACATTATTGGTGGTGATAATTTTTGTTTTTGTTGTTCTTCTTGTTCTTTTTGTTCTTTTGTGATTGTATTAGTATTAGAAGAATACGAAAAGGAATTACATGGCAGATTTAATGTTTGAACACAAGAACATAAATTTCTGGCTAGACCTTTTGTTTCATCCCAAATAGAATAACAAAAATCGGGAAAATATTTTGGAGGAGATGAAGAAGATAATAATTCTGTTTCGTCCTTTTCGTCCTTTTCGTCCTTTTCGTCCTTTTGTGAAGAAGTAGTAGAAGAAGAATAAGGATAAGTTGTGGGTAGAAAGGGATATACTAATTCTTTCGATCCATTGCTTTTTACATCATTATGAAGAAAATCGCTTTCTTGATATTTATCAAAGAATTGCGGATATCCTCCGCTGAAAATATTATCAAAGGAAGATTTTTGATTTTTCTTATCCATTTTTATTTTGATCTGTTTTAATTTAATACTGTAACAAAAAAAACCACTGTTATTTTTTCAAAGATAATTTATTTTTTTATTATAGTTTTTGCAGTAAGGGTTAAGTTAAAATGAATCACTTACCACCTCCTTCTCCGCCTACATTTTCTGTGAACATTGAACCACCAATTCAAAATCAAAATCAAATTATAAGACAGGTTGATAATAATAATAATAATAATGATGAGGATCTTAATGATGAAAATATTTTAAAGAAGCTGATTGGAAATAGTCACGTATTATTATCAATTTTGTTTGGTTTTGGTGGTTTATTATTTTTGCTTCTATTTTTGGATTCTCATTATAAGACTTTACACGTTAAACGAGTTGAATATTATAACAAGTTTGGTAAATATCCACCACCATAAAAAAAAGAAGAAAAAATGGAATTGAACGAAGTTGTATTTCAGTATATGATCACAAATTTAAGTGATATATTTCCCCGTGATCATATTTTATCCGCATGGGACAGGTTATGGAATTCAAATAAAAAACTTGCGCTACAATTCTTATTTTATACTTTTGATGCACATGCGGGTCGAAATATGAAATTAACTTTTTATTATATTATGGCACACTTATATAAGCATCATCCAACAACATTTTATAAAAATCTAAGTTTAATAATCGGAGTTCCAAATAAATATACTTATGATAAGTTTTATATTATTAAGAAATATTATTCAAAGGAATTACAATTATACAAAGAACGTTTAGTTGAGCATGTTTCTCCATATTTGCATGCCTCATTTATTCAACAATGGAAAGAGAATATTATTGCATATTTTAAATATAAGAATCCATTACCGGTATTTGGAAATGTTGTGGATTTAATTGGTATATATTGTTTTATTAGAAAAAATAATGATTCTTATCTTAATCATACAATGGCACATCTTATTATAAATAATTGTTTGGAAGAGTATTTCAACTTACCGTCATGTTTTCGTCCGGTTGTATTAGAAAAGATTATAAAAGAGAGTTGTCGCGAAAATAACAAAAATAAAATCAAAATCAAAATTGCAGAAAAAAAATATAATGATAAAATTAACAAATTCACATTTGAACAACGATATTTTTATATTTCTGTTTAATTATACAAATTTGATTATTTTATTAATTATACAAATTTGATTAAATATACAATTTTATTAAATATAAATGGCATTAACATCATTAGAATGGTTTATAATTGTTATTGTATGTTTATCATTTGTATTAAGTATATCCTCACTTGTTTTATCATTAGATCATTCGGGACAAAAAGCAATTTATAAACATTATGTAACAACAAATAATACAAATAGTAGTAATGATACAAGTTTACAACCACCACCACCATTTTCATCACAAGAAATTTTAGAAAATTTTAAAAATAGTAGTTATCCTTATCCTTATCCTGCAAGTAAAACAGCACAAGAAGGTGAATATGAAACATATAATCGTGAATGTCCACCAAAGACAACTAAATGTCGTGTAACTACACCTTTAGGTCAGGAGCATTATTTTTGTTCAACGGATTCGTCTTGTAATTTAGTTTCGGAAAACGTTCAAGGTGCTCCATTGGAAGAACCCATCCCGTGGTCAGAGAGATTTGCGTAATTAATGCAATTACAATAAAAATTGTTAAACTAAGAAAAATTAATCGTTGTATTTCATAATCATTTCTTGAAGAAAAATCCCACATCATACAAGAAGCAATAAATGCAAAGAAAAGTAAAAGAGTAAATAATATTTTATGTATTGTAATATAAAATCCGGACAATAGAATAAATGCAACGGAACAACATAAGAGAAGAACAAGAACAATAAAAATATGTTGATTCTTGTTTTTGTCTTCTAATGGTATTAATTTTGTTAATTTTGTCTGTTGAATATCTTGTCCAATTAAACTTGTAATAGTAAGAATATAAATTACAAGAAAGCTACTAATAATTAAATGAATGATTGTTTCTGTTATTAATAATGGTGATGAAGATGAAGATGAATTCGGTTTGGAATTGAAGTTTAATTGCATTTTTTTCTTGTGTTAATTTTATTTTTTCTTTGTAATAATAAAGAAAGGAAAAGAAATAAATAACAAGTTATGTCGACGCGTTATCAAGGTAGTGGTGCTAGTGGGAGTAGTAGTAGTGCACCACTTAATCCACCGGATTATAAAAATCGCGAAAAAGTATTAGAAAATGCAGCAGCTGTTTATTATTATAACAACACTGAATTTATACATAATATTATGAACGATAATAATAAAAATGATCTTTTATTGAAATTATTACAAGAAAATGGATCTGATTATTTAAATTTTGAGACAATCATCTCTTATTTAATTGATAGTGTGAACAATGCTGGATTAATTGCAAATTTAAAAGATGCTTTACATTCAAAATGTTTGGAACTTGATTCAAATTTCAAACTTGAAGAGTATGAATTTAAAAGTTTTGCGCGTCGACCACAACAAGCAGTATATGAATCGGAAGAATTATCACCTCGACAATTTGTTGTAGAAGATAAAGAGACATCATTTCAAATTCGTGATTCTCAAATATTAGATGATGCATCAAGTAAAACATATGTTGAAGAATATATAACACAAGATGTTGAAAGTGTAAGTCCTATGAGAAGAATAGTTGCAGGGGATGAAAGAAGTGGTAGTAGTGAAAGCAGTAATGGAGATGATTATCAATCATTAGAATATAGACTTGATGATCCTGAATTAGATAATTATTTACAAGATACATATGATTTAAATAACTTTGCAAATGAAATTGATAAACATCAAGGATTTCTAAATAAAATAATAAGTTTAATGGAGCAATATTTTATGAATTTTGATAATGAAAGAGATACTGCGGAATATTTATTTGAGACATTAATTTTTTTAAAGTCCTTATTTTTGTATCTTGGAGCTATTTATAAAAAAGAATTCTTTTACTCATTATTTGATCCAACTAAATTACCTCAAGTTTCACAAGAATATAAATCTTTGATAAAGCAAATATTTTATCTTTTATATTTCCGTTTATTGAGTTTTTTACTATTAATGTTATTTCACAATGTAAGTTATGCTCATAATGATATTTGGCAATTAATTGAAATGCGTAATTTATTTCCTCAAGATTATAAACGACATCTTATGTATTATAATCATTGTAACGAGATTATTAAATTTTCAAAACTTCAAAAAACTCAAATAACGGGATTACCACATGCAAGAGTTAACATTAAACAAAGATTATCATTTGAGAGTTTTAGTAATTATCTTCAAACATTACATGATAATATAACAAGTTTTATTTTAAAGGATAGATTAATCGCTTTAAATAATCGAATTTCAGTGCAATTAGACGAACTTGTAAGACTTCGTTTACAACCCCATTTGATTATAGAAAAAAAAGCGAGAGAGCAAAAAACAACAGAAGATTATGAAAGTATTATGAACAATATAGCTTACCGTTATTATCATGGAATTTACGCATATGATAATTTTTTTCCTAACCAAGAAAGAGGTTTACAACAATTTTTTAATAATATTACAGTCTTAGGAAAATTTAAGAAAAAAACCCACGGATTAGTTTTAGATGCTGAAGAACGATATCATTTAGCGACTTATAATGCAGAAAATACAGATATTGTTAGAACTATTATTATGAAAACAATTCAAATTGATTCTAAAAAATTCCCAACGATACTATTGTATACAAATATGTTAGAAATTTTTCGTAGTATATTAGATTCTTATGTAAATATTTTTCCAGTATTGAAGGTCTTGTATAAAGATTTAAGAGCAAGAAAACGAATACTTTTTGAAGAACATTATAATATTTTATTTCATGAAAATATAATACAAAATCGACAACGTTGTCTTTATCGAGAATTTTGTTTACCGTATGCTCAACAGGTTATTCATTTGTTCGTTTTTATCTTTCATGAAGCACCTTCATTTTTAAACGATGAGTCATTATACAATGAGTACGAATATTTACAACCAGTAATTAAATTGGCGGAACAACATGGTTATTATGATTTTCAAGACGTTGATGAACCACTTCCAAAACAATCACGAGTTATGCAACAAATGGAACAAGAAGTAGATCAAGATGATGATCAACAATCATTAATAACAACAACAGAACAAGAACAAGAAGAAGAAGAATATGAAACTACACCTGCTGCTACTATAACAACAACAACAACATCTACGGTTAATCCTGTTCCAATTAATGATGGAGGTGAAGCGGACAGTCGAACTGGAAGTTTACAAACACAACATGAAGAAGAAAAAGATGAAGACATTAATGTTGCACCTTTACCACCATCGACAACACAACCAACAACACAACCAACAACAACAGAAGGACCATCAGGATTAACTCAAGTTGTACCTCCTGAGGAAGAATTTTATGATGAATTAGAGGAATGGAATCAAAGTTTATTAACTGAGAATCAGCCATTTGTAAATATTCCTGAACAGTTTCAAGAGACAGTAAATGATATTCCATCTGTTCCTACTGTTGATGTTGCAATAGAATTGGAAAATCAAATGGATACAGAGATTGGTGATATAGAACAATTATTTCTCGAAATGGAACAAAAAACAACAACATTTTATAATACATTGACAGAAATTGTTAATAATTTGTATCAAGAAATAATTTCAATAGAATTACCAAATTTAAGTGATAATTTGGGATCAATAAGTCAAGGATTTGTTGAATATCGCAATCAATTAATTAATTTACGATCACAGCTTTTTAATTTTCTTGCATATTATAATTCTGTTATTGGAGGTCACGGATTTCAAAAAATATTTGATGATATAGAAGACCTTGATGATCGAATTGTCCATTCTACTCAATTTGTTGAACGTTTGGAAATAAATTTTCATATGATATTAACATTACGTCAAAGTCAAGATACTCTTTTTCAATTAAGAAATGAAGCTAATCAACAAAATAATTTTTGGTATGATATTTTAAACAAACAAATTAATGTATCCCGTGAACAAGAATATAGAGCTCAAATTCAATTGTATAAGGATACTTTGGTATCTTATTTAAATACAAAATCACAAACAGAAAACTCATTAAATGAATTCCAACATTTGTTAAATCATACAGAGGCTCAACAACAAGTATTACAAAAACTACATAGTATTTATTCTTATATAATCGAGCAAAGACATAATCAATATCATTTAAATCAAGAAATTCATGGAATTGAGTATTTAGTTTATTTATTAGATACCCATATCACAAATCCGGCTACATACGATACTGAAGTTCAAAGTGTTCAGGCCGAACAAGATCAATATTCAACAATTGATATACAATCACAAACTGATGAACAAATTAATGAACAAGTTAATGAACAAGTTAATGAACAAGTTAATCAAATAGTTGAATTAAATTCTGTAGATGATGAGGACGAAATTGATTATATAAACGATGAGATTAGTGAAATTGCAACAGAAGTAGCATCTGTAGCATCCGGACAAACAGAACAAACAGGACAAACACAATTTACCAATAGTGTGGCATCAGTAACAGTATCTATACATGCAGATAGTCCTGTAGATAATGATAATGATAATAATGATAATGATAATGATAATGATGATATTTCTTCAGTTGGTCCAATTGTTGGCCCTCCTTCAGGTAGTGGCCCTCCTTCAGGTAGTGGCCCTTCAGGTAGTGGTCCTCCTTCGGGTAGTAGTCCTTCACCAAAAAAAAGTGGTTCTGGTCGTCGTGTAAGTTTTCAATTACCATCGGCTGTTCCATCAAGTAGTAGTGGTAGTAGAAGAATGTTAACATCAACAGTAAGTGAAATTGATGAATTTACGGAAATTAAAGAAAAATATTCTGAGCCATTGTATCTTGTTTTATTAAACACGGTAACAAAAATAAAGGAATTTATTGAGCAAAATGATACTATTTATAATCGTAAACGTTCATTACATAGTTTACTTGTATTAATGAATGAAATATTTGATTATTGTGAAGAAAATAAAATATTAAATATACCAAGTGAAATTCGCGGAGATATACGTAATCGATTGCGATTAAAACAAGTGCGTGAATTATTTGAATATAGAAATTTGATTACATATTCTGCGGATATTCCAGGTGAAAGTAAACGTGCACGAATTTCAGAGGTTCGCGTAGAAACAGAGATTTTATCTCATGAGCAGTATGAATCGTATCATAGATATTTAAATACAGATGAAGAAATTCATTTGTTTGAATTATATTTGAATATGAAATTATTATTAAATCAACGATTTCTTTCTCGACGTGAGAATTTTCAGCTTACGGGAACATTGCGTGAATCATTGAACAAACGTGAACGACAATTATTTTGGAAAGATAATGCAATTCGATTAAAATCATTTTTTGATATTATAAATCGTACTTATTCTTCAAATTATGTTATTAAATATATTTCTTTAATGGAGGAATGTAATTCAATTATACGTGATGCAATGAAAATGATAAATAATTATATTTATTATCGTACAAATAGCGAAAGTATTAGAATATATAACGCAAATCGTTTGTTAACAATAAGAACTCAATGGAAAATATTTGAAGAGCACGCAAATAATTTAATTAATGTATTTAAACAACATTATGGACCCCAATTAAGAAGTTATTTTCAATTATACTCGGATGCTTTATTTTTGAGTCGATTTAAATTATTATTTACTGTTTGTTTTTTTACAGTAATTAATCATACATACCAAGTTCATTTTGATGAATTAATTGGTGGTGGTAGTGGTAATTTACCTGTAACAACAATTACTCCCGAAGTTTTTACCGATGAATTAAAGCAATTAATTAAGCGATATAATGAGAATAAGAATAATTTACAGCAGATTATGAATGAGGAAACAACAGAAATTGTTGGTCGAAAACAGAAAGTAGAGCATGTATTAACAAAATTTTGTGGTATTCGACTTGGATTATTTATTCGTCAATTTGTAAATCAATTTGAAAGAACTTCAATGTATTCAAATAATAAATATTTATCTCATTTAATGTGGAGTAATGTTTTACGTATATTATATCCATCAATTTCTAAAGAAATTTATTCAAGTAGTAGTAATCAATTAGTGTGTTATGATAAGTTTTCGCGTTCAATAACTAATGAGGTGAATATATTTCTTAAAACAGCTCAATTAAAGCAATCAAAGTATAATTATTTAAAGTTATTTCGAAATGTTTTTCTTCCAACGGGTGGTGATGTAAGGTTTGTAATAAATTCACCGGAGAATCAACATAGAAAACAATTGTTAATACAATTTTATTTTTCGGTCAAGATGAATGTTTTAGTATTGGAAAAGCAATTATTTAATGATTTAAATTTGAATAAATGGAAAAAGAAACAAGATAATGAGCGACAAGGACGGGGTGGGCAAGTTGAGAAAAAAACGGAATATGCTTTATGGAAAAAGTATTTGAAAGAAATCAAAGAAAAAATTGAGACACGTTTGTTATTATTTACTTTGTCTAAACTTTTAAATAGTATGTTTAGTTTAAATGAGCAATTGTCTATAACATATGATGCAACATTAATAGATGAAAATAATCTTGATTCAATAGATACAATATTTGACAATCTAACAAAGGTTTTATTTAATAATAATAATAATAATAATAAAACACAATTAAAACAATTTGTACAAGGTATATCAAGTATAGTAAAGGATAGTTTAACAGTAGAATATTTTATTCGTTATAATAATTTAAAACGATTTATTAATTCTCAATATGCAATTCCTACAATACAAGCTTCTCGACCATTTAGTAGTGAGCATTTAAGAGCATTTTTAACTTATGATCGTGAATTAAATAAAGATGAGAATGTAGTTGAATTAGATGAATTAGACCAATTACCATCCAGTATAGTGGAGGAGATCGAGTGGCAAATGACAACGGTTCCATCTGCAAATTTACAACCTTCTTCAAGACATAAAATAAAACAGGAACCACATTTAATAGAATCATCATCAACATCAACATCCCAGCAACAACAAGCAGACGAATTAGAAAGACAAAGTAAATTACAAAAATCAATGATTTATATGCGCGATTTTGCAAATGTTCAAAGTAAAATTCCAATTAATTATATGTATGAACCTGAAACGTTTGATGATATTCTTTTGTCATTAATAAGTCGTTGTGAGAATAGTTCAATTGGATTAATGGGTATTATTCCTCATCCAACAAGTGTAACTTCAAAATATTATACTTTAAATCGTAATCGTCATCCTAAATATACTATTATTGTTCGTTTTTTTGCTCGAACAGGTAAAGACAAAAAATATTGCGTTCATCCTAGTATTCATCATATTCCATTTCATGAATTTCAACGAAATTTGGATTTATATCCATTACCGGGAAAGCGTTATTTAGATCGTATTGGAATTGACCAAGAAAGTTTATTAGGAAAAGAACAAGTAATTAAAGATATGAAACAAATTATTTTAAATGAAATGCATAATATTCCACAAAATAAACGTCGTCATTTACCTATGATTCGATATTATGCTCCATATGGTAAAGGTCAACTTTGGAAAAATAATTATCAATTTATGTATCATGATGTAGCAAATGAATATTATGTTGCATTAAAACAATTATTAAAGAAAACAAATTGTGAAGTATATAGTTATCCTTATTATGTTTCATCTTTAACAAGTACGACAACGGATATATATACAACACGTGATACATTTGATTTGCGAGTATTAATTTATAATCGTTTGTATAAAATATTTAATGTATTACCTATACGTATTGATAAGGATCCTTATGAAATAATAAAAAGGGCTTGTAAAAAAGGCGGATTGGTTATGAAACAAGGACATAAGATTGGTGCACGTGAATTATATATTATTTATAATCGTTTTCAGGTTCCATTTCATGCTCGTATAATAACAAAACGTATTGATTTTACACGTTTTATGTCAATGACATATTTACCACGTGCAATAAAGATTGAATGGAAAATTAAACAATGGGGTAGTCGTGTTGTTCGTATGGGATATCTTGTTCCAATAATTAATAAAACCAATGTATTACAATATGTTGCTGCTCCTTATCATATAGTTGGTTCATGGGGTGAACAAGATCGAATTGATGAGTTTACATATTTATCAAAAACCCGTGAGTTTGAATATTTTAGATTTAAATGTTTAAATGATCAATCATCACGATATCCTTATCCGTTTATTCCCCCAATTCCACATATGACAAATAGAGAATCTAATAAATTAGATCATAATATTGAAAATGACGTTGAATTACATCGTCGTCGTGGTCGTATATCAAGTCCATCTGGTCCTTCAGGTCCCTTTCCTTCATCTTAACTTAATCTCCTCTTAAACACAACAATAGATTTTAATTAAAACCAAAAAAAAATTATTGGTTTAATATTTAATAAGAACAGGGTTTATTCTCTTCTCTTCTCTTCTGTTTTTGAAGTTAATTTTTGTGTTAAATAAAAAAAAAGATGAGTGGTAATAACAATAATGATGAATTGGGATTTAAAATTAGAAGATTATTACAGCTAATTGATGATTATTTACAAGAGAATACTGATTATGGAATACAACAGCAATTAAATGCATTGAGAGTGCGGGTAAATCAAATATCTAATTCTAATCAATTAAATATTTGTGAGAAGGAGTTAAAAGTTATAAGAGATAGAATTGTAAATTCTATAAAAATTACGTCCCAAGCAAAAATTGGTCAGATTGGATATAACGTTAATAGACTTTTAAAACAACCAATATCTGATACTGATAGAAAGTTATTAACAAAATGGTGGGCAAAATTAAGTGAGTTAAATAATATATTAAATATAGCAGCAAATATTACTACTTTAAAGGAGGTTAAGAGATTAATAAAAAAACTAGAACGTCATATTACCGTAACACGGGAAGCTCTTGCTAGGTCACAAAATGCTCCTCCACGGGATGAAAGAGTAGAACGACGACGTGCAGCGAAAACCCAACCGTTTAAAGAGTGTAGAGAATATATTATAAACTATTTAAAAAAGTATGTATACTTGATGGAAATTAGAGGAAGGAGGAATCAAACTGAATATGATAGAATTTTTGGTAATGTAGATGTATTAGAAGCGTATACTAGAATGGTGGATGGTTTTCTTAAAGATGCATTAAGGGGGAGGGCGTTAATGAATTTATGTAAGCAACTAAAAATGAATGAAAGTGATGATGAAGAAACATTAAGAGATGTTGTAGAAAAATTTAAAAGCCATATGAAGACTTATTATCCAATATTTCATGAAAGATTACTTAGATCAACTGGGCGTAGTGAAACTGATGTAGAATTTATAAAAGATTCTATAGAAAGACCAAACATAACTGGACAGATGAAATATGATGCAGTTGATCAAATACAACGAGACCGAATATTTGTATTTTTTTATCTTTGTATTTTGAGTCGACTTCGGTCTAATGATGTTTTTGATTGGCAATTTCTTTCTGATTATCGTGTAAGACAATTAAGAAAAACTATTGAACAAGAACGTTTTGGGGGGCTTCATTTTGAATTTGCTAGAGGTAGTGGTGAAATTAAAAATAATATTACTCGTTTATTTAATTTATTCATCGATTTTATGTTTAATGATTGGGATGATGCAGAAAAACGTGTAGGGTATTTGAAAAAAACAACACTTGATAGTAAGGGTGAAACAGCAAAATTTGATAAAAGTGCATCAGATAATGCTATATTTGGTCAAAGAATTACTGATCTTTCTCCTGAATTAATGAGAGACCCAAACATGCAGAACTTATGTAATAATTTAAATTTACGCGATAAATTTTTAGCATGGTTAAAGACAAAAGGACATGATGATATGATAAGATTTTTACAAAATTACGATAATCAGGGACAATTTAATTTGAATAGATTTGGTAGTCGCAGTAGTAGTTATTCATCATTTTTTTCTTCTTCTAATTTATCTAGTTTGTCTGATTTTTCTGATAATAATTCGTTTGGTGATTCGTCGTTTGGTGATTCGTCGTTTGGTGGTTCGTCGTTTTCCTCTGGTATGTCCGATCTGTCCTCCAATATATCTGATATGTCCTATATGTCGTCTAATTTTTAAATAAATATATTCTGTATTATAAGGTAACAAATAATCTACATTGCAAATATAAATATAAATATAAATATAAATTATAGATGTCATTTGGATTTGAATTTGGGTTTGGGTTTGGTGCTGACCGGAAATTACATCGAAGATGTAAACTATTATTAGAGAAACTTAATAAGATAAAAAATATCTCACCAAATTTAGCTCAACTATACGATTTAGTAGAAGATCTTTGTGAAGAAATAAAGAATGATATTTCGAATCCCCCTGATCCAGAATTAGAAAAGAGATTAAATGAATACCAAGAAACAATGGAAAAATACAGGTTAGAAAGAATTAATGAAATAAAACGAGATAAAATAAAAAACATAAATAAGCTTGAATCCGATATATCTGGATGGATAGGTAACACGAATGTTAAAGCTGAAGATCGAGAATCATTGAAAAACATGTTAACAACTTTACGAAGAGAGCTGGATAATTTTAAAAATAATCCTAGTAGTGCTAATTTAACTAAATTTAATCGTATACGAGATCAATTAAATGAGTATAATAAAGCATTAAAGGAGACGTTTCCACAATCATCATCACCACAGCAACAATCACAATCACAGCGACGACAACAATTAAGTCAAAGTCAAGTAAATGCGGCTGAACAACAAGGACAACGTCTGACACGAGGACAACAAACTAAACAAAACCTAGTGGCTTGTCGAGAATATCTTATCAATTATTTCAAGCAAATAGTATATGATGACCCTAGTAATAGAAGAAGATTACATAACATTTTTAGTAATGAAGAAATAAGTAGAAATTTTAATAAAATTGTGGGTATATTTATAAATAAAGATATTAAAGGTAAGGGTTTATTGGAGTTATGTCAAAAACTTATATTTGATCCAAATGATAGAGATGAAAAAAGAAATCTTCGTGAATATGTGATAATGTTTAGAGAGTTTATGGCACTTAATTACAGTGAATTACATTATAAATTGTTATATTCGAATGATTTATCAGAAATAATAGAATCCCTAAAAGCACCAAATTTGACTCCAGGGATGAAACAGGGGGATATCGAGGAAGCACAAAATAATCGAATGTTTTTGATTTTTTACGTGTGTATTTTAACTCGACTTCGACATATTCTTTTCCATCATGATTTTTTAAAAGCAGGTGTCATTGAACATAAACGACAAAGCCTTGAGGGAAGTAGTAAATTGGAATCTATATACAGGACTGAAATATGTAGAAGAAAAGAAAACAATAGAATAATTAAAGAATTATATGAATTGTTTAAAAAATTTGCATATAATGATTGGGACGAGCGTATTGAATATTTAAAAAAAGTCAGATACAGTGAATTTCTTAGAAGAGTTATGTTTGAACAATCAGATTCAATATTGTTTAATCGTGATGCTGCAAATGCTTACTGGATTAGCTTTGAAGAATCTCAATTACCTGAATTTACGACATTTTGTAGACATAAAGATTTATATAATAAATTTATGAATTGGTTAAAAGCGAATGGACATTTGACTATGGTAGCATTTTTAGAACAACATGATAATGGTGGAAATTTTACGTATAGACCTCCCCAGGATTTTGGAAATCAGCGATTTGGTAGTTGTAATTCTTTGTCTAGTTTATCTAGTTTATCTTCGTTTGGTGGTTCGTCGTTTTCCTCTGGTATGTCTTCCAATATATCTGGTATGTCCGATTTGTCTAGTTTGTCCTCCAATATATCTGATATGTCCTATATGTCATCTGATTTTTAAATATGTCATCGGATTTTTTAAAATAAATATTCTCCACTGTAATATAAAAAGCAAAAATTATATTTTTTTTAAAAGGTCAAGGTCAAAAGTCAATTCATTATTCATATTCATTATCATCATGTCATCATTAGCAGAATATTTAGCAACAAACCGCGTGGGTGGTCAATTGTATCCATTGGGGTATAATGCGTATTTTAAAGGACCGCACAAAGGAGTAAGTGCGACATTTCCCCAATGTATTTCTGATCTTGTCACAAAACGTCATGTGAATAAAGCAATGCACAATTGTTTTGCGACAACTGAGCCTGTTAGTTATTTATATGCAAATACTGAACCTAGTATGGACAGTAATAATAATCAAAAAAAAATAAAAACAAATGAGTGGGGAAAGAACGTGTATAATACGTATACCCGTCGATATGAAGATGGATTTGCAAATGTGAGTTATAAACCATCTGCTGGATATACGGGTCCAAGTGGTTTTCCCGCGTTATCGACATTGACTGTTAAACAGGGGTTAATTCCAATATAATATAATTCCAATATAATACATAATTATCGTCTGATCAGTTGCTTTGTTTTTCTTTGAAATTGTATTAAATCAAATTATTTTTTTTTTCGATAATTATGTCTTTATCATTTCCTTCGCCGGATTTGAGTTATTTGGTTGATCATTCTGCAATTCAAAGTTTAAAAAACGATAAATTAAAATCAAAATCAGAATCAAAATCAAAATCAAAATTAATACCGCAATCACCACCACCGCCGCCATTGCCGCCATTGCCATCACCATTATCTTCTAATACTAATAATTCATATTCATCAAACGCCACCACTACTATTACTACTATATTGAATATTTTGTCATCTTGGTTTACAAATTTATTTGTGTTTATAATTGCGATTCGTGATCGTTTTTTTCAAGTGTTTAATTTTTTCAATATGAATTTTTTTTACAAGACGGTATTTTTATTCGGTGTCGTATTATTTATTTTAGTAATGATTGCCTTAAATCAAAATTTGGATTATATTATGAATTATTGTCCGGATATCTTAATTGAGAAATCAAGTTTATATAAAAAAAAAAATAATCCGAATGAACAGAATATTGTTAATCATAATAATAATAATACTAAAAATAATAATACTAAAACGTATTTTGATACATTTGGCATTAATTTGAATTTAAATTCCTTAAATTACGCACCCTTTCAAACAGGAAAATCAATTCAACGACATAATAAATATAAAGATAAAGATAAATATAAAGATAAATATAAAGATAAATATAATGAATTCTGAAATTACAATTATTAATCGTAAGGGGGAACGTGAGCATTTAAATTTGCAACGAATTGAAGCTCGTTTAGATGAAGCAATAGGTGAGGTAACAAAACGTCATTCACAGGAATTTATAACATTTAATCATCAATTTGATAAATCTTTATTGTTATTAAAGGTGTATCAATCATTGGATAAATTTACAACAACATCACAATTAGATGAGTGTATTGCACGAGTTTGTATGAATTTAGCATTAAATCAATATGAGTATGGTTATTTGGCATCTCACATGACCTTATCAAATTTACATCGTAATATGACATTTAGTTTTCGAGAATTTGTGTTTGAATATATGCCATGGGTTTATTTAACTTATATTGCAAATAACCGCGAGAATGAAATTCGTAAACGTTGGGAAAATTTATTATGTGATTTAGAAAAACATTTGGAAAAGACTAAAGAACGAGATTTTCAATTGGATTATTTTGGATTGAAAACATTAGAACGTTCGTATTTATGTAAATCAAAAACAAATCCATCAATAATTGTTGAAAGTCCACAATATTTGTTTATGCGTGTTGCAATTACTATTCATTGTTATGATTTAATGTATTATACACGACCTCAAAGTCAATATCAATTTAATGTATTAAAAGATTTAATATTAAATACATATGATTTATTAAGTGAACGTTGTTGTGTTCATGCAACTCCAACATTATTTAATGCTGGTTTGGATTCAAAGCATATGAATTTAAGTAGTTGTTATTTATTGGGAACAGAAGATAGTGTGGATGGTATATTTAAAACAATAAGTGATTGTGCAAAAATTTCTAAAAACGCAGGTGGAATTGGTATTCATATAAGTAATATTCGTGGTCGTGGTGCAAAAATATATAATGGTGGAACAGCAGAAGGAATTTTAAAAATGATGAAAGTTTATAATGATACAGCGCGTTATATTAATCAGGGATCAAAACGTAAAGGTAGTATTGCAATGTATTTAGAACCTTGGCATGTAGATGTATTTGAATTTTTAGATGCAATGCGTAAAAATGGTGATGAAGAAACAATTTGTCGTGATTTATTTTATGGTTTATGGATTCCAAATTTATTTATGCAATATGTAGAAGAAAATAAAGAATGGTATTTAATGAGTCCAGATGAATGTCCAGGTTTAACTGATTGTTATGGTAAAGAATTTGATCAATTATATTTACAATACGTTAAAGAAAAACGATATCGTCGTCAAGTAATGGCACAAGATATTTGGAAAATTATTTGTCGTTGTCAAATTGAAAGTGGAATGCCTTATATGTTATATAAGGATCATGTAAATATAAAAAATAATCAAAAGAATGGTGGAACAATAAAATCAAGTAATTTATGCACAGAAATTGTTCAATTAAGTGATAATACAGAATATGGTGTATGTAATTTAGCAAGTATATGTTTACCACGTATGTTAAGTTATCCTCCAATATTATTAAATGATACAAATGAAGTTTTACAGATTTTTTATATAAATAATTGTTCTTCTTGTAAATTATTAAATGTATTTTTGTATCAATGTAATCGTTATTATGAATTAAATAATTTACCTTTATTACGAATTGAAAATATAAATTGTGATGAAAATCCAACATATCGTAAATTATTTACTGTTTTTCCTCATATTCGTCGATTTAATCATAAAACAAAAGAGATTTTAGAGCAATATGTTGGTTTTCGTGATTTTTTAAAAACGTATCGTCCGTTTTGGAATGCAACAAAATTAAGACGAGTTGTTCATACACTTGTTGATAATTTAAATAAAATTATTGATATTAATACATATCCTGTTATAGAAGCTAAAAATTCTAATTTATATTGGCGTCCAATTGGTATTGGTGTTCAGGGTTTGGCAGATGTATTTATTGAATGTTGGTTATCTTACACAAGTCCTGAAGCAAAAGAAATGAATCGACAATTATTTGAAATGATTTATTATTATGCATTAGAAAAATCAAATGAACTTGCTACAAAGAGAAACAGTTATATGGGTTTTAAAGATAGTCCATTATCAAAAGGTATTTTTCAATTTGATTTATGGACAAAGGATTCAAGTCATAAACGTCATCAAACGGAAAGCGTGTATGAATTAAAAAATAGTTCACCAATTGTATTAAATTGGCAAAAATTACGTGAAGAAATACAAGAAAATGGTGTTCGTAATAGTTTATTAATTGCATTAATGCCGACTGCATCTACTTCACAAATTATGGGATGTTCAGAATGTTTTGAACCTTTAACGACAAATATATATACTCGACATACATTAAGTGGACAATTTGTTGTAATAAATTCTCAATTAATACGAATCTTAAAAGCAATTGGACAATGGAATGAAGAAATTAAATCACGAATTATGTATCATCGTGGTTCAGTAAAGGAATTAAATTGTTTACCAGAATATATTAAATTAATTTTTGCAACAGCATGGGAAATTGGTAAACGCGATTTAATTGATATGGCAGCGGATCGTGGTGCATATATTGATCAAAGTCAATCAATGAATTTTTTTGTTGCTGATTGTGATGTATTTAAATTAACAAAGATTCATTTTTATGGATGGCGTAAAGGATTGAAGACAGGATCTTATTATATTCGTTCACGACCATCAACAAATCCACAATTATTCACAATTGATCCATTATTAGAAAAGAAATTACGTGATGAAGACAAAGACAAAGACAAAGACAAAAACCAAACTCAAGAAGACATAAGCAATGATTGTTTATCCTGTTCTTCTTAAACTAAACTAAACTTAATTTTTTTTGTTCACGTTCTTGTCGCTGTTTTTCTACCTTGTTAAATTGTTTATATAATTCTTTTGGATCTAAAATATTATATTTTCTTTTGTCTCTATCATTGAGTTTGATTTTATTCTTTAAAAATTGTTTTGAATTAACTTCAAAAAATAAACCCAATGTTTTATTTTTTTCTTTTTCCAAAAGTAATTTAATTTGATTTTCTTCTTCAATATTATTATTATTATTAGTACTTTTATGATTAAATATAAAAGCAGTTTGTGTAAAAGTATTTGAATATATTTCACTAATTTCGCGAGTATTTAATTCAAGTTGAAGTTGTTTTAATTCTTCTTTGGATTTTGAATCTAAATTTCCTTTTAATTCTGGTTCATCAAATGTTATATTTGGATCAAATACACTCAAAATATTATTATGTATAAACCAAGGTAAAAAATGACGTAACATATATGTTTCACGATATATTTCATGTTGATTTTGTTTTATTGATTTTATTGGATCAAGGTGAAGTAATTTAAATGTTGGTGAATATTGTTTGTTTTCTATCCATACATTTGTATCAGATAAATTTAAAAATGCAATTGGATGTAGAGGATTTTCATGTAATTTTTTTATTTGAACATAATGCAAAGTAAAAATATCTTTAATAATTAATTGAAAGAAATACATAAATAAAATCAATTTATAATATAAATCTTTTGAACCATTTCCACCATTTTTTTTTGTATCGTAATAAAAAATATCCGAATAAAGTTGAATTTGTTTTGTTGTGGGTGATTGTTTAAAAAGGTATATATATGTTAATGAGATAAATTTTTGTAACTTGGTATATCGTTCTTTGTTTTTTTCATTATTATTATTAATATTATTATTAATAATTTCGGGGCACTTTTCAGAAAAATATTCAAATAATGGATGATTTCCTAAATATCGCGCACGAAATATAATAAGGTCAATATATGTATTTTTATTTTTCACATCTACATTTACATTTTGCAATGGATGTTGTGAAATTTCATGAATAACATAAGTCATTTTATTTGGTGATAACAAAGGTCTAAAATATCGTGATGTAGTTGCTGATTCTGATGCTCTTGGAAACGAATAAAAACAATACAAACGATTTAAAATACTTGGAAAATCGCGAAACAAATATGAATAAATTTCAGTTATTATTTTTTCAACGTATTCTTGCCAAAATAGATTTAATTCTTCAATTCCAGTCAACTTATAAATTTTTAAAACAAACAAATTCTTATTATGATCGACAATATCTATAATGGTTCCATTATATCGTAATTGCATCTTTTTATAAATTTTGAGAATGGACATAAAGAGAAATGAATGATTGCCATATGGTTCACTTCGTATACTATCCATTTCAACAATATTGAAATAATTATTCTTGGTTTTTGTTTTTGTCATATTCATAGATTCCGTTAAAATTGTGTGATCAATACAAATTAATTGTTGTGATTCTCGCGTTGATTTTGTAAGTTTACATGGTTTACCCAATTTATCAAAATTTTTTAAATGATCCATTCTTTCATCGTAGGTAGCTAACATACGTCCTTTATCAATTTCTTTGGATATAATTTTTTTTAATCGTTCTTCCTTTTTGTTTTCGTTTTGTTTAATTTTCAATCGTTCTTTTTCTAAAAGTTTTTGTTCAGCAAATGTTTTGGCATCTTCAATGCGTTTTTTATATTTCTCATCTTCAGCGCTTTCTATAGTATACAATTTTAGTTGGGCCTCTAATAAATTATATACAATATGAATTAAAAAATCAATTCGTCGAAAATATTCAAATCGAGCTCTGTTTTTAATTTCTTCTCGTTTTATCCGCTCTTCGTCAAGTTGATTTTGAGGACCTCTTGTAAATGTAAATAATCTACGAATACGTTCTCTTAATCCAACTCTATTCTCAATTTTATCATCAAGTTGTTGTGATTCATCTAAATTTTTATCACGCAATGACAATAATTTTCTTTGTAATTTTCTTAATTGATTCTGACTTAAATTTCCTTTCAATACATTCTTCTCTTTCTTCTTTTTCTTCTTTTTCTCATCATTATCATCATTATCATCATTATCATCATTATTATTACTATCTTCGTTTTGTTCGTCTTGTTCTTCTAAGTCTAAATCTGATTTTTTTCGTGGAGCTACATGAAAAAATTCTACAATATGATTACGACAAACATATAAATTCGCAAGATATAGTTCATGCACTTTTCCCTTTGCGCTTTCTAATAGTTCAATAAATTCTTCTTTTCCGGTAAATTGACTTGGAAGATCAATTAAATCCTGTTCTCTGTCTTCAACGCATCTTTCATCATCTAAACCTGGATATTCGGTTTTCAGTATATTATGTAATTCTTGTGATATTTGTTGCTTTACGGCATCTTCCGGAGTTGTAACATTATATTCTAATCTAAATTTATCGTCTATTGTAAGAAAATGCAAAAAATCTTTACTGAAACAGCACTTTTTGTTTGCGTATTGTTCTTTAAAAGGTTTTTCCGGTTTTTCCCATTCTGGTTGTCGTTGTTGTTGTTGTTGTTGTTCCCGTTCTGATTCTGATTGTTGTTCTCGATTTATTCCTGCTTGTTGACAAATAAAACTTATTGTTCTTTTTTCATTTAATGTTTCTTCTCGATTTAAGAAATACTGTAAATAGAAATGATAAATTTTGAGAAGTCGTTTTTTTGCGGAACTGTTAAGAGTTGTTGTTTCCATAATATATTGTAAATTGGGCGCATGATCATATTCTACACTTTGTAAATTAGAATGAACATTAAATCGTTCTTCAAATTGATCTTGACTTACCCCGGGACCCATAATATGTTCAAGGTTTGTAGATTTATCTATTTCAATCACATATTGTCTAAATCCCTCTTTATTGGCTTTCTTCAATTCTTTGTTTAATTCTTTATCAAATTCTAAATCGGTCATGATTTCTAATTTCTTTTTTTCACAAATTCCTATTAATCTATTAATATTAATATATACATTATAAATATATAATTGTTTTTTTATTCATTTTCATTTTGCTTTTCTTCTTCTTTATTTTTTAATTTTGGACGATTTCTTCGATTTCTTCGTTTTCGGGGACGTTCGTTTTCAGTTTCGTCTTCATCTTCATCTTCATTTTCATTTGATGTTAAAGATGAACGTTTTCTTCTTCTCATAAGATTAAGAACTGGTTCAAATCTTCTCCACCCTTTTTTTCTTTTCTTACGTAATGTTTTTTTCAAAAAGTTTTCAATTAAGAAACTTGATCGATCAAATGTAAATGCAAATTTTTCTGCGGCATGTAACATAAGAAGTCCTAACTTAAAATAAAATTTATCGTCTCTCTTTAATGTAACTTCTCTTCCCCATCGTTTTACTCTAACTTCTTTGTCAATATCACCTAAATCATTTATTTGTTTTTTATTAATTTGTCGAGGTTCAATAGTAAGCTCTAAATTACCTTTTCTTAATCCTGTAATTAAAAGATATTTTAAATTTTTCATTTGGAATGTTGAAAGTCCTTTTTTTGTGTATTGATAATAAATAGTTTGTCGATAATTTCCTGCACTAACTTCTAATAAACTTAACCATGATTTTCTACCTCCGTAAGTTGGATCTAAATATTTTCGAGGTAAATGAGCTGCACATAAATGAAATGTAATACATTCTAAATTTTGGGGAATAAAATTAGGATAAAGTTGTAATAATTCTTGTATAATATTTTGATATGTTTCATCAGTCGCGAAACAAAATTTACTTAAAATTTCTTGTAATTTTGGAATAAATCGTTCATTATAAAAATAAAAACAAACTGCCTGTCCATTATCATCACAAGGATAAGAAGAATCTAATCGTTTATAAAATATACATCGACCTCGTTGTTTTTTATTCACTGCAATAAATTTCGTAAGATAAAATTGATTAAGTTCAAAATTATTTAAATCTAGTTTTGTACTCCTAGCGGCATCATATGGATTTTCAATAAGAGTTTCTCTACGATCACTATATACTCGTGGACATTCATATGAAAATTGTAAAAGAATAGAATTATAATATTGATTATACAATTCTTTTATTTTTTCTAAACGTAATGTTCGTTCTTCTTTTGTTAAATTATTATTATTATTGTCTTCTTCTTCTTCTTGAATTTCTTTAATAAGTTGAATTAATTGTATTAATAAAGGTTGGGGATAAACTTGATATGATTCAAAGAGCACAGTTAATTTTTTTCGTAAAAATAATCGAAATTCTTTTTCATTGTTGTTAAATATTTCAGCAAGTTTTTTTGATAATAATGCTCGAGTTCCACTTTCCGGATGAGTTGTTTCAATTGAATCAGTCATATTTAAGCTCAATGCATCAGTTAATGATTTAATTGTTTTTTCTTCTTCTTTTGTAATTAAATCATATTTTCTTAATTGTTTTAATACATCTTCTAATTTTGGTTTTTGTTTTTTAAGAGTAAATCCATTATACAAAAGATCAATTAAATTATTATTTAGCTCATATGTTAATTCTGGTAATTGCTCTTTTAATTTTCCTGTTACGGGATCAAATTCAAACGTATTAATTAATCGTTGGTTATAATTTAAGTATTGTAATACACGAATCGGAAAAAATTTCCATTTTAAATCATCAATATTGGATCGAATTTGCGTTAAATTATTATCTCTTCGTTCACGTAACATAATAATTAATATTAATTAAATTACTAATATTACTATCATTTAATAATATAATATAAAGAAAAAATGAAAGAAAAAGAACAAAAAAAGAATAGAAAAGAATGGTGGATATTAGTAAATTTGAATATTGTTTGCATCGACCAAAGAGTGAATGGTCGTTGAAGGAGACAATAAATTGGAGTGTGAAAAATGGACATGCTGATGCATTAAAGATTATATTGGCGAATTATGAAAATAAGATTACAAATGATGACTTAGCGGATGTATTAGAAATATGTGCAACAAAGACAAATTATAACATGTGGGACAGTATGATATTGAATGCTATCTTTTCTCTTTGTAAGAAAAGGAACAATTGGTCTGATTTAGGATCTAATTTTAAGTTAATTCAGACATTATATAAGAACAAAGATCGTCATATTTTAGAACAAATTAAAACTTCACCTGCGTTAAACCAATATGCTCGTCAATTACTATTTTTATTTACTTGTATTTATAATAATGATGAGTATGTTCTTAAATTTTGTGAACCATCATCATCATCATCATCATCATCATCATCATTATCTGAATTTGATCCAACAATATGTGATAATTTACCTTTACGGTGTGCGATGATGAATAATAATGGTAATATAGTAAAGATTTTATTAAAGCATCCTTTAGTTTTAATTGAAATTTATTCAAAAGAACCTAATCAAAAGTTAAATAGTGCATTACGATTTGCTTGTATGATTAATGCATGTAATATTGTAAAAATGGTTTTAAATGCAATTGATTTATTATTTGTAAAAATTCGATTTTTAAATCTTGCACATAACGGTCATCTTGCTCCAAATTCTAAGAATAAATGTACTTATTATCAATGTCGTTGTCATTATTCCCTTAAATTAAATAATCAACAAACCACAACAAAAGAGTATGATACACAATTAAAAATGGCAATTTTTTTGTCTATTTTTCCTGAACTCGATGAAGAATCACAAAGAAGTAAAATTAGTTTTGACAAAGATAAGAGTGTGAAAGAAATACTTGAACAAGGTCAGATGTTGTCAAATCGATATTTTGCATTAGATGATTCTTGTATAGAAAAGGAAATGAATAAGTCATCACTTGATCCCCCAGATGAACAAATTATGTTAACACGATATCATAGTAGCGAAAGATTAAAATTTGGAATTGATTTAATTGAACAAGAATTTGTATTAAAGAAGAAAAAGAATAAAAACAATATATTGTATAATTTATTTATTTAAAACTTTAAAACTTTAAAAAACCTTAAAAAACTTTAAAACCCATTTTCGTCTGCGTATTTTTCCGCTAAAAATAGTCTGAAGAGGAAAACATGAAATAAAGTTAATCCAAAATGTTCTGCTCGTAAGTGTAAACCTTTAAGTGTCGTAACAGATATAGTTTCACCAGAATAGATTTCGGGAAATGTCGTGAACATATACATTAAAGGTGGATATGTCGGGTCATCCATCAAATTACCTTGTGTAAGAAGGTTAAAAAATTTAATTTCAGAAAATAATTCATCATCATGTTCATATCGTTTTGAACCTTGAAATACATTTTCATGAATTTCAATTAAAAATAATGCACGAACTAATTCTCGAGTCCATGGAATTTGCTTTTTAATGGCAAGTCGTAATTCATTACTATAGTTCAAAATAAATTGTTGCAAAAAATATTGTTTATAAGGATTTTTTTGCCAATGATGGGTTTTATTTTGAAATGCTTCAAGCATTTCATCTAGTGTATATGAATTTCCCCAATCAATCAATTTAAATTTGAACGTATAATCATCAAACATTTTGACAAATACATTACCTTCATGAATATCTTTATGAAAATACCCAAGTTGATGAACAGCAAAAAGCTGTTTAAAAATTTCAGCAAAAAACTGACTAATAACAGGATGGTGATTATACCATATATTTAGAACATTAAATCCCGCTGACATTCCTGGTTTTGGATTTCTATATTCTATACCATTTATATTAAGAATTAAATTTGGTGCTAGCATTTTATAAAACAATTTTTCAGGAACACAATCTCTATGTTTATCAAACATTTTACTGAAAAAGAAAAGATTGAAATGATATCCGACTTCTTCATAAAGTGGTGTTAATTCAAATATATCATTTGGATCTTTTTTAACAAATGTTCGATAAATATTAAAATAATTATCTTCTGAAGCATCATCTTCGATATAATAATGTAAATGTCTTTCTACATTACCGAAATCGTGCATTATTTTTTTGAAATGAAAATATGTATAAACATTTGGAACAAAATCATTTACATGATTTTGATTTGTTTGAATATTTTTATGTATCATTCGTGTTGTTTTAGCTTCACGAAGTAAATTCGTTTCCATAATTTTAATTTGTCTTTGATCAAAATTATTTGTTTGTGAATAATCTCGTATACTATAAATAATAACAATTCTCTTTTTTGGATTCATTGGTGATTTACAAAAGTAAATCAATCCTTTGTTATACAATTGTGCGAATTCATTTGGATCATTTACTACATTTTTTTTAATATACTCGCATTTATAGAATTTAGGTAAATGCGACGGATTTGGATCTTTGTTTAAATCAATTATATTTTCATGAATAGTTTCAGTTTGAAGACCTACCGGAATGCATGGAAAATACTCGTAATCATATAATTTTTGTAAATCTCCTTCAAAAAATATTTCCTTAATTGTGCATTCATTATTATGCATCGTCCCGAGTTCTTTAACTTCTTCTTCATCATCTTCTTCTTGTTCTTCTTCGGTATCACGGTTGATGGCTAATTTTCTTAATCGTTCTATTAAAGATTTTCTTTTATTTTCGGACATTGTAAATTTATTATAAAGAAAAAGTATTTATTTAGCTTTATTATTAATTATTTATTTTTTATATTTTATTTTATTTTATCTTATCATTTATCAATCAATCAATCAATCAATTATCTAAGAATAAAATATAAAATGGCATTATCATTATTATTAAAAGAAGACAAAGAAGAAGAAATATTAAATGGTGGGAATGAGCGTTATTTAGTTTTCCCACCGGATCCTAAATATCAAGATTTATGGGAATTGTATGAAAAGCATCGTCAAGCATTTTGGGTAGCCGAAGACATTGATTATTCAGCGGATTTAACTGATTGGGAAAAATTATCAAATGAAGAAAAGCATTTTGTAGAAATGATTTTAGCATTTTTTGCAGGAAGTGATGGATTAGTATTGGAAAATTTAGTTCAAAATTTCTTTAATGAGGTTAAAATTAGTGAAGCTCGATCATTTTATACATTTCAAGGTGCAATGGAAAATATACATGCACATACTTATGCTCTTTTAATTCATACTTATATAAAAGATGATGAACGTAAAAATTATATCTTAAATGCTATGGATACAATACCTGTTGTCACAAAGAAAGCGGATTGGGCAAAGAAATGGATGGATCCAAACAAGCACAATTTTGGTATTCGATTATGTGCTTTTGCGGTTGTTGAAGGTGTATTTTTTAGTGGTGCATTTTGTGCTATATTTTGGTTAAAGGATCGTAATTTATTAACAAATGGTTTGGGGCAATCCAATGAATTTATTGCACGTGATGAAGCATTACATGTTGAATTTGCGGTTGCGTTATTTCATCATTTGAAAACCAAACCCAAACCAAACCAAGTTCATGAAATGGTTAAAGAAGCTGTTAAGTTAGAAGAGGAATTTATTTGTCATGCAGTTTCATGTGATTTAATTGGTATGGATAAGAATTTAATGACACAATATATTCATTATGTAAGTGATCGTTTATTAATTCAATTAGGTTATGATAAATTATTTAATGCAACAAATCCCTTTTTGTTTATGGACAAAATTGGATTAGATACAAAAAGTAATTTTTTTGAACGTCGTGTTTCTGAATACAAAAAGGTTCCTTTGCGCAATTTAGACGATAATCATTTTAAAATAAATAAAGACGATAATTTTTAAGAAAAAAAAAATGAAATATCTTATATTTTATTTGTTGACTTGGGAAGCGTATGATGTTCCCGTGGTTGAATCATTGAGTGATGAAGATGATGAGAATAATAATAATAATAATAATAAGAATAGCACATTATCAAAGTTATATAAAATTTATTTATTTGGTCGAACATTAAGTGGCAAGAGTGTTTGTATTCAAGTAGATGATTTTTGTCCATATTTTTATATTAAATTACCAGAGCGTTGGCAGAAATCACATTGTAATCAATTGTATACTGATTTAAAATCAAGTTTATTTTTTGTAAAGGACGAATTTGTGTCGTATAAGATTGTGCAGAAGAAGGATGCATTAGGATATCATCATGAGACAAAATATCAATTTATGAAAGTATCATTTTGTAGTAAATCGACAATGTATGCTGCTATGAAACAATTACGTTATTGTCAAACTAAGCCAATGGCAAAATATTTAAATCGTAATATAAAATTTAAGATTTATCATGGAAATGTAAATCCAATTTTGGCATTTATGCATGAGCGTCGTATTCCTTCTTGTGGTTGGATTAAAGTGCAATTTAAGACATTACATGACAATAATGAATGTGAAGATGAATTTAATTTTAGTCATCAAAGTGATTATTGTATTTCAACAAATTATACTAAAATTTCATATGACGACAATGATGAAGAGATGAAAAAGCAGCAGCATTTATTACCACCAATAAGTATTTTATCATTTGATATTGAATGTTATAGTGAAAGTGGTCATTTTCCGGATCCTAAGAAACCACGTGATTATATTACTCAAATTGGTTCATCTGTATCTATATTTTCTTCAACTTCAACTTCAACTTTAAGTGAAACCGAAACAAAAACAACTTCATTATTACAACAATCAGTTGTTGTTTATGGTGATTGTGATTTAGTGGAAAATGTGAAAATAATATCTTGTAAGAATGAGCGAGAAGTTCTTTTACGTTGGTGCAAAGATATTGTATGTAAAAGTAATCCAGATATTATTATTGGATATAATATTGATGGATTTGATTGGCGATATATAGGTGAACGTAGTAAATTATTACAAATTCATGATCAAATGTGTTCATTAATGACACGATTACTTCATTTTTCTGGTAAATTTGAGACATTACAATTAATGTCTAAATTAAGTCGTGGTCGAGAACGTCAGACTTTAAATATTCCTGGTATAACACAAATTGATTTATATACATGGTTTCAAGGCAATGAAAAATTAGATCATTATACATTGGATCATGTGAGTGAGACTTTTTTGGGTGAAAAAAAGCGGGAAATAAAACCTCGTGAAATTTTAGAAATGACGGATCCAATTCATGGGACAGCAAAATCAAGAAGTATTATTGCTGATTATTGTGCACAAGATACAGCTTTACCAATAAAATTATTGTATACAAAAAAGATATTATTGAATTTAATGGAGATGGCAAAATGCACTTATGTTCCATTAGAATGGTTAATAACTCGTGGTCAACAAATTAAAGTATTTAGTCAATTTTTATTGGAATGTTTTAAATTCAATTATTTATTACCATCGGAATTACCAAAAAATGAAAATGAAGGATATGAAGGTGCAACTGTATTAGAATGTACTCGTGGAATGCATAGTCATTGTAGTGGATTAGATTTTGCAAGTTTATATCCAACAATTATTATTGCAAACAATTTATGTTTAACCACAATTGTATTGGATCCTGTATTTGATAATTTACCGGGTGTGAAATATAATACATTTCAATTAAGTGAGACATCAGTGGTAAAATTTGTTGATCGAAGTTATAAACAAGGTATATTACCAAATATATTATATCGTTTGCGTGTAGAACGAACACGAACTAAAAAGGAAATGGAAAATGCTAGTTCAAAACAGATGTATGATATTTTAAATGGGAAGCAATTGGCGATTAAAGTTAGTATGAATAGTATTTATGGATGTTTAGGTGCTAAACAAGGACAATTGGCATTAAATAAGATTGCAGAAACGGTAACGCATTGTGGACGAAATTTAATTAAACAATGTAAAGATTGGGTTGAGACAAAATATGATGGTTCAGAATCTGTAAATGGAATTACTGGAACAGTATTATATGGTGATAGTGTTCGTGGAACAATGCCTGTTACAATTTGTTATAATAAGCGACATATTATGTGTCGTCGTATTGATGAATTAAATGTGACAAATTATAATTATATGCAGCATCGTTTAATGGAACATGATAAATCATCTATTTGTTCTCAGGTGATTATAGACAAAGAAAAACAAGAAGCTCAATGTGCTAAGGATATGTTGGTTTATACAGATGAAGGTTGGCGTTCCGTTCGACGTTTAATACGTCATCGAATGAATGAAAAGAAAAAAAAATTATATCGTGTGGTAACAAATCGTGGAATTGTTGAAGTAACTGAAGATCATTCTTTGTTATTACAACAGAAGAATCATGAAGGGCAATATATTATTGTAAAACCAACGGAAATTCAGTTAGGTGATATTTTGGCTTCACGATTTATTTCTACTCGCGTAAAAGGTCGATGAATAAATATGATAAAATGATCTTTTTTTTTTCATATTGTAATAAATAAGACAATAAAAAGTTAAAAGTAAAGTAAAGTATGGGTACAAATGTTAGCACACAAACGTATGATTTATTACAACAAACGTTGACTGATATAACAACCAATATAATTCAACAGAATTTAACGTATACGACAAGTAATGTTAGTTTAAGTCAAATTGCCAATAATGTTGTTGGTTGGAATAAAGTTGAAGGTGATTTAATAGTTGGTCAGGATGCGGTGGTTGAAAATCGAGTGTATCAACCAGTTACAATTGATCGTCGTAATGAAATTGTGAATGAAATAATGAATCAAGTTAAAAATATATTATCAAGTCAAGTTGAACAAAGTAATGAAGGTTTAAATTTAGGACAAACTAATGTTAATACACTCTTAACTAATATTCAAAATACGAATTATACTAATTATGCTACAACTGTTGCTACTACAACCGAAAGTGTTGTGAATAGTGCAATTAATGTTTATCAACAATCTCAACGTCCTGTAATAGGAAATACTGTAGGTGGTGACTTAAAAGTTGTTCAAAGTATTGATGTGAAGAATGTCGTGGAAAATATTGTTGATAGTAAGGAAGTTGTAGAGGCTACTAATCAAGTTGTAAATCAATTACTTTCAGATATTGAAACAACTACAGATATGTCAAATAAATTTGATATTGGTGCGATACTTGCTGCTATATTTATTCCTCTAATAGTATTTGCAGTTATTGGTGTAACTATATTTCTTGCGGTTACAGGAAGACTCGGTAATCCTTTTAAAAATAAGCAAGTTCCAGTTGCGACAGAAGTTAAATCTGGTTTTGGTTGGCGTGGTCGCCATAATCGTCGTCATCGTCGTCGTGGTTATCGTTATCATTAAAAAAAACCAAGAATTTTATTTTCTTTTTGTATAAATAAATAGAAAAGGAACATAACGAACATAACGAACATAACAACAAACACAATGGGAGGAGATTTTAGTCGTCATTTGGGTGCGAATATCGCAGCATGTGTTTTTGCCCTTTTTACTCTTTGTTCAATAATATATTTACAAAAGGTTGCGGGTGATTTTGATTTTTGGTCCATTGTATTTTCACTTGCTGTATTTATTTCCTTAATTATGATTTCTTATGGAAGTGCATTGGTTGAAGAAGAAAATGAGAACAATGACGATGAAAATAAAATGGCTAGTTATGCTGTTTTGATTACAGTTGGTGTAATTTTCCTTTTTGTTAGCGTTTATTATTATTCAATGTATGCATATGATTTAATAGGTGAAGCAAGAGCTGCCATAATTTTTAATAATACTTGGGAAAGACGACTTGATTTGGCAGAACTTTCTAATGAAGATTCATTCGCAGCAGGAGCAAGACGATTTAGTGAAGGTCTTCAAGCATATTTTAATCCACGAACAAAAACTTATGAATACGAGCCAGGTATTTATGAAAAAATGTGGGACAAATTAAATGGATTATTTAGAAGAAGCAGTAATAGGCTTACATTTGGTTCAAAACGAAAAACAAAAACAAAAACGAGAAGTAAGAAAAGTCTTAAAGGAAGAAGTAAAAGTATGGGGGGGGCCAGCAAAGGCAGGGTAGGAAGAAAGAAAAGTGGTCGCAAACGAAGTTATTATAAAAGACGAAGATAATTAAATTTTAATTTTATTGAAATGTGTTGTATACTTTTGTATAATCTTTAATACTTAATCCCATGACAATAAAGGAAACAGCTGTTAAAATAAATAAGATAACTCCAAGTAAGAAAGCATTTTGAACATATCGTGGAACATAGAGAAAACAATAAAGAAAGGATAGAATAATAAATAGAATAGATAAGGGAATAAAAATATAGAAACAATAAATAAATCCAAATTTGAAATAAGTTTTATTTGTTAATAAGAGAACATATGCATTAATAAGATCTTGTATGCATTGTCTCATGGTAGTTTCTTGGTCAACGGTAAGATTGTTATTTTGACAGGATTTACGAACATAATCTTGAAAAAAGGGTGGAAACACAAGTAAAGATGAGTTAAGTTCTATTTTTTTCGACGTTGTAATTTCTTGATATAATGTTTTGAATAAATCTGCTGTAATTTGTTTTCGTATTTCAAATCGTATGCATTGTTGTATATCTTTAACGGAGACTTTATCTTGACAAATTGTTTTAATAGTAGGTGCAATTGTGAAAATAAAATCAGGTTCTAATTTAAATCTTGCAACTTCATCATCAAATATGGCTTGATAAAGTAAATCTAGACTATTTCTTGCTTTTAGTAGTTGATCAAATTGATTTTGTATGCATTGTGCAATTTGATCATTTTCTAATTTAGTTAATCGAAAACATGTTAAAAATAGATGTTGTTCTAATGTTAGATTATTTGGTATAAATTTCACTAAATCATTATCAATAAAATCTTGTAAGCTTGGAACATCTGATCTTTCTAAGACAGTATTAAATACATTTTGTGCTTGTGCAACATATCCTCGACGTTCTGTAAAAAAACTTGTATCAATAGTATTAGGATCTTTTAAATATTCTTCTGTGCATTGTATTATAGCTTCATCACCGGGTGTATTATCAACAATACATGAATTTAATGCATTTTTACGAAATTCATTTAAGAAGAAATAATCTGTAATATTTGGATTAAATAAAGGTTCTTGTTTCATTTCATTTAGAATTTGTCGATATCTTGTATTAAATGTTCCAAATGCTCCATTTGTATTTAATTTTAATTCATCTCTTAAACATTGATTTGGATTTGTAACATTATAACAATCTTCCATTTGTTTATCTGTAAATACTAAACCACTTCGATCAATATCAAATTGTTGTGTAAAAATAAATATAAGTTCTATATAAGCACGAGCACGATCAACTTCAAATGCTAATTCTTGAGTAAATTGTTGATCGGAATAATATTGTGAAAATAGTCGTTGTTCTGCTGAATTTAGAAATATTGGTCCTGAAAATACACCTGTTGAAAATTCAGTTTCCCATGTTGTGGTAAAATCTTGATGTCTCGTTTGCACTGTTGTTTGAATTGTTGATCGAAGACATGGACCAAATGGTGTGCTTCCTACATTATTATTTGTAATAGCATCTTCTATTGTTGATAAATTACAATTTAAAGGTGTATCTCCAATAAATAAATTAATATTTGTTCCACAAAGTTCAATTAATTCTAATTGTGCCGCTAAGGTAATTTTAGCTGTTTCATCTTCATCATCATTTGTCCATGATGATACAAATTCAAAATTATTAGCCGCTCGTTTAATTTCATGACCAATAATCTCTTTTAAAACTTCTTGATCGTCTTTTAATAATGCAGTTATAAATGCACTACAAAGTTCATTTCCTAAATGTAATTTTGTGTTTAAGGGAGACAATACTTGTGAACGAATTGTAGAATAAAATTGTTCATTGGGATTTCCATTAAATGCACCTGCCACTATAAATCTCCATAAGGCATCAAATAGAAAAAATTGAGTTGAAAAAATTTGACCTACGCGATTTAACATACAATTATATGCTAATATAGATGGTGATTCATTACGACAAGTTGAATATGGTGCTGAACTTAAATCTGTTACTACTTCTTGTCGTATTGCTTCATTTGCACCATTAAAAAATCCTTCATCTAATAATAAACTATCATACATTGCATTAAGAATATCAGGTTCTGAATTAGTAAGTATATCTTGAAAACCTAAATCATTAAAGAAAACTTTAAATAATTCTGTTTGTGTATAATCTAGTGCATCTGTAACTGGTGGTGGTGGATCTCCGGGTTGATCATAAATAAATTCATTGAAGAAATCAACTATAAAATCTTTTCTTGATTGATGAAATTGTATAAAATTATCGTATAATGCAATAATAAGATTTCGTAAGAACAATGGATTATTTTCTTGCATAATGGTAAATGTTTGTGATGGCGTTGCACCAAAGAATGGTGTTAATTCAGGAGTTGATAAAAGAAGTTGTGTATTGATTTGTGTTGCTGCACGTGTTTTTACAAAATCAATATCTATATTTAAATAACCTAGTCCTAATGGTTCTGAACTTGGTGGATCGGTTGGTGTTCCATTTGTTTGATACGTTTGAAGATCTGTTACACCTGGTGCAACTAGTTGATCAGTAAATTGTAATAAACCACTTTCAACAAATGCAGTAGCAATACTACGATTAATTGCAACAATATAAGCTCTTGTTTGAAATGCTGCAGTTGGATAATTAATAGTTTCATTTCGAAAAAATGTTTCAAAGGTATCAAATAAAGCAATTTGTCGTATATTTTGTATTACAGCAGGTCGTGGTGGTTCACCAAAAATATCATTAAAAATTAAATTAAATTCATTAATAATAAAATCACTTTGTGCAATAACTTGTTGTGTGATTGTATCTTCAATTTCTGCAAAAGTTGATGTTGTATCTGTATTTGTATAAAAGAATCGATAAAAGGTAACTACTGCTGGATTTGTATTACGAAATTGTGTATTTGCCTCAACAATTTTAGGAACAATACAATCAATAAATTCAGCTCGTGTTAAACTATTACATTCTGTAAAAGATGATCCGGACATATTCTATTTTTTTTATTCTTTAAATTTTGCTTAATTTAATTATTAGGAACAGAAAAACTTAATTCGTTTTTCAATTTAATATATGTCATTGAAGATGAAATTAGGGCATAAAGACTGATGCCGAAAAGAAGAGTTGGTAAGAAAACAAAGAAACTAAATTTGAAGACTAATAGTTTATCAAAATCTTTTACAAATATTTTATTAATTCCTGTTTCACTTGTAACTCGTTCTTGTCTTAATTCATTATTAATAAATGTTTTGACCATAAATTGTGTTAATCTTGTTGCATGTTTTGTATCATATAAATAACCACGTTCAATTAAATATGATCGTAATAATAAAAATAAATAAATTCCAAATAATATTGATGCTATAATTCCAAATAGAAAAACACCAAAAAGAACTTTGATATCATCAAAATATACTTCACCAACAAGTTCTGTATTAATTCGTTTTAATTCAGTATTTAATGAGCTTAAAATTTGTTCTTTTGTAAGTGTTTGTCCTGGTATACCATTTGCACAAGTTCTTTTAAGATGTTCTTGTAAAAATTCGAAGATTAAATATGGATGATTATTAAAAAATGAAGATAAAACTTCTTCTCTGGTATTCAGAAAGGATTGAATTCGTGAGTTCACACAATTTTCAACGTCTTTTAAAAAATCTGTTCTTTCTTCATCATTAAATTCATTGGGATTAATATTTTCAAATATTTGTTCACAATTGCTTACAACAAATATTTTAAATTCCGATGATAATTTAAATTGTAGTTTTTTCCGTTTAAGAATTGTATCATAATAAAAAGCAATGGTTTGATTAACTGTATTTGTATCGGATAAAATTTGACTATCATAAAAATTAATTTGATTTTGTATACAAGTTTGTATATCTTGTGGTCGTTCTTTATCAATTAACCCAGTGGCGCATTGATTAAAAATTTCATTTCGTAGGAAATCATAATTTGATGAAAATTGTGCAAAATGTTGATCAAATATACATTTTAAGTCTTTTAATTCAGAATCAATTTGTCCTAATTGTGCTGGTCCAGCTGGATTATCACATGCCCGTTGTGCGGGTGTTGCACTGGGATTAATTAAACAACGTTCAAAATCTTCTAAAGTTTGATTGTTATTATTTTCTAAACAATTTGGTCGGAAACGAAATGGACGATCAACAAGTAAATTTGGATATTGTGATCTTAATGGATTTAATGCTTGTGTAAACAATGTAAGTCGTTGTTCTTCTAATGTTTTTAATTTTTCTCGTAAACAATCACTAAATTCAGTTGCTGTTCGATTACCTTCTTGTATACATTGTTCACGAAAAGTTATTATATTATCTTCTACTTGTGGAAATAAAGGTTGAATTACATTAACAGCTTGATTAAAACGATTTGCTAATATGGTTGAAAATTGAGATGCAACAAAATTTTCCATATCGTTTAATTGAATATGAAGATCAAAAGCAAGATCACGAATTGAATTTTTTTCATCTTGAAAAGAAGCATTATCTGGATTATTATTAAATGCAGTTTCAAAATTTGTTTCTTGTAAATTTTTTAGAGTTGTTAATTCGGTTAAAACACATGGACAAATTGTATCATTTCTTCGTATAAAAAAATTTCCAAATGCACTTAATGGTGTATTATACAGTGCAGCAGCATCTGTGCCAGTTCGATCCCCAATACATGTATTAAAAATAGTTTCTGCAACAGGATCACCTAAATTAAATACAGCACGTGATACAATACCTAATTGATCTAATGTTTGTGTATAACAATCTTCAAATGCATTTTTAATTCGTAATTCTGCTTCATCCCAAAATTCTGCTGCTCCTGCTACAAAAGTAGAATCTTCTTCAGATGCTATAGTTGGTCGTAAACCACAAACCCATTCACGCATCACACTTGTTAATGGACGTAAATAACGACGATTATTATTACCTTCAGCATCAGGACGTATAAGATTAATTGCTTGATCTAATACAGATCCACCTTGTGGTGCTGGATTACCACCTGAAGTTTCTTCTAATTCACATATATATCGATCAATTTTATTTCGAACACAAACTGCTAATGGAGCACCTAATTGTGAACCTAAACAATCATTTTCAATTAAAGCTTTATAGGCACCACCTAAAAATAATGGTGGAACTAATGGTACAAATGATGGTGGTGATTGGCGATACAAAAGACGAACTATTCGTATTGGATCACTACCTCCAAATACATTTGTTAATGTTGCTATTGTGCCCCAATTAGTAGCTCCAAGTTCACTTATAAATACACCCTCAACTGCACACTGGTAATCTGTTTGACATCCACCACTCATATTATTTAATTACAAAACAAAACAAAACAAAACAAAACAAAAAATTAATAAAAATTTAATGAATTTAACTTATTTGCTATAAAAAAAATATCCAATAACATTCATTATTCATTATTCATTATTCATTATTCAACAATCCGATAAAAGATCATCATCATCAAACTCTGGTTCTGGTTCTGGTTCTGGTTCTTGTTCTTGTTCAGGTTCTTGTTCAGGTTCTTGTTCAGGTTTTTGTTCATGTTCATTAGATTGCATAAAATTTTCTTGTTCTTTTACATATTCACTTGTCATCAGATCTTCTGTCATTATTGTATCAACAAGAAGTGGTTGTTGTTGTATTTCGTCTGAATTCATCAATCCACAAATATCATCTAGATTAATCTCTTCGTCTTCATTGTACGACGACAAGTAAACATTTTTCTGTATATCCAATAATTTTTCAGTATCATAATCTTGTGGTGGTGAATCAGTGTTTAATAACGGAGGAAGTTGTTTACAATTCCTTTTTCTTTGTCCAGTCTGTCCAGTAGTCTGTTCAGTAGTATTCTGTTCAGTCTGTTCAGTAGTCGTTTGTTCCATTTGTTTTTCCGTTTCATCTTCATCAGACGATGAGCTTGATGGTGGTGGTGTTCTATATCGCGGTGCGCATTTGTATCCCTTTCTTGCAGCAAATTTACCTCGATATTGTTTACCTTTTTCACCAAATACTTTATTATTAGTATTATTGGTGGCAGTAGTAGTAGTAACAGGAGCAACAGGAGCATCAGAAGCAGTAACAAGATTTTTCTTTTTTGGAGGTCGTCCTCGTTTTCTGGGTTTCTCTGCAGTAGTAGTAGTGTCTTCTGTTGTTGTTTGTTGTTGTTGTTGTTGTCGTGTCATTACTGTTGATGTTGATTTCATACTCAACCGTTTCCTCTTACGTCTGTGTTTACATGAAGACCGTAATACTCTTTCTTGTTCTATTGGTTCTATTTCTTTGGTTTCTTTGATTTCTTTGGTTCTATTCGGTCCATTGGGTGGTCCATTGGGTAGTCCATTGGGTGGTCCATTCGTTTCAAAATTTTTAAAAAATTCATTATCGCTTCCATCTTCTTCCTCCTTTGTTTCATTATCATTATCATTATCACTGTTATTTTCATTCTCTTTTTCTTCTTCTTCTTCTTCTTCTTCTTCTTCTTCTTCTAATTCCTCTTCATCATCATCACTTATATTTATATCCTCCTCATCACTATTATTTTGTGTAATATCATCGGGACGTTTCTTTTTCTTTTTTTGTTGTTTACTAAGATAAAATTGAGCTAAATCAGAATGTTTTTGATAAATTTGACTTTGATTTCGAATGAAAAAGGACATTGATTTCCAGTGTTCAATAATATGACGAGCACAATAATATTTTTTTCCCATTACATAAGGTTGTCCAACAATACATTGTGCTTTACTACGTGCTGATTTTTTTGAATAAGCACAACAAAGAGGTACTTCTCGTGCATACAAAGGTAATATATCATATTCATGATATTCTGGAATTTCTTCATCTGTAATAAACCCATTTAAATATCGTGCAACAAAAAATTCAACATCATAGCGACTAATTGTATTTTTCAATCCGCGACATTCAAAAGAATTAATTTCAAAATGTCTTAATAAATCACTCAATTCAATTTTTGTAGCATTTAATAATTTTAATGCATATCGCTTTGTTTCAATATTTTCAAATGGAGCATGAGATTTTGCTATATTAGAAAGTATTGCACCGCATCGACGTGAAACGTACATATTCGTACTATATATTTCTTTACAATTTTGTCTAATACGTTTGACATACGTTTCAACTTTATCTATCCGTTCATTTAAATACTGTAGTTGTTGAAATAATTCATTTTTGAATTTTTGAAATTCATCTGCCCCGATTGTTACCGTTGCCATTTTTTTCTTTTTGTTTTAACCCTAACCTTAACCCTACACTACACGTACATTCTGGTGCTGTAATCAATCAATGTTGGTTGAGGTTGAGTTTGTTTTGCTTCTTTGTCAATTTTACAATAAGACGATGTATATATGTATATTTACGACTCTGATCAAAGTCAAAAAATCGAGCATGGTACTCTAATGTCTACAAAATCGAGCATGGTACTTTGTACTTTGTACTTTGGTCCTTTTGTCGTTTTTGTCCTTCTTAAAGCAATTTATATATACATAATTTGAATTATTATAATTTTTATTTTGTTGCTAAACAAATATCGGAAAGCATAATATAATAAAACAGAATAAGATAAAAGTGAATTAGTGGGAAAAATGAAATTCATTCAATATATTTGCGTTAGTTTTGCGTTGACAATATACCAAAGCTGTTGCAATGCGTTTACTTTTCAAAACATGGACTATTTTCCTATGCCCGAATATGACAATTTTATTTCAAGTAAGGTATTGGAACAATATGGCGGTAAAGCACATGGTCATGCATTTGGAAACGAAACATGTTTATTTTATGTTACTCCCTATGGTTATAAGGGATTATGTAAATTAGAATCATCATCAACAGATGAAGAAATTGTATTTCAATCTTTTTATGCATTAGATGAGAATTATGAATTTCCTGATGCAGAACTTGAACCTGATCCATATTTATCTGTAAGATATCCATTTATACCAATTGAATATACTAATGGTCTTTGGAAAGGAGAAGGTGAATATGAAGATGAAGATAACCCTAACCCCGGCAATTCAACAAAGCCTGATAATGTAACAAAGTATACTTGTCAATATTTATATGCTGATGATGATATTGAATATGAAAAAGTAACAGCACGAAATAATAAGAATAATATTCGAATAAATATAAATAAACGGGATTTAATTGAGCGTTGGGAAAATTGTTATACAAATGATCATTTAGATGGGAAAATTAGTGTAGGAATGGTTATGAATTCTCGTTATTTTAATTATTTAAATCAAGATTATGATGATGTATTTACTTATTTGGGTGAAATGTTTGCATTAACGAATTATATATATAAGAATCAATTGGGTGTGGAATTATATTTAGATACGTTAATTGTTCAGGAAACTAATGAAAATGCACCTAATTGGGATACATGTAAAGAAGCACGTGTATTATTTACTGAATGGAATACATGGATTACTTCAAATAAACCATATAATTTAGCATTATGGCAATTTCTTGCTTTTTGCACAACACAAGAAACTGGACCAATTATTGGATTAGCTTATGTTGGCACATTATGTTCTCGTAATTCAAATACAGCATATAATCGTTATCATGGTATAGAAACATGGTCAACATTAGCGCATGAAATAGGACATAATTTTGGTGCAACGCATAGTTTTGAAGAAGGTGTTGGACAAACGGGTGGTGTAATGGATTATGGATCAATTAATAGTCGTTTAATTGATGGTGAATTTAAGTTTAATACAAAATATCGTAAAGATCAAATGTGTGCACGTATGCAATATCGATTTTTTGAACAATTTAATAATGAAGGTTGTATTCATTTTGCACAATGTGGTGATGGTGTTGTTCATCCAACATTAGAAGAATGTGATGATGCATTATCTTATCCGGATGAAGCTGGAAAACGTGAATGTAAGAAATGTAAATGGGTTTCGGTAACGGAACCCACGGTAAAACCAACAATGAAACCTACAACGGAACCCACGAGAAAACCAACAGTAAAACCAACAGTAAAACCCACGGGAAAACCAACGGTAAAACCCACGGGAAAACCAACGGTAAAACCAACAGTAAAACCAACAGTAAAACCAACAATGAAACCAACAGTAAAACCAACAATGAAACCAACAGTAAAACCAACAATGAAACCAACAGCAGAACCGACGGGAAAACCAACACCATGTCCAACACCTTCTTGTCAAACTTCTAATCCTACATCATATCCTGTTACTGAAAGTCCAACATTGAGTCCAACGCATTCTAAGCAATATATTTCTCCGATACCAGATAATCTTTTACCTTATTTGGAACGAGAACAGGTACTTTTTCAAAGTTATAAACGAAAACAATTTCGCAATGCAATGGATTTTATAAAATCAGATATATACAGAAATAATGAAGTAATAGAAGAACATATATTGGATACACTATATGTTCAAATTGGACAAAAAGGAAAATTTGGTTCTAAGTTGAGTTTTGCATTAGGTCCAACGGTAACAAATGATTATTATTTTCATGTTTCTTGTGATGATCATTGTTTATTAATTTTAAATGAAGAAATTCTTATAAGTCATTATGGTGGGAAAAAGAATAAATTTACAAAGACAACAGATTCATATGCATTAGAACATGGGAATTGGTATAATTTTACAATAATTCATGTAAAAAATGATCCAAATTATCATATTAATATGAAATGGAGCACTGAAAATTATAATATTCCTGTTGCACTTAATAAGGGATTTTTAGGTTATTTAAATTTGCCATCGTAATTTAGATTTAGGATATCGTTGACGATAGAGTTGATCATATGTAATTTTGTTTTTATAGTTTACATAATATGCATGGGTCCACCATAATGGCGGTGAATCAAATTGTTTGAAAAAGTCTTGTAATTGTATTGGTAATCCATTATATTGCATTGGAATATTATATCGTTTGTCCATAATTTGATATTGTCGTGCAATTGAGCAAATATGTTGAAGTAAATGTATGATTTCATTATACAGGTAATAAACTAATAATTTTGATCGAGTACGATGTAATAAAATCATTTCTCTTTGAAAAATTCGATTTCGCAAACACCCATTAAAGAGTTCTTCACTATCAAATTGTTTAATAATATCCTGTAAAGTTAATTTCATATAACGTTGTTTAAAAAACCATTGAATAGTTCTTGCTGAAGAATCCATCATTTGGGAGGCAATAATTGATAATGGATTTGTTGTTAAATTTGTTGAATTTGTTGTATTCATATTCAAAATTCATATAATTATTATTATTAATTATTTGTCATTCATTTTAATCTATTTTTTTAAGCGGTTGTCATAATATCTTGTGGTTGTTCATTCATAGATGATGATGAAGTATATTTTATGTTTGTTTCTTCTTGTGTTTCTACTATATTTCTTTGTCCCGGTGTAATTTCATTTTCAAAATTATTATCATTTGCATTTACATTTTCTTCCTCATTTTCATCATCATCATCATCATCTGTAAGAGCTTCTGAATCTTTGTTATTTTGTTTCAAAAGATCTTCATCGTCTTTATCTAAATCCTGCAATTCATCCGTTGAAATTTGTGGATATTCACCCATTTTAGTTATCCGTTCACCTTGTAAATGAGCAAGAAAATTGTTATAACTTCGTATACCAGCTTTGACAATTTCAATTTCACGATTAAGAAGATCACGTGCTAATTTACGACGTTTATAGGATCTCAATAAATTTTTCTTTACACTATTAAGATCACAACTACGTAAAATAACCTCATTGAAGCTTTCATTTGGAGACAATTTATGAAAATCAGTAATTCTTAATGGTGTAGAATTTGGAGCAGATGATGATGATTGGCGTTTAATTGTTTCGCGAAAGACTTCATCATTATGATTTGATATACCAGTAATAGTTACTTTATCAACAAATGTTTTGCTTGTTACAGAAGCTTTTGTTCGCGTTGCGCGATTCCCTTTTGTTGTTGGTTTATCTTTATCTTTATCCATTGTATTTGTATTTATATTTGTATTTATATTTAATAACGGGGGTGGACCTCCTATGATGTGATTATGATTATGATGATTATGATGATTATGATTATGATTTTCGCCTCCGTCTTCTTGTAAATAATTCATATTTACTTTTATTTTTATTCTTAATCTATGGGGGTTGGTATCATAGAAGAATTGTAATAACTGTTCTTTCAACCCCACAGAAAACATGCTCGACGTGGTTGGGTTTGGTTGTTGGTTCAAGTTAGATTTGAATTGGATTTGGAGTTGATTTTAGTTAGGACAAGATTAAGATTAAGATTATAATTAAGAATAAGATTAAAATTAAGATGAAGATTACCAAAAGGGTACCATCGTCGTCTTTTACAAATTCCTCTTACTTCATTTTTGAATAACGTGATAATATATAATTAATAGTATATACATTATGAACTCCTAGACTTCGTAGATCTTTTTTCTCTAACATGTTTTCTTTCTCCATTTTGGTATAACTATTATATATAAGTTCATTACTTTCTCGTAGAATTCGAACCTTAAGAACATCTTGGGTAAGTATATGATATTGTTCTGCATGTTCTTGTTCTTTTTTATCTTTTTCTAATTTATCATTCATTCGCTGTAGCCATTGTACGATTTGATAAAGTACTTGTATTTCGCCGTGTTTGGAAACTTGGGGTGTTTTAGCAGCCTGTTTGATTAAAAGACGTAAAATACTCATAATAATTTCTTTGGGTAACCATCCATCTTTGTCCATAGTGACCAGAGCATGGTTTATCTTATATTGATTTTCTAATGTTGTATAGTCAAAATTGTTCTCTTTTTCTACTTGACAATGATTATTATTATTATTATTATTATTATTACTGTTATCATTGTCACTTTCCTCTTTGTCTGATTTGTCTAATGATAATCGCGGTATTGTTGTATCTCCTGCCATTGTAATTGTATTATTTAATTGTGAATTTTCTTGTTTATGCTTTTTGATATTACAAGGCGATGATGTTGATGTATGTGTTATTGGTGATGGATATAAATGACTTGCTTGATATAATTCATCTATTCTTTTTCGCTTTTGATAATTGTAACTACCTGGTACAATGTCGTCTTTTGTTTTAGTTGTTGTCCATATACTACGACTAAGGTTAATGTCATTTGTTTTTAATCGGCTTTGTCGTGTGTAATAATGTTTTTTTGGCGATGTTGACGTTGTATAATATCGAGATAATTGCGCCATATTTTCAGATTCAAATGGATTTAAACTTTTTTTTTTTAATAATAATTGTTTTAATTTTTTCAATCCTACTTTAGGTGGTGGTGTCAATGATGAAGAAGCCATTAGAAGAATATTAGAAGAACATTAGAAGAACATTAGAAGAACATTAGAAGAACATTAGAAGAACATTAGAAGAACATTAGAAGAACATAAGAACATGTGGTCACTTGGATATTGGTATTGGTAGATGATAAATGATAATTGATAGATGATAGATGATAGATAATAAAATTAATATTAGTAGTATTAGTGTTTGAATTAAGTTTGGTGATGATGATGATGATGATGATGATGATTGACCTCCGTATTGATTTGCCGGCACCGACATCATTATTATCATTATTATCATAATAACATCACATGATGACGTCGTACGTCGTATTTGATCGTAGATACATCGTAGATACATACATCGGAGAGTACCATAAGGTACCATAAGGTACCATAAGGTACCATTTGTAGATAGGTAATTGTAATGGTAGTTGTATTGATTACACGACATCATCATCAATCCTTTCTCCTCCTCATGTTCCGTCGTTCGTCGTCTGTCGTCGTCTGTCGTTCATCGTCTGTCGATCATGTAGAAATTGAGGATTGTAGTTGTAATAAATCAGTGTTCAATTCATCAATTTGTATTCCTAATATTGTATGTGCTTTTTTCATTTGTATATAGTTATTGATTTGTCGACTTAAAAATCGATTTATAAATTGCACCTTTTTTGTTAGATTGAAGTATTCAGTATCATGATGCCCCCCTCCTTCTAAGCGATGAATATGCTGGGACATTGCTGAAGTGAGATCTAGTCCCAGTTTAAGCAACGAAGGACCAATCATGGTATTCCCGATTTCATCTAGGAGAAGAATGGCCACGTATTTCCCTTGTTCTGTCATATGCAGGAGATAACGATTTGTTAATGGACTCAGAACAGAATTTTCTTTCATAAAGACTAGGATTCCGCAATGAATTCTTTTTTCTTCTTTTGCGGTTTCCAGAACTTTCTTGAATGCAGAAATGTATTCGTTCAATTTACTATTCAGGGTGGTTTGAGAGACATTTTTACATTCAAGAACAATATCAATGTATTGATCATATTGGGCAGTAGTATGTGCATGATGATGAACTATAACATCTCCATATCCTTTGATACGACTTGTATCATCATATAAAATTCCTTGTGATTGTAATAATTGATGTAAATTTTGTTCACCAAGAATTCCCATAGCATTGCTTGCGTGAATTTTGGTTAGATCTCGTTGAAAATTAGTTGGTGTTTGATAGAATTGTAGATGTTTTTGAATGATAAGATCCATGGTATTTTTTGTCGTTTGAAGTTCATTTTGAAGCAATTCCAATTCTCTTTCCTTTTCCTGTTTGATTTGTTGAATTAATTCATCTTTATTTAAATTCTTGAATTGAAATGATTTAGACAAGGTAAATATTTGATAAATCATCTCTTTTATTTCATTTTCAGAGAGATTTTCATAAAATTGAAGAAATTCCTCGTCGTCCATTTTGTTATTTTGTTATTTTGTATATTGTTGAAAATGTCAACATTAAAACGTCGTAATGAGGAGGACAAGGAAGAAAACGACAAAGAAAACGACGAAAAGAACAAAGAAAAAAAACGTCAAAAGATGTCTATTTCTATTTTAAATTCAAATTCTAATAGCCCTCCTCTACTTGTGAATTATTATATTACGACAACAAAGATGAAGGAAAAGACAAAGACACCAATAGTAATTGTAGATGATGAGAATAATAATGATAATAATAATGATAATAATAATAATGAAAATAAGAATAAAAATGAAAAGAAATTTGATTACGATGCAAATTTGGCTCAGGAGAAGTTTGATAATGAGGTCTTTCAGGTCTTTTGGAAGCGTTTATTATCGTCTTTCGCGCATAGCATGAATTCTCTATTTCGTTTGAGTCAAATTTTAGCTCAAAAACCAGCAAAATCGCCTAATCATTATTATGATGATTGTTTAAAAATGTTTATGCATCAGATGGATTGCTTTTTACAAACAACAAATCGTTTGAGTATGTGTGTATTAGGAAAGAATTATCCACGCACTCGATTTCCTGTATTTTCATTTTCAACAAATCAGCATCAACAAAGTAATGAATTATTGATTCATAATATATGCAGTGCTTTACATTATCGTTCAATGTATATTATAGAATTAAATGAACAAATGCAGGAGATGTTTGAAAAGAATACAACGTTTAAATTAAGTATAATGAGATATGTGGATTATTTTGATGAATTTTTGAAGGATAAGTTATTAGTAACTAATGAACAATTGTCTTATTTGAATTTACTTCAATATAAAATTCTTTATAATAATTATCAATAATTATCATTCATTGGTCATTGGTGTCATAATCCACTCTTGAGTTAATTCTTGTAATGTTAAATTTGTATCAAGATAATTTGGTTCAAGTGAATATTTTAAGGCGTATTTTATTCCTTTTTTATCATCATCTTGTTTGAGTAGACAATCAATAAGATGATGATCTAATCGTTTTTGTAGAGCCAAGACAATGGCCATTCCAACGATTTGATGTTGTTTTAACAAAAAGTCTTTGCTTTGTGCCCATTTTTTACGTGATAATGATAAAATTAAAGCTTGTGCGGCAATTTGATTGAAGTTGTTAAAACTATGAAATTGATTTTCTTTTGCATGTTTTAATATGATTTTCATTGCATGAATATTATTTAATGACGCTGCATGAATAAATAAATGTAATCCACGAAATTGTTGGGAGACATTTGGTAATGAACAACAAACTTTAACTACTATATGATTATTATAATAAATTGCAATAGCAAATAGTGTTGCACTAAATTGTTTCCAATCACTTGTTTTTTGCATATATTCAACTACACGAGAATTATATCTTCTATCGAAACGGTAAAATGCTATACAATAGGCAAGTGCGCAGAATTGATTACATTTGAAATCAAAAGTTGAATGAGAGAATAAAGCATATGCGAAATAGAACAAATGTAATCGAAGACAGGTCACAAATAATTTATTATTATCAAAACTTGCATTAAATTCTGGATCACGTAGGACTTGTTCAAACATTAGTTTATTTTTCATTTTTAACGCACATATTAATTCTAAACGAACAGAATATTGCTTTAAGTATGTAGTTAAAGCAGCATCAATCATTTCTGCAGTAACAGGAATATTTTTAATTTTCTTTATGACCTCCATTTTATTATTGTTCTTCTTGTTCTTGTTCTTCTTGTTCTTGTTCAGCATGAGCTTGAGCTTGAATTGTTGCAATTAAATTTGCAAACGGTCGATCACGATTAGGATGACCATGATGATTATGACGACGACGGCGACCAGCAATGGTATTAGCAATGGTACCAGGAGTATTAACAATAAAAGAATTGTGCAACAATGCATTACGATAAACATAGTTATGAAAAAAGCCATTTAGAGGTTTTTTTCTTTTGTTCACTTGCATCCATTTCACCATTTGTTTGTTGTTGTTACTGTTATTATATGTTTCTTCAGGTTCATAATATTGCAGACGCCAGTATTGAGATGATGATGAATCTACTGGTAAGATATTAAAATCATAATAATATTCATCATCATTGAGTATATTACGTAACAAAGGATACATCGGTAAGAAAGTATCACATTGTTCAGTAATACATCTTGTTTTTAATTGTTGCGCTGATCGTTTATGCCCTTGATCAACAACAAATTGGTATTGATGATTATACATAAATGATGGCTTGACTTTTAAATTTTGTATTTCATTCATATGAACAAAGAGTAATAAGCACAATTGATTTAAATTTGGATTGTCCATAATATCTTCAATACGAAATCGATTCATTTTTGTAAACAACTTCAAATCATCCCATTGTTCAATAAGGACATCAGCACAATTAATATTATTATTCATTATTGCGGTAACAACATTAAATAAATGACAGATGCTTAATTTTTTCTTCACTTTGGTCGTTTCCAATAGAAAGGATAGGATATCAGCATGTCCAAAGATACAGCAAAAGGTTAATGCTTCATTATTATTATATGAAGGATCGATTTGTGATAAACTTATGAAATAGGACACTAAATCTGTATGTCCGGCTCGAACGGCAGTACGAAACAAGAATTGTTGATTAAAGGGACAATGAATAGTTTTGAGATCCATTAATTGATCAAATACTTCTGGTGTGGTTTTGTTCCAAATTGCTTGCACCAATTGACATCGTTTTTCAATAAGACTTTTTAAATCATCGCTAGAGGAGAAACACGATTGGGCACATCGTTGACATTCAAAGAAAAGAATTGTATCCGTGTAGGGATATCGTGTATGTTCTTGTTGTTCTTCATCATCATTACATTTTTGTAACGCCAATGTATCAACGCGACTTTGACAGGGCGCGCAAATTAAATTTAAGTTCGCCATCTTTATAAAATTAAGAATTATATTAAGAAGGAATTTGAGAAGAAGAAATTGTATTTATAAGAAATTTAAGAAGACGAAATTTAACAAGAAGGAATAAGGAATGATGTTTTTGTCTAATTTTAATTTTAATTTTAATTTTAATTATAATTTTAGTTTTAGTTTTAGTTTGCTTTTGATATTGATTTTAATACTTGATGATTATGATTATGATAATGATAATGATAACGATGAGGAGGGACTGGTGGTGGAATCGAGATCATCAGATGAATGAGATGAACCACAAAATTCATATTCATGTCCAAACGAAGTAGAAGACGATAAGGACAAGAGTGATGGTGATGATGACGCATCATCGGAATTTTCGGAATTATTGGAGAAAAGGGACGACATAGAGAAAGAAGAAAGAGATGAGCCGTATCTTGATCTTGTTGTTGTTGGGGTTGGAGTAAATGTGAATAATGGAGTATTAAATCGTAATCGTTGTCTTGCTCCTTCTGCAATTTGTTGTGAATTTGATAAAAATTGAGTAATAGTGGTTATGACTAGATTTGAATTTAAACTTTGATTTAAAAAATGTATATAATGTGGGGTAGTATGTTTTGTAATCCACCAATTTTCTAATTCTTTATTATCTTCACGTAATAAGTGTCTTAGTGAATTATTAAATTGATTTACGAATTGTTCAAATCTTGGGATATGATAGGCACTATAATTAAATCTTGGAAGAGTAATTCGTTGGTTCTGTAGATGAAATTTATTATTTTGAATATTATATACATTATGTTTTTGTAAAAAATCAATAAATAATGTTGTTATATCATTCATTCCATAATTTCTAATTTTTTTCCCTCCTTGTAAATAAAAAAAGTCGATTGAGGCAATGTGTTCAATAGTATCAATCTTATAATATTGAATAAATAAATTAATGTAATACAATAATAGTTGTTGTTTATTTGTTTGTGGAGTAACATATGTAATATACATTGATCGAATTTGTTCATAAAGGTAAAATGGAAATGGTGAGTGTTTATTCATGTCTAAAAACATAAGAATAGCATCTTCAATTCCTTGTAAATGAGAATCAAATTCAACGGATTTAAAATTACTTTCAGCATTTATTTTTAAATATTCAATGTTCTTTTTCCAATCAATAACATATAAATCAACATCGGAGAGCAAAATATGATAATTTGTTGGATTTTTTGTTTCCCGAGTCGTACGTGTTGCTGCACTACTATTATTAAATTTTCTAAGAAATTGTTCATTCATTTCTTGATTATAATCTCGCAGTAAAATAATAAAATCATGTAATAAATCAAGATTTATACAAATAAATAGAATAATATGCATTCGACCAATCATATTTAATAAATATCGTCTAATAAAAGCTAAAAAATGTTCATCTCTTCGTCTTTTACCAAATTGTAATCGCATTAAATTGACAAAAAATGTTCTAAATTGTATGTTTCCTGGTTGATTTTTTCGTCGAGGATCATCCACTTGAACATATGAATTTAATAATTCTGCTTTAATATGGTTTTCATTAATAATTGTTTGATATTGTCCAAGACGTTCTAATAAATAAAGAACATCTGGGTTTCTTGAATTAGTAATACCTGCTCGAATTGTTCTTGTATAATTATACATTACATCAGGTAAAAAGACACTTGTTAAAAAATCATGTATTGTTACATTATTTGTATTACTAATTAAATAATCATCTAAAATCATGTATGTTCTTCGTCGAAGTAAACGTGCTTTATCTTTATCTCGATGTTTATTTGAAATATTTGGTATTTTAAAGAAAAAAGGTGAATAAATTCGTCGAACTTTTTCAATAGTTTCAGTGTTATTTAGAGTGGGTCTAAATTCGCTTAATGGTAATTTTCCTTGTAATGGTGTAAATATACGAACAACATAAAATTTATATAATGCAGCAAGTACATCTTCTACAAATTGATTATTATTAATTAGATGAATTGTAATTTGATTTTGTATTATGGATGGATTTTCATTTAGATCATTAAAAAATGTATTTAGGAGAACATATTTTTTCATTCCAAGTTTGGTATAGTCTTCCATATATTCTGATTCAAATATTTCTCGTCGAATTTGTGCAATGTTACCTGTGGTTGGATTTCCCGAAAATTTCATTGCTTTTGTGTTATTTTCAATTACAAATCCAAATACTTGTTGTGATCCAACGGCTTCATCAGAATACATAAAATTTAAAATATCTTGTTGTGCTACAGGATTATATAATCCATGTCGATTAAATACTCGTATTTGTTCATTTAGTATATTTGTATAATTTGTATTAACAGTTTGATTTGCAGAAATATATAAAAGATTTACAAATGATATAAGTTGTGATAAATAATCTCGTCGAGTTTCATATGCTACTAATTCATTAAAAATAAATTGTTGTAATGGTTCATAAATATAACGTAAAAATCCACTAAATAGATTTCTTGAAAAAAAATAGAAATTCATATTTAAAGGAGTTTTCGGGTTGTGTGATTTTCGGTCATTTAATTGTTTGAATAAATGATGTATATCTCTAATTTCATTTACTTCAAGATAATAAACAAGTGGTTTATTACGTGTTAGGGTTGTTGGATTTGTAAGATAGTCCTTTTCGGCAGCACTTAATCGTCTATAAACTCCTTTACCTTTACCTCCAAATGGTATTCTTTTCTTTCCTTTTGTATTTACTTCAAATTGTTCATCTAGTGTTTTATCATATATAATTAAAGAAGATCGACGACGCCGTCTTATTTCCTCTTTTCTTTCTGTTGTAGTATTTGTTTTTCTTATCGTTGGTCTTTTTCTTTGTTCTTGTTTCTTCTTTTTCTTCTTTTCCTCGTCGTCATCATCATCTTCATTTCCAAAACTAAACCCAAAGCTAAAACTACTATTTTCATTTTCGTCTTCCTCATAATTAAAATCACTCATACTCATACTCATCTTGTTTTATCCTTTTTATCCTTTTTGTCCTTTTTGTCCTCTTTGTCCTTTTTTATTGAATTAAATTTTGTCCTTTATTGATACAATAGATAAAAATAAAACATAAAATAAGAATTCAACTATATACGATAAAGATAAAGATGAATTTAAATATGAATATGAACACAATGAACACAATGAACACAATGAACACAATGATGGATTTATCATCATTATCATCACCACCACCACCATCATCATCAACAACAACAGCATTACCACCGCCCTTGTTTCCAATACAAGAGTATATTCCGGTAAATGTTACATATTTGAATTATATTAATAACTTGAATATGTATTTATTTGAGATAAATCGGCAAATGGCTAAACGATTGGTGCAATTGGAGAACAAAGAAATAACAACAAATACAAATACAAATGATGATGATAATAATGATGATGATAATAATGATAATAATAATAATGATGATGATAATAATGATAATGATAATAATGATAATGATAATGATAATGATGATGATAATAATGATAATAATGAAACAAAATTAATTTTAAAGCCAACGATTGATGTAGTGATGTATGATAAGACAACTGGACGTGAGTATAAGACAATACGTGATCGTTGTCAGAATATAAAGGAGAACGGTGAGCAATGTTCTAATTTTCGTTATATGGGAGACGATTGTCAATTTCATTGTCGTTTAAAGGCTAGTGAATGTCAGAAATCAAAATTAATTTTAAATACGAGAAAAAGGCATTGTAATATTATATTAAAAAAACTGGACAACAATAATTTACAAAAGCGATGTCGCAAGAAAATTTACATGGAGGATTTATGTTTTGAGCATTTTGAGCAGAAACAAAAGAAGCGTTTACGAGAAGTTAAAAATAAATATGCTGACAAGAATGCAATAAAAAATTTATTAAAGCTTCGTCATAGTGGGAGTTCACAAAAACAAAAAGAACAACAACAAGAAGAACCTCAAGAAGAAGAACAAGAACCTCCACGTAAGGTTATTTTTACATCTCCAAGAATAATCCGCGGTTCATCATCATCATCATCATGGTCACCTTCGTCATCATCTCCTAATTCTTCTTCTTCATCATCGTCATCATCTCATCTTGTTTCAAAAAATCCAATTTCGTTTCGTGATAATAATTTAAATTTAGATTGAATTAAGTATTGTAAGGTTAAATTATGTTTTGCATCATTTTTAATATGAATAATGGTTAAATTATAGTATTCATTTTTGATTACATGAAATAATGGTGATATATTATTTTCATTATTATTGTTTGTATTACTATCGTAAAATAATAAACGTTGATTATTATTTGTGGTGTATAGTGCGCATAGGTCATCACATTCTAATTTAAATTGTGTTGAAAAGGATTTAGTTGGTTTAAAGATTATATGTAAGATGGATGCAAATGGATCACGTTCATTTGTGGGTAGTTTAGTTTGTTTGATATATCGAGTTTTTGTTGGTAAGAGTAAATTACAGGGAGACGGGAATTGATAGAGTTGCAAGAAATTTTCAATGGTTTCATAATTCTTTTGTTTAAAAAGTTCCCATTTAATTTCTTTGGGTTGAAATGTATCTTTGAGGGAAGGATCGTTTGTAAAGTCAATTGGTTGTAAAAATGACGTGGGTGAAGATGTGGGTGAAAATGAAAATGTTGGTGTTGGAGGTAATGTCTTCAATGTGCAATTTATACAAAGAGGATTTGATGTATTATCACATTCTTCAATAGTTGAATCAACAATATTATCACCGCATATTGATTTATATATGCAATCACGATTAATTAAGCGTCGTTGTATGGTATTACATAATTCTGTTTTGCGATAATCATTAAATTTCATTTCTCCATCAATTAAAACATACCCATAGTCCATAATTCCACCTGTTTTTCGTTGTCCATTTTCAAAGGAATGACCAGCGCCAAATATATGTCCAATTTCATGCGCAACGGTTTTAAATGTTTTTTCACCATAATGATATGTAATTGCAACGGCTTTTTGATTATTACATAGATACCCTTGATTTGCAATTCCAATAATACCACTTTGATCGAAATTATGAATATCATGTTCATCTTTTGGACAAAGTGCAAATAAATGCCATAAACCCAATTGTGTATCTTTATTTCTTGATCTCCATGATTCCATGTCATAAATCATAAATTGTGGTATTTGATAACATTGATTAATACGTGGATCATTTTGATAATTTCGTTCAGTAAATACAATTAATTTATCAATCATTAAACGAACATGTAATTGTTGAACATAGATATAATTTGTTAATGTCATAATATTTTGAATATAATCAAAGACAAGTTGCATATCTTTGTTTAATAATTCATACATACTTGTTTGCATAACAATGCCTATACGTAAGGTTAATAAATTATCTTGTGTTGTATAACAATTTTCCCATCGATCAATTAATTGACGACGTCGTTGTGGTGGATTATTATTATTTTCATTATTATTATTATTACTATTTGGGTTTGGAAAATAAGGACAAGTAGAATAATCTAATATATTAATGTAATTGGTTTCATTTTCAATAAATCCTAGAAGATTGGAGTGAAAGTCCATAAAGGAAAAATCTGTGTCAAAGTTATCATCATCGTCATCATCTATTGGTGGAGCATTATGTTTTTTACATAAAATTGATCGTCTTTGATCGGGTAAACGATAAGAAATACATGTATCATTGATATAGGCTTTACCGGATGGTGTTAAATTATATTCATTAAGGACTTGAGCAGTAAAGAAATTTGAATAAAAATCGCTTTTATTTAAATATTGTAATTCATCATCATTATTATTATCATTATTATTATCATTATTATTATTAGTAATAGGATCTTCAACTAATGTCAACGGTAATACAATAGCGGTAGTTACAACAACTATAATTGTAAATAAAATACGTTTTATCATTTTTAATTATATTATATTATATTATATTATATTATATTATATTATATTATCTTATCTTATCTTATATAATAATACTAAATTAAAATTTATTTCTTTTTATCAAGATGATCGCACTTCATATTTTTTGAGTAAAGAGAGTATATCATCAAGTGAAAAATACGTGTATTTGTTTTCGTAAAGTTTTGAAAGAATAGTTTCAGCGTATTCTTTTCTCACTTTGTCTTCAATTTTTTGTTTGATTGATGGGGATTTGATGTATTTATTCGCCATTCTATATTTTGTTTCAAGATCTAAATATTCAACATAATGAACAATATCTCCATTATAATTAATATTTAGTGAAATTTCAACAAATCGAGTTGAATGGGGATAATAAAAACATAATGGACCAAGTTCTCGTGGTAATCGCGCAGAGGATGATGAGGATAATGATGATGAAGATAAAAATTGATTAAATTCTCGTTCTTGATATTCTGTTTTCGCCATTTTAGTTTTTGGTTTTAATTTAAGTTTTTAATTTGATTTGGTTTTAATTATGATTTGGTTTGGTTTTGTATTTCATCAACTTCTTTTTGAGCAAGTTCAAATAATTTGTGTGTGTTATTTTTAAAGAACAGATACACTTCTTTCTTTTTTTTATTTAATTCGTTTTGGTATTTCAGTTTTGTTTTATCATCTTCTTCTTTTTTAATTAGAATATTCAATTGTGGAGAAATATTATTTGCATAATTTGTTACAGGTTGAGGAGTATCCCAAAATTTATCATGTTCATCTTTTAATGGACTTACCCATGGTATTTGATGACGTTTTGCAAATTCAGCATAATCTAATTGTGGAAATTGATATTGTAATAATCGTTTAAACAATCTTGATTTATAATAATTGTTTTGATAATCTAATAAATTATCTGTATCTGTGAATGCATTTAATACATTTGGTGTAACTTTTACTTTTATTTTTCCTTGGTGTTGAAGTAATAAATTAATTGATTTTACTTGCATATTTTTTATAGCTAGATAGAGAAGTTTATTATTTTCTTGAGATGGATCAAATTTTGAATCTTGTAATAGAATATTTAGTATTTTATAATTATAGATTGATTTTTCAATAATTGAGAAAGGGCAATTTTCTAAATTAATTTTTTCATGTTGTAAGAATTGTTTTAGCATTTCTTCTCGTCCTAAAGTGATAATTTTAGATAAAGGTTCATAATTAGGAATGGATGGATCAATACGAGGTGATTGTAATAATAAAGTTACAATTTCACTATAATTATTTGTAATTGCTTTAAGTAAAGCTCGATTTTGTCCATCTTGTGGATCAACTTTTGGGTGTTCAATAAGTAAACGAATAATATCAATATAATTTTTTGAACAAGCAATCATAAATCCTTCATTAAATAAATAACCTGGATCAATTCTAGGATCTTTTAATAATAATTCAACAATTTGATATTGATTATTTTCAATGGCAATAAAAAAGGCTCGATGATGACTTTCTCTTGGATCAACTTTTGAGTTTTTAAGAAAGACCGATACAAGATCAATTCTTCCTTGTTCACAAGCGGTTTGAAATAAAGTATTTTCGTCTTTTATTTTCGTTTCAAATTCAACAGATGTTGTTAAATTCTTTGTAATTTTTTTTTGTTGTTGTTGGTGTTGTTCTTCTTTTTTTTCTTCTTCGTGTTTTGCGATAAGATAAGAACGATACAAATTAAACAATTCTTGAAAACGATTTGAACGATTTGAAAACATAATTTTTATCGCTATTTTTTCTCTCTTTTTTCTTGATTTAATTATAAATATTACTATTACAATTTAGTGTTTATACTATTTTTTGTTTTTTTTGTTTTTTTTGTTCTCTTTGTTTTCTTTGGATACTAAATACAAAGATTTTCTTTTGTTAGAATTCGACAAAGCATTATATAAATCTCCATATGCGAAATTTTCGATGCTATAAATTATATGTAATGGTAATTTGTATTGTTTTGCTGTAAAAATAGTTTGTAATAATGTATGTTTTGCCAAAACAACACGATTTAATATTTTGTTATAACTTCCATGTTTGCTTTTAATGATTTTTTTGTTACAAATATTATTTTGACATGCAAATTTTTCTGAAAGTATATATTGTATACAATAATGAATTGCATGTAATGCATGTGTTAATGATGATGTGTAAAATAATTTCCGTTTTTGACATAATACTGAAAGTAATTGTAAATATTTTGCTTTTACTTTTGAATGATTGAGAAAGGATTGTATTGTTAGCATTTTATCTTGATACTCTTCTATTTTATACATAAAGATAGAAAAAAGTGCTCTAAAATTCCCAGCTGTTGGATTAACACGTGAATCATTAAAAACTTTTGTTAAAAGATTTGGATAAAGTAATAAGCATTGTCGATCACTGCAAATATAATATAATAATTTATTATTTCGAATTGAAGGATCACATTGAGTATTATAGGATAAGAGTATATTGATCATTGGATAGAATTGATATTCAATACAATAAGCAAGAATTTCATTATGATATTTTGATGGATCTACATTTGTTTTTGTTAATAGTAATTTTGTAATATTCAGTTGATTTTGTAATTCACATTCGGGATATCTTTTTTGAGTAATAATTTGAATGCATCGATAAAGATTTGGTCCTTTTCTCACGGAATCAAATTTTAATAATTGATTGACAATATTTAATGAATTATATTTACAGGCTTCAAATAATGCGGAATTTTGTTGAATGGTTAAATTTTGTCGAATTCGTGGATCTTTTAATAATAATTGAACAATTTTTGTCCGTTTTAATTCGCATGCAGCAATAAATATACAGCATTTATAATCACTTGGATCGGCTTGTGGATGATTATATAGCATTTTAAATAATTTATAATTATCGTGATTAATTGCAATCCAAAAGAATTCATTTTGTTTATAACCAATTCGTACATCTTTCCGTTGTAATAAGAATTGAATGATGTTATATTTGTTTTGTTTACACGCTTCAAGTAAGATTTTATTTACATTAAATTTTCGTGCATTGGATATATTTTGATTAGGATCCATTAAAATATAAAGCACATCTGTATATTCATATTTTATGATCCAATAAAGTAATGAATTTGTATTTAATTTGGGTGCATGTTTTAATACATAAATAAATAAATGATATTCTCTTTGTTTTGCTAGATAGATTAATGTTTGTATAATAGAAATTGAAGAATGATCAAGTGTAGAATGTTTGTTTATAATTTGTCTTAATAATATAATTTCATTATCTATGTCTGATAATTGTTGTTTATCATATAAAAGAAAGGATTGATTAAATATATGTTTAAGCATTTGCATTTTATCGACTTCCATTATTATTATTATTGAATTTGTTTGAATTTGTTTGTTTTAGTTTGGAAATGAAATGTCGGATGAGGATTGAGAGAAATACTTCATATTTTTTTCCTTTGATTATCATTATATATATCATTATAATATTCTTATTCTTATCAATATAACAATGTTTTATCAGGATGAAAACGGAGACAAATTATATAATGAAGAGCTGCGACAATTCAATAGGGATAGGAATGCATATCTTGATAAATTAATTCAATTTACAAAAGATATAGCCAACATTATTGACGAAAAGAAATTTAGTGGTGCTACACAATTTGAAGAATATCTTTTACATGAACGAGAAAAAATAGAGACACCATTAGACCAGAAATTTATTGATCGTGAATTGGATCGACGTTTTTACAAAGTTCAAACTAAATTGCTTTCTCCAATAAAACAGCAAATGAAAAAAAATAATGAAATTTTTTTAAAGTATTTAGATAGTTTACCGGGATATACATCTGAATTTTATCGTTTTCTTTTATTAGAAAATATTTTATGGTGGCATGATATTCCTCGATATGCGCATGGAATGCATTTTGGGATTAAAAAAGCAAAAAGGGTGTTACAAGTAGAATTAGGAATATCGGATCATCAATTTAGTTTTATACAACAATTAAATAATAAAATTGTATTAATGAAGCTTGAGCAAAATTCTTGTTATAAAAAAAAAGATGTTGTTACTGATGATGAACCGGAAAAAGATTTATTTGTATATGAACGCGGTGTAATTAAATTTTGTGCTTCTCATGGTATGGTAAAAGATATTATAAAACAATATCATAATTCACCGGATTATTTTCTTAAAATATATGTAACATATCATGATAATAAATATCGATATATACCTGCTAGTTATCTCCGTCACGCTGAATTGGAACAAGAACGTGGAGCATATGTATATTACAATAATGCGTATTTAAATAACGATCGTGAATTATATTATTTTTATAATCCACAAGGTTTTGAAGAGGATAATGTATCCTTACCCATGCAGTTTTTTCATTATACAACGGACGAGGAAAATGCTAAGGTTCCAACAAATAATCAAATTTATAGAATTGAGAAATCATTAAAACTAAACGACACCGAAGGTGATGAGAATGATGATAATGATGGGGCTATAATAGTAAATGGTAGGATACCAATATTTTTAAAACCAGATGAAAGTTTTATTGTTACAGAGTATAATCCATCTTTTAAATTTTTACATCAAGATGCAATTTATCGTGAAGAAGGTTTATTTTTTGTATTAATGGCACCGGTAAAATTTAAAGAAACCCCAAAAAAAGATAAGGATGGTGAAATATTAACATTAATTAGGAATTTGAATAAAATTTGTAAACAAATTGATTTATCTGATTATTTACAAACTATTTGTATAGAACCAATATTTAATCATCGCCATATGAATCATCTTACATTAACTAATTATATATTAAATTTGGATTTACCATTATATTTAAAATCACTTAAGATTCTTAATGAATTAAAATTTTTAAATAAATGGTGGTCTTCAAATGAAATAACTATTAGTGAATTTACAAATTATTATTATGATCAATTAGAGGATATATGGCAGAGTAATGTTCCCGAAAATAAAAAAGATAAATTGCCATTTCCAAAAAATCCTTAATTAAAAAAGATTGTTAATCTTCTTAATTATTTTTTTTGTTTCTAGTGTATTAAGTATTGTAAAAAAAAATGAATCAAGAAACATATGATAAGTATATGCAGCGAATAGACAACTTAAAAAAGAAAATTAATGCAAATCCCAATTTAATAGAGAAAACTCGTAAAATCACGCCACATAAAGCAAATAGCAAATTTGCAATAAATTATTCTAAAGCTATTAAAGATAATTTAATTTCCCTTGACAAAAGTCAATGTAATAAGATAAAAGATAATAACAAAAAATTTATGAATTTTCTTAATGAAGATCAATTTAATGAATATACAAATGATAAATTTAATTTTTTTTTAGCTGAGAATGTTTTTTTTTGGTATGGTTTGCAACGTAATTTTCAAGAAACTATAACTTATTCAATTGATGAAATTTTAAGAGACCTAGATGCCGATGAAATTTTTAGTAAACTTTTAAAAGAGATAAATACAAAAGTAATAACAGATGATTCACAGCCAGATGCAATTGATGAGATACATCTATTTAAAGAAGATAAAACTGTTGCTTATTTTCAACGTGGATATTTAAGATTTGTTGCTCCACCTGGTTTAGTTAAAACATTAATAAACAAATTTCGTGATTCAAAAGACTTTTATTTAGATGTTACGATCGTAGGTACTTCTCCAACATTTCAATTTAAAGAGCAGAAAGAAGGTTATTTTTCTACTAATACTAATCGTAAAGTGTATGTTTATTATAATAATTTATTTTTAGATAAATCCCCAAATCTTAGTCCATTTATACGTAAACGTAAAAGAAAACGTGATAAAGATGAGGATGCAGCAAAACTTAAAAAAACTGTTTTACCATTAACGATGAACATAGATATAAATGGTGGGGAGGATACATTTGAGATTGAAACATCATTGCCTCTTTATTATCTTCGAGATGAACTAAAAAGGTTAAAATCGCACTTTTTTTCTAAATATACGGAACCAACGATTCCTTATTCTTATCATTTACATGAAAATTTATTTTATGTTGAAATGGTAGTAAAAGATATCGGTATGGACCCAAAACATGGATTGCATGAAATAGTAAAAATTGTTAACAACTTAGCAAAACCAATTGATTTATCCCTTTATATTCAAACCTATGTAACATCACAAACTTTACAATATCGTATTGATACTGAAAAATATTATCTTAAAGAACTTGAACAAATAGAAGAATTAATTGAAGACAAAGTAGGAACCAGTATTCAAGATATAGAACAGTTGGAAAGTATTAGAAAGAAGTTAGATATTTTGAAAACAGATAAGAAGTATATAGAGTATATTTTAAAAAATTTACGTATTTTATGGGATGAGTTGGTTAATCCAAATAGTTATCCTTTAATTAAATTTCCGGAAGTTGAATTCCCCCCCAATGATGTTAATTAATTATTAATTGTTAACACAGTTCAATTCAATTTCAATTTAATTCAAAACAATTTCAATTTGATTATCGATCGATTCATTAATTAATCACATTAATAAGAATTTCATTTATTGGAAGAAAAAGAAAAAAAAAATGTCAGATACAGATACTAAAATGTCGTCAATTGAGGAAACGAAGGAAGAGACAAATGATGAGGATAATGAGAATGATGAGAATAGTAGAATTGAGAAATTAAGGGATGCGTTGAGTGGACAAATGGTTCGTATACAGAGTCAGGACAATATTGAGATTGTGGTTGCACGTGAGATAATTGAGAATGTATCTGATTTAGTTAAGGAAATGTTATCTGATGAATCAAAAGATAAAGACGAGGAATTATTTGTTCCATTATTTGAAATTAAGGGTAATTTAGTGCGAGGTGTAGTTGATTTTTGTGAAAAATATTATTATGATCCTTATCCTGAATTAAAAAAGCCGATTCAATCAAAAAATATCACAGAATTAGTTCCTGAATGGTATGCTAATTTTATTGAAAATTTTTATAATGCATCATCAACTAGGAAAGAAATTATTGAATTTACAAAGGCCGCGCATTTTTTGCTTGCAACTCCATTATTGGAATTATGTTGTTTGTTTTTCGCAACAAAAATTAAAGGTCAAACACCTGAAGAGATTTGTGCTGCATTTAATATTGATTATGAAACTGTTAAGAAACAAAATGAATTAACAGAAGAAAATGAACAAAATGAAGAAAAATAATATGTATAATATTATAGTAGTATGGTATAATTTATAATAATTTGAGGTTTGAATGGATTTTTTGGGTCACGAAGATAATGATGATGATAATAATGACGAACAGGAATCTGCGTATGATTTTTTTTTAGATATACGTGATGAGCTTACACAGCAGGATGCTGATCAATTAGAACATGACATACGAACTTGTTTAAAACGTATTAAATTTAAGAATTTGAAGTTAAGGGAATTAATGTATCAGTTTTTATTAAAAACAATTTTTAAATTTTATCGTAATTTTGGTTATGTGAATATAATATATTTATTTTACCAGGCTTTTAAATTTATGAATATTGCACATAATGGAATTAAGAATTATGGTCAATTATGTTATTATTTTTATCAATGGGAGAATAATATTGGTTCTTATGGATCTTTACGTGGAGTAACTTATGCTGGTTTTATTAATCAGGTTTATGATACGTATTTATCATTATTTATTCAAGAAAATTTTCTTCAATCAATTCAGGGTAAATTTAATCGTAATGATATTGAGCCGGGTAAAATTAAACATTTAACTACTTGTATATTAAGAGCGTATTATCGTTATCTTTTTCGTTATTATTATACAAAGACTCGTCGCCGTGAATATATTGGTTTTGGGCGAATCTCACGTGATCAAATTATACGTGCTCAAGAATTAGATATTGTTCGTCCTGATGTTGCTCGAGTTTATGCTGATTTGTTAACTACAGATTATGAAACTGAATTAAATTTAAGTGAGCATTATGGTCCTAATTATGATAGTTTAAATTTACGACGTCGATTGGAGGTACGTATGCGAAATACAATGCGTTTAGCTGCATATTTGGGTGCAACACAAAGTGAAATACAAGGAATTGAACGACGATATAGGGATTATATATTATTGCATGAGGGTCACGTTGAGATGCGTCATTTGCGTAATCTTCGTTTTTCGGGTTTACGTGATAAGCTTATTGCATCACTTCGTCAAACTTTCCCGTTTTTAACTCATGATGAAGCTGTTGATTATATTATTGAATATTGGTCTTCGTATGAATCTGATAATTATAATCTTGTTAATGATATTGATAAATTAGGTTTATTTAAGAATTCTGATGATAAAATAAGTAATGATTTTGTGCATTATTTGCAACAAAGAGATGTATTTAATCAACAACAACAACAACAGCAACAAGATCAAGACGAAATAGAAGATGAAGATGAAGATGAAATAGAACCATTTGAGCCATTTGAACCATTTGATAAAGACAAAGACAATAATGATGATAATCTTGATCCTGAAGATTTTTTTTATTAGTTATTTAGTATAAGTATAAGTATAAATATAAATATAAATATAAGTATTAAAAAAATGCGTTTTTTAGATGTATGTTTTTCATTATTATTAGGTTTTTCTTTTGTTAATAGTTCTTGTGGTTTACGTCCAAATATAATATTTATTTTAGCGGATGACCTTGGTGTAGGTGATTTGAGTGTAGATGATTATAAACAAGAACAACAAGAACATAAACAACAAATTCAGACTCCATCATTGGAACGTATGGCAAGAAATGGAATACGATATACTCAAGCTTATGCACCATCACCTGTATGTGGTCCAAGTCGTGCATCAATATTATTTGGTTATGATACAGGTCAAAGTCCAATTCGAGGAAATACTGGAACTGGAATTGATTTTGATTTACCACGAAGTGAAACAACCTTTGTTGAATTATTAGAGTCATCAGGGTATTTTACTGCATTAATTGGTAAATGGGGATTTGGTGGACCTGGTGGTAGTTTACCTGGTCAATATGGTTTTCAGCGATTTATTGGTCAATTAACTCATCAGGATGCTCATGTATTAATGCCGTTGCGAATTCATAATCACACTAAAATATATCCATTTAAATTGAATAAGAAGAATCAAAATAATTTTAATTTTATGTATACGATTGATGAACAAAGTATTTATTTGGAGAAGAATGAGAAGGCAAATGAGAATTATTGTATACAAGACAATTTAAATTGTGATTTTGCGCATGATGTATATACGCGTTATGCATTAGATTATATTTCGGATCATTGTGGAAAAAACCAGAAGAATAATAATAATAATAATAATAATCAACCATATTTCTTGTATTTATCATATAATACACCTCATGTAGGTAGTTGGTTAAATGAGGATAAATTAGATAATTATCGTGATAAAATACGTAAAGTTGCTCCAAAATATGATAAGAATTGTGTTGATACAATAAATGTTCCAGGGGATACAAGTAAAGTGGATGAGTGTCGTCATAAAAGTATATTAGAGGATTATATTGATGTTGATGTTGGTAAGATATTGGATCTTGTACGAGATTGTAATGATGAAGATTCGACAATGATAATATTTGCGGGGGATAATGGTCCCAATGGTAATTTATTTTTAAGTAATAATCAACGTAATCGTGTTCATCATTTGGATACATTTTATTCAACAGCAGGAATGCGTGGTGGTAAAAGGGATATGTATGAAGGTGGAATACGTACTCCTTTAATAATACAATGGAAGAATACAATCCCTATGAATAGTGTATCAACTAAGATGGTTTCATTAATAGATTTATATCAGACCTTTATAGAGGTTGCTGGATTAACTGAGCAATGTTTTTTGTTTCCACCATCATTATCATCAAGAATATTATCATCATTATCATCATCATCATCATCATCAAGAATATCATCATCAAGAATATCATTATTAAATAATGAGAATGAGCATGATTATTTGTATTGGGAGTTTTGTCCATCTCAGGTAAAGGAGTGGAAAACGATTCGTCGTCGTCCATGGAAGCGTTGTTCTCGTGCGGCTCGATTACAGAATGGTATGAAATTAGTTTATCGCCATGAGACTGAAAAGTTGGAATTATATAACATTACGAATGATTATAGTGAAACAAGAAATATCATAAATATAAATGAGAATAGTATTTTATTAAAGCAATTACAGGATATATTTGATAATTCTCATGTTCCTTTAACGGGTCCATTTCCGGAAATGAAATTATAAAAACGTATCAATAGTATCAATAATTTCATTAGGCATATTGAAATAGTAGTAGTGTAGGCAATGATTTATTTCTTGTCTTTCTTTAATGTAATGTATATATGTATTTAGGTCTAGTGTGGGTTCTAGACGTATTTCATCCGAAGGATCTAAGAATTTTCGCGATTTAAAAAAAAGTAAATGTAAATAGAAAGGTATATTTTTTAAATAAGTCTGTAGTTGTTTTTGTTTTAAAGGAGGAGATGTGTTGAATGTTGAAGTATATACGGTATTTAAATAAAATTGAATTTTTTCGGTGATATTAAATGTTTGTTTTTCTGTTAATTTCACTTTGAATAGACAGATCATGAGGGAAAGTATAATAGCTTTATAAAGTATTTCTTGTTCACTTTGTCGAATTTTTGGTCGATTTTCATGATAATATTCATAATAATAAGTAGTATAAAAATAATCACAAAGAGTTTTAGTTTTATTTTTGTTATTATTTTTGTTATTATAAACATAAATTTCAATTCTATTTTTATTCATTAGAGCCGGACTATGAAGTGAATAAGAGAATTCAAAGGTTTTTGTTTCAAATATTTTACATTTAAGTATAAATGGATTGCTTATTTTATTATTATTATTATTATTATTACAGAAACACTTACAAAATAGTTGTTCTATTTGTTCATCTGTTAATATATTTGATGGTTGTATTGGTTCAATTGGTTGCATTGGTTTATAATAATTATAATTATTATGATAGAGTAGAATTATTAGAATTACAATTACGATAATAAAAAGAAGGTGAATAAAGTTCTGGTGCATGTTTATGACAAAATGCTTTTCCTGGATGTGCTCTTCCATAGCATGATTTAATTGTGCATGGTGATGTATTACTGTGTTTTCTACAGAATCTTCTTTCCATTCCATAAACACTGATTGCATATTTTTGACAATCTGGATACGAGCATATTTTTTTATGAAACATTCGTCGAAGTTTAGCACAAGATTTACAATAAATACAACCAGTAGGTGCAATTTTTTTGCAATTGTCTCCATGGCATGTTTTATTTGAGAGATTATTATTATGAGAGAGTTGATAATGATTTGCACAGAAATCTGAGTTCATAAGTGCTTTTGATTGACATCTTTTTTGTATACATCTTCTTGTATCATATCGCAATCCATTGTAATGATTTATACAAAATCTGGAGAATCTGTTGGTTATATTTTTACAATTTTGATATTGACAGCGTTGTAATTTTGTATGAGAGAAGCAATAATTCATTCCTCTTGATCTTGTTTTTAAGCAATCGGGAGCATCACATGTGTTTGTATCAATAATAATATCATGAATTGTAATTGTATTTGTATTTGAATTATTTAACAAGAAGGATTGAAATTGACATTGTTGTTTTTCTTGTTCTCTTAGTTCTTCATTTTGTAATGATAATAATGATAATGATACTTGGGGTTGTGGTTGTGATTGTATAAATGATAAAAACATTTGTGATTGAAGTTGTAAAGGTGTCAACCCCGGTAACGGCTGTAACGGTGATTGTAACGGTTGTAACGGTGATTGTAACGGCTGTAACGGTGATTGTAACGGCTGTAACGGTGATTGTAACGGTTGTAACGGTGATTGTAACGGTTGTAACGGTGATTGTAACGGAGGTGGTGGTGGTGGATGACAAAGGATTGTTTGTATGTTATTGTTATGATAATAGGTTGTTGTTGATGATGATGAATGTCCAGGGGATGATAATGGACGTCGCGGTGATGACGACGATGATGACCATGGTAACGAAAATTGCGATGAATGCGCCATTGTTCATTTGTCTATTTGTGTAATTGTGTATTTGTATTTTTGTCATAGATGATTTTCACAAAAGAGGAATAAGAATTACAAACAAAAGATGTTTTTAGAATTGGTTATAAATTGGTTTTAAATTGGTTTTAGAATTGGATAAATCAAAGATGGCTTTTTTGGGATAAGTGAATTGCGCAATTAATTTAACAATATCTTTTGGAAAGAACATGAAATAATTCATAAGGCGTTTAAATGCTTGTTGGTGTGATTTATATATTGTTCTTTTTAGTTTACAGTATTTATGATTATAAGGATATTTTGGATTTGACAGTAGGATAGTATACAATTTACCATAAATAAAATTGAATATTTTTTGATCATATTTGTCATTATTATTATTATTATTATTATTATTATTATTGCTCTTGAGTTCATGATTTTGTATTTTATTTTTATTTTTTGATGTTTGTTTTGGTCGAACACGCATTAAGTTTCGTTGAGCAAATATACCTAAGAAATAAACATATTGATCTGTTGTAATATTTTTTTCAGGCATTATTTTATATATCTTTTTACGGCAAGTAATACTTTTTGTAGTATAGGTTGTAAAATCTTCTAAGTATTTGTTGATTGGAAATGGAATATTTTTTTCAAATATATTGGGTAATATATTTTCCCAGAATTTAAATGCAAGAGACATTCTATGACGTTCAATCATTTTTGTTAATATAGATAATTGTTGTTGTAGTAGATTTGGAATTGTATTATTTGTAATAATATAGTGTGTTAAATATTTTGCAGCAGATGTTCGAATAATATATGTTTGATAAAGACCTTCTAATACAAGGTGATACATGGTTGAATTTATAGGATATGAAGGATCAAAATACATTGGGGTATGACAAGAAAAGGAAGGATCAATATCAATAACTTCTTCCGGGTGGTGTTTAGTGAAATAATAATACAACCAATTGATTAAAAATTGAATGGATATTTTAGGTTTCATATGATTTACAACAGTAATGATATATAAAATATTATCTTTAATATTTTCCGCAAGTGCATTATAATGATCAACATTTTCTGTATAAAAGACTTTGGGATGACTTAAAATAAGTTCTAAACATTGATTAATTTCTTTACTTATAAAATAGGTGGTATTTAATCGACAACATTGTAATATATTTAACAAGGCTCGATTATTTTGTGTGGATGGATCAATTGAGTAATTATTTAAAGCTTTTGTTAATTGTGTAGAACATGCAATTTTTGATGAAATATCTAATAAGTAATAACCTTGTAATTCTCTTTGTGTATATTTATTTTTTCTACTTCTATTATTCAGTCTTTTATATTTATCAAAACCATTTAATTTCATGTATTGATTCACTGCTTCTTCCTTTTGAAAAGAACTTAATGAAACTAATGATCCTAATGATTGTGTGCTAACAATTTGTGCTTGTTGCATTGATTATAATTATAATTATATTATATGACCATGATATTTTATATTCTTAAATAATTTAAAGACATAGTATAGTACAAATACATATGATATGATAAATAATAAATAATAAATAATGAATAAGGAAAAAGACAATTCTTTATTGTTTCGCGAGAATTGGCGTATTGAGCAGGAGCGTTTACGTTCTAAGTTAATAACATCAACGGATTTAAATTTAGATGAAGTAAAGTATATTGGAAGTTTTGGATTTTATCCTGATTGTATATCGCATTTATGTAGTGTGACTTTATTAATATTTAAGGTTGAGGGAGATGAGGAAAGACAGAATACAAAATATAAATTGAATTTGGTGTATGAGGATAATATAATAGAGGATTTAAATGAAGAATATGTTCGTGGATATTTTGCGTATCAGGTTTTTCCTCATATTGAACGTATTTATCAACGATATATTGCGACTATAGGTGATAATAATAATAATAATAATAATAATAAAAATAAATTACAATTTGATGTTGGTATTCCTGATTTTTGGTTTGTGAATGGTCAGGGTACTTTACATCCCCGTGGTTTTGGTGTTGCTTGTCATATGGGTGTTATGTTAAATATTTCTGTAATTGGTGTTGGTAATTCTTTATTAAAGATTCATGGTGTGAATAAAGCTCAAATAGAGAATGAATTTAAGAGATTACATGAGAAGAAGAAGACTGCATTTGAGTATATTGAATTAAGGGATAATGAAAAGAATATAATTGGTGCGGCAGTAAGACCATTAACATTAATTCATAGTCCAATTTATGTTTCCCCGGGTCACAAGATGGATTTAATTACTGCATTAGAGATTGTAAAAAGAACAAGTTATTATCGTATGCCGGAACCAATACGTCTTGCTGAAATTAAGAGTAAGGAGTATATGAAAAAGCATTTAAATGAAATATATCAAGAAGATGCTCATGGTTTATAAAATTATAAACTTAAATTATTTTAAAATAAAGATATTTATAAATGAGTGGAATAATTTGATGTGGTAATTTATGTTGAAATAAGAATTGAAGATATTCTTCTGCTTCTTGTTGTTTTTTATTTACATAATCTTTAATATGTTTATAAACGACCATGTTTAATAGAATTACACTGTTCATGTCTTCGCATAAGATTTCATGTTTAACAAAATAGCGTGCTCGTTTATCCCCATTAGGTTTAAAGAATTCACTATCTTCAATCATAAATAAATTACTCATATCATAAAATTTATCATTTGGTGTGGTTGTTAATGATATTTCTAATTGACAATCTATAAAGTTTTTGTTTTTGTTTTTGTATTTGTTTTTGTATGTATTATTATTATTATTGTGTGTATATTTATGTTTATATTTTGACAATACAATTTTAGAATATTCGGGAAGTAGAGCAAGAGAATCAAAATTACAATCGCTTTTTAGGTTTAAGCATTCATCACTTTGTAAAAATTGTATATCATCTTTTGTGAATTCATAAAAGTACCCAAAGAATTGTGAATAATATTTAAAGAATTTTTCAATTACAAATTTATGCAAATCGGGAGTGTTTGTAAATAATATATTATTATAATCACGATATGTTGTAAGTTTATAAGCTACTAAAAATCGTTGATTTAATTCTGTTAGACCATCCATTTTTTGATATTATTATTGTAATTAATTATATATAATGGAAAATGAAAATGAAAATGAAAATGAATATGAAGGTGAATGGGAATATAATCCAAAAAGCTTAAAAGAGCATCTAGCTCGAACAATAATATTTCGATATTTAAGTGTTCTTTCGCTTTATCCCAATGTTGGAAACAATAATGATTTATTAGATAAAATTTGTGAAGAACAGATAATATCTAATAATTCTTATACTGACAAATTTATTGAAAGAATTTCCAAGTATTGGAATGTATACGTCTTCATTTGATATATGTGAACATTGTATCAAGACAATATGTAATGTAGATAAATATTACAGGGAATATAGATTAACATATGTAAGACATGATTATTGTAAATTTCCCGCATTTATTAATCAGGGAACATACGAGTATTATGTTTGTTGTAATTTGTGTTTGGTGAAAAACGTGGAAAGATGTCCTGAAAGATTTGTAAAATGTGTTTATTACAAATGCAAACAAACCGGGAAGGTTATTCAATTAGATAGCGCTACGTTAGAATCTTATTATGATGAGAATGATTTTGATGCATTAAACAATAAATTAATTTTATTACAAGCTTATTGTTTTTTCATGAGTGAAATTGAATTAAGTTTTGACTTGATGTTTCATTCTTGTACTCCATCGGAGATATATGAATTATATGTGAGAAAACGTAATTTTATTGAATTAATATATATAATAATGTTTGAGACAGTAAATTTGAATAAAAATATAATTGATATCATTATAAGTTATATTTAGTATTAGTAAATTATGTCTTTTTCTTCTTCTACGTCTACTACCTCTTCTTCTTCTTCTTTTTCTCGTCGTTCTTGTTCTTGTTCTTCTTGTGCTTCTTCTAGGAGAGCAAATGAAGCAATGGATGATTATGATCAATATAAATATTATCCTGAAACAGTGGAAGAGGATATTCTTGGTGAAACATTAATATGTTATTTAACTGTCCTTGGATATTATTATCCTGAGTTTAAACATAGTAATGATATTTTATATGATGTATGTGAAAAAACGGTAAGAACAAATAGGAAAAATTATACAGATGAAAAACTAAAAGGTATCAAGCAGCATTATATAAATGATGAGGATGGTTATTTTGATTCAGATTTGGTATCACTCGATTCATTTGATGTTTGTGAGCATTGTATCAATACAATATGTAATTCTGATAAATATTATTTAAAGTATAAATCTAAGCTTCTTCCTGATGAATATTCTAAAGTATATGCATATTGTAATACAAAGGAAGAAGATTGGATAATGAGAATAATGTGTGATTTATGTTATGAGGAGCCTAAGTTTCCTTTTAAGTTAAAGAATACTTCACAAAAATATTATTATACACGCGATGATGGAAACACGGTTGAATTTGATACAAGTAAATATGATAGTAATAATTTTGCTAAGATTCAAAAAGATTTGAAATTATTGAATGTGTATAGTTTGTATATGCGACGAGTCCGAATAATTGGACTTTATAAACCGACTCATGATAAATTAAGGTTAGCGTTAGCGTATTATACGGAATTTAAGAAACATCTTTATGAAATATTTGATAAAACTTTTGCCAAGGATATTCTTCATGTTATTACAAGTTATATTTAAATAAATTTAATAAAGATCATCATTATTATAATTGAGAATATAGACAATAAAATATTATTATTATATTCATTTTCATATTGATCTTTATATTGATATACATATACATATACATCTTGATATTGATTGTTGTTATTGATTATTGAAGAATTCATTCTTGTTGCCACGCGTTAGGGTTACCCAAGTTCCCTGTAAAAGCAATATATTTTTTTCCACGATTGTAAAAATAAATTAATTAATTCCTATAATTGTAAATCGGCTGAAGAGGAATTGTTTGAAGAGGATTTATAAATATTCTTGTTGCCACGCGTTAGGGTTATCGAAGTCATCTGTGAAAGCAATTTTACAACTATTTTTATTAAATATATATTTATTTTCCACAATTGCAAAAATAAATTAATTAATTCCTATAAATACAAATCTGCTGAAGAGGAATTGTTTGAAGAGGGTTTATAAATATTCTTGTTGCCACGCGTTAATGAACAAAGATATATATTGGTTAGGGTTACCCAAGTTCCCTGTAAAAGCAATATATTTATTTCCACGATTGTAAAAATAAATTAATTAATTCCTATAATTGTAAATCTGCTGAAGAGGAATTGTTTGAAGAGGGTTAACTTTTGAATATTAATATTAACACTAAGACTCATCATACAAATGGGATATTCGTTTTAAATTTTCTGTTTCTGTTTTATCATCTTGTTTACATATGATACAACGATAAAAGTTACCATAGTCTTCATCTCTATCATAAATGTAATCTGAGTTTGTTATATTTTGATTAGTGGTATCCCTTGAAAGTTGATAACATATATCACAACTAATTTCATACGAACTATTAACATATATTTTATAGCATTTCTTATTGTTACAATATTTTGATTTAAATTGTTGAATATATTTATCATTACATGGTTGATTCTAACATTTTTCACATATATCAATCGTATTATATTCCGGTGGATATTTTATTTTATTTTCTTTTTGTAATACGGTTTGGCATGCTTGTTCCTTTTAATGCAAAAATAATAATAATAAGTATATCTATCTATATTTTCTTCCGGTGTTTTAGGATATTCCTCTTTGTTATTATATATTGCATAACTTATTTGATCTAAATATTCACACATGTGTATTTCTTTGTTCTTTCTTGTGCGTTAGACTATATTTTTAAGTTATTTTTTTAATACAATGCAATACAATACAATGTCTATATATCCGAGTTTAGGATTAGGAGATCCGAGTTCACTTTGTTTTGAAAGGAATCCTTATTTTTCTGTAAGTTTTGCAATGGAATATGAAAAAGAATTTTTAGCTGCTGTAGAAGATGGTGTGTTTATAAAAGTTTTTGAACTGTTACATGAATATAAATATAAAATGAATTATAATATTTATACTAGAACTTTACATACAGCAATAAAGAAGGGTTATACAGATATATTTATTGCTATTGCAAATGTATCATCATCATTAAGAAATAATTATTATCAGTTTCCGGGTCATTTGAAGCAGGCATTTAAATATAAGCGATTAGAAATTTTTATTTATTTAACTGAACAATGTGTAGTAAAACGATGGTATAATTATTATATCCATTATGCTATTGAAAATATAAGAGATGCAAAGTTTTTACAAATGTTATTACAGTATTCAAATGTAAAATTTACAAGTGAACCTTTACAATTATTAAAAATTGTTTATTCAGTGTTCTTAATACATTTTCCATATGATTGTAATTCTAATTCTATTGGAAAGTTTATTGTAATTTATAATTATTTTATGGGATATTTATTTGAGTATACGAATGAACAAGTACGAAGATTTCCGAAGATGCTAAAAAGTCGAAAAACAAAAGAAAAAAAAACATATTTCACTGCGGAATACTTGAAAGGAAAGAAAATACAACCCAAAAAAGATGAACAAAAAGACAAAAAAGAATGTTTTATAGATTTAGAATTTATGCAAATGTATATTTTCAGGAAACAGAAACAAGCACAAGAGAAATTAATTAATCTATTGAAATGTCGTCAAACACCCATTCCAACGGATCTTACTTTACTTATAGTAGGGTATCTTTTCAAGAGAATACTAATTTAATTTAGCGCGTTACTTGAAAATAGAATATACAACCCTCTTTAAACAATTCCTCTTCAGCAAATTTGTAATTATAGGAATTAATTAATTTATTTTTACAACTGTGGAAAATAATATATATTAATGAAAATAGTTGTGGAATTGCTTTACAGAAGATTAGGGTAACCCATCGACCCTCTTCAAACAGTTCCTCTTGGGCGGATTCGCAATTACAGGAATTAATTAATTTATTTTTGCGGTCGCGGAAAATAATATATATTTAATGAAAATAGTTGTGAAATTGCTTTGCTCCCCTCGGCGGCCCCCCCCGGCCCTCGGCGTTGCCTCGCCTCGGGCGTCCTTAGGTCCGGGTTGTTGATGACCCCCCATGACTTCTCGATGACCTTAGGTGTGATGTTTCATTTCGAATTGATGTCAATGGGTCGACCTGCGTGTATTTCTTGAATTTTTTTTTCTTGGAGACATATTGTAGAACAGGGAATTATAATTGAGGGAATGATTTTTGTGGTTTGCGTTTCTGTCGGACCTTCACATTCGGGGTGTTTGTTGGAGGGGTGGCCTGGGGCGTCTCCTGGTGGGCCATCCCCGGCGTTGAACGTCTGGTGTTTCCGCTAGGGTGGTTTCCCCGGTTAGCCTTATCTGATACTACTATATATACATTGCGGATATTACGCTGATGTAGATCCGCGAGGGTGGTTTCCCCGGCCATCTTTTCTAGAGGCCATTGGGGTTCCGCGTCGTTTTTCCAAGGATTGTTGCTTCTTGGCGACTTTTGGGGGAACAAGAAAATAGTGTATCGGCTCACCTTAGGTGCAACGGACATTAAAAAAAAAAGTCGCTTTGCGATCACTCATTTTTCGAACAAG